>PR_CR_10_Liq_1_inCRDRAFT_1000530_pt1 | contig 23750 bp, 24 predicted proteins | sample PRCRCaboRojoPR_3_FD_10241 | JGI IMG/M metagenome (IMG submission 10241)
GCCGACCCCTGTAGATGGCCGGTGGCGAGTCGATATTCCCCCACCCCCTCGAACCGGCCACGGTCGTCGTCGAGCCAGTAACGGGCGCGCTCGGCGCTGACCAGCAGACCCTGTTCGCGCAGCTCGATGCCGCCCTCGGCGTCCAGACGCTGTTTGGCGGTGTCGTAGCGGATCCGCTCACTGCGGAAGGTCTGATCCGCGCGGCGGACCACCACATCGCCCTCAAAGCGGTAAACCGGTGGGTCACCCCGGGTCTGGCTGCGTCGGGCGTTGATATCGACCGGTGTGTCCGGGTCGTCGCGCAGTGCCGGGTCGCCTTCGACCGGTGGCAATAGCGGGGCCCCGCAGAGGGCCCATTGGCCGGCGGGCTGGGCGGTGGCGGTCGCTGTCAAAAGCGCAAATGCAACACTGGTAACGGGGGCAAGACGCATGGGTTGGAGTGCCGGCTTGTTCGAGTGGATTGTACGGGTCATTGAAAGGGCAAAAGGGTACCCTATGGGCTGCAATGGGGCACGCACGGAGTCAACTGGATATGACCGCCACCCATAACCGGGAATGTGGCCGGGCCCTGGCCACGTGGCTGCAGGGGATGGGGCTGTCACCGTCGGGGCTGACAACCATTGCCGGAGATGCCGGGGGACGGCGGTATTATCGCCTTGCCACAGCGCAAGGCACCCGCGTGGTCATGGACGCCAGCGATGACCCCGGCTCGGTTGCGCCTTTCGTACGCGTTCGCGCCTTGATGGATGCCGCCGGACTGCATGTCCCGGCGATCCACGCCGCCGATCCCGAACGGGGCTTTTGCCTGCTCGAGGACCTGGGCGAGGCGAGCTTTTTGCAGGTCTTTCGGCAAAAAGGCGCGGATACGGCCATGGAAGCGGCCATCCAGGCACTGGTTCGCTGGCAGTCATTCGAGTTGGCCGATGCGCTGCCGCCTTACAACGGCGAGCGGCTGTATGCCGAGCTCGATCTCTTTGCCGTCTGGTATGTGCAGCGGCACCTGGGGGTGCAACCGACGCCGGGTTGGTGGCAGTGCTGGCGCGAGGGCTGCGAGCGGCTGGTCCACTCGGCACTGGCGCAGCCCCGGGTCGGTGTCCACCGCGATTTCATGGCCCGCAATCTGATCAAAAGCCGGCCCTCGCCGGGGGTGATCGATTTCCAGGACGCGCTCATCGGGCCGGTGACCTACGACCTGGCCAGTCTGTTACGCGATGCCTTTTTCTCGTGGCCCGAGCGCCAGGAGCAATACTGGATCCAGCGGTATCAGACGCTGGCAGCGGCCGCGGGCATCCCCCTGCCCGATGGTTTTACCCAGGCCCTGGACTGGATGGCCGCGCAGCGGCATCTCAAAGTACTGGGCATCTTTGCCCGGTTGGCCCACCGTGATGGCAAGCCGGCGTACATTGCCGATGCACCGCGTTTTCTGGATTACCTCGCCACCGAGCTGGCCGGCTATGACGCGCTCAAGCCCCTGGCCGGGCTGATTGCGGCGCTGCCCTCGCCAGCGGGGGCGCGATGAATGCCATGATCCTGGCCGCCGGGCGCGGTGAGCGTATGCGGCCGCTGACGGATCATTGCCCCAAGCCACTGCTGACCGTCGGCGGCCAGAGCCTGCTGGATTGGCATCTCCACCGGTTGGCCGGGGCGGGGTTTGAGCGGGTGGTGATCAATACCGCCTGGCTGGGGGCGCGGATACGCGATCATGTCGGCGTCCATGCACCGGCCGGAGTGGATATCGCGATCAGTGACGAGGGCACAACACCGCTTGAGACCGCCGGTGGCATCAAAAAAGCGCTGCCGTTGCTAGGAAATGACCCGTTTGTGGTGATCAACGGCGATATCTGGAGCGATTTCGATCTTGCCCGGCTGCCGATGGCGCCGGAAGGGCTGGGCCATCTCGTGCTGGTGGACAACCCGGATCACCATCCCCGGGGCGATTTTGCCCTGCATCGGGATCGATTGACGGTGGAGGGGCCAGGCAAGCGCCTGACCTTCGCCGGTATCGGTGTCTACCGACCCGAGCTTTTTGTCGGCCAGTCGTCGGGGCCGGCGCCGTTGGGGCCGCTGCTGCACCGGGCCTGCGCGCGTCGCCAGCTCACCGGTGAGCATCACACCGGCGTCTGGGTGGATGTCGGCACGCCAGGCCGGCTTGCCGCACTGGATGCCCGGCTCAGTGCGCGCTGAGCTGGTGGCGTAGATGATCCTCCAGTGTCTGCCAGGCCTCGGCCATGGATAACCGCACGCCCAGCCTCGCCAGATCGGTCACCGGCATGCCGACATGGCCACAGGGGTTGATGCGCTGGTAGGGGGTCAGGTCCATATCGATGTTCACCGCGACGCCGTGATAGCTGCAGCCCCGTCGCACCCGCAGCCCCAGCGCCGCGATCTTGGCATCGCCCACGTACACCCCGGGGGCATCGGTGCGGGCCGTGGCATGGATGCGGTGGGTGGCAAGCCAGGCGATGACCGTTTGCTCCAGGCGGGTGACCAGTCCGCGGATGCCCAGCCGCCGGCGGCGCAGATCGAGCAACGGATAGAGGATCGCCTGGCCGGGCCCGTGATAGGTCACCTGACCGCCACGGTCGGTCTCGATCAGAGGGATGTCGCCCGCATCGAGCACATGCTCGGGTCTGCCGGCCTGACCCAGGGTGAACACCGGTGGGTGTTCGACCCGCCAGATTTCATCGGCCGTGCGGGTTTCGCGCTGGTCGGTGAACCGCCGCATGGCCTGCCAGACGGTCGAATAATCGGCCCGCCCCCAGTCGCGGCTGACCAGTTCGATGTCCATTACAGCGTGGCGAGGACTTCGTCGTGGCCCTGCAGGTCGGCATAGATGGCGTTGAGCTGCTCCAGGCTTTTGGCGGTCACGGTGACGGTGACCGACAGATAGCTGCCATTGCGGCTTGGCTGGGTGTTGACCCGCTCATGGCTGGCATCCGGTGCATGGGTCTGGACGACGGCCAGCACCGCGGTGACCAGCGTCTCGCTGTGGCGGCCCATGGCCTTGATGGGGAATTCGCAGGGAAAAGTCAGTCCCTCGGCTTGTGCTTTCATTCCAGCCACAGCAGCAGTTCGTCGATCACCCGGCTGATGATGCCCCCTTCGGCGATCGTCTCAAGGGCAACGATGTCCTGTTCGGTGACGGTCTCATCACCGATGGTGACCGCCAGACGGCCGACGGGTTCGCCAGCCTCCACCGGTGCCTCGATCTGGCCATCCAGTGCCAGCCGGGCATCGAGGCGGTCGTAGGCGCGTGCGGGGATGGTCACGAAAAGGTCCTGCGTGACCCCGACGGGCAGGTTGTCGGCCTGACCTTTCCAGATGCGGGGTGTCTCGATGGCCTCGCCGGCGGCGTAGAGGCGGTGGGTTTCAAAGAAGCGGTAACCGTAGTTAAGCAAGGCCTTGGACTGCTCGACCCGTGCCCCGGGGCTGTCGGCGCCCATCACCACCGAGATCAGCCGCATGCCATCGCGATCGGCCGAGGTGGCCAGACAGTAACCGGCGGTCTCGGTATAGCCGGTTTTGACACCATCCACGGTCTCGTCCTGCCAGAGCATCCGGTTGCGGTTGAACTGCTCGATGTCGTTCCAGGTGAATGCCCGCTGCGAGTAATAACCGTAGTAATCGGGGAAGCGCTCGATCAGCGCCCGGACAAGCCGTGCGGTATCGGCGGCGGTGGAGTAATGCTCGGGGTCGGGCAGACCCGCCGCGTTGGTGTAATGGGTATCTGCCATGCCCAGTTCCCGGGCGTACTGGTTCATGAGCTCGGCGAAGGTCGCCTCGGTGCCGGCGATGTGCTCGGCCAGTGCCACGCTGGCGTCATTGCCCGATTGGATGATCATCCCGCGGAGCAGGTTCTCGACGCTCACCCGGTCGCCGACTTCGATGAACATCCGCGACCCCGGCGCCCGCCATGCCCGTTCACTCACCTGGACCTGTTCGTCCAGCGTCATGTTGCCGGCCTTCAGCTCACTGAAGGTGACAAAAGCGGTCATGACCTTGGTCAGACTGGCGGGATCCCGTCGCAGGTCGCTTTGTTCATCAACCAGGACACGACCGCTGTGGAAGTCCATCAGGATGTAGCTCTCGGCGCCCAGTGCCGGCGGCGCGGGTGTCGGGATCGGCTGCGTCTGGGCGGCGGCCGGATGGGCCAACGCAAGGCTTAGCAGTAACAACAGGGCAAACAATCTGGGCATGGTCGGTTATCTCAGTCAAAGGTCGGTGCGTCAGAGGGAATAATGACATGCCCCGGTTCAAAATTGGCACGCTGGAGCTCATCACTCAAACGATCGACGGCGGCAATGTCCGGCAAGGGGCCGAGTCGCACCCGGTGCAGCCCATCATCCCCTTGGTGGATTGCCGGCGCCGCCGAAATGGCCGAGGCCACCAGTCGGTCGGCCAGCCGCCGGGCGTTGTCCACGGCATCGAACGCCGCCATCTGGATCCAGTAGCCCGGCGCGGCCGACGAGGGCGTGCTGGCGACCCGCGGCGAGCGGCTCGGTGCCGGTGCCTCGGGTGTGACCACCTGGATCTCGACCGGTGCGGTGCCGGTGTCGAGCATGCCCAGCTTGGCCGCGGCGGCGTAGGACAGGTCAATGATGCGGTTGGCCGCAAAGGGGCCACGGTCGTTGACCTTGACCACGATCTCGCGGTTGTTGCCGAGATGGCGCACCGCCACCCAGGTGGGCAGCGGCAGGTGCTTGTGGGCCGCGGTCATGGCGTACATGTCGTAGGGCTCGCCGCTGGAGGTCCGCCGGCCGTGGAACTTGCTGCCGTACCATGAGGCGATGCCGCGCTCGCGAAAGCCATCGGCGCTTTCCATGACCCGATAGCGCTGACCGAAGACCTCGTACTCGTCCGGGTTGCCGTAACGGCTGTGGGGGACGTCCCGGGGCACGGCGTCCGGAATGGCCGCGGGGTTGTCGATGACCCGCCCGGGGCCGTCACCGGGCTCGGGCAGCAGCGTGCCACAACCCCCCAGCAGCAACGCCAGTCCCAGGACAACGGCAAGCCTCACTGCCGCGCCTCCCGGATTGCCTCGGCGAGCTGCCAGGCCGCCATCGCATACAGCGGGCTGTGGTTGTAGCGGGTGATGACATAAAAGTTCTCGAGGGTCACCCAGTGCTCGACACCGTCTTCGAGCTCGAGCTCGAGCAGCCGGGCCGGCTGTCCGCCGGCCAGATCCGCCGTCGTCTCAATCCCGGCGGCCCGTAGTTCGGCAACGCGATCCCGGGGTTTGAGATCATCGCGACGGTATGCCCGCCACGCCTCGCCACGCGTTTGTGCCCGCACGGCGACCGGTGCGCCCGGTTGCCAGCCATGGTCGGCGAAATACCGCCCGACACTGCCGATGGCATCGGCGGGCTGGTTGAAAAGATCGCGCCGGCCATCGCCGTTGAAATCCACTGCGTAGGCCCGGTAGCTGCTGCTGATGAATTGCGGCACACCCATGGCCCCGGCGTACGAACCCAGGGGGGCGGTCGGGTCGATCGACTCCTCGCGGGTGAGCTGGAGGAACGCCTCGAGCTCGCTGCGGAAGAAATCCGCCCGCGGGGGGTAGGCGAACGCCAGGGTGCGCAGCGCATCCAGCACCCGGTGACGGCCTCGATAGCGTCCGTAATAGGTCTCGATACCGATAATGGCAACGACCATATGCGGCGGCACACCGTAGCGATCCTCGACCTTTGCAAGCCACTGGCGGTGTTCGTCCCAGTACGCGACCCCGCCGTCGATGCGCTCGCGGGTCAGGAAGATGCCCCGGTAGCGGTGCCAGGGCAGGGCTTCGGCGGGGTTGCTGATGGCATCGATGATATCGGGCTGGTGGCTGGCCTCTTCGATCAGCAGGGTCCGGAGTTGTTGGGCGTTCATGCCATGACGCTCGGCCATTTCATCGGCAAACGCGCGGATGGCCGCCGGATCCGCCGGATCCTGGGTTGTGGTCGAGGCCGCACAGCCGCTGGTCACGACGGCGGCCAGGGCGAGTACGACAAGCGCAGCGGAGCGAATGGCTGGTTTCACGATGACCACATGCGGCGATGGGTATGGATGGCCATGAGAATACCGAAGCCGGCGAGAAGCGTCACCATGGACGAGCCGCCATAGCTGATCAGCGGCAGCGGCAGGCCCACCACCGGCAACAGCCCCGAGACCATGCCAATGTTGACAAAGCAGTAGACGAAAAAGGTCAGCGTGATCCCGCCGGCGAGCAGACGCGAGAAGTTGTCCTGGGCCTCGTGGGCGATCCACAGCCCCCGGGCGATGATGGCCAGATAGACCCCGAACACCAGCAGTACGCCAAGGAAGCCGAACTCCTCGGCCATGACGGCAAAGACAAAGTCCGTGTGGCGCTCGGGGATGAACTCCAGATGGGCCTGGGTGCCATCCATCCACCCCTTGCCGTACAGACCGCCCGAGCCGATGGCGATCTGCGACTGGATGATGTTGTAGCCCGCGCCCAGTGGATCGCGTTCCGGATCCAGAAAGGTCAGCACCCGGTCTTTCTGATAATCCTGCATGCCAAACATCCACAAAACCGGGGCGGCGGCGGCGATCAGGCATGCCCCGAGGGCCAGAAAGCGCCATCCCAGGCCGGCCAGAAAGAGGACCGCCACGCCGGCGGCGGCCACCAGGATGGCGGTCCCCAGATCCGGCTGTATGCCAATCATGGCCACCGGAACGGCGATCACCGCCAGGGCCCGCAGTGATCCACCCAGGGACACCGGCAGGGTGTCCCGGGCCACCAGCCAGGCGACCATCATTGGCAGGGCGAGTTTCATGAACTCCGAGGGCTGCAGGTTGAAAAACCCAAGATCCAGCCACCGCCGGGCGCCGCCACCCATCTGACCGATGACCAGCACGGCGATCAAAAGCAGCGTGACCCCGGCAAAGATCCACGGCGCCATGCGATAGAGCCGGGATGGGGGGATTTGCGCGAGCACCGCCATGGCGCCCAGACCGATCGCCAGGCGCAGCCAGTGCCCCTGGACGGGTTCGATGCGGCCGCCAAAGGCGCTGTAGAGGACAACCAGGCCGATCCCCGACAACAANAGGATCAGCGCCAGCAGCACGCCATCCAGGTGCAGGATGCGCTGCAGCAGACTGCCGGTTGCCCGGCGCGCGGTCTGATCAAGGCCTTCCGGTGACCAGCTCACCTTCATCCTCCAGTTGTCGGATCCATGCATCGATCACGGTCCGGGCCATGGGGGCGGCGGTCTGACTGCCACTGCCGCCGTTCTCGACCACCACCGCCACGCTGATCCGGGGATCCGCCACCGGGGCAAAGGCGGTAAAAAGGGCGTGGTCGTGGAAGCGCTCATCGAGTGCGTCTTCGTCATACTCCTCGTCCTGACCGATGCCAATGACCTGGGCGGTGCCGGTTTTGCCGGCGATTTGATAGGGCAGTTCCCGGCCGATGGCCCGGGCCGTGCCTTGCCGGCCATGGACGGTTTCCACCATCGAGTCGATGGTGACCTGCCAGAGCGACTCATCATCGAGTCGTAGCGGTTCGATGGGGTTTTCCTGGCCGTCGGCACNCCGCAGCAGGCGGGGCCGGACCGGNTCGCCACGGTTGGCGAGCATCGCGGTCGAGGCGGCCATCTGGATGGGCGTGGCGAGGGTGAACCCCTGGCCGATGCCCGTGTTCACCGTCTCGCCGTGATACCACGGCTCATCCAGGTTGCGTCGTTTCCAGGCCCTGGACGGCATGACCCCCTGCCGCTCGCCGGGCAGATCGATGCCGGTCAGACGGCCGAAGCCGAAACGCGTCATCCACTCATGCATGGCATCGATGCCCATGCGATAGGCGAGGTCGTAGAAATAGATATCGCAGGACTGGGCCACCGCCTGGATCAGATCCACCCGGCCGTGCCCCTCGGGTTTCCAGTCCCGCCAGGTCCGCTCCACGTCCGGCAAATGGTAGCGGCCGTTGCAGAACATCGTCTCGTCCGGGTCGATGACGCCGGCAGCCGCTGCGGCCAGGGCCAGGAAAGGCTTGACCACCGAGCCGGGCGGGTAGCGTCCGCGCAAGGCGCGGTTGAAAAGCGGCTGGTCGGGGTCGGCGCGCAGGGCCTCGAAGCTTGACGGCTCGAGCCCGTCCGCCAGGGCATTGGGGTCGAAACCCGGTCGGCTGGTGAGCGCGAGGATTTCTCCGCTGCGGGGGTCCATGGCCACAATCGCGCCGCGGTGGTCGCCCAGCGCATCGGCCGCAACCGACTGGAGTTCGATATCCAGGGACAGCTGCAGGTCTTCGCCCGGTTGGGGCGCCTGGCGTTCGAGGGTCTCCAGCGAGCGGCCCAACGCGTTGGTCTCGATGCGCGCGAGCCCCATCTCGCCCCGCAGGCGGTCCTCGTACCAGCGCTCCACGCCGGATTTGCCGATCACGCTGGTGCCTCGGTACCGGCGTGGGTCGCGCTCGCGCAGCTCGGCCTCGCTGATCCGCCCGACATAGCCGACCACATGGCTGCCGATCGGNCCATAGGGGTAGTGCCGAGCCAGGTGGGGGCGGACTTCTACCCCGGGAAAGCGGTGTCGGTTGACCGACAGGGCGGCGACCTCGGCCTGGCTCAGCCGGGCCTTCAGGGGCACTTCCTGGAAGCTGCGGGCACGTTGCAGGGTGTCGCGGAAGGTCGCCACGGTTTCTGGGTCGAGCTCGACGACCTCACCCAACGCCGAGAGCAATCCTGGCATGTCATCGACCTGCTCGGGGATGACGGTCAGGCGAAAGGCGGGACGATTCTCGGCCAGGATGCGGCCGTCGCGGTCGCGGATCAGCCCGCGGGTCGGGGCCAACGGGGCAAGGCGGACACGATTGTCCTGTGAGCGTGCCGCGAAGTGATCGTACTCGATGACCTGCAGATAGCTGATGCGGGCGGCCAGGGCGAAGAATGCCGCGGCGACGATCACCGCCACCACCCCGATCCGGCCGCGGACAATGCGTTTTTCGCCGGTCTTATCCCGCAGCAGTTCGAGACTCATGTCAGCTGACCCGGTAGTAGCGACGCAGAAACCGCAACACGGCAAACACCAACGGCCAGATCAGCGTACCGGTCACCGCCGGCAACCAGAACCGCCAGTCGTTGACCGGTTCGGCCAGCAAGCCACGGCTGACAAGCAGTATCAGCCGGATCAGCAGCATCAGCATCAACACNGTCAGTGCCTGCTGCCAGATGGGCACGTTGCGGATCCGCTGATAGAGCTGGATGGTGAGNTACGCCGCGACGGCGTAGGCCAGGGCGTGGGCGCCGAGGGGGGTGGCCTGGAGGACATCCTGTANGAGNCCCACNGTCCAGGCGACGCCAACGCCGACCCGCTGGGGCAAGGCAAGCGCCCAGTAGATCAGCACCAGGGCGCTCCACTCGGGGCGCCACACCTGCCAACCCGCCGGCAGGGGGAGGATGCTCAGCACCAGGGCAGGCCAATGGTGACGAGGATGATCCACAGACCCTGACGGCGCGTGCTATTCATCGTCCGCTCCGGGGGTCGCCTCGGCCGGGTTGTCTGACCCGCGGCGAGGCTGCTCGAGGATCAGCAGCACCTCCTGGACCCGCCCCAACGCCCCCAGGGGGTCGACTTCGATGCGCGAGAAAGGCTCGCCCGGATCGGTGACCACCTGACGGACCTCGCCGACCGGGTAGCCGGCGGGAAAGCGGCCGCCCAGACCCGAGGTGACTAACAGATCACCGGCACGGATATCGGCATTGTTGGGCAGGCTAGTGATGCTCAGCGTGTTGATGCGGCCGGTGCCCACGGCGACAGTCCGCAGCCCGTTGCGATTGACCTGGACCGGCAGCCCGTGACTCGGGTCGCTGATCAATCGCACCGTGGCGGTGAGCCGTGAGACCCGTTCGACCTGGCCGACGACACCGGTGCTGTCGATCACCGGCTGGCCCACATGGACACCGGCGGCGCTGCCCTTGTCGATCTGCAGCAGGTGGCTGAACGGATCCAGGTCCACCTGCAGCAGCTCGGCGATCAGCACCGGTCGTTCGAGTTCGTAGGACGAGTCGAGCAGGCGGCGCAGGCGGATGTTCTCGACTTCCAGGGCATCCAGCCGCTGCAGTCTTGCCTCGTAGATTTTCTGGCGATCGCGCAGGCGCTGGTTTTCGGCAATCAGTTCGCGCCGGCTGCGAAGTGACTCGCCGGTCAGATCGATCAGGTTGCCGGGCAGCTCGGCGGCCATCTTGATCGGGTGGGTCAGGGTCGAGAGGTGGCGGCGCAGTGGGTCGGTCAGGCCCTGGCGATGATCCAGGGTCAGCAAAAGGACCGACAGCATGACCAGCAGAATCAGGCGTGCCGTTGTTGATGGTCCCTGCGAGAAAAGCGGTTTAATGGCGGCCTACCCTCCGTCCAGTTCAGCCGGAAAGACTAGCGGCGGGTCGGTGGCGGCTCAACACGCCCGGCTTGCCGAGGCGCTATTCACTGGTGAACAGATCGGCGCCTTTTTCGTCCATCAGCTCCAGGGCGCGGCCGCCGCCGCGGGCGACGCAGGTGAGCGGGTCTTCGGCGATCACCACCGGCAGGCCGGTCTCTTCCATGAGCAGCCGGTCGATGTTGCGCAAAAGCGCCCCACCGCCGGTCAGCACGATGCCGCGCTCGGCCACGTCGGCACCAAGCTCTGGCGGGGTCTGCTCCAGGGCGGTTTTCACGGCCCCGACGATCCCCGACAAGGGCTCTTGCAGGGCCTCGAGCATTTCGTTGCTGTTCAGGGTAAAGCTGCGGGGGATGCCCTGCGCCAGGTTGCGGCCCTTGATTTCGAGTTCGCGCACCTCGTTGCCCGGGAAGGCCTGGCCGATTTCGTGCTTGATCCGCTCGGCGGTCGCCTCGCCGATGAGGATGCCGTAGTTGCGACGCACATAGTTGACGATGGCCTCGTCGAACCGATCGCCGCCGATGCGCACCGAGGCCGAGTAGACGATGCCATTGAGTGACAGCACGGCCACTTCCGAGGTGCCCCCGCCAATGTCCAGGACCATCGACCCGCGGGCCTCACCCACGGGCATGCTCGCACCGATTGCCGCCGCCATCGGCTCTTCGATCAGATAGACCTCACGGGCACCGGCGCCGGCAGCGGACTCGCGGATTGCGCGGCGCTCGACCTGTGTCGAGCCGCAGGGTACGCATACCAGCACCCGCGGGCTGGGGCGGAAGAACCGCGCCTCGTGGACCTTTTTGATGAAGTACTGCAGCATCTTTTCGGTGACGGTGAAATCGGCGATGACCCCGTCTTTCAGTGGCCGGATGGCGCGGATGGTGCCGGGGGTGCGGCCGAGCATGAGCTTGGCTTCGTGGCCGACCGCCGCAATGGTCTTGGGACCACCGTCGCGATCCTGACGGATGGCCACCACCGACGGCTCGTCCAGCAGAATGGACTGCCCGCGCGAGTAGATCAGCGTATTGGCGGTGCCCAGATCGATGGAGAGATCGTTGGAGAAGATGCCCCGAATGCCCTTGAACATGCGTTTTCCAGCCGGTGAAAAGAATCCGGTAATCTATCAACGGCCAGGGGTTTGGGCAAGTTGTCGGCTGTGGTAACTTGAACGGCTGATCCCAGCGACGATCGGGGAAGCGCTACCATGTCCATTGATGCGGCAGAAGTCGGGCAGATTGCCCATCTGGCGCGGCTCGACATCGGCCCGGAAGATGCCGAATCCCATGCCCACAATCTCTCCGGGATTCTCGCGTTTGTCGAGCAGCTCAGCGCGGTGGATACCCAGGGTGTCCAGCCGCTCGCTCATCCGCTGGAGATGACCCAGCGGTTGCGGCCTGACGAGGTCAACGAAACCAATCAGCGCGAGGCGTTCCAGTCCCTGGCGCCCGCGACCCGTGACGGCCACTACCTGGTGCCCCGCGTTATCGAGTGATCGCCGCCGAGCGGCAGGACTGAAACCCTATGCATAACCGAACGATCGCCGAACTCGCCGACGCCATGGCGCGGGGCGAATGCTCCAGTGTCGAGCTGACCGAGTCCGCACTGGCCGCCATCGACTCGGCAAGCGACTTGAATGCCTTTATCACGGTGACCCCCGAAAGCGCCCTGGCGCAGGCCCGGGCGGCGGATGATGCCCGCCGCCGTGGCGAGGCGGGGGCGCTGACCGGTGTCCCCATCGCGCACAAGGACATCTTCTGCACCGCCGGGGTCCGCACCAGTTGCGGCAGTCGCATGCTGGATAACTTTGTCCCGCCCTATGATGCCTTTGTGGTGGAGAAACTCCGGCGGGCGGGGGCCGTGATGGTGGGCAAAACCAATATGGATGAGTTCGCCATGGGCTCGTCCAACGAGACCAGCTGGTACGGCCCGGTCCGCAACCCCTGGTCCAAAGACACCGTCCCCGGCGGGTCATCCGGTGGCTCGGCGGCGGCGGTGGCGGCCGGTCTGGTGCCGGCCACCACCGGCACCGATACCGGCGGGTCGATTCGTCAGCCGGCGGCGCTCACCGGCATCAGCGGGCTCAAGCCCACCTACGGCCGGGTATCGCGCTACGGGATGATCGCCTTTGCCTCGAGTCTGGATCAGGCCGGCCCCATGGCCGCCACGGCCGAGGATCTTTCGATCATGTTAACGGCGATGGCCGGGTTCGACCGCCGTGATTCGACCTGTGCCGACGAGCCGGTCACCGATTATCGGGCCGCCCTTGGCAACCACTCCCTCAAGGGCCTGCGGGTGGGCCTGCCCCGGGAGTACTTCAATGCCGAAGGCATGGATGCCGGGGTGGCCACGGCCGTTCAGCAGGCCATCGAAGCCCTGCGCGAGGCCGGGGCCGAGCCGCGCGAGATCTCGCTGCCCAATAGCGGTCTGGCGGTGCCGGTCTACTATGTCATCGCCCCGGCCGAGGCATCCTCGAACCTGTCCCGCTTCGACGGGGTGCGCTATGGCCATCGCTGCGCCGAGCCCCGGGATCTGGAAGATCTGTACAAACGCAGCCGGGGCGAAGGATTTGGCGAAGAGGTCAAGCGACGCATCATGGTCGGGACCTATGCGCTGTCGGCGGGTTATTACGACGCCTACTACCTCAAGGCGCAGCAGGTCAGACGCATGATCCGCGACGATTTTGCCCGGGCCTTCGAACAGGTGGATGTGATCGCCGGGCCCACGGCGCCGTCGGTGGCCTTCGCGATCGGCGAGAAGGCCGATGATCCGGTGCAGATGTATCTATCGGATATCTTTACCATCGCGGTGAACCTCGCCGGGCTGCCGGCTTTGTCGATTCCGGCCGGCCAGAGCGATGGTCTGCCGGTCGGGATGCAGCTCATCGGCAATCATTTTGATGAGGCCCGTCTGCTGGGCGCCGCCCATGGCTTTCAACAGCTCACCGACTGGCACAAGCAACGGCCGTCGCCGGAGGCATAGCAACGATGGAGTGGGAAGCAGTCATCGGGCTCGAGTTGCACGCGCAGCTGGCCACCAACACCAAGATTTTCTCCGGCGCCTCCACGGCCTACGGCGCCGAGGCCAACACCCAGGCCTGCGCCGTGGATCTTGGCATGCCGGGGGTGTTGCCGGTGCTCAACGAAAAAGCCGTGCGCTACGCCGTGCGGCTGGGGCTGGCACTGGATGCCCAGGTGGCGGGCCGGTCGGTGTTTGCGCGCAAGAATTACTTCTATCCCGATCTGCCCAAGGGCTATCAGATCTCGCAGTACGAAATCCCCGTGGTCGGCCCGGGGCATCTGGATATCGATCTGGATGACGGCAGCCGCAAACGCATCGGGGTCACCCGCGCCCATCTCGAGGAGGATGCCGGCAAGAGCCTGCATGAAGGGTTCGGGACAATGAGCGGCATCGACCTCAACCGGGCCGGGACGCCGCTGCTCGAGATCGTCTCGGAACCGGATCTGCGCTCGGCCCGCGAGGCGGTCGCCTACATGAAAAAGATGCACTCGCTGGTGCGCTATCTCGGTATCTGTGATGGCAACATGCAGGAGGGCAGCTTTCGGTGTGATGCCAATGTCTCGGTCCGGCCGGTCGGGCAGAGCGAGTTCGGCACCCGATCCGAGCTCAAGAATCTCAACTCGTTCCGCTTTGTCGAGCGGGCCATCAACTTCGAGATCGAGCGCCAGATCGAGCTCATCGAGGAGGGGGGCGCGGTCATCCAGGAGACCCGGCTGTTCGACCCCGACCGTGGCGAGACACGGTCGATGCGCGGCAAGGAGGCGGCCAACGATTATCGCTACTTCCCCGACCCGGATCTGCTGCCGCTGGAGATCACCCCGGCACTGATCGACCAGGTGCGCGAAGAACTACCGGAGCTGCCCGATGCCCGCCGCAGCCGGTTTGTGACCGACTATGGCCTGCCCGACTATGACGCCGGTGTGGTGACCGCCAGTCGAGAGATGGCGGATTATTTCGAGGCGGTGGTCAGTGGCTGCGGCGACGCCAAGCTGGCGGCCAACTGGGTGATGGGCGAGCTGGCCGGCGCCCTCAACCGGGCCGGTCTGGATATTGCCGACAGCCCGGTCAGCGCCGAGACCCTGGCCGGGCTGCTGCGGCGTATCAGTGACGAGACCATCTCGGGGAAGATCGCCAAGGAGGTCTTCGAGGCCATCTGGGCGGGTGAGGGTGATGCCGACGCCATCATCGAGGCCCGCGGGCTCAAGCAGGTCACAGACAGCAGCGCCATCGAGGCCATGGTGGATGAGGTGATCGCCGCCAACCCCGAGCAGCTCGAGCAGTACCGTGCCGGCAAGACCAAGCTCATGGGCTTTTTTGTTGGCCAGGTGATGAAGGCATCGGCCGGCAAGGCCAATCCACAGCAGGTCAACCAGATCCTCAAACAGCGTCTGGATGGCTGACCCCCGCATGGCGGATCAGATTCAGCGGTTCATCTTTGACCGGGCCGATGTCCGTGGCGAAATCGCCCAGCTGGATGCGGCCTATCGGCAGATCATCGGCCGCAGCGAGCAGAGCCCGGCGGTTCAGCAGTTAATGGGCGAAGGGCTGGTGGCGGCCGCGCTGCTGGCGGCCACGCTCAAATACCCCAGTGCCTTGACACTGCAGCTGCAATCCACAGGCCCGCTGTCGCTGCTGCTCATCCAGGTCGGCAGCGACGGCACCATGCGGGCGATGGCCCGAACCCGTGGCGAAGTCCCTGCCAATGCGCGGCTGGATGAGCAAGCGAGTCAGGGCACACTGGCGATCACCATCGAGCCCGAGGACGGCGGCGAGCGTTACCAGGGGATTGTCGATCTATCGGGCGGGAGCCTGGCGGCGGCGCTGGAGCATTACTTTGCCGAATCCGAGCAGCTGCCGACCCACGTCTGGCTGTCCGCTGACCCCGAGCGGGCCGCCGGTCTGCTGCTGCAGCGCCTGCCCGGGCCCGACGGCGGCCCGGCGCGGGATGAGGACGCCTGGGAGCGGGCCGGTCAGCTGGCCGCCACGGTCACCGGCGCCGAGCTTCGCGAACTCAGCGCCGATGCGGTGCTCCACCGCCTTTTCCACGAAGAGGACATCCGTCTTTTCGAGCCATCGCCACTGCGCTTTGGCTGTCGCTGCTCGCGACAGCGGGTGGCCGATATGCTTCGCAGTCTGGGCGCCGACGAGCTGCGCGAAACCCTGGCGGAACAGGGCCAGATCCAGGTTCACTGCGACTTCTGCAACGAACCCTATCGCTTTGACGCGGTGGATGTGGAAGCCCTCTGCGTCGATCCGACGACCCGGGCCGCGCCAAGCGATACCTCTCACTGACCCGCCGGGTCAGCTTCGGCCGCAGACCGGGCAGTCCGGGTCACGGGCAAGGGTCAGCCGCCGCCAGTTCTGACCCAGGGCATCCACCACCAGGAGTTGGCCTGCCAACGGCTGCCCCAGGCCGGAGAGGACCTTCACCGCCTCGACCGCCTGCAGACTGCCGATCACGCCGGTCAGCGGCCCGAGGACGCCGGTTTCGCTGCAGCTTTGCGCCTCTTCGCCGGTATCCGGATAGACGCAGTGGTAACAGGGGCCGCCCTGATCCGGCCGAAACACGGCAATCTGGCCGTCCATGCCGATGACCGCCCCCGAGACCAGCGGCCGACCGGCGGCAACGCAGGCGGCGTTGGCCGCGAAGCGGGTGGCAAAGTTGTCGCTGCCGTCCACCACCAGGTCAACCGTGGCGACCAGCTCGGCAAGGCTTGCCGCATCCAGTCGAGCCTCGACGGTGGTGATGTCCACATCCGGGTTGATGGCCGCCAGGCGCTCTCGGGCCGAATCGGTCTTTGCCCGGCCGATGTCCGGTGTGCCATGGATGATCTGACGCTGCAGGTTGGTGAGCTCGACGTGGTCAAAATCCGCCAGGGTCAGATGGCCAATGCCGGCGGCGGCCAGATAGAGCGCGGCGGGCGAGCCCAGCCCCCCCAGGCCGATGATGAGGACCCGACTGTTGAGCAGGGCCTCCTGGCCGGGCAGATCGAACCCCGGCACCATGATCTGCCGGCTGTAGCGCATCAGTTGTTCGTCGTTCACCGATCCTCTCCTTGCAGGCGGCCGCCGGTGACCCGCTCCCGGCCGGCCAGATCACGCCGGGTCTCGATGGCGTCGAAGCCATGGATCTGCAACAGGCCCCTGACCGCCTCGCCCTGGCGGTGGCCATGCTCGAGCCACAGCCAGCCGCCGGGGGTCAAATGGGCCGGTGCACCGCTGATCAGCGCTTGCAGTGCCGCCAGGCCGTCGGCGTCGGCGATCAACGCCTCGCGGGGCTCGTAACGCAGGTCGCCCTGGTGGATTTCTGGCTCGTCGGCGCCGATGTAGGGCGGATTGGCGATAATGACATCATAGCGGCGGGCGCCGAGTGGGGTGTACCAGTCGCCGATCAAAAACCGAATCCATGGGGTGCCGAGCCGCTCGGCATTGGCCCGGGCCAGGCTGATGGCATCGGCGGACCGGTCGACGGCGTCGATGGCCGCATCGGGCCGTGCCCGCGCAAGGGCAATGGCGATACAGCCCGAGCCGGTGCCGGCGTCCAGGATCCGCTGGCCACCCACGGCTCGGGCGGCTTCGACCAGATGCTCGGTCTCGGGTCGAGGAATGAGTGCGCGGCGATCGATGGCGAGGTCCAGATCCATGAAGCCCCACTCACCGAGGATGTAGGCAACGGGTTCTCCCTGTCGACGCCGGCCAATCCATGCCTGGAACTGCTGCTGTGCTGCGGCTGCGGGGATTCGCTCGGGAAAGGCCCGAAGCGCGGCTGCATCCGCGCCGGTCGCGGTGGTCAGCAGACGGTCCGCATCGGCGAGCGGGCTCGGGCTGACGTCGGTCAGTGTTGCGATGGCCCACTGGCGCAGGTCGCCCAGGGTGGCTGTCGACTTCACTTCAGCCCGGCGGCGCGCAGATTAATGGCCCTTTCCTCGAGCATGACCGGGACGCCGTCGTCAACGCGATAGACCCGCTCTTCGTTCAGGGTGATCAGGCCCTCATCGAGGGGGGTGTCGACCGGGGTGTCGTCCTGATAGGCCACGTCGCCGTCGCGGATTTTGCCGTTGAGCGCGTCACGCTCTTCACCGCTTAACTGGCGTACCGGTTGCTTGGTCACCGGGCAGCAGATGACATCGAGCAGTTTGCGGTCAATGGCCATGATGCGATCCTCCGGACTATCCGCAGCACAGGATATCAGACGGGCGGGGCGCGGAAGCAGCCGCCGGCATGGCGATTTGCCCTGTCGAAGGCTACTATTGGGGTTTGTGCGGCGATAACGAAAAGTTGGACCGGATCATGAGTGATGCACCCATCGACAACCTGAATGTGCTGGCCCAGGAGCCCCTGCCGACCCCGGCGGAGATCAAGGCCCGGCAGCCGCTGTCGCCGGCCGGTCGCGAGACGGTCGAGCGGGGTCGTGCGGCGGTCGAGGCCATCCTGGATGGCCGTGACCCGCGGCTGCTCACCGTGGTGGGGCCGTGTTCGATTCACGATGTCGAGGCCGCCAAGGACTACGCTCGTCGCCTGAAAGCGCTGCATGATGAACTCTCGGATTCGCTTTTCATCGTCATGCGGGTGTATTTCGAAAAGCCCCGGACCACGGTGGGCTGGAAAGGGCTGATCAACGATCCGCGCATGGATGACAGCTTCGACATCGAGGCGGGCCTGGGCCGGGCCCGGGAGCTGTTGCTGTTCCTCGCCGAGCTGGGCCTGCCCGCCGGCACCGAGGCGCTGGATCCCATCACCCCGCAGTATCTGGGCGATTTGATCAGCTGGACGGCGATCGGGGCACGGACCACCGAGTCCCAGACCCATCGCGAGATGGCCAGTGGCCTGTCCACGGCGGTGGGCTTTAAAAACGGGACCGACGGCAGTCTGGATGTCGCCATTAACGCCATGCGCTCGGCGGCCAACCCCCACAGCTTTCTGGGAATCACCCAGCAGGAGGGGCGCTCGGCCATCATCCGCACCGCCGGTAATCGCTATGGCCACGTGGTGCTGCGCGGCGGCGACCAGCCCAATTACGATTCGGTGAGCATCGCCCTCTGCGAGAAAGCCCTGGCCGACGCCGGGCTGTCGACGCGGCTGATGGTTGACTGCAGCCACGCCAACTCCAGCAAGGACCCGGGGCTGCAGCCGCTGGTCATGGAAAACCTGGTCAACCAGGTGCTCGAGGGCAACCAGTCAATCGTTGCGGTGATGATCGAGAGCAATATCGGTTGGGGGAATCAGAAGCTGGGCGACGATCCGAACCAGCTGGCGTATGGCGTGTCCATTACCGACGGTTGCATTGACTGGCCAACCACCGAATCCATGCTCAAGGACGCGGCGGAGAAGTTGCAGCACGCCCTTCGGGCGCGTGTCGCCTGACCGCCGGAGCGCTTACAAGGGGTTGACCAAGCCGGCCGCGGCGGGTTGAATCAGCCCTCGATCAAATGGAGGTAGACCATGACCGACAAGGCTTCGCTGCCCGTTCGGGGGATAGAGCCCTACCAGCCCGCCGAGGGTGAAGAGTACATGAACGAGGCGCAGCTGGCGCATTTCCAGGCCATTCTCGAGGCCTGGAAAAAGCAGCTGCAGGAAGAGGTGGAGCGCACGGTCAGCCACATGCGCGACGACGCCAACCACTATGCCGACCCGGCCGACCGGGCCACCCAGGAAGAGGAATTCGCGCTCGAGTTGCGCACCCGCGACCGCGAACGCAAGCTCATCCGCAAGATCGACAAGACCATGGAGCGCATCCGCAAGGATGACTACGGATTCTGCGATCAGTGCGGGGTAGAGATTGGTCTGCGGCGTCTGGAAGCCCGCCCCACGGCGACGCTGTGCGTCGACTGCAAAACCCTTGAGGAGATCCGCGAAAAGCAGCGGGTCGCCTGACGGGGACGACGGGCTACGCCTCGGCGAGGGCCGCGAGCTGGTCGGCCTGGTATTCGCTGACCAGTGGATCGACGATCGGGTCGAGATGGCCCATCAGTGTCTCTTCGAGCTTGTAGAGCGTCAGGTTGATGCGGTGGTCGGTGACCCGGCCCTGCGGAAAGTTATAGGTCCGGATCCGCTCCGACCGGTCGCCACTGCCCACCAGTAAACGGCGTGTCTCGCTGCGCTCGGTCGCCGCGGCATCGCGCTGCTGATCCATCAAACGGGCTTGCAGCAGCGAGAGCGCCTTGGCCCGGTTCTTGTGCTGGGAGCGCTCCTCCTGGCATTCCACCACCGCACCGGTGGGCAGATGGGTCACCCGAACCGCCGAGTCGGTCTTGTTGACATGCTGGCCACCCGCGCCGGATGCGCGGAATGTATCCACCTTGATATCGGCTGGATTGATGGTGATCTCATCCACTGCATCGGCTTCGGGCAGGACCGCGACGGTGCAGGCCGACGTGTGGATCCGCCCCTGGGATTCGGTGGCCGGAACGCGCTGGACGCGGTGGGCGCCGGATTCGAACTTAAGACGTGAGTAGACATCCTGCCCGGCGACCCGGGCGACGACTTCGCGGTAGCCGCCCTGCTCGCCGGGGCTCTCGCTGATGATCTCGGTCTGCCAGCCGCGTTGCTCGGCGTAGCGCAGATACATTCGCAGCAGATCACCGGCAAACAACGCCGCTTCATCCCCGCCGGTCCCGGCGCGAATCTCCAAAAAGATGTTGCGCTCATCGTTGGGGTCACGTGGCAGCATCAGCTGCTTGAGGGTCAGTTCGAGTGCTTCGAGCTGTTGCCGCGCCTGATCGGCCTCTTCGGTGGCGAGCGTGCGCATCTCCTCGTCCGCTTCGGCGAGCATCTCCTCGGCGGCCCGAAGGTCTTCTTCGGTCTGTTCAAACTCGGCCACATGCCGCGCCACCGGTTCGAGGCGTGCGTACTCCTGCGAGAGCTTCATGAAACGGCCGGCGTCGGCAATCACATCGGGGTCGGCGAGCAGACCCTCGATTTCCTCATGCCGCTCGAGCAGTTGTTGCAGCTTGCGTCGCAGGGTGGCGTTCATGAGCCGCTCCGGTCATCGTCGTTGTCCAGCCCCAGCGTCTGCCGGGCCTTCTCCAGTGTGTCGGGTTCGCCATCGCGGGCCGCGTCCCGCAGACCGATGGTCGGGGCATGCAGCAGCTTGCGGGTGAGGCGCCGGGCGAGTGCATCGAGCACCGCCTCGGGCGGTTGGCCGCTGGCCAGTTCGCGGTTGGCCCGGGCCAGCTCCATATCGCGCAGGCGCTCGCCGCGATGGCGAAAGTGCCGAATGCTCTCGACCGCTGCCAGCGTGTGGATCCAGTCCATGAAGCGGGCCGACTGCTCGGCTACCAGCGCTTCGCCCTCGGCGGCCGCCGCGGCCCGCGAGCGGATGTTGCGATCGATGACATCGCGCAGGTCATCCACAGTGTACAGATAGACATCCCGCAGTTGCTCGGTGCGTGGCTCGATATCCCGGGGGACCGCCAGATCGACCATGAACATCGGCTGATAGCGGCGATCCCGCAGCGCACGGGCGACGATATCGTGACTGACAATCGGCGTGTCGCTGCCGGTGCAGGCGACAACGATATCCGCCTGCGGCAGGTGATCGGCGATGGCCTCAAGGGGGATGGCCTGGCCGTGGCATTCCGCGGCGATGGTCCGGGCCGGCGCGGCGCTTCGATTGGCTATGGTGATCTGGCGCATGCCCTGTTCGTGGAAATGACGCGCGACCAGCTCGATCATCTCGCCGGCGCCGATCAAAAGCGTCCGCAGCGTCGAAAGATCGCCGAAGATCTGACGCGCCAGGGTGACCGCGGCGTAGGGGACCGAGACGGGATGGGCGCCGATGGCGGTCTCGTGGCGAACCCGTTTGGACACGGCAAAGGCATGCTGGAAGAGTCGATCGAGGATCTGGCCCAGAAGCCCTGCCTGGGCCGCCGAGCGATAGGCCAGTTTGGCCTGGCCGAGGATCTGTGGCTCGCCCAGTACCAGCGAGTCCAGACCCGCCGCCACCCGCAGGAGATGCTGAACGGCATCCGGCCCCGAGAGTCGATACAGATGCGGGGTCATCCATCCCGATGGCAGATCGCGCTCTTGCTCCAGCCATTGCTGGATGGCATCGCCCTGATGGGCGTCGTCGACGACGGCATATACCTCGAGGCGGTTGCAGGTCGACAGCACCGCGGCCTCGTGGAGCGATGGCAGCGCGGCCAGACGGGCCATGGCCGCCTCGAGGTCATCGGCGGGTATGACCGCCCGTTCCCGGATATCCAGGGGGGCAGATTGGTGGTTGAGGCCCAGGGCGATGACAGGCATGGAGATCCGGTTGACTGGAACGGGGCAGATTGTAGGGCAGCACTGTTGTAAGGCAAGTATAGTAGGCGTTGATGGGCATATCGGCTAATTCGCACCGCAGTCATCGCGACCCCGGGCCCGGCGCGCTGCCGGCGGTGTTGCTGGTTCTGCTGTTTCTCGCCGGCTGTGCCACCCCCGGCGAGGCGCCGGTGCCGGTGGACCGCCGCGCCGATACCCGGCTTGTGCCCGCACCGGCCACGGCCGCGGATGACCAGGATCCAACCCTGGTCACCGTCCTGGCCGCCGAGATGGCGGCCGCTAGCGGTCGTCAACAACTCGCCGCGCAGCGCTACGCCCGCGCGGCGGCGGCCATCAAGGCCCCGGCCGTGCTGGCCCGGGGGGCAGAGCTCGCTATGGCCGCCAGCGATACGGCCGCCAGTCAGACGCTGGTGCAGCGTTGGGTGGCCGTTGCCCCCGAAAGCGGGCCCGCCAATCGCCTGGCCGGCTTGCTGGCGGTTCGGGCCGGCAAGGCAGAGCGGGCTTTTGAAGCGTTTCGGCGCAGTCTGCCCAGCCGCTCGGCCGATCGCGAAGCCGCCATGGGCCGGATCGGCGGCCTGTTGCTCGATCAGCAATTGCCGCCCGCGGCCCTTGACGTCGCCCAGCGGCTTGCCGATGCCTACCCGCAAAGCGATGCCGCCCGACTGGGGCTGGCCCGTGTCGCCCTGGCCCAGGGGCAGCCCCGGCGGGCTTTGACCACCGTCGAGCAAACCCTGGCAGCCCGCGGCGATTGGCTGCCGGCGAGGCTTTTGCGGCTGGATGCGTTGCTGGCCCTGGGGCGGGATGAGGCGGCGCTTGCTGCCTACCGAAGCCTTTTTGATGCCGGGATCGAGGACCCGGGGTTTTTGCTGCGGGCGACGGCCTTTGCCATGGAAGCCGGCGATCGCGACCTGGTGCTCTCATCACTCAACCGGCTGCAGAAGCAGTCCCCCGCCCTGCGGCGGCGCGGCCTGCTGCTCGAGGGTGAGTATTGGCGTCGCCAGGGCCAGATGCAGCGGAGTATCGCGGTCCTCGACCGCGCGGTCGCCGATTATCCCCGGGATACCGATCTGCGGTATGGCCGCGCCATCACCCGGATCAGCATGGACCGGCTCGCCGATGCCGAGGCCGATCTGCGGTTCATTATTCGCCAGAATCCGGAAGACGCCCGGGCGCTGAATGCACTGGGGTATACCCTGGTGGATGAGACCGATCGGATCGAGGAGGGACGGGCGCTGATTGAAAAGGCCTACGCCCTGGCGCCGGATGACCCGGCCATTATCGACAGCATGGGGTGGGCGGCGTTTCGCGCCGGGCAGCCGGAACAGGCGCTGCCGTACCTGCGCCGGGCCCACGAGCGGACGGGGGGTGATGCCGAGATCGCCGCCCATCTGGGCGAAGTGCTGTGGGTGCTGGGACAGCGTGACAAGGCCCGTGCCGTTTGGCAGGACGCCATCGAGCGCCAACCGGACCACCCGGTGCTCACCGAGACCATCCAGCGGCTGGATGACTGACGATCATGAAGGCTGCGTTGCTGGTGCTGATGGTCGTGGCCCTGAGCGGATGTGCCATTGCGCCACCGGCCCCGCCGGATGCCGGTCGAGCGCAGTCGCTGAGTGACTTTCCAACGCCCGACGCGCCCGACGAATGGGCCTTGTCGGCGCGGGCGGCGCTGGCGGTGGATGGCGAGGGGGCGAGCGCTGCGGTCAGCTGGCGGCATAGTCCACAGCGCTGGCGCTTGCTGCTGCGCGGGGCGCTGGGCGCCGGCGCCACCCGCCTGGAGGGGGCGGCCGGTGGCGTGCGCCTGACCCTTGCCGATGGCCGCACCTACCGCGGTGAAGACCCCCGCGTTCTGCTGGCGCGCCTGACCGGCTTCGATCTGCCCTTGCGCCATCTGCGATGGTGGATCGTCGGCCGGCCCGTGCCCGGGATCGGCGGGCGGGTCACGGTTGCACCCGAGGGGGATGCCCTGGCTTACCGACAAGCCGGTTGGGCGGTCACCCTGGGCGACTACCGGAACGTGGACGCCTATCGGCTGCCCCATCGGCTGTCGGTGATCGGCGATGGGCTGCGGCTGCGGGTTCGCATCCGCGAATGGCAGGTC
>PR_CR_10_Liq_1_inCRDRAFT_1000532_pt1 | contig 23717 bp, 21 predicted proteins | sample PRCRCaboRojoPR_3_FD_10241 | JGI IMG/M metagenome (IMG submission 10241)
GGTCCCCGGGCACGGTCGTGCCGCTGACCTCGATGCGACGCCCGCGGCGCACGGCACGCGCGTAGCCCGCGGCGTCCTCGAAGCCGGAGCCGTCCCGGTGATGCTGCGTCGCCATGATCACCTCAGGGGTCGGTCGCCGGAGCCCGGTCGCCGCGGGCCCGGTCGCGACGGGCCGGCGCACCGTGTCTGTATGAGCGTTCGTTCGTCGTCGACGCCCTGCGAGGCTAGCCTCCGACGCAGTCCGACGACCGGACCGCGCCGGGAGGGACGCGATGGGACTGCGGGGGTTCGTCCGCTTCGCCGCGGGGCGACTCGTCGCGTTCGTCGTGCTCGCCGTCGGGGTGACGCTCATCTCGTTCGTCGTCACCAACCTCGTGCCCGGCGACCCGGTCGCCGCCGCGCTGCCCGACCTGGCCCTCGACGACCCCGAGATCGTCGGTGCCTACCGCGAGAAGTACGGCCTCGACGAGCCGCTGCCCGTGCAGTACCTCGTCTACCTCAGCAACGTCGCACAGGGCGACCTCGGCACCTCCATCGTCGGCGGGCAGCCCGTCGCCACCCTGCTCGGCCAGTACGTCCCGGCGACCCTCGAGCTCGCCATCCTCGCCGTCCTGCTGTCCGCCATCGTCGGCGTCGCGTTCGGCACCCTCGCCGCGTTCTTCCGCGACCGGCTGCCCGACCAGGCCCTGCGCGTCATCTCGCTCATCGGCGTGTCGATGCCGGTCTTCTGGCTCGCGCTCGTCGCGTTCTACTTCCTGTCGTTCCGCCTCGGCATCTTCCCCGGCATCGGCCGGCTCACCCCCGGCACCCCCATGCCGCCGCGGGTCACCGGGATGGTCACCGTCGACTCGCTGCTCGCCGGCGACATCGAGACCTTCCGCGACGGGCTCGGCCACCTGCTGCTGCCGGCGCTCGTGCTGGCCGCCTACACGGTCAGCCTGCTGACACGCTTCACCCGCTCCGCCGTGCTCGAGGTCCTCAACGAGGACTTCGTCCGGACCGCGCGGGCGAAGGGCCTGCGGGGGGTGACCATCGTCGCGCGCCACGTGCTGCGCGCCGCGCTCGCACCCATCATCACCGTCGCCGGGGTGCTGTTCGGCTCCATCCTCTCGGGGACGGTGCTCGTCGAGACCATCTTCTCCTGGCCGGGCATCGGGCAGTACGCGTTCCGCAGCGCCACCAACCTCGATCTGCCCTCGATCATGGGTGTCAGCCTGTTCGTCGCGATCGTCTACATCACCATCAACTTCATCGTCGACGTGCTCTACAGCGTCATCGACCCGCGTGTGAGGCTCCGATGAGCGAGGTGTCCCCCGACGAGGACCGCACCGCGGACCGGCGGCGGTCGAGGACGGCGAGGGCGGCGCGCGCCCCCGCCCGATCCGAGGCATCTGGCGGCAACCGCTGGCCGTCGTCGGCATCGCGCTCATCACGACCTGGGTGCTCCTCGCCATCCTCGCCGGCGTCATCGCCCCCTACGACCCGCTCGCGCAGGAGCTGCCGCGCTTCCTCGAGCCGTCGGCCGAGCACCTGTTCGGCACCGACGGCCTCGGGCGGGACGTGCTCAGCCGGGTCCTCTACGGCGCACGGATCTCGCTGCCGATGGCCGTGCTGCTCGTCACCGCCGCGGGGACGATCGGCTCGATCCTCGGTGCCATCGCCGGCTACTTCGGCGGCTGGATCGACGAGCTCATCATGCGCCTCGTCGACCTGTTCTTCGCCTTCCCGACGATCATCCTCGCGATGGCGATCGCCGCCGCGCTCGGCCCCGACCTGCAGAACGCGGTGCTCGCCATCGTGGTCGTCTCGTGGCCGACCTATGCCCGTGTCGTCCGCGGTCTCGTCCTCACCCACCGCGACTCGGACTACGTCCGGGCGACGCGGCTGCTCGGCGCCTCGTCGCGTCGCACGCTCGTGCGCGACGTCATGCCCAACGTCGTCGGTCCGGTCCTCGTGCTCGCCACGCTCGAGCTCGGCAACGCGGTCCTGCTGCTCGCCGGGCTGTCGTTCCTCGGCCTCGGCGCACGTCCCCCCAGCCCGGAGTGGGGCGCGATCGTCTCGGAGGGCTCGCGCACCTTCGACCGCTGGTGGATCGGCACCTTCCCCGGCCTCGCGATCCTGTCGGTGGTGATGGCGTTCAACTTCCTCGGCGACACGCTGCGCGACGCCCTCGACCCGCGCACCGCGCGCGCCGTCCGGGGTCGCGAGTGAGCGCCGCGGGGACCGTCGACACCGGGACGCTCCTCGAGGTCCGCGACCTGACCATCGACCTGCCCGGCCACGGCGGGGCGATCCGCATCGTCGACCACGTCGACCTCGACGTCACCCCGGGGCGCGTGCTCGGCATCGCCGGCGAGTCCGGCAGCGGCAAGACGATGACGGCGCTCGCGCTGCTCGGCCTGCTCCCCCACGGGGCGATCACCGGCGGCAGCGCCCGCTTCGGCGACCGCGAGCTGCTCCGCCTCAGCAAGCGCGAGTGGCGCGACGTGCGCGGCGACGACATCGCCGTCGTGTTCCAGGACCCGATGACCGCGCTGCACCCGATGCTGACCGTCGAGCGCCAGCTGACCGAGCACGTCCGGCGCCACCTGGGCGTGGGCCGACGCGAGGCGCGCGAGCGGGCCATCGACCTGCTGCGCAAGGTGCAGCTGCCCGACCCGGAGGGGGCGCTGGGGAACCACCCGCACCAGTTCTCCGGCGGGATGCGGCAGCGCATCGCGATCGCCATGGCCCTCGCCTGCGACCCGAAGCTGCTCATCGCCGACGAGCCGACCACCGCGCTCGACGTCACCGTTCAGGCCGGCATCCTGCGGCTGCTGAAGCAGCTCTGCGACGATGAGGGGCTCGCCGTCATCGTGGTGACCCACGACCTCGGCGTGATGTCGACCGTGTCCGACGAGCTGTCCGTGTTCTACGCCGGCCGCGTCGTCGAGCACGGCCCGACGGCCGCGCTGCTGCGCGATCCTCGCCACCCCTACACGCGTGGGCTGCTGGACTCGCTGCCGGACCCGACCCGGCCGGACGAGCCGCTGACCCCCATCGAGGGGGCACCGGCGACGCCGGCGAACCGGCCGCCCGGGTGCGCGCTGCATCCGCGCTGCGCCCACGCGGTCGCCTCCTGCGCCGGCGACGTCCCGCCGCTGCTCGACATCGGGGACGGTCGACGGCTCGCCTGCCCACCGGACCCGCTGCGGAGCGCGTCATGACCGTCCTCGAGCTGCGCGACGTCGTCGTCGACTACCCCCGTCGTCACCTGCCGACGGTGCGGGCCGTCGCCGGCGTCTCGCTGACCGTCGGCGCCGGGGAGATCGTCGGCCTCGTCGGCGAGTCCGGCTGCGGCAAGTCGACGCTCGGCCGTGCCGCCGTGGGGCTCCTCGCCCCCACCGAGGGCGAGGTGTGGTTCGAGGGCCGCCGGCTCGCCCCGCTCGGTCGCGCCGCCCGGCCGGCCGCTGACCGGCGCCTGCAGATGGTGTTCCAGGACCCGACGTCGTCGCTGAACGGCCGGCGGCGGGTCGGCGACCAGATCCGTGACGGGCTGGCGCTCTCCGGCGCGGAGGACACGGGCGACCGGCGCGTCGGGGAGCTGCTCGAGCGCGTCGGGCTGCCGGCCCGGGCGGCCTCCCGCTTCCCGCACGAGTTCAGCGGCGGGCAGCGCCAGCGGGTGTGCATCGCCCGTGCGCTCGCCGCCTCCCCGAGCGTCATCGTCGCGGACGAGCCGATCTCCGCGCTCGACGCGTCGGCCCAGGCGCAGATCGCGAACCTGCTCACCGATCTCGCCCGCGACCTCGGCGTCGGGCTGCTGTTCATCTCCCACGACCTCGCGATCGTGCGCCACGTCGCGGACCGGGTCGCCGTCATGTACCTCGGACGGGTCGCGGAGACCGGTCCGACGGAGGACGTCTGGGCGCGTCCGGAGCACCCCTACAGCCGGGCGCTGATCGGAGCGGTCCTGAGGGCCGATGGGACCGGGGAGCTGCCCGAGGCGCTGCCCGGCGACGTCCCCGACCCGGCGTCCCCACCGCCGGGCTGCCGGTTCCAGACCCGCTGCCCGGAGGTGTTCGACCGCTGCCGGGCCGAGGAGCCGCCGCTGCTGCGCCTCGGCAGCGGCCCGTCGGACGCCGCCGAGGACCGGACGGCGGCCTGCTGGCTCCACGCCTCCTGACCCGGCCCTCCTGACCCGGCCCTCCTGACCCGGCACGACGTCGCCCGCGACGTCCGCCCGGACCCCCTCCGACCGCAGTAGTCAGACTGCGGAGGACCCTGTAGGCTCCCCAGACCCTCGAACGAACGAGTGTCCGTTCACCGAGCGGACGGGAGACGGGGGACGATCCCGATGGCCCGGCCTTGGTCGGACCACCGAGCATAAGGAGAAGCACGTGCGATTCCGCCGAACGCGTCTGGTCGCGCCGGTGCTCGCCATCGCCCTCATCGCCGCGGCCTGCGGCGGTGACGACGAGGCGGCCGAGCCGGAAGCACCGACCACCGAGGAGACCACCTCCGAGGACGATGCGGCTGCCGACGACGAGGCAGCCACCGAAGCTCCCGCGGACGCGACCCTGGTCGTGGACCGGAACTTCGACCTCGTCACCAACGACCCCCACCGCCAGTTCGAGGCGACCGGGACGATCCTGCACCACGCGGTGTACGACACGCTCCTGGCGTTCCCGACCCCCGACATCACCGAGCCGCAGCCGAACGTGGCCGAGTCCTACACGGTCAACGACGACGCGACCGAGTTCACCTTCACCATCCGTGAGGGCATCCTGTTCCAGGACGGCACCCCGCTGACCGCGGCGGACGTCGAGTACTCGATCAACCGGCTCGTCAACCTGAAGGCGCGTCCGGCCTTCATCGCCGCGGGCTTCTCCGCCGAGGCGACCGGCGAGTACGAGGTCGTCATCCGGACCGAGAACTCCAACCCGGCCGTCCCCTTCATCCTGACGAACTCGTCCGCCGCGATCGTCAACAGTGAGCTCGTCACCGCCAACGGCGGGAGCGCAGCCGCGGACGCCGACACCGCCGACACGGCGCAGGAGTGGTTCGACACGACCGGCGCCGCCGGCTCCGGCTCGGGCCCGTACTACGTCGAGTCGTTCAACGTCGAGACCGAGGTCGTCCTCGTCCGCAACGAGAACTACTGGGGCGAGCGTCCCGACTGGCCGCGCATCGTGCTGCGCAACGCGCTGCCGTCCGTGCAGGCCCTGAACGTGCAGTCGGGTGACAGCCAGCTGGCGCTCGACATCCCGGGCGACAACCTGGGCACCATCCCGGACACGCTGGAGATCGTCAGCGAGCCCGCCACGGTGACGTTCTTCATCTTCTCCAACCAGAACCCCGAGATCTCCGAGTTCACGTCGAACCCGGACTTCGTCGAGGCCGTCCGCTACGGCATCGACTACGACTCGATCGTCGAGCTGGCCGGTGCCGGCGTGCGCCAGTCGTGCGGCCTGCTGCCGAACATGCTGCTCGGTGCCCTGCCGACCGACGAGTGCGTCGAGCGTGACCTCGACCGTGCGATCGCGGCCTACGAGGCCTCGGGCGTCGGTGACACCGAGATCAAGCTCGGCTTCCCGAGCGACTTCGGTGCCAACGGCCTGACCTTCACGCCGCTGGCGGAGCGCGTCCAGGCGAACCTCGCCGAGGTCGGCATCAACGTCGTCCTCGACGGCAAGCCGATCGCGACGTCGCTGCAGGAGTACCGCGACGGCACCCAGGAGATGGGGCTGTGGCTGTGGAACGCCGGCTACCCGGAGCCGTCCTACTACCTGGCGTTCTCGCCGGGGCAGACCGTCGGCCTCCGTGCCGGCTGGGCCGCTGAGGACGACCCGACGGGCATCGCCGACGCCGGCACGGCCGCGAGCCAGATCGTGGACAACGCCGCGCGTGGCGCGGCCTACACGGAGTGGGAGCGTCAGCTCCAGTCCGACGGGCCGTACACGCCGCTGATCCAGCCGTCCACGTCGCTGGTCGCCCAGCCGATCGTGACCGACGTCGAGTTCCACCCCACGTACATCGTGGACCTCGGCAAGCTCGGCTACGGCGGCTGATCCCGCACCCGCACCACGACGACGGCCGTCGGACCCCCGGGTCCGGCGGCCGTCGTCGTCGGGGCGGCACGACGGGCGCGCAGGAGGAGGCAGGACGATGAGCGCAGCGGACGACGACCTCGCACGACGGGTGGAGCGCCTCGAGGACCGCGCGGCGATCGCCTCGCTCGTGCACGCCTACTGCGACCGCTTCGACCACAACGACCCGGAGGGCGTCGCGGCGCTGTTCACCGCCGATGCGCGCGTCGACTACAACCCCGACACACCCGACATCCGCGGTGCCGACCTCGCCGTGGCGATCGCGGACGGCCTGCGTGACACGTTCGCCGCGACGAGCCACCACGTCAGCAACCTCGAGATCGACCTCGACGACGCCGAGCCCGACACGGCCCGGTCGACCTGCTACCTCGACGCGTGGCACCGCTACCGCGACGGCTCCCCCGACGGCTTCCTGTGGGGCCGTTACGAGCACCGCTTCCGCCGCACCCCCGACGGCTGGCGCATCACCGAGCTCGTGCTGCGCGGGCACGGGACGGTCGACTTCCATCGCCCCCGCATGCACCCGATCGACCGGAGCTGACCCGCATGGACCCGACCCTGCTGCTCGCCATCGCTGCGCTCGCGGGGCCGGTCGCCGCCGCCCTCCTCATCGTCCGGACGCTGCGGGCACGCGAGCAGCGTGAGCGGGTCGTCAGCCAGCTGCGCATCTTCCTCGACGAGCCGATGGCGACGACCCGTCGTGCGGCCTGGGCGTTCCTCGACGCCGAGGGGGACGAGGTGCGCCACTTCTCCGCCTACGTGCACGACGCGGCCGACTACCGCGACCCGCACCAGCGCTCCGGCGCCGTCGAGCTGCTCCGTGTGCTGCTCTGGCTGCGGACCGTCGCCGACCTGCGCGACGCCGGGGCGCTCGATCACGACCTGTACGCCCGGCTCCTCGCGCCGCACCTGCGGGCGTGGACGGGCTACACCGCTCGGATGGACGTGCAGAACCACACCCATCCCGACGCCGTGGCCCGCGGCGACGCGGGGCTGTTCAGCTGGCGCCTCCCGCAGGCGGGCTGAGCGGGCCCATCGGCCGCCCGTCGACGAGCACGTGCCGCGGACGGGCGAGCGCGCCGGGGTCGGCCAGCGGATCGGCGTCGACGACGAGCAGGTCCGCCAGCGCCCCCGGTTCGGCCGTCGGCCGGGCGTCGAGCCCGTTGAGTGCGCGTCCGCCGACGGTGGCCGCCGCGAGCACCTCGAGCCGTGGCATCCCCGCCTCCTCGAGCAGGGCGAGCTCACGGTGCAGCCGTGCTCCGATCGGATTGAGGTCCGCGCCGACGGCGATCCGCACCCCCGCCGCGCGAGCCATCGCGAGCGACTCGGCGTGGCGCGCCCGCGTCGCACGGGCACGGGTCAGCGAATGCTCGGGCCAGCCGTCACCGTGCTCCAGGAACGCGTCGTCGTGGGTCACCCCGATGGTGGGCACGAGCCACACGGCATGCTCGGCCATGACCGCCACGGCCTCCTCGTCGAGGGCGTAGCCGTGCTCGATGCAGCGGCCACCACCACGCGCGAACCGTCGTGCCGCCTCCGCGCCCCCGCAGTGGGCGGTGACGGGGACGCCGCGCTGGCGTGCCGTCGCGAGGACCGCGGCGAGCTCCTCGTCGGAGAGCTGCATCCCNTCGACGGTCTCGTGCTCGCTCATCAGGCCGCCGGTCAGCATCACCTTGATCCAGTCGACCCCGAGCTCGACCTGTTCGCGGACCGCNCGNGCCATGGCCGTCGGACCGTCCACGACGTGCATGTCGNGCATCCGCACCGGGACACGCGGGTGGGCGGTGCCGTGCCCTCCGGTGGTCCGGATGGCCCGGCCGGCGGCGAGCACGCGCGGTCCCGGGCTCGTCCCCGCCGCGAAGGTCGTGCGCCAGGCGAGGTCGATGCCCTCGGCCTCGTCGACGCACCGCACGCCCGTGATGCCGACGGTGGCGGCCGTCCGCAGGTTCTCCCCGGCACGGATCGTCCGTTCGGCGACCGTCTCGAAGTAGGCGGCGGCATCGGGCGCGTAGAACGCCTCGCCGGGGTGGGCGTGACAGTCCATCAGTCCGGGGAGGATCCACGCACCGTCCGCGTCGACCGGGTCCGCGTCACGCCCGTCGTCGGTCACCACCCGACCGTCGACGACGAGCAGGTCCGTCCGCTGCGACTCCCCGGTGGTGACGTCGAACCAGCGGCCGCCGCCCAGGCGCAGCGTGGGCCGTGCGACGACGGTGCCCCAGCCGGCGGTCATCGCATCCGCCGCGGCCCGACGAGCGCCGGCCAACGGTCGAGCCGCTGCAACGCGTCGACCCGGGCGACCCTGGCCGTCCAGTCCCCCGCAGCGGCACGCAGTGCGGCGACGTCCGGGAACCACAGCGACTGCACGTGGTCGGCGGCCTGCGCCTCGGGTGCCCCGTCGACGGCGACGAGGAGTTCCGCACGGATGGCGCCGACGTCGATCGCGTGGTCGGCGAGCAGCGCGGCCGACGCGCGTCGCGCCGCCTCGGTCGCCCCGTCCTCGGGCGGGCCGACGACCACGAGGAGCCGTGCGGGGGTGTCGCGTGACGCCTCGCCGGCGAGGTGCCGGCGGACCGTGACGACGACGCCGAAGCGGTCGGGGTCGGCGAAGGCCCGCTCGTCCGCGTCGGCGGCGGCGAGCTCCGGCGAGGCGAACGCCGCGACCATCGCGGGGACGTCGGTGAAGTCGAGCTCGGAGCAGCCGTCGAACCACGGGGGGGACAGCGGGGACGGGTCGGGGAGCAGGTGGTTCTGGACGTAGGCGCGCAGGCCGGGGATGGCGAGGCCGAACGGCCCGTGGACGTCGTGCCAGTGGGCGCTGAAGGCCGGGAGGTCCAGGCCGTCACGTCGGGTCCCGAACCAGAGGCGGGTGATCACCGCGGTTCTCCGTCTCGGTCGGCGCGCACGCGCTGGGACGCGCCGGCGCTCAGGCGCGCAGGCGTGCGCGCAGCTCGGCGAGCAGGTCGATCGACTGCCGGGTGTGGGCGTCGTCGACCAGCGGGTACTTCGAGCGGAACATGATGACGAGGTTGTCGCCGACGATCTCGCGGACCCGGTCGAGGATGGGGAACAGGTCGTCGGGCGTGCCCAGCAGGAGCTCGCCCTTGCGCTGCTCGACCTGCTCCGGCGTCATCCGGTCCGGGTACCAGTCGGCGTAGTCGGCCGGGTCGAGCCCGTACCAGTCGCCGTAGACCCGCCGGGTCATCATGTACGCCTCGGCGAGCGTGTCCCACGCGGCGTCGCGGCCGTCCGGGTGGAGGAAACCGCCGACGTTGAGGGAGAAGTTCGGGTGCTCGGTGTCCCGGTCGTGGCGTGCGAGCGCCTCGCGGTACAGGCGCACGGCGGACTCGACGCGCTCGAACAGGCCACGGTTGCGCCCCTCACCGCCCTCGTACGCCTCGGAGTCGGTGCCGGCGTCCATGCAGAAGCGGTCGGCGAGCCGCGCGCAGCGGTCGAGGGCGTTGGGATGGTGCCCACCCATCATGACGGGCGGACCACCGGGCTGGACCGGCTTGGGCGTCACGTCGATGCCGTGCCGCTGGTAGTAGCGGCCGTCGTAGTCGACCTCGCCGTCGCCCCACGCCTGCCGGCAGATCTCGATGAGCTCGACGAGCCGTCCGACCCGCTGCTTGCGCTCACCACCGAAGCCCTCGTACTCGATGTCGCGGTAACCGAGCCCGAGCCCGAGCTGGAAGCGGCCGCCGGACAGCACGTCGAGGAACGCGGCGTCCTCCGCCATGCGGATCGGATCGTGCAGCGGCGCGAGCGCGAGGCCGAGACCGACGACGATGCGTTCGGTCGCCTGCACCATCGCGGCCGCGTAGGGGGCGACGGAGCCGACGAAGTTCGCCGGATGGAAGTGGTGCTCGCTGACCCACACGCTGTCGAGACCGGCACGCTCGGCGTGGACGACCTGGTCGATGGACTCGCGCAGGGTGGCGCCGTGGTCCAGGCCGGTGCCCGGATGCCACTCGCCGGAGAACACGCCCAGCCCGACCTCGACCGCCATCGTCCGCTCCTCCATCCGGCGCCGGAGCTCCGAGCCTACTTCTGTGTACGAACGCTCGCTCGCACGGATGGGGTGGTGGTGCGCCCCTCGGACCCCTCAGCCGGCCCGGAACCCCTCGACGACCGCCGACGCGGTCCGCGCCAGCATCGTCGTCGCGCTGTCCACCGAGATGAGGTTCACCCCGACGTCGCGCCAGCGCAGCGCGATGGCCACGTCCGGCGCCCACGCACCCGTGACCACCCCGCGCGCCGCCGCGCGCGCGGCGATGTCCGCGACCGCCTCGACGACCGCCGGGTGCCCGACCTCGCCGGGCACCCCGAGACGCAGCGCGATGTCGAACGGGCCGATGAAGACCATCCCGAGCCCGTCGACGTCGAGGATCGCGTCGAGCGCCGCGATGCCGTCGGGACCCTCGACCTGGACGCCGATGAGCGGGTCCGCCGCCGCGACGTGCTCGGCGAACGGGCGCAGCGCGTAGGCGGCGTCACGGACCATCGGCGCGCCGCCGCGGACCCCGTGGGGCGCGTAGCGGCAGGCGCGCACGACCTCACGCGCCTCGTCCGCGTCGACGACGTCGGGGACCATGACGACGGGCGCGCCGGCGTCGAGTGCCGGGCCGAGCTCGTCGCGCAGCCGGACCCGCACGACCGGGGTCGCCCCACCGGCGCGCACGGCCCGCAGCATGCGCGGCAGCGCGGAGGGTGCGAGCTCACCGTGCTCGAGGTCGATCAGCACCGCCTCGAAGCCGGCGAGCGCGAGCAGCTCGGCGACCGAGTCCGCGTCGAGCGAGCACCACGTGCCCAGCACGTGCCCGCCCGCCCGCAGGCGTGCGACGACGTCGTCGACGGGCGCGCTCACCAGGCCTGCCGGTACTGCGGCGGCACCGGCACGGCGTCGGGCATCCCGAGCTCACGTGCGACGTGCAGCGGGAAGTACGGATCACGCAGCGACTCACGGCCGGTGAGCACGAGGTCCGCCTCCTCGTCCGCGACGATCGCGGCCGCCTGCGTGGCCGTCGTGATCATGCCGACGGCCGCGGTGGCGATCTCGGCCTCCGCGCGGATGCGCTGCGCGAAGGGCACCTGGTAGCCGGGGCCGACGGGGATGGGGACGCGGGCGGTGCCACCGGAGCTGCAGTCGACGAGGTCGACCCCCGCGTCGCGGAGGTCGCGGGCGAGGAGCACGGACTCGTCGACGTCCCAGCCGCCCTCGATCCAGTCGGTGGTCGAGATGCGCACCGCGAGCGGCAGCGCATCGGGGATGTCCGCGCGGACGGCACGCACGACGTCGAGCAGGAGGCGGCTCCGGCCGGCGAGGTCACCGCCCCACCGGTCGGTGCGCCGGTTGGACACCGGCGAGAGGAAGCTGTGCAGCAGGTAGCCGTGCGCGGCGTGGATCTCGAGCAGCCCGAAGCCGGCCCCCACCGCTCGCCGGGCGGCGGCCGCGAAGTCCGCCACGACCTTCGCGAGCCCCTCCTCGTCGAGCTCCTCGGGGACGGGGAAGCCGTCGGTGAAGGCGATCGGGCTGGGCCCGACGACCGGCCAACCGCCGTCCTCGGGCGCCACCGGTCCGCCGTCGAGCCAGGGGGCGCCCGTGGAGGCCTTGCGGCCCGCGTGGGCGAGCTGGATGGCCGGCACGGCGCCGGCGTCACGGATGCCGGTCGCGATGCGCTCGAACGCGGCCGCCTGGGTGTCGTCCCACAGCCCGGTGCACCCGGGGGTGATGCGACCCTCGGGGCTGACGCCGGTCGCCTCGGCGATGACGAGCCCGTTCCCACCGACGGCCCGGGAGACGAGGTGGACGAGGTGCCAGTCGTTCGGGACGCCGTCGACCGCGCTGTACTGGCACATCGGTGCGACGCCCAGGCGGTTGCGCAGGGTCGCGCCACGCAGCGTGAGCGGTTCGAGCAGGTGCGGCATCGTTCCTCCGGGGACCCGGGCGGGGGCCGCTCACGCAGCGGCCCCGGGTGCGGCAGGTCAGGCGAGGTCGAGGGTGCGACGCAGGAACGCGTCGACGTCGGCCCACAGGCGCCGCGTGTTGTCCCGCCCGTACACGTAGTAGTGCTCGTCAGGGTAGGTGCGGTACTCGAACGGCTTGTACTCGCGCTCCATCGCCTCGGCGAAGCGGCGGCCGGCATCCGACTGCGGGTACCGGCCGACCCCGTGCGCGATGAACAGCGGGTTGCGTGCCTGACGTACCGCGTAGATGGAGGACGCGCGGAGGTAGACGTCACGGTCCGCGACCGGGTCGCCGAGCTCCTTGCGCAGCAGCTGCTGGTGACGGAACTCCTGCTCGTCCATCATGTGGAGGAAGTCGCCGTAGCCGGAGAGGCTGACCGCGGACCGGAACGCGCCCGGCGCGAGCGTCGTCGCCGCCATCGACATGATGCCGCCGTAGGACAGGCCGGTGACGGCGATGCGGTCGGCGTCGACGTCGGGCCGGGCTCGCAGCAGCTCGGCGCCGCGGACGACGTCACGCAGGTCACCGCCGCACCAGTCACGGTCGTTGGCCTCCTCGAAGGCCCGCCCGTACCCCGAGCTGCCGCGGATGTTGGGCAGCAGCAGCGTGTAGCCGCGCGCGACGAGGAACTGCGCGTAGTTCTCGAACGTGGGGAACCACTGCATCGTCGGGCCGCCGTGGACCAGCACGACCCCGGCCCCGTTCGGCTCGACGCCCACGGCCGACGGCAGGTAGAGGAACGCGGGGATCTCGAGCCCGTCCTCCCCCGTGTAGGTGATGCGCTCCGGTCGGGCCAGATGGGTCTCGACGGCGTCGCCGACCGCACGGGTCAGCCGGGTCAGGGCACCGCTGGCGACGTCGACGACGTGCAGGTCCGCCGGATGGGTGGGGCGGGCGAGCGTGAACGCGACCCGGGTCCCGTCGGGCGAGTACGCGGGGACCGCACAGACCCCGTCGCCGGGGTCGACGAGCACCCGGGCGTCGCCCCCGTCGACGGGCACCTCGACGAGGCGGACCGAGGCGTCGCGGTTCGACGTCAGCACGATGCGGGCACCGTCCGGTGACCACGCCGCATGGTCCTGGTCGGCGTCCTCGGGATGGACCGGCCACGGCGCACCGCCCGTCGCGGCGACGGCCCAGATGTTGATCCAGCCGGACCGGTACGAGCGGAACAGGACGGTGCGCCCGTCGGGGGACACGCGGGGCGTGCCGAACACGCGCCCGTACTGGTAGTCGAAGAAGCCCGTGTCGACCATGATCGTCGTCGGCGTCCCGGCATCGTCACCGGTGAGCGGCACGCGGACGAGGTGGTGCTCGGTCCACGTCTCGTCGAGCATCACGTGGTACCGGGCGTCGCCCGTCGGGCTCGCGACGGGGCAGACCTCGTAGCGCTCGTCGTCGGTGAGCGCGCGGTGCGCGCCGTCCGGCACCGACACCTGATGGACGTCGTAGGAGCCGGTGCGGTTGGCCGCGACGAGCAGCGAACCGGAGTCGGCGGACCACTCGGCCCCGATGATGTTCGCCCCGAGCCGCGACAGCTCGAAGGCCGGGGAGCCGTCGGTGGGCTGCAGCCACACCTCCGTGCTGCCGATGTCGCCCGTCACGTACGACCAGTAGCGCCCGTCGGGCGAGCGGCGCGGCAGCGGCGAGGACAGGTGGCCGACGCTGCCGATGCCCGACGTCAGCCGCTCCGGCGCACCCCCGTCGACGGGGAACGACCACAGGTCGTTGCCGCCACCCAGCGGGGACGCGACGACGACGGCCGTCCCGTCCGCCTGCCAGACGGGCGGGTCGATGCCGGCGAGCGGGACGATGGCGAGCAGCTGGTCCGGTGAGGCGGGGCTCACGACGCGATGGTCGCGATCAGTGCACCCTCGTCGATGGCCTCACCCTCGGCGACCGAGACGGTGACGGTCCCGGCGACCTCGGCGTCGACGTTGATCTCCATCTTCATCGACTCGAGGATGACGAGCGTCTGCCCGGCCGTGACGGCGTCGCCGTCCGTGACCAGCACCTTCCAGACGTTCGCCGCCATCTCGGCGCGCAGCTCTGCCATCCCCGGACCTCCTCGATCCCGTTCGTCACCCCCGCGGGGTGGCCCGAGGGGCGGGGCGAGCGCCCCGGTCGGCGAATCTTGGCGTACGGACGTCCGTTCGTCAACGCGGCCGGTGCGCCGTCAGCCCCGCATCCGCCCCACGATCCCGGTGTCGTACGCGCCGGCCGCGAAGCCGGGGTCGTCGAGCAGCTCGGCGAGGAACGGCAGGTTCGTCGTCACGCCCTCGACACCGAAGGCGGCGACGGCCCCCCGCGCCCGGGCGAGCGCAGCGGCGCGGTCGTCACCACGCACCACGAGCTTCGCGAGCATCGGGTCGTAGAAGGGGGTGATGGCGTCGCCGGCCCGCACCCCCGTGTCGACGCGCACGCCCTCACCCTCGGGGGCGTCCCAGCGGGTGAGCGTGCCGGGACGCGGCAGGAACTTCACGGGGTCCTCCGCGTACACGCGCAGCTCGATCGCGTGGCCGGACGGCGCGACGGCGTCGGGGTCGAAGCCGGGCGCCTCCCCCGCCGCGATGCGCAGCTGCTCGGCGACGAGGTCGAGCCCCGTCACCGCCTCCGTCACCGGGTGCTCCACCTGGATGCGGGCGTTGACCTCGAGGAAGACGAACTCGTCGCCGGACACGAGGCACTCGAACGTGCCGGCGTTGCGGTAGCCGATCGCCTCCGCACCACGCCGCACCGCCTCCGCCATCCGGGCCCGCAGCGCGTCGTCGACACCGGGCGACGGGCTCTCCTCGGCGACCTTCTGGTACCGACGCTGCACCGAGCAGTCGCGCTCCCCGAGGACGACGACCCGGCCGTCGGCGAGGCCGAGCACCTGGACCTCCACGTGCCGCGCGGCGGCGAGGTAGCGCTCGATGAGGATGGAGCCGTCGTTGAAGAACCGGGCGGCCTGGTCGCGCGTCGCGGTGAACGCGCCGGGAAGGTCGTCGGGGTCCTCGACGATGCGCATGCCGATGCCCCCGCCACCCGCGGCGGCCTTCACGATGAGCGGGAACCCGACCCGCGCACCGAGCGCGACGGCCTCCTCCTCCGTGGCCACCGGCCCGCCCGCGTTGACGGGCACCCCGGCGGCCTCCATCACGTCACGGGCGGCGCGCTTGTCCCCCACCGCCTCGATCGTCTCGGGCGCCGGACCGACCCACACCGCACCCGCCTCGCCGACCCGCCGGGCGAAGTCGGCGTTCTCCGACAGGAACCCGTAGCCGGGGTGGACGGCCTGCGCACCGGTGCGGCGCACCACCTCGAGGATGGCGTCGACGTCGAGGTAGCTCTGCGCCGCCGGTGGCGGACCGATGAGGTGCGCCTCGTCGGCGAGCTCGACGTGCAGCGCGCCCGCGTCGGCCTCCGAGTGGACGGCGATGGTGTGGATGCCCAGCGCCTTCGCCGTGCGGATGACGCGGCAGGCGATCTCGCCGCGGTTGGCCACGAGCAGCCGTTCGAACATCGGACCCTCCGTGAGGACGTGCCGGGGCGCCGGAGCGCTCAGACCGGGTAGACGCCGTTGCGCCGCGGGTAGGTGGCGACGGGCCGCTGGCTGTACAGCGCGAAGCGGGCGATGAGCTCGTCGCGCAGGTCGTCACCGGGGACGACCTCCTCGACCGAGTTGTCCGACGCGACCTGGAAGATGTCGATGTCCTCCTCGTACTCGGCCTGCTTCTCCATCACGAAGCGGCGTCGCTCGTCGAGGTCCTCCATCTCGTCGAGCCGGCGCGCGTGGATCGCGTTGATCGCGGCGGCCGGCCCCATCAGGGCGGGCCGGGCGGTCGGGAGCGCGAGCTGGGCGTCCGGCCACGTGGGCGCGCCCGACATCGCGAGGTAGCCGCCGCCGTAGGCCTTGCGGACCATCACGGAGATGCGCGGCACGTTCGCCTCGCACACCGCGTAGAGCATCTTCGCGCCGTGGCGGATGATGCCCTGCTTCTCGACGGCCGAGCCGATCATGAAGCCGGAGATGTCCTGCAGGAACAGCAGCGGGATGCCGTACGCGTTGCACAGCCACACGAAGCGGGCGGCCTTGTCCGACGAGTCGGGGAACAGCACGCCGCCACGGAACTTCGAGTTGTTCGCGACGATGCCGACGGGCCGACCGCCGAGGCGGGCGAAGCCGGTGACGAGCTCCTTCGCCCACAGCGCCTTCATCTCGAACCAGGAGCCCTCGTCGATGAGCGCGTCCACGAGCTCATGGACGTCGAACGCGAGGTTCTCCCGCACGGGCACGATCTCCTCGACCGGCCGGTGCGCGGCCGGCTCACGGGCGGCCTCGAGCATCTGGCCACCGTCCCACGTCGACGGGACGAAGCGCAGGTAGTCCCGCAGCGCGGCGATCGCGGACGCCTCGTCCTCGACGAGCACGTCGCCGAGCCCCGACGTCGTGCAGTGCATGCGGGCCCCGCCCATCTCCTCCAGCGACACCTTCTCCCCCGTGGCCATCTCCGCGAGGCGGGGCGAGCCGAGGTAGGCNGTCGCCTCNCCCTCGACCATCACGATCAGGTCGCACAGCGCGGGGATGTAGGCGCTGCCGGCNGGTGACGGGCCGAACATCGCGCACAGCTGGGGCACGCGTCCGGAGATGCGGATCTGGTTGCGGAAGATGTTGCCCCAGGCGCGGCGACCGACGTAGCTCTCGAACTGCTCGGTGATGCGCGCGCCGGCGGAGTCGACGAGGTAGATGACGGGGATGCCGAGCTCCGCCGCCTGCTCCTGCATCCGGGTGATCTTCACGAACGTCTTCTGCCCCCACGTCCCCGCCTTGACCGTGTAGTCGTTGGCGATGACGGCGACGTCGCGTCCGTGGACCTTCCCGAAGGCGGTGACGACCGCGTCGCCCGGCAGGTCCTCACCCATGCGGGTCAGCAGGCCGTCCTCGACCTCGACGTCATCGTCGAAGAGCATGCGCAGCCGGTCGCGCACGAGCAGCTTCCCCGCCGCGACCTGCTTCTCGCGCGACCGCTCGGAACCTCCGAGCCGCGCCCGCGCCTTCGTCTCCCGCGTGCGCTCCTGCAGCTCCCTGGCGGCGACCGCCGGGTCCTGCTCACTGGTCGTCGGCTCACTCATCGCCGGTGCCTTCCCTGTCCCGTCTCATCCGGTCGCCCCCGGGCGGTAGCGCCCGTAGACGGAGGCGAGCGCCTCGGTGATCTCCCCGACCGTCGCGTACGCCTCGACGGCGTCGATGGTCGCGGGCACGATGTTGTCCCCCGCGCGGGCCGCGTCGACGAGCGCGGCGAGGGTCCCCTCGACCGCCGCGGCGTCGCGCTCCTCACGGACCCGGCGGACCGCGTCGCACTGGCGCCGCTCGGCCTCCGGGTCGGTGCGGAACACCCGCAGGTCCTCGGTGCCGTCGGCCTCGTCGAGCCCGACGATGCGCTGCCGTCCCTCGTCGACGGCGCGCTGCTGGCGGTACGCACCGTCCTCGATGCGCTCGTGGAACCAGCCGGACTCGATGCAGGCGAGCGCACCACCCTCCGCCTCGATCTCCTCGAGGGTCGCGAGCATCCGCGCCTCGAGCTCGTCGGTGAGCTGCTCGACGTACCAGCTGCCGCCGAGCGGGTCGGCGACCGCCGTGAGCGACGTCTCGTGGAGGACGATCTGCTGCGTGTGCAGCGCCGTGAGGGCGGCCTCGGCCGTCGGGACGCCGAGCGCCTCGTCGTAGGCGGAGACGTGCAGCGTCTGCGCGCCGCCGAGCACCGCCGACAGCGCCTCGATGGTCGTCCGGGCGATGTTGTTGTGCGGTCGCTGGGCCGTGAGCCGGGAGCCGGCGGTGAAGGCGAAGATGCGCAGCGCCCGCGTCGCGTCCTCCTTCGCGCCGAGCCGGCCGGCCATCAGGTGGTCCCAGACGCGCCGGGCGGCACGGAACTTGGCGACCTCCTCGAGCAGGTCCATGTTCGCCGACAGGAACGTGAACAGGGACGCGCCGAAGCGGTCGACGTCGAGCCCCCGGGCCATCGCGGCCTCGCAGTACGCGACCCCGTTGGCGAAGCTGAACGCGACCTCCTCGACGGGGTCCGCACCGGCCTCGCGGATGTGGTAGCCGCTGATCGTCACCGGCGTCCAGGCCGGCAGATGCTCGGCGCAGTACTCGATGACGTCCGCGACGATGGACAGGCCGGCGGCGGGCGCGTGGATGTAGGTCCCGCGGGCGAAGTACTCCTTGAGGACGTCGTTCTGGATGAGGATGCGGATCCCGCCCGGATCGATGCCACGGCGACGGCACACCGCGACGACGAGCGCGAGCCAGATGTGGCCGATCGCGTTCGCCGTCGTGCGGATCTGGCGGACCGCCCCGAGGTCGATGCCGTCGAGGAGGCGTTCCATGTCCGCGAGGCTGTCGATCGCGACGCCGACCTTGCCGACCTCGCCGAGCGCGAGCGGATGGTCGGAGTCGAGCCCCATCTGGGTCGGGAGGTCGAGGGCGACGCTGAAGCCGGTCTGCCCGGCCGCGATCAGCTCGCGGAAGCGCTGGTTCGTCTCCTCGGCGGTGCCGAACCCGCCGTACGTACTGCCCCATGATCCAGGGGGCCGAGCGGTAGCCGTCCGGGGTGATCCCGCGGGTGAACGGCGGCCGGCCGGGCTCCCCGATGCGCGCGTCGGCGTCGGCGCTGCGGTGGCCGGGACCGTAGGCGACGTCCACCTCGATGCCCGCGCCCGCGGTGGTGCGCACGTCGGGAGTGTCCGGCCCGTCCCCACTCATGTGCGCCTCCCGTGCGCCACGGGCCCGGTGGTCACGGGCCCGCTGCGGTGCGTCAGACCGTCGTGTCGTGCGCGCCGTCGCCGGCCGGCCGGCGCACGCGCATGAGGAAGCCGGAGGTGAACGTCATGACCTGTTCGTCCCGCTGGTTGCGCACGTCGTAGGCGAGCGTGACCCGGCCGCGCTCGGGCCGCCGGGTCGGCTCCTGCTCGGTGACGCGGGCGACCACGTGGATCGTGTCGCCGGGGAGGACCGGGGCGGTGGCGCGGACCGCGTCGAGGCCGAGCCAGGCGATGACGGCATCCCCGAAGAAGCCGGTCTGGATGACGAGGCCGAGCGCGAGCGCGAGCGACAGCGGCCCGTGCCCGATGACGGAGCCGAACGGGGTCCGGGACGAGGCGTCCTGGTCGACGTGGAGCGGCAGCCAGTCCCCGGCGAGGTTGGCCCACGACACGATGTGGGTCTCGGTGACCGTCATCCCGCGGGTCGTGAGGTGGGTCCCGACGACGAAGTCCTCGAAGTAGCGGTCGTAGGGACGGAACTCGGGTCCCGCGACGCCGTCGGACCCCGCGGGGGCCCCGTCGGACGGTGCGTCGGGAGGCGTCGGGGCAGCACCGTTCATGGCCGCGGTCCGGCCGGGGGCCTGTGCGGGGTCGGTGTCCACGGGCGCCTCACGTTCTGAGCGGGGCCGTGACCGGCGGGCGGTTCGGGTGGGCCGGTCCGGGCCGCGCGCATACTAGCGTTCGTTCGCTCTGTGCGGCGGGGCGCCAGGGGCGCCCGGGTGGGACCCGGCCCGGTCAGGCCGTCGCCTCGGCCGGGAGCTCCACCCCGGCGAGCGGGCCGAACATCCGAGGCAGCTCGGCCTGGAGCTCCTCGAGCGACATCGGTCCGCCCGGCCGGTACCACACGGCCACCGAGGTGCACAGGGCCAGCGCCGCCCGCGTCGCGAGCGGGACGTCGTGGACACGCAGGCAGCCGTCCGAGACGCAGTCCTCCAGCGCCGACCGCAGGAGCCCCTCGTAGCGGTCCCGCAGCGCGACGATCTCGCGCCGGTGCTCCTCCGAGAGCCCCCGCAGCTCCGTGTTGCCGATGAAGGTCTCCTTCTGGCGGAGCGCGTGGAACCGGATCGAGGTCCGCAGGAAGGCGAGCGTGCGGCCCACCCGGTCGTCGCCGGCCCGCTCCATCTCCTCGACGGTGTCGTCGAGCAGCTCGAGCATCACGCCGTGCATGATGTCGAAGAGGAGCGCCTCCTTCGAGGCGATGTGGTTGTAGAGGCTGCCGACCTGCAGGCCGACGACCTCGGAGATCTGCCGCAGCGACGTCGCGTTGTAGCCGTCCTGGTGGAACAGGTCCACGGCCGCATCGAGGATGCGCTGGCGCGGGCTCTCAGCTGCCAACAGACCCCTCCTCTCCCGCGGAAAAGCCTAGTCGCGGGCGGCGGAGGGCCTGCGCATCAGTCGTCGACCCGCACGAGGACGGCCTCGGCCTCACCGATACCGCCGCACAGCGTCGCGAGCCCGTAGAACGGCCGGGTCGCCCCCTCCGCGGCCCGCCGGCGCCGCAGCTCATTGACCAGGGTCAGGACCAGGCGAGCACCCGTCGCCCCCGTGGGGTGGCCGAGGGCGATCGCCCCACCGTTGACGTTGGTGCGGGCCCGCAGCTCCTCGGCCCGGTCGCGGTCACCGTCGGCCATCCGCAGCGTCGCGACGAGCGGCACGGCGGCGAACGCCTCGTTGATCTCGATGAGGTCGATGTCGTCGTAGGTGAGGCCGGCCCGCTCCAGCACGAGGCGGGCGGACTCGGCCGGGATCGACGCGATGCGGTCGGGGTGGCCCGACGCCATCGCCGTCGCGACGACCGTGGCAAGCGGGGCGACGCCCCGTGCCTCGGCCTCCGTGCGGTCCATGAGGATGACGGCGGTCGCCCCCGTGCTCAGCCCGGGCGCGTTGCCCGCGGTCACCGTCGGGCTGCCGTAGATCAGGGGCAGGCGGGCGAGCTTCTCGATGGTCGTGCCCTCGCGCGGCGACTCGTCCTCGGAGAGGACGAGCGGGTCACCCTTGCGCTGGGGCACCTCGACGGGCATGCGCTCGGCGTCGAACCGCCCCTCCGCCTGCGCGGCGAAGTAGTTCGCGTGGCTGCGCACCGCCCACGCGTCCTGCTCCTCGCGGGTCACGCCGTACTCGACCGCCTCCTCCCCCGCCTGGACCGCGCGGGGCTTGCCCGTCATGGGGCAGGCGATGACGAGCTGGTCCTTGAGCGTGACGTCGCCCAGGCGCGCACCCCACCGCTCCTGCGTGAGGAAGTAGGGGACCTTGCTCATGTTCTCCGTGCCGCCGGCCGCGGCGATGCGCACGTCACCGACCCGGATGGAGCGCGTGGCGAGCCCGATCGCGGCCATCGACGAGCAGCAGGCCCGGTCGACGGTGTAGGCGACCCGCTCGGGCGGGATGCCCGCCTCGATGAGGACCTGCCGGGCGATCGAGCGGTCCGCGCCGGGCAGGTTGACGCCCGTCGCGACCTCCTCGACGTCCGCGGCGTCGATGCCGGCGCGACGGATGGCCTCGGCGAACACCGGGCCGCCGAGCTCGGGCAGCGACAGGTCCCGCAGTGCGCCCCCGAAGGAGCCGAACGGCGTGCGGACGGAGCTGACGAGGACGACGTCGTTCATCGGGTTCTCCCTACGGTGTGCGGCAGGTGTACGGCGGGTGTACGGCGTGCGTGCGGTCAGATCACCCCGGCCTCGCGCAGCGCATCGATGTGCGCCGGGTCGTGGCCGAGCTCGGCGAGGATGTCGTCGCTGTGCTCCCCGAGCAGCGGCGCCGCCCGTGCGATCGGGGTCGTGTTGCCGGACAGCTTGAACGGGGTGCCCACGAGCCGGGCGGTGCCGACGACAGGGTCGGGGACGTCGACGATGAGCTCGCGGGCGGCGATCTGCGGGCAGGCGTGGATGTCCTCGGCCGTCTGCACCGGTCCGACGGGCAGCCCGGCGGCGAGCAGCCGGTCGGTCGCCTCGGCACGGGTCCGCGCGGCGAACCACGCCCGGATCGTGTCGCCGAGCTCGCCGTCCATGGCGGCGGCCCGCTCCGGGCCCGACGTCGCGCCCTCGGCGGTCTCGAGGTCGGGGCGGTCGATGGCGGCGCAGAACCGGCCCCAGTCACGCTCGGTCGCGACGATCAGCGCGACCCAGCCGTCCGAGCACTCGAAGGGACCCCACGGGGCCATGTAGCGCTCGCGCCCACGGTGGAGGACGTCACCGGCGAGGGCGTAGGCGTTGACGGAGCGGTCGGCGAGGGCCACGATCGTGTCGTACATCGACACGTCGATGTACTGCCCGACGCCGGTGCGCTCCCGCTGCAGCAGGGCGAGCGAGATGGCGTGGGCGGCGTTCATGCCGGAGACGATGTCGCCGAGCGCGACGCCGAGCCACGTCGGTGGGCCGTCGGCCTGGCCGCAGGTGTGCATCAGCCCGCCCATGGCCTGCGCGACGATGTCGTAGGACGGACGCCCGCTGTAGGGGCCGGTGAAGCCCTCCATCGATCCGAACCCGGAGATGCTCGCGTAGATGAGCTCGGGGTGGTCGGCCGACAGGTCGGCGTAGCCGAGGCCCATCTCGTCGAGCAGCCCGGGGCGGAAGTTCTCGACCACGACGTCGCTCTCCGCCGCGAGCTGGCGGAACAGGTCGCGGCCGGACTCCTGCTTGAGGTCGAGGGTGATGCTGCGCTTGTTGCGGTTGAAGCGCAGGAAGTACCCGCTGCGCCGCTCGCCGTCCTCGCCGGTCAGCATCGGTGCGCCGCCACGGGCGGTGTCCCCGCTGCCGGGCCGCTCCACCTTGATGACGTCCGCGCCCTGGTCCGCGAGCATCATCGTGCAGTACGGACCGGCGACCTGGATCTCGAAGCTCAGGACCTTGAGTCCCGCGAGCGGCTTCGGCAGCGACATGGGCGTCCCTCCTCGGTGGGCGCGTCCCCGTGGGCACGGCCCGTGGGCTCGTCGGCCGCGGGCTCGCGGTTGAGGCCTCCCCGACCGTCCCCTACGCTAGCGAGCGTTCGTTCGTGACGCGAGGGAGTCCGATGAGGAGCGTACGACTGGGAAGTGGGTCGGCCTACTGGGGTGACCTGATGGAGCCGGCGGTCGAGCTCGCCAAGCGCGGCGACCTCGACTACCTCTGCTTCGACCACCTGGCCGAGCTGACCCTCTCCATCCTGCAGCGGCAGCGCGCCAAGGACCCCACCCGCGGCTACATCGCCGACATCGTCCCCTGGATGGAGGCGATCCTGCCCGTCGCCCGCGCCAACGGCACCCGGCTCGTCACCAACGCCGGTGGGGCGAACCCCGCCGCCGCCGGCGAGCAGGTCCTCGACATCGCCCGCCGTCACGAGCTCGCCGGGACCCGCGTCGCCGTCGTCACCGGCGACGACGTCCACGCGACGATGCTGCAGCTGCACGACGACGGGCTCGCGTTCCCCAACATGGACACCGGCGAGGAGGACCTCGGCCGGATCCGCGACCGCATCGTCGCCGCCAACGCCTACATCGGCGCCGAGGGCATCGTCGACGGGCTCGCCGGCGGCGCGCACGTCGTCGTGACCGGGCGGGCCTCGGACAACGCGCTCTACGTCGGGCCGCTGATGCACGAGTTCGGGTGGACCTACGACGACGTCGAACGCATGGGTGCGGCCGTCACCATCGGCCACGTCCTCGAGTGCGCCGCGCTGGCCAGTGGGTCGCTCTCGAACTTCTGGCGGGAGGCGAAGCCGCTGTCCCGCGTCGGCTTCCCGTTCGCCGACATCGACGAGCACGGCGACGCGGTCGTCAGCAAGCTCGACGGCACCGGCGGTCTCGTCACCGAGCTCACCATCAAGGAGCAGCTGCTCTACGAGATCCACGACCCGACCCGCTACCTGATGCCCGACGCCGT
>PR_CR_10_Liq_1_inCRDRAFT_1000533_pt1 | contig 23690 bp, 22 predicted proteins | sample PRCRCaboRojoPR_3_FD_10241 | JGI IMG/M metagenome (IMG submission 10241)
GCCAGCCGAGCGCCGCGCCCGCCGCGTCCGTCCAGCCCGCGTCTTCGGGGCGCTGGCGGGCGTGGTAGGCGCGGATGCGCTCCGCCGCCTGCTCGAGCGCCGCCCGGTCCCCGGCGTCGACCCTGGCGATCTCGGCCTCGATCTCGTCCGGGGTGAAGGCCAGCGTCGCGGGCGTCAGGTCGAGCCGGTCGAATTTCGCGGTCAGCTCGATCACCGCCGCGTCGCCCCGCCGGCGCACATCGGCGATGATGCCGGCCACGGTCTCGTCCACGTCGATTTCCGCCTCGCGCTTGGCATCGAGGAAATCGGCGAAGCGGGCCTCGAAACCGGCCTCGGCAGTGGAGAGGAAGACGGGCATGCGGCAACTCCTTGATCAGGCCCCGACATAGCGCCGCCGCGCCGGGGCCTCAAGCGTCAAGGCGCGTGGCCGGCGGCAGGGCCGGGATTCCATGCCTCCGGCGGGGATATTTCCACCACCTGGACGGGGTCAGTCCAGGGGATGCTCCGGCGCCCGGCCCGAGGGCGCGCCGTAGGGCCGCGTGACGTCCCTGAGCAGGACGTCGAGGCATTCCACGTCCAGCGCGATCGCCCCGTCGCCGGCCAGCGTCAGCGTCAGCCGCCCGGTGCCGTCCGCGCCCGGCGCGAAACCGATGGACAGAAGCGAGAAAACCATGTCCGGATCGTCGCGCGCCACGCCCTGGCTGGCCACGGCCCGGACGTCCTCGATCACGAGGAGGCTCTGGACGCGTTCGGGCGCATGGTTCCGGGGCGCCGTGCGGGTGCGGTCTTCCCAGCGGAACCGGTTGATCAGCAGCGCGAAGCGCCGGGCGCCGGGCTGCCAGTCATCTCGCGCGCGGGGAAGACCGCGTCCTGGGCCAGCGCGGAGATCACGGAGAGATCCTCGGCGTCCAGCGCCTTGAGCCGCAGGGGCCGTTCCGCCCCGTCCTCGAAGCGCGCATCCTCGGTCATGTCTCGGGCACCCTTTCGATCGTCGCGCCGACGGCGGAGAGCTTTTCTTCCACCCGCTCGTAGCCGCGGTCAAGGTGATAGACCCGGCGGACCACCGTTTCGCCCTCGGCGGCGAGCGCGGCGAGGATCAGCGACACGCTGGCCCGCAGGTCCGTCGCCATCACCGGCGCGCCCCGGAGACGCTCGACCCCCTTGACGGTCGCGACGCCGCCATGCACGTCGATCTCGGCGCCCATCCGCATCAGCTCGGGCGCGTGCATGAAGCGGTTCTCGAAGATCGTCTCTTCCAGCCGGCTGGTGCCCTCGGCGGTGCACATCAGCGCCATCATCTGCGCCTGCAGGTCGGTCGGGAATCCCGGGAAGGGCGCCGTCGTCACGTCGACGGCGCGGACCGCGCCGTTCCGGCGGCTGACCCGGAGCCCCCCGGGCGTCTCGGCGATCTCGATCCCGGCCGCCTCGAGCCTGTCGGCGAAGCTTGCCACGAGGTCCCGGCGACCGCCCGGAAGCTCCACAGTGCCGCCGGTGACGGCGGGCGCCAGCATGTAGGTGCCGAGCTCGATCCGGTCGATCACCACCGGGTGGGTGGCCCCGTGCAGGCTGTCGACCCCCTCGACGGTGATCGTATCGGTGCCGGCGCCTTCGATCCGGGCGCCCATCCGCACCAGGCAGTTCGCGAGATCCACGATCTCGGGTTCGCGCGCGGCATTCTTCAGCACGGTCGTGCCGCGGGCCAGCGTCGCCGCCATGAGCACGTTCTCGGTCGCACCGACCGAGACCAGCGGGAAGTTCACCTCGGCCCCGGTAAGCCCGCGCGGCGCGCGGGCATGGACATAACCATCCCTGAGGTCGAGTTCCGCGCCGAGCGCCTCGAGCCCCTTCAGATGCAGGTCGACCGGCCGCGCGCCGATCGCGCAGCCGCCGGGCAGCGAGACCACCGCCTCGCCGTGGCGCGCCAGGAGCGGGCCGAGCACCAGGATCGACGCCCGCATCTTGCGCACGATGTCGTACTCGGCCTTGAAGCTGCGGATGTCGTGCGAACTCATGGCGAGCACCTGGCCGTGCTGCAGCGTCGAGACCTCGGCACCGAGCGAGCCGAGCAGCTCGGCCATGGTGCGGATGTCCGAGAGGCGCGGCGCATTGGTCAGCGTCAGCGGTTCGTCCGTCAGCAGCGTCGCCGGCATCAGCGTGAGACAGGCGTTCTTGGCGCCCGCGATCGGGATCCGGCCGTCGAGCCGCGCGCCCCCTTGGATGACGATGGAATCCATGTGCCTGCCTCAGTCCTTGTCCCCGGCCCCGTCGGCCGGCTTGCGTGCGCGGGCCTGCGCCTTGCGCCGGCGCAGATTGGCCCGGAGCGCGGCCTTGAGCCGCGTCTCGCGGTCCGTCGCCGGTTTGCCGGGCTTGCCGTCGCCACTGCCGGATTTGGGGGGTGTTCTTGTCATGGGGGATGTCTAGCGCAGGCAGCGAAAAGGGTCCAGATTGCGCTTGCGTCCCGGCGCGAATGCGCTTAAACGCACCCGCACGAATTCGGGCCGCAGTAGCTCAGTGGTAGAGCGCACCCTTGGTAAGGGTGAGGTCGGGAGTTCAATCCTCCCCTGCGGCACCATTGCCCCCTTTTCCACCTGATATCCGGTCACCGGACCACCGGCGATCCCTGCATGGAGCAGCGCTGCGCGCCTGCGGTTTCCACGGGTGGGGCCGTTTCAAAAATGCTTATAATTCCAGCACTTTAATATCACACTCGCATTTCGAATTGTTGCCAAATTTGAAACAAATCGATTTTTCAACTATATATTAACCATAAGAAGCAAAAAACATCGAGCAGCAACAGTGAGGCAGGTCATGTCATCTGCAGACCTATATACCCGCCGTGGCGCATGGCGCGCGGATGCGCGTCAGAAGCTGCGGGTCGCCCTGGAGGAGCTCTCCGCGGGCCTCCAGGAATATGGCCCCGTCGCCGGGGTGATGCTTGGGCTGGGCGCCCTGCTCTACCAGGCGGACCAGCCCAGCTACCAGGATCATCCGGGGCGCATCGCCACGGTGGTCGAGACGCCGGGCATGCCCGCCTGTGCGGGCGCGGCGGAGTGCGCGGGCAACAGCGTGGCGGACCGCGAAGAGACGATGCGCAAGATGCGGCGCGACGCCGTGCGCAACATCCTGGGCGGCCCCGCAGGCTGACCTGGCCGCCCGGCGACGCCTGACGCCGCTTGCGCCTTTCGCGGGGCGTGGCAGTGTGGCCCCATGACATCCATCGCCCCCGACGCCGCGCGGCTGCTCGGACAGGCCCCGGTCCGGCTCGCGACGCTGGCCGGCGGCGCGTTGTCGGACGTGCTGGGCCTCGAGCTTGCCGACGGGCGCGCCGTGGTCGCGAAGTCCGGCCCCGCCCCCCGGACCGAGGCCGCCATGTTGCGCGCGCTCCGGGCCGCCGGCGCGCCGGCGCCCGCGGTGATCGCCGCCGACCACCGCGTTCTGGTGATGGAACGCCTGCCCGACAGCGGCGGAATTTCGGCCGCGGCCTGGGGCGCGCTCGGCGCCGTCCTGGCCGGGATGCACGCGGCCACCGGGCCGCGATACGGCTGGCCCGAGGACTACGCCTTCGGCGCGGTGGCCATCCCCAACGCCGCCACGCCGGACTGGCCCGGTTTCTGGGCCGAACGACGGCTTCGCCCGGAGATCGCGCATCTGCCGGCCGACCTGGCCGTCCGGATCCGGCGCCTTGCCGCGCGGCTGCCGGGGCTGCTGCCGGCGACACCGCGCCCGGCGCTGCTCCACGGCGACCTCTGGACCGGGAACATCCTGGTCGACGGGGACCGGATCGCGGGCCTCGTGGACCCCGCCTGCTACTACGGCGATCCCGAGGTGGACCTGGCGATGCTGAGCCTGTTCGCCACCCCGGCGCCCGCCTTCTGGGCGCGCTACGGCGCCCCGGACGCCGGCTGGCCCCGCCGCCGCGCGATCTACCAGCTCTGGCCGGCCATCGTTCACATGCGCCTTTTCGGGGAAGGCTATCGCGGGCTGGTCGAGCGGAGCCTCGCCCAGGCCGGGGCCTGAGCGGGTTCAGGGGGCCGGGGCGGTGTCGACGGCCCATTCCCAGGGCCGCGTGAAATTGCCGAGGCAATGCGACACGCCATCCGCATCGACATCCGCCGCGGTCCTTTCGACCCGCGCAACGAGGCCACGCTTCTTGTCCTCGTAGACCTCGATCACCTCGGCGGCGAGCCCCTCTGCCGCGAGGGCCTCGGTATAGACGCGGCGGATCGCGCTCTTGCGCAGCTCGTTCTTCAGCACCTTGCCGACCGCCGTCTTGGGCAGTTCGCCGATAACCTCGACATGCTTCGGGATGGCGGCGCGTTCATGGATCCTGTCGCGGGCATAGGCAAGCAGGTCTTCGCCGGTCGCCCGACCGCCCTCGACCAGTTCCACGAAGGCGCAGGGCAGTTCCCCCGCGACCGCGTCGGGCTGGCCGATCGCGCCGACGAAAGCCACGTCCGGGTGCGAGACCAGCGCTTCCTCGATGATGGCGGGATCGATGTTGTGCCCGCCGCGGATGATGACATCCTTCGCGCGGCCGGTGATCCAGACGTACCCGTCGGCATCCACGCGGCCCAGATCGCCCGTCCGTAGCCAGTCGCCATCCGCGAAAAGCCCGGCATTGCGATGATCCTCGAGATAGGTCCGTCCGGTCAGGACGCCCGGGTTCCTCACGCAGATCTCGCCCACCTCGTCGGTGGCGCATTCCGCCTCGACCGTGCCGTCCTCGGCGCATTTGAGGATGCGGACCTCGGTATAGGGAAAGGGCAGCCCGATCGAACCGACCTTCTTCTCGCCGTGATAGGGGTTGCAGGCGACGAGGCAGGTGGCCTCGGTCAGGCCGTAGCCCTCGAGGATCTCGACCCCGGTGGAGTCGCGGAACTTGGTGTAGAGCTCGACCGGCAGCGCGGCAGAGCCCGAGATCGCCGTCTTGAGCGTCGAGACGTCGGCATCGACCGGGCGCTGCATCAGCGCCGAGACCGCGGTCGGCACGGTCACCAGGAAGGTGACCCGCCAACGTTCGATCAGCTGCCAGAAATTGTCGAAGACGCCGTCGCCGCGATAGCCCGCGGGCGTGGGAAAGACCACATGCGCCCCCGAGGCCAGGCTGGACATCATGATCGGATAGGCCGCGAAGACATGGAACAGCGGCAGCGGGCACATCAGCACGTCCTGCTCGGTGAAGAGCAGTTCATGCGCGCACCAGCCGTTGTAGATCATGCCGGCATAGGTGTGCTGGGCGATCTTCGGCATGCCGGTGGTGCCGCCGGTGTGGAAACAGGCGGCGACGCGATCCCCGGCCGCGTCGGCGAAGTCGAGCCGATCGCCGCGCTGGCGGCGCATCTCGGCGGCGAAATCGAGCACGCGGGCCGCGTGGCCCGGCCGCACCCTGGGCCGGACGAGCGGCACGATCCAGGACTTGGGCGGGGTCAGGTAGCGGTTCAGATCGACCTCGAGCACCGTCTCGACATTCGGCGCCATCGCCACCGCCTCGGCCGCTTTCTGCGCGACATCGGTCTTCGGAAAGCCCTTCAGCGTGACCAGGACCTTCGCACCGGTCTCGCGCAGCAGCGCGCCGATCTGCTCGGCGTCGAGCAGCGGGTTGATCGGGTTGACGATCCCCGCGACCGACCCGCCCAGAAGCGTGACCACCGTCTCGTTGGCGTTGGGCAGCAGGTAAGCCACCACGTCCGTCTCGCCGATGCCGAGGCTGCGGAAGAGGTTGGCCGCCTGCGTGACCCGCCCGTGCAGGTCGCGCCATGTCAGGGTCTCGGCCTTGTCGCGCGCGCCGGACAGGATCTGGAAGGACACCGCGTCGCGGTCGGGGAAGGCGTCGCGCGTCCGGGTCAGGAACTCGTACATGGTGCGGGCGGTCAACCGCTCCGACCATGGCTTCTCGTTCTCGATCGCCCGCTTGTCGGCGAGCGTGGCCATACGCGCCATCGTCATCCTCCCCGTTGCGCCGTCTTCCGCGGCGCCGATCTCCCGTTAGTCGTGGAGGATGTGGTCAAAACCGTCGCCGCGCAAGTGTGACGCCACGGTATTCGGCCCGCCGCGGGCGGCCGCGGGCGCGGTCTCTCACTCTGCCGCGAGCCCCTCGGTGAACTGCAACCGGGCGAGGCGGGCATAGAGTCCCCCCTGGGCCACCAGCTCGTCATGGCTGCCCTGGGCGACGATGCGACCGGCCTCGAAGACCAGGATGCGGTCGGCCTTCTTCACGGTCGCGAGACGGTGGGCGACGATGATCGTGGTCCGTTCCTGCGCCAGCGCATCGACCGCGTCCTGCACCGCGCGTTCGGATTCCGCGTCGAGCGCCGAGGTCGCCTCGTCCAGCAACAGCACCGGGGCGTCGCGCAGGATCGCCCGGGCGATCGCCACCCGCTGTTTCTGCCCGCCCGACAGCATCACGCCCCGCTCGCCGACATAGGTGTCGTAACCCTCGGGCAGCGCAGACAGGAAGTCATGTGCGTGGGCGGCCCGCGCCGCGGCCTCGACCTCGGCATCGGTGGCTTCGGGCCGGCCGAAGCGGATATTCTCGCGCGCCGTGTCGGCGAAGATCACCGGGTCTTGCGGCACCATGGCGACCGCACGCCGGAAGTCAGCGCGCGCCATGTCACGCAGGTCGGTGCCGTCCAGCGTGATCCGCCCCGACGCCGGGTCGTAGAACCGCAGAAGCAGCTGGATCACCGTGGTCTTGCCCGCGCCGGAGGGGCCGACCAGCGCCACGGTTTCACCCGGCCGGATCGACAGCGACACGTCGTTCAGCGCCGCCGTCTCGGGGCGCGCGGGATAGTGGAAGGTCACCTCGTCGAAGGCGATCCGCCCCTGCGGCGCCGCCGGCAGCGGCACCGGCGCCTCGGGATCCGTCACCCCGTCCTCGGCGCCGAGAAGCTCCTGCAGGCGCTCGGTCGCGCCCGCGGCGCGCTGCAGCTCGCCCCAGATCTCGGTCAGCGCGCCCACGGAGCCGGCGACCATGACCGCGTAGATGACGAACTGCACCAGCTCGCCGGCGGACATCGACCCGGCCTGCACGTCGCGCGCCCCGATCCAGAGCACGCCGACCACGCCGGTAAAAATCAGGAAGATCACGATCACCGTCATCAGCGCCCGCGTGCTGACGCGGCGCAGCGCGACGTCGAAACTGTTCTCGGTCACCTTGTCGAAGCGGGCGCGGCTCAGCGCCTCGTGGGTGAAGGCCTGCACCGTCTGCACCGACAAGAGCGCCTCGGAGGCGTTGCCGGAACTGCGCGCGATCCAGTCCTGGTTCTCGCGGCTCAGCACGCGCAGGCGGCGGCCCAGCACGATGATGGGCACGATCACCAGCGGCACGATCAGCAGCACGAGCCCGGTCAGCTTGGGGCTGGTCACCAGCATCAGCGACATGCCGCCCAGGAGGATCAGCGCGTTGCGCAGCGCGATCGAGACCGAGGACCCGATCACGCTCAGGATCAGCGTGGTGTCTGTGGTGATGCGGCTCAGCACCTCGCCCGTCATGATCTTCTCGTAGAAGGCGGGCGACAGGAAGATCACCCGCGCGAAGACGGCCTTGCGGATATCCGCGACCACCCGCTCGCCCAGGCGCGTCACGAGGTAATAGCGCAGCCCCGTTCCCAGGGCGAGCAGCCCGGCGATGGCGAGCGCGGCCGCGAAATACTTGTCGAGCAGCGCCGCGTCTCCGGCGCCGAACCCGTCGACGACCCGACGCACGGCCATCGGCAGGATCAGCGACACCGCCGCGGTCAGGACCAGCGCCAGGGCGGCGGCGGCAAGCAGGCGCCGATAGGGGGCCAGGAACGGCACAAGGGCCCGCAGCGCGCCGATGCGCTTGGACTTGTCACGCTCTTCCGTCACGGTCTTGGGCTGGCGAGCCATGCGCGCTGTTCCTCCCGGGGTCCGAAGCCCCAATTAGGACAGCCCGCGCGCAGGCACAAGCCCGCGGGTGCCGCAGGGCCGGCACCGGGCCGCGATCCAGCCTCGCGGCGGTCCGAAGGGACCGCTCCCGCAAGGGCCTCGCGGCCGGTGCGACCCGCGGGACAGGAGGGCGTGGGAAAAAGGCTGGAGCGGGTAGCGGGAATCGAACCCGCACGACCAGCTTGGAAGGCTGGGGCGCTACCATTACACCATACCCGCTCGATGTCGGCCTTGTACTCAAGGCATCAAGAGCGGTCAAGTTGCCCGAGGCCCCGTGACCCGCGTTCGACGCGCCGGAAAGATCATCCGCCGCCTGGACGGACCGGGTGTCGCGACCCCGGTCCTGGCGCCACGCGCGGCCCCGGAAAACGGGCGCGGCAGCCATGCCCGGACATGGTCGCGCCGGATCTCACTTGGCTTTCGGCCTCAGGGATGCGGCGCTCTGGCCGAAGAGAACCGTGTTGTTGTCCACCCGGTGCCGACCGCTGTTCTGCTCGGATTTGTGCAGATCAATCGCGCGTTGCACGGCGGGGCGGGTTTTGATCCGCGCGCGCCAGTCGGCGACACGCGGGAAAGCGTCCAGCGAGGCGCCCAGCGGTTTCGCGATAAAGGCCCATGGGAAGGCCAGCATGTCGGCGATGGAGTATTCCCCGAGAATATAGTCGCGGTCCTGCAGGCGGTTTTCGAGGACACCGAGGTTGCGATCGTATTCGCCCAGGTAGCGTTTGAAACCGTAGTCACGATCCGCCTCGGGCGCATAGTTCCGGAAATGGCTGAGCTGTCCACCCATCGGCCCCTGGTTGCCCACCTGCCAGAAGAGCCATTCCATCAATTCCTTGCGGGCGCGCAGATCGTCCCTGCCCGGGGCGAATTGCCCGGTCTTGTCGGCAAGGTACAAAAGCACCGCGCCCGATTCGAACACTGGAACGGGATCGTTCCCCCAGGCTGGATCCGGCGCATGATCCACGATGGCCGGCATCTTGGCGTTGGGGCTGATCTCCAGGAACTCCGGCGTGAACTGGTCCCCTTCGCCCAGCCGCATCAGTACCGGACGGTAGGCGAGGCCCGTCTCCTCGAGCATGATGGCGGCCTTCCAGCCATTGGGCGTCGGCGCGTAGTACAGGTCGATCATGAGAACGCATCCTGGGTGTCGGTGGCGATGCCTTGCGCGATCATCCCGTCGATGGTCGCGTCGTCGTAGCCTGCCTCTGCGAGCACGGCGCGCGTATCCTCACCCAGCTTGCGGGCGGGCTGCGGGGCGTCTGGCGGGGTCGCGGAAAAGCGGGCGGGCGTTCGGGCCTGGCGTATGCGGCCTGCCTGGGGATGATCTTGCTCGATCACGGTGCGATTGGCCTGCACCTGCGGGTGCTCGCAGACCTCGGCGCGGGTCAGGACCGGCGCACAGGGGACATCCTGCGCGCTCAGCCGGCGCATCCAGTTGTCGGTCGTGTCTTTCAACAGTTCCTCCTGCGTCAGCTCCAGCCGGGCGGGCTTGTTTTCTTCGCGGGCGGCCACGGTGGCAAAGCGCGGATCCGTAAGCCAGTCGGGCCGGCGGACCGCGGCCGAGAGCCCTGCCCATGTGCTGTCCGTATGCGCCGAAACCGCCATCCACCCGTCAGCGGTCTGGTAGATGAGCTCGACAAAGCTTTGCGCCTCGGCACGCTCGGCGGGCTTGGCTTCGTCGCCCACGAAGGTATAGCCGGCCATGTCCGAGCTCCATAGAAACGCCAGCACGGTGTCCAGCATCGAGATCTGCACGTGGCTGCCAGCACCCGTGCGGGCCCGCGCCAGGAGGGCCGCGGTTACGGCCTGGGCGGTCTGGATCGCGGTCAGCTTGTCAGGCAGGATCGTGCGCACCAGCCGCGGGCGCGCCGTATCGGCCCCGCCCTGGATGCTTGCCAGCCCGGACAGGGCCTGGATCAGCGGGTCATATACCGGCTTGCGCGCCCAGTCGCCTTCGAAGCCGAATCCCGCGATCGACGTGTAGATGATGTCCGGCCGAACGGCGCGCACGGCATCCTCGCCCAGGCCGATCCTGTCCGCCACGCCCGGGCGGAAATTCTGCACGAACACGTCCGCGCCTGCGCAGAGCCGCAGCGCCGCTTCGACCCCGCGCGGATCCTTGAGGTTCAGCGTGACGGATTTCTTGCCGCGGTTGTTGTTCAGGAAAGACGCCGAGAAGCCTCCCCGCCGTCCCGTGACCTGCCGGCTGTGGTCGCCGCCGTTCGGATGCTCGATCTTGATCACCTCGGCGCCCTGGTCGGCCAGGGTCATCGTGGCAAGCGGACCCGAGATCATCGTGGTCAGGTCGACGACCCGAATTCCGTGTAAGGGGCCTGGCATCAGATCGGTCTCCGGATCGGGTGGAACGGTACGCGGGCTGGCCACGACACTGCGGCGCCCGTTTTCCCCGGCATTCTCGCCGCTCTGGGGTGGCGGTGCAAACCATCTTGCGGCGACGTGACGAAAAGGAAAGCCGCCGGTGACCGCCTGCCCCGTCACCGGGCGTTTTCTCTCGGCGCCCCGGACGTCTCGGCCCGGCGGGGATCTTGCTAATTCTGCATGGGGATATCATCGTCCCAGCGAAAGCCCAGGCCTCCGCCTTGCCAGACGCCCTCGCCGAAGGGGCTGGCCGCACCGATGTCGAGGTAGAGCGGCAGCTCGAAGCCCGGCGCCAGGTCCTTTACGCCGCGAACCGTGCTGCGATGCATGATCCGCAGGCCCTGTTGCGCGGCCGGCATGTGGGCCTCGGGCGCAGCGCGATGGGCAACGGCCAGGTTGTCGATGAAGACGCAATCGTTCTCCTCGTATTCGTAGGCGACCGCGTATCCCTGCGCCAGACCCGCATTCAGAATGTCGTTATACGCGTGACAGAGCTGCTTCAGCTCGTCCGTCTGCAAGAGGCGGAACCCGGGCGCATCGGGCAGTTTCTCGATCACCGCGCCGGTCATGCCCAGGTGCAGCCAGATGCACTTTTGCCTGGATACGGGATGCTCGTGGACCAGCGGATGGACCACGCCCGACGCGGAGTTCACGGAGGACAGGCGCCCCCAACGCTCCTTGCGCGCGTCCGGGAGCATATCGTAGGCGATGCCCTGATGGGCGAAATACGTCCCGCCGCCATGCTCGGCCGGCCGGATGATGTGATAGCCCGAATGCGAAAACGTGGCCGGGGTGAAACTGCCGTCATTGTGCCATTGCGGCCCCACATCCGGAATCCCGTGCCGGCGATCATTCGAGAGCCGGAAGATGTGGCGATTGCCTCCGGGCGTTGCCGGGTGGACGCCATGCGTGCTGTGCAGCTCCCGTCCGCCCCACCAGCAGCTGGCGCGCAGGAAGTCCTCGGGTTCGATTGCCTTCCGGTTCTTGAAGGCCAGGAAACCGCGACGCGCCATTTCAAGTTCAAGGGCGTCCAGGACATCGCGCGGCGGCGTCTCGCCGGACGCAAGGTCGATGCCGCTGACCTGCGCGCCGATCGGGTCCAGCGGGGTGATCGTGCCGCCAATTCTTTCCACGGCGGCGACGCATGCCGGGTCAACGGGGGGTAGCTTGGATGCCTGTGTGTTCAAACCGGGCCTCCTTTCCTCTTGCAGACCTAAGCCGCGCGGGGGCCCGGGAAAAGGGGGACCCGGTCGGCGGGGCCTGAACGCGCCGGTTTCTGCGGCGATCGGTCAGGACGGCCGGCCGCGCCCCATGCGATGTCCGGGACAGCTGTCCCGGCCTTCGACCGGACCAGCTTGCGGTCGTGACCGGCGGCCGTCGTCGTCAGGTGCCAGGATCGGCTGACCCCACCATCGAGCCGGGATCCGGAACCTTCCGGTCCGCCGCCCAGCTTTCGAGCGCCATCCGCTCGATACGGCCTGCAATCTCTTCCGGAACGTCGATCTCCGTGTCGCTTGTGGTCGGGTCGTCGTGGAAAAGATACAGCCGCGAGACGAACTGCTCGAACGGCAGCGATCCCTCGCCATGGCGCTCGCCGTTGCCGCTGGTGGACACCACGACCCCGGCCCCCCAATCCTGGCCGCTGTCATTGTTCGGATTGAAGAAATAGACCCGGTGTGCGCCGGTCTGATCGGTCTCCACACGCAGGATCGCGATCGCGTGCCACCCGACGAAACGCGCCGCCGAATCCGTGACCGCGATACCGGCTGGCTGCGGGTGGATGACCGGGCGCCCGCCGTTGAAGGCGGGATGATAGCCCCTGCAGAACCGCTCTACGAAGCCGGTGTAGTCGCTGAGCAGGCCGGTCGCGATATCGACCGCGACGACGCAATCGCGCGCGACCCACCATCCATGGAACTCGGGATTGACCCAGCGATGCGGATCGCCGGCCCGACCGACACAGCGCCGCCCCATCTCGGCGTAGATCCGGTCCAGGTGGGGCACGAGCGCCACGGAAACCGGATCGGCATCGATCGGGGCCCCGGCCGCAAGGCCGGCCGGCATGTCCCGCGACTCGATCGGCTGGCCTTCGAAATGCATCAGGATGCTGTCGACCTCGCTGACCTGCCGGATCAGGTGCAGGACGAAGTCGGGATCGTTGAACGACCACATCGCGATCGCACGTGCGGACTGGCAGGTCGGGTTGGCGCCCTGCCCCAATCCGAGCGGCTGCCCCAGGACCGAAAGCGTCCCGGCCAGCAATAGCCTTTCGGGCGCCACCAGATCCCCGAAGGCAAGCCGGATACGCTCGGCGACCGGCGCTGTCAGGCGCGTCCGGAGCTGGCGTTGCAGGGCCGGGACGATCGGGGGGGAATGCAGGATCCCACGATCGAGCAGCAGCGCCAGCCCGTAAACCGACTGCGGCGTGTGCTCGGAAACCGCCGTTTCGATGAGATCGCCGACCAGCCCCCGCCAGCGACGCAGGGAATCCTTGCCCGTCGGCCCCAGGCCCAACGTATCGGGCAGAAAGTCGGCGTCGGTCTTGGTCGCAATCCAGCGCAGGAACACCGCGTGGTAGTCGGAGACGAGGCCCGTGTCGTGCATGGCCCTGGAAAAGCCAAGGGCCTCGCGCTGCAGTCCGCTTTCATCGAGCGCGGCGATACGGTCGAGAAACAGGTCGACCCCGGGATCGTCGATGCAGGCGGAAGTCGGCCCGAACAGGGCGCTCACAAGCCGGTCGGCACCAAGTCGCTCTTGCCCCGGATCCACGCCCTGGCCGCTCATGGCCAGCGAGATCTGCATGATCATCTCCTTGACCGGCCCGACCTCGACGGGGCGCTGGTCGAGGATCCGCCAGATTTCCTCGACAAGGGTCCCGAGCACGTCGCCGAAGCCGATCCGCGCGACGATGAAGCCGAAAACCCGCCGGCGAAGGCCATCGGTGTCGGTGTCCCGGTCGGCCTCGTTCGCGGCCTCGAAAAAGTACCGCAGGTTATGCGCGAGGACCTGGGTCAGGAAATGCCGCGCGGCATCCGCATGGAGATTGCGATGGGTGCCGTCCCCCGTGGCGATCGCCAGGAACCGCAGCAGGCTCGCCACCTCCAGCGCGATGAGGGCGCGATCGCCGCTCTCCAGCGTCTGCCCCACCAACTGCGGCAGCAGCGCTTCGGGCGCATCCCAATCCGAACCGCCGAACAGGCCCGCCCGGTCCATGCGGGACGCTTCCCCGAAAACGACCTCCAGTCCGCCAGGTTCGGCCAGCAGCCGGCCGACAACGTCCAGAACGGCCGGCTGGTGACGGTGTTTCGCGAAAGGACGGGCCTGCTCCAGACGCGAGACCACCACGTCCAGCGTGCCCGCGAGCCTGCTCGACTGATCTTCAGTCGTCACCATGAATTCGGCCTCCGAGGCTGCGCATCTCGGCGCAGCAATACACCACGGGCATCGCGCCCGAAAGTTCAGACGTAGAAGTCCAGCTCTTCCTGGGCTTTCAGCAGGTCGCGCAATTCGTGCGGATCTTCGCCGAAGAAGAAGGCGAGCCCCCAATGCGTGCCGAAGGCCGTGCGCTTCGTGACCTTCTGCTCCATGGGCTCAGAGAGCTCGTGGAATTCGAAATAGGGATGCTTCTGCGTGTTTTCCGGCACCTCCAGCCGGCTCACGACACGCCGGCGCGGATAGACGCCGAAGCAGCCCGCGTGGCCCGCGGCGCCCGTCACGGGCTCGGGGAAGAAGGCGTCGAGCTCTTCCTGCGTTGTCTTCGGATCGAAGGCGACGATGAGACCCTGGTAGCCGTTGAACCCGTAGGCGCGCTCGATCAGTTCCAGTGCCTTGAAGCCGGGCGGGCGGTAGGCAACCTCGCCGAAATAGAGCTTGCCGTCATTCGTCAGGAAGTATTCCGGGTGGATGAACCCGAAATCGATGTCGAAGGTCTCGATCAGCTTCTCGATTTCCTCGGTGACCCGCGCGCGGTGCGCCTCGAGCTCGGGTGTCGCGGGAACGAAGACCGAGTAGCCGAGCGTGACATACTCCGAAATGTTGAGGAACTGGATCTTGCGATCCTTGATCCACGCCTCGACCGCGAATTCCCAACCGTCGAGATGGCTCTCCAGCAGCGCCGGAAATTCCTCGTCGGGAATGTTGTCCACGTCTTCGGGGGTGCGGATCACACGGTGTCCGGCGGTGCCCGACTTGTCGAAAGCCTTGAAGTGGATCGGATCGTTGGGGTCGCCATCCAGCTTCAGAAGGGTCTGGTTCACCCGCATGAGGAACCGGGTCACGTCACCCCTGTCATGGGCTTCCTCGAACACGCCCACACGGATCCCGCCAAGCTGCGCCCGGCGCTTCATAAGGGACTTGTCGCGGAAGAGCATCGACTGGCCGAGCAGGCGCGGATTGTCCATCAGGACGGCGTTGATGGCGCCGGCCCATTCAACCGTCTCCTCGTATAGCGGGATGGCAACGTCGACGCCCTCTTCCTTCAGCCGGGTCGCCAGCTCGTGCGAGCGTTCGTTGAGCCGGTCGAAATCCCAGCCGATGAAGGGGATCTCGTTCTCTTCGCAATATGCTTCCGCCCAGGCAGGTGCGACCACGACATAGCGCCGGTCGAACCTGTCGGCCGCGTCGATTGCGTTGAGGCTCCAGCCAAGAAGGGCCACGTAGCCTTTGTCCGGGTCGTAGGTCTCCATTGTTTTCTCCTTTCGCGGCTCGAAGCACGCAACGCCCCCGCGATCCGGTTGTTCCACCGGTCCGCTACCGTTTTCGAACAGGCAAGCCGTGGGATGGAGCGGTCGCTCTTTGCCGAATGCCGCGCGTGGTTAACTCATTCCGAGGATCTTAGTTCGACAAATTTAGTTTGCAATAGCGAAGTATTTTTCCCGGGAGATACGCCATTAATCCGATGTTTTATTGCTATTATTTCCAGAAGCTCAGAAATACTATTACGCCCTTCTAAGCAAAAGAGTCCTGGCAGACGCCCACCCCAGCCCGGATGGATTGGCGTTCCCCCGGCCCCGGCACGCGGAAGGCGCCCGCGATCTGTCCAGGGGCCGGCAGACCGACGCCACAGGCGCGGCCGGGGCGCCGATCCCACGCGCCACCTTTCCCCAGCGGGCGCACGCAATAGGTTCAGGCGGGGCCGGCCACCGCGTGGCGGGGCCGGGAGATCAGCAATGCCACGGGCATGACCGCCACCTCACCGCGTGGCGTCCATGTCCGGAAACCGGGACCATGGATCTCGACGGCACAGGCCCCGGAACCGATCCGGACCCGGGCAATTTCACCCGCAACCGCCCGCGGTGGCGGCGCGTCGCCCCTGCAGGACGCCCCCCGGCGCCACGGGCACGGGCTTAACAACGAGGACACGAAGCGATGGACGGACCAATCGTAGTTTTCGGCGCCACCTCTGGCATCGGTGCGCGCTGTATCGAGGAGGCGGCCTCTCGCGGGCTAAAGGTCAGGGCCTTCGCAAGGGGTGCCGGCTCAATTCAGGCGACAGACTTGATCGACCCGGTTCCCGGCGACGCGCTCCGTCCAGGGGACGTTGCGCGTGCGCTCGAGGGCGCCCGGGCCGTGATCTACACGCTGGGCATGAAGACCCGGCCGCCCGCCACGTCCCGGGTGAGCGTGTTCTCGGAGTCGACCGAGGTGCTTCTTCGCGAAATGAGCAGGGCCGGCGTCGGCCGCCTCGTGGCGGTCACCGGGTTCGGCGCGGGCAGAAGTGCCGACGCCATGAGCCTGCCCGAGCGGGTTGCGCAGCGTGCGGTGCTGGGCAGGGCCTACGCGGACAAGGGGCGGCAGGAGCGCCTCATAATGGACAGCACCGTCGACTGGACGATCGTCCGCCCGGTAATCCTGATAAACGGGCGCAACTCCAGGCGCGTGCGCGTCCTCAAGCGACCGGAGACCTGGCGCAACGGTCTCGTCGCGCGCGCGGAGGTCGCGGCATATCTTGTCGATGCCGTCGAACGCGATCTCGATATCCGGTCTGACGTGGTCATATCACGCTGACCCTGACNCCGTCGCAACGCGTGACCGATGCGGCTTTCGGACCGACGCAGCCCACAGCCCCGGGGCGCGCAGGATCAGCCCGCCCCGCGCCGGCGCGGGGCCGCGCCGATCAGGGCGCAGCCCAGCGTCACCTGCAAGGCGCGGGTCAGCTCGTCGACCGTATCGGTGGAGACGAACATGCCGCCGGTCGCGTCGGCGAGACACTTGGCGACGGTCTCGCCGCCGTCGTAGCTGTCCGCCTCGGGGCTGTTCCAGCTGAAGTAATCCTCCACCACCTTGAACCCGATCACGTGCACGCGCAGTCCCGGACGTTCCGCCGCCAGCCGGGCGCCGAGCGCGCAGGGCCGGCCGCCACAGGTCTCGTTGCCGTCGGTGACCAGCACGACGATGCCGGGCCCGCCGCCCGCCTCCAGCACCGCGGCCGCCCGGTCGACCGAGGCCGCCAGCGGCGTCAGGCCGGCCGGCTCCAGCCCCTCGACGGCCGCGATCACCGCCGGGGCCGCGTCGGGCGCCGGCGGGAAACGCAGATCTATCCCGCTACAGGCATCCGCGGCGCCGGGGCCGTAGATCAGAAGCCCGACATCGCGGAACGGGGTGATATCCGGCATCGCGCGGCGCACTGCGGCGCGGGCGTCGACGATGCGCGGGTTGGCCGAGATGTCGTGCCCGACCTCGGCCATGCTGCCCGAGCCATCGAAAACGAGGATCGCATCCTCGGCGCAGCCCGTGGCGCCGCCCGCGTCGGGCGCGCCGGCCGCCAGGCCCGCGGCGCAGACGCCGGCAAGCAGTCGTTTCAGCCTCGGTGCAGACATGCCATCCCCCCTGCTCTGCAGAGAGCTTAGCGCGGGCGCGGCGCCGCGCCAACGGCATGCGTTTCCAGTATAAGGGCTTGCCACGGCGACGGCGTCCGTCGCAGGATCACCCAATTGGATGCGAATGACATTGATGTTGACCGACCGCCTCAAGACGGCCCTGGCCTTGCCGGTGACGGCCCTGCTCATCCTCGTGCCCGCCGTTGCCGCCGGTGCCGAGACCTGCGCGCCGTGGAACACGCGGGACTTCCTGTCCGCGGCCGGCGCCGACGAGATCGCCGCCTGCCTCGAGGCCGGCACCCCGGCCACGGCACGGGACGCCGAGGGGCGCACGCCGCTGCACTGGGCCGCCGCCTACAATCCCGATCCGGCCGCCTCCGCAGCCCTGCTCGCGGCCGGAGCGAACCCGGATGCCCGGACGCTGACCGGCATCGCGCCGCTGCACATGCTGGCCGAGGCCGGCGGCGCGCCCGAGGTCGTGGAGCTGCTCGCCGCCGCCGGCGCCAAGCTGGCGCCGCGCAGCGAGGAACTCGCCACGCCCCTGGCCGAGGCCGCCCGGCGCGGCCATGTCGAGATCGTCCGCACCCTGCTCGAGGCCGGCGTCGCGCCGGATGACGGTGAAGGCACGCAGATCCCGCTGCACGTCGCCGCGGGTCACGGGCGGGCGGGCGTGGTGGAGGTGCTGCTCGACTACGGCGCCGACCCGGCGCTGCAGAACGTGCTGGGCTCCACCGCGCTGCATGACGCGGTGCTGGGCAACCACCTCGAGATCGTGGAGCGCCTGCTCGCGGCCGGCGCACCGGCCGATATCGCCTATCCGGGCAACGAGACGATCCTTCACATCGCGGCGGCCTATTCCAAGGACGCCGGAATCATCGAGGCGCTGGTCGCGGCCGGGGCGAACCCGAATGCACGGCTGAAGGCCGAGTCCGTGATCTACGATCCCGAAAAGGCCTTCGGGGACACGGATTTCGCGGTGCGGCCCCCGCCCGGGTCGACGCCGCTCCATTACGCGGCGCGGCTCTCGCGCGCGCCCGGTGTCATTGACGCCCTGCTCGACAACGGGGCACGGACCGATCTGCTCGACAACAACGGCAAGACCGCCTGGGACCTGATCGCCCCCCGCGAGGCGATGAAGGCGCATGAGGTCTACTGGCGGCTGAACGATCTGCGCTTCGAGTGACCCGGGTCAGCGCCGGGCAACCTGTGCGGCCGGCATCTCGCCCGAGATTTCGAGGATCAGCTTGCGCTTGATCGCGTCGGCGAGGTCCGCCTCGTTCGCGGCGGTCACCACGAAGGCACCCGGACCGCCGATGATGCGTTGCTCGTAGATCGCGCCGAGGTCGGGGTAGCGGGCGGGCGTGTCGCAGAACCGGCAGAGGATCGGCAGGCCGTTGATGGTGATCCCGGCCGCCACGACCTCCGTGCGCGCCGCTTCGATGGACGGACCCGAATAGCTGTTGGGGCTGTCGCCGGAGAAATCGATCACCTTGCGCCAGCCCTCGAACCCGTTTTCCTCGATCATGCGCTTGCCGTCCAGCAGCGCCGATCCGATCGCGTTGCGTCCATAGGCCTGCCGGGGCGGGGTCACCAGGGACGCGGCGAAGGCGGCCGCGCTCTCGGGGCCGTCGATCCGGGTCCAGTCGACGACCACCGCGGTGTTGGCCGCCCATTCCACGTAGGTCACGGCGATCACGCCATAGGCGGTATTGGAAATGGCGGACAGCACGCCGGGATCGGTCATGGCCTCGGCATAGCCTTCACGCTGGAACNGNATCTCCTGCGCGGTGATCGATCCCGAGGCGTCGGCCAGCAGCACGAGTTCGAGTTCCACGTCTTCCGCGGCGGCGGGGGACGCGAGGAGAGCGAGGATCAGAAAGAGCGCGCGCATAAGCAATACCTAGTCCGGTTTCGTCTCCGGACCATTCATAGCACGCGCCGCCACACGCCTGAGCGCCGGATCGGCCGCCGTCAGGGCGCCCCGGCGGACGCCATCACGCACAGCAGCTCGAACATGATCGACACGCCGAGAAAGGCCGTGTTCCCGCTCGGGTCGAAGGGTGGCGAGACCTCCACCATGTCGGCGCCCACGATATCGAGGCCCGCCAGCGCGCGGACCACCTCGAGCGCCTCGAAGGAATTCGGACCGCCCACCTCGGGTGTGCCGGTGCCGGGCGCGAAGGCCGGATCGACGAAATCGATGTCGTAGGACACGTATGTCCGCCCCGTGCCGGCAATGGCGCGGGCCTCCTGCATCACGTCGGCCACGCCACGGGCGTGGAATTCCTCGATCGGAATGACCCGGATACCGACGCTGTCCGCGAAATCCCGGTCTTCGCGGTCGTAGGCCGTCCCGCGGATGCCGATCTGAACGACACGCTTCGGGTCGAGAAGCCCTTCTTCCACCGCGCGGCGGAACGGCGTGCCGTGGGTATACATCGTGCCGCCGAAATAGCTGTGAAACAGGTCCGTGTGGCTGTCGAAATGCACCATGCCAAGCGGTGCGTCGGCGGCGAGTGCACGCAGGATCGGCAAGGAGCAGAGATGATCGCCCCCGGCGGTAAGCGGCCGGATGCCCGCCGCGCGCAGTTGGCCGTAAAAGGCGGCGATCCGGTCCATGCTGTCCTGCAGGTCGGCGGGGTTCGGCCCCACATCGCCCAGATCCGCGCAGCGCGCCGACTCGAAGGGGCGGATACCGGTCGCGCCGTTCTCGGCCCGGATCATCGTCGAGAGATCGCGCAGCTGCCGCGGGCCGTGGCGGGGCCCGGGGCGGTTCGTGGTGCCGCTGTCCCAGGGCACGCCGACCAGCCCGATCTCCACCTCGGGAAAGCGCGGATGATCGGGCGGCACATGCGGCAGGCGCATGAAGCTGGGCACACCGGCAAAGCGCGGCAACTCGAATCCCGAAACGGGTTGGAAGAAGGTATCGCTCATCTGCTCTCTCCTCGCGCCGGACCCGGTGGCGGTCAGCCGGCGTCGTTCAAAATACGCGCCACCGCGGCGCCCAGGTGGTCGGCCAGGTGTGAGGGCGGCGGGTCCACCGCCGTCTCGTCGCCGGTGCGGTACTTGCCTGTCCGCACGAGTATCCCCTGCCCGAGCCCCGCGCGGAGCGCCCCGGCCACGTCGTTCTCGGCGTCGTCGCCGATCATGGCGACGGTTCCCGGCGGGCAGCCGGTGCTGGCGACCGCCGCCGCGAAAAACGCCGGCGCGGGTTTGCCCAGCACCTGCGCCTCGGTCCCGCTGGCATATTCCAGCGCCCGGACGAAGGCCCCGGCATCCAGGCTGAGCAGGCCATCGGCGTCGCGGAACACCCGGTTCGCCGCCAGCGCGAGAAACGGCGCGCCTTCGGCCAGCAGCCGGAATGCGGCGTTCAGCCGGTCATAGGTGAAACCTGCCCCCGCATCGCCGAGAACGACCGCCGGCGGACCCTGCCAGCCGTCCCCCGCGAAATCCTCCTCGAGCGCCGGGTGCACCAGCAAATGGGCCCGGTGACCTGTCGCGTCCAGCCAGGCGCGGGCGGCGGCGACGGGGGTGAACAGCTCGTCCGGGGCGGCCGCGATCCCGAAACGGGCAAGCTTTTCCAGAACGGCCCGTTTCGGGCTGCGGGACGAGTTCGTCAGGAACCGCACCGGCAGGCCGGCCGCCCGCAGCCGTGCCACGGCGTCCGCCGCGCCGGGAACCGCCGCATCGCCTTGGTAGAGCACACCCGCTATATCGAGACAAACCGCACGGATCATGCCCCGAAGGTGCGCCGACGCCCCATCGGCGTCAACGCCCGCCTTGAACCCGCGCCGTTTGGGCCCATCCTAGGAACAGTTCCGACGAGAAAGCGATCCATGTCAGACCCGATTCTCCACGCTCCCGCCCCGGATGTCGCCGAACGCGAGAAGCTCGAAGGCGGCAAGCGCTTCGTGATGCAGACCGAGTTCCAGCCGGCCGGCGACCAGCCGACCGCCATCGCCGAACTTGCCGGCGGCGTCGCCGAAGGCGAACGCGACCAGGTGCTGCTGGGCGCGACGGGCACCGGCAAGACCTTCACCATGGGCAAGGTGATCGAGGAAACCCAGCGCCCGGCCATCATCCTGGCGCCCAACAAGACGCTGGCCGCGCAGCTCTACGGCGAGTTCAAGGGGTTCTTCCCCGACAACGCGGTGGAGTATTTCGTCAGCTATTACGACTACTACCAGCCCGAGGCCTACGTGCCCCGCTCGGACACCTATATCGAGAAGGAAGCCCAGATCAACGAGCAGATCGACCGGATGCGCCACTCGGCCACCCGGGCGCTGCTGGAACGCGACGACGTGATCATCGTGGCGTCGGTCAGCTGCATCTACGGTATCGGGTCGGTCGAGACCTACGGCGCCATGACCCTCGACCTGGTCGCGGGCAACGACTACGACCAGCGCAAGATCATGGCCGACCTGGTGGCCCAGCAATACAAGCGCAACGACCAGGCGTTCCAGCGCGGCGCCTTCCGCGTGCGCGGCGACGTCCTCGAGATTTTCCCCGCCCACCTCGAGGACCGGGCCTGGCGGCTGTCGTTCTTCGGCGAGGAACTCGAGACCATCACCGAGTTCGACCCGCTCACCGGCGAGAAGACCGGCACCTTCGACCGTATCCGCGTCTACGCGAATTCGCATTACGTCACGCCGAAGCCGACGCTCAGGCAGGCGATCACCAACATCAAGAAAGAACTGCGCCAGCGGCTGGATCAGCTGGTCGCCGAGGGCAAGCTGCTGGAAGCCCAGCGGCTGGAACAGCGCACCAATTTCGACATCGAGATGATGGAGGCACCGGCGCCTGCAACGGGATCGAGAACTACTCGCGCTACCTGACCGGGCGCGCGCCGGGCGAGCCGCCGCCAACGCTGTTCGAATACATCCCCGACAACGCCATCGTCTTCGCCGACGAGAGCCATGTCACCGTGCCCCAGATCGGCGGCATGTACCGGGGCGACTACCGCCGCAAGTTCACCCTGGCCGAGCACGGCTTCCGCCTGCCCTCCTGCATGGACAACCGCCCCCTCAAGTTCGAGGAGTGGGACGCGATGCGCCCGCAATCCGTGTTCGTCTCGGCCACGCCCGGCCCGTGGGAGCTGGATCAGACCGGCGGCGTCTTCGCCGAACAGGTGATCCGGCCCACCGGCCTGCTCGACCCGCCGGTGGAGGTGCGCCCGGTCGGCACCCAGGTCGACGACCTGCTGGACGAGGTGCGGCGCGTCAGTCAGGCGGGGTACCGCACGCTCTGCACCACGCTGACCAAGCGCATGGCCGAGGATCTGACGGAGTACCTGCACGAACAGGGAATCCGCGTGCGCTACATGCATTCCGACATCGACACGATCGAGCGGATCGAGATCCTGCGGGACCTGCGCCTCGGCGCCTTCGACGTGCTGGTGGGGATCAACCTGCTGCGCGAAGGGCTCGACATCCCCGAATGCGGGCTGGTGGCGATCCTCGATGCCGACAAGGAGGGTTTCCTGCGCTCGGAAACCTCGCTGATCCAGACCATCGGGCGGGCGGCGCGGAACGCGGACGGCCGGGTGATCATGTATGCCGACCGCGTCACGGGCAGCATGGAACGCGCCATCGGCGAGACCGACCGCCGCCGTACCAAGCAGATCGCCTATAACGAGGAACACGGCATCACCCCCGAGACGATCCGCAAGAACGTCGAGGACGTGCTGGCCGGGCTCTACAAGGGCGACACGGACATGGCCCGCGTCACCGCCGAGATCGAGAAGCCGATGGTCGGGCAGAACCTGCAGGCCCATCTCGACGGGCTGAAGGACCGGATGATGAAAGCCGCCGAGAACCTCGAATTCGAGGAGGCCGCACGGCTCCGCGACGAGATCCAGCGGCTCGAGGCGGTGGACCTCGCCGTGCATGACGACCCGCTGGCGCGCCAGCAGGCGGTGGAAAAGGCATCGGCCGAGGCGACGAGGGCCAGCGGACGGTCGACGGCGGGGCGGCCGGGGCAGCGGGGTGGGAATGTGCGGCGCAAGCGGAAGGGCTGAGCGTCACGGGCATTCCCGGTAAACCCGCCATACGTATCCCCTGATCTTCCGCGTCACGGATCGCGTTTTCCCGGCCCCGCAAGCCCGCCACGCGCGTCGCGCCGGGCGTGTACCCGATTCAGATCAGGGGCACCAGCGGCGCGCCGCAGCCGGACAGCGCCAGCAACAGCCCGGCGCCACCGACGAATCGCCCGCTCAGTCGAAGCATGCCGCCACGTAGTACATCACCGGCGCGAAGCTCTTGCAAAGCTCGTTGATCCTGCGGTTCCTTTCCCGCATCTCGGGGGTGCGCAGCATCGCCAGGAAATCCTCGCGCCGGCGCCACTGGCTGTAGTTAGAAATCCGCGTCTGGGCATCGTTGACGTGCAGCGCCGCGGCGATGAAACCCGGCTGCCGCGAGATGAAGCTGTCATAGGCATCCGTCAACTCGTCCAGCAGGTCCTGCGCCGTGCCGGGCGTGACCTCGAAGGTGGTGATGACGGTCTGCCCGTCGAAACCGGTCGATATGCTTGGCATGGCGACTCCTTTCGGCCTGCCGCCTCAGCGTACCACATGTACCGCGCAGG
>PR_CR_10_Liq_1_inCRDRAFT_1000534_pt1 | contig 23640 bp, 17 predicted proteins | sample PRCRCaboRojoPR_3_FD_10241 | JGI IMG/M metagenome (IMG submission 10241)
CACGCATCTCCACAAAATTGCGCATGGCCAAATCTGCAATGGCGTCCCCATCGGGTTTGCGCAGTTGTTGGTACTCTTCAAAAAGCGGTTCCCAGTTAGTGCCATGTTTCTCCAACAGCTGGTCAAACACCAGGCAATCTTCAAAACCACTGTTCATGCCTTGGCCGTAAAAAGGCACAATGGCATGGCTGGCATCCCCAATCAGGGCCACCTTTCCATTTTTGGTCCAAGGGTAGCAGCGTATAATCACCAAACTGCTGTTGGGGTTTTCTTCCCACTCCTGATCAAAATCGGGCATTAGGGCTAAAGCATCTGCAAACTGTTCTTTAAAAAAGCTGCGGGCTTTTTCCGTGCTATCCAAACTATTGAAAGAGGGGTCGCCCTCATAGGGAAAAAATAAGGTGCAGGTAAAACTACCATCGGGGTTGGGCAGGGCAATGAGCATGTAATTACCGCGCGGCCAAATATGGAGGGCGTTTTTCTCCATCAAAAATCCACCGTCTTTGGCCGGGGGAATGGTTAACTCTTTATACCCATGCTCAATGTAGTGTTGCGAGTAACTAAAACGATCGGTTTTTTGCAAGGCCCCCCGTACGGCACTAAAAGCGCCATCAGCTCCAAAAATACGGTGGGGTTTCACGGTAGATTTCTCGCCACTCAACACATTTTCAAAATGCAGGGCCGGTTGTTCAAAATCGACTTCGGCACAGGCTTGTTCAAAGTGAATTTCTACGCCATGCTCTTCCGCTTGGTCCATTAGCAGCGCATTTAAACCTGAGCGTGAAACCGAATTAATGGCCTGTCCGTCTTTGCCGTAAGGCTGATACGTTAGATTTCCTTCTTGGTCATGCATTACCCTGCGGTACATGGGAATGGCCATCTCGCGGAGTACCTTATCGGCCAGGCCCACCCGGGCCAGCGCCTCCAAACCACGGTCTGAAAGGGCTAAGTTGATGGAGCGGCCTCCCGCCAGTTGGGTTTTACGGGCATCGGGTCTGCGCTCGTAAATAGACACGTCAAAATTTCTTTTGGCCAGATAGACTCCTAAAAGCGAGCCAACCAGTCCGGCACCAGTAATTGCTATTTTTTCTGCCATTTTATGCGTTTAAGGCTTTTTCTAAAATTTTTCCAAATCGGTAAATATCCTCATAGCTATTGTAGAGGGGCACAGGCGCCATGCGTATAACATCGGGCTCCCGCCAATCGGCAATCACCCCTTCCGCGGTAAGCGTGTTAAAAATGGCCTTACCCTTATTGGGAATTACTACGCTCAATTGCGCTCCCCTGCGCTGGGCGGCCAGCGGAGTAATCACCTTTAATGCTACCCCGGTGCTTTGGGCCAGTTGCTCAATAACAAAGGCCAGATAGCCGGTTAGGTTTAAAGATTTTTGGCGCAATGCCGCAAAACCGGCCTCTTCAAATAAATCTAAACTGGCCAGCAAAGGCGCCATGCTTAGCACCGGAGCGTTGGATAGCTGCCAGGCCTCAGCGGTAGGTATGGGTTCAAATTCTTCAGGCATGGTAAAGCGGTTTTCTTTGTTGTGCCCCCACCAACCTTCAAAACGAGGTATATCTTTTTGGCCGTGGTATTGTTCATGAATGTACACTCCGCTAACTCCGCCCGGGCCACTGTTTAAATATTTGTAACCACACCAGGCCGCAAAATCAACACCCCACTTGTGCAATTCCAGCGGTACATTGCCCGCAGCATGGGCTAAATCCCAGCCCATTTTGGCACCGGCCCGCTTGGCGGCATCAGTAATGCGCGCCATGTCAAACCATTGCCCGGTGTAGTAGTTCACCCCACCCAACATCACCAGGGCTAACTCATCACGGTGCTCGTCTATGGCAGCTACTACCCGATCGTCTTCAATCAGCTCAGTTTCTGGGTCCGGTGTAATTTCAATTAAGTGTTCTTTGGGGTCTAATCCGTGAAAACGCAATTGCGATTTTAAGGCATACTGATCGCTTGGAAAAGCCTTGCCTTCGCACAAAATTTTGGTGCGCTTACCCTGGGGTCTAAAAAAACTGACCATTAAAAAATGAAGGTTGGCGGTTAGGCCGTTCATGGCCACCACTTCCGTGGGATGGGCTCCTACTACCTTAGCCAGCTTCTCGGTGAAAAACTCATGGTACGGTAACCAGGGTCTACGTGCTTCGGTATGCCCTTCTACCCCAAACTTGGCCCAGTCTTCTAACTCTTCCAAAACAATTTCTTTGGCCTTTTTAGGTTGAAGCCCTAAAGAGTTTCCGGTAAAGTAAACCACTGGGTTGCCCTTGTGCTGCGGAAAGAAAAATTGGTTGCGGTATTTATGCAGTGGATCTTCGGCATCGGCCTGAGCCGCAAAATTATGGGTAAAAGAGTAGTTCATAAAACACTTTTTTGTTGGGGGCTCAAAGGTAAAATTTGTACGCTGCTTTTTGGCGCTTTAGGCCTACGGCTTTGCAGGCCCTGCTAAAAGCCCAGCCAGCGAACCCCTAAAACCAGCAAAGCTAAAAGCAAAGGAATGGCCTCAATCCAAAATGAAATGTACATTTCACTGCGGTTTTTCAGCACCCCTTTCACTAAATGATACGACACTTCCAGGGCCACCACGCCTGCCAACATTTCCCCCAAACTTATCCGCTGAAAAGCAAATTGCACCGCCCACCAAATCTGATAAAGCCCCAAACCCAAACCGGCCAGGGCCAAAGCTTTGGCAGTGCCTACCCACTGCGGAAGGGTTTTTAAATTCTCGTCATCTACCGCTAAATCACGTACATCAAAAGGAATGGTAAGGGCCGCAATAAAGAGGGTTCTTAAAAGAGTTTCGGTGATAAAAAAAATATCCATCGGCTGGCCTTGCATCCACATGGGTACTACAAAGGTGAGGTGGGTCCAGCAGGCGCTAATGAGCAGAAGCTTTAGGCCTGGCAAACTGCGTAAAGAAGTGAAAGCATGAAAGGCGTGTAGGAAGGTAATGGGGTAAAAAAGCACTACCGCCAAAGCGGGGATTAAAAAGAGTATTAACTGCCAACCGGCAAAAAAATACAGAATGGCCAGGCTGAGACCTAAGCTAAGGCCTAAAATAAGACTGGCGGCCGTTCTGTTTTGCAAAAACCAGCGGTGCCCCAACGTAGTTTGTTTGCCCGGCCCCTGCCCAACCTGCACCCAGCGCATGTACCCGTAGCCTGCAGTAGTGGCCAGTGCCACCAAGGCACTGTACCACCAGGCATCTTGGGCGGTGGCGCGGTGAAAAGAAAGGTAGGTAAAAGCCCCTACTGAAAGACCCACCCACAGGTTGGTGGCTACCAAAAATTGTTGTAAAACGCGTGCCAGCAAATGAGTTTAGTTAACGGCTAATAAAATCCCTTGATCTTTGACAGCTAAGCCCATACTTATGTTTTAATTTTGCTGCAAGAAAAACTTTTTAGAGGAATAAAACTATGAAGACGGATTCTTTTGCTTACCGCCATATTGGCCCTCGCCACAATGATTTGGAAACGATGTTGAAGGAGGTTGGGGTAGACTCTTTGGAGGAACTCATTTCTCAAACGGTACCCGCAGGCATTCGCTTGAAAAAAGACCTAAACCTTTCGGAACCTCTTTCTGAAAACGAATTTATTGGCCACATTAGAGAGCTGGCGCGAAAAAATAAAGTGTTTAAAACCTACATTGGCCTAGGTTACCATGACACCATTCTACCGGGTGTAGTGCAGCGCAATATTTTAGAAAACCCCGGTTGGTACACGGCTTATACGCCCTACCAGGCAGAAATTGCCCAGGGCCGTTTAGAGGCACTCTTGAACTTCCAAACCATGGTGAGCGATCTTACCGGCTTACCCATTGCCAACGCCAGCCTTTTAGATGAAGCCACCGCTGCGGCAGAAGCCATGAGCATGTTTTGGGGCAGCCGCAGCCGCGACCAAAAGAAAGCCGGTGCTTCTAAGTTCTTTGTCTCTATTCATTGCTTGCACCAAAACATAGAGCTGCTCAAAACCCGCGCGGAGCCTTTAGGAATTGACTTAGTGATTGGCGATCATCGCGATGTCAATCTAAGCGATGAGTACTTTGGTGCCCTGCTGCAATACCCAGCCGCAGACGGTGATATTTTTGACTACAAAGAATTTATGGCTACAGCCGAAAGTCACAATTTGCAAGTGGCCGTTGCAGCCGATATTATGAGCTTGGTGCTTTTACCCCCTCCCGGTGAATGGGGCGCTAAAGCGGTTGTGGGTACCACCCAGCGTTTTGGTATTCCTTTAGGGTTTGGGGGACCCCACGCAGCTTACTTTGCCACCACCGAAGACTACAAAAGACAAATTCCTGGCCGTATTATTGGTCAAACGGTAGACCGTGACGGCAAGCGCGCCCTGCGCATGGCCTTGCAAACCAGAGAGCAACACATTAAAAGAGAGCGCGCCACCTCCAATATTTGCACCGCCCAGGTGCTACTAGCCGTAATGGCTGGTGCCTATGGCGCCTACCACGGCCCACAGGGTTTAAAAGATATTGCCCGTAAAATTCATCACCTAGCGGTTACGCTTAGTGAGGGCCTGCGCAAGCTAGGCTATAAGCAAACCAATGAGCACTTTTTTGATACTTTGCGCATAGAGTTGGGCGAAATTGATGCCGATACTGTGCGGGAGATTGCCCTGCGTCATGAGGTGAACCTACGCTACATTAACAATCATGAGGTAGGTATTAGCCTTAACGAAACCACCAACCTGGAACGGGTTGAAGAACTCATTCACATTTTTGCGGAAGCCAAGGAAGCACCGGCACCCGAAACCAAATTGCTAGAGCTTATTGCTTTACCGGAGCATTTACGCAGAACCAGCGAGTTTTTAACGCACCCCGTTTTTAACAGCTACCACAGTGAAACGGAAATGATGCGCTACTTGAAGAAATTAGAGCGCAAAGACCTTTCTTTAAATCACAGCATGATTGCCCTGGGCAGTTGCACCATGAAGCTGAACGCGGCCACCGAAATGATTCCCCTCAGTTGGCCACTTTTTGCCCACATTCACCCTTTTGCCCCGGTGAATCAAACCCTGGGCTACCGTGAAATGATTACCAATCTGGAGCGCGACCTCTCGGAAATTACCGGTTTTCACTCAACATCCTTACAACCCAACTCGGGTGCACAAGGCGAGTATGCCGGGCTTATGGTAATTAGAGCTTACCACCGTTCCCGGGGCGATGATCACCGCAATATCACGTTAATTCCCAGCTCGGCCCACGGTACCAACCCCGCTTCTGCGGTAATGGCCGGCATGAAGGTAGTGGTGGTGAAGTGTGATGAAAAAGGCAATATTGACGTAGATGATCTTAAGGCTAAAGCCGAAAAACACAGCGATAATTTAGCCGCTTTAATGATCACCTACCCTTCTACGCACGGAGTTTTTGAAGAGCGCGTAAAAGAAATTACCGGCATTATTCACCAACATGGTGGCCAGGTGTATATGGACGGGGCCAACATGAACGCCCAGGTAGGTTTAACCAGCCCGGGCGAAATTGGCGCGGACGTTTGCCACTTAAACTTGCATAAGACCTTTGCCATACCTCACGGAGGTGGCGGCCCTGGCATGGGACCTATTGGCGTGGCTGAACACCTAAGCGACTTTCTACCTGGGCACCCCTTTGTGAAAACGGGTGGNAAAAATCCCATTTCGCCNATTTCCGCGGCCCCTTACGGCAGCGGGCTTATTTTAATTATTAGCTACGCCTACATTAGAATGTTGGGGGCCGAAGGACTGAAACGCAGNACCGAATACGCCATTTTAAACACCAACTATTTAAAGGCACGCTTNCGCGGAAAATTTGACGTACTCTACGCCAATGAAAAAGATCGTGTAGCGCACGAGATGATCATTGACTGCCGCCCTTTCAAAAAAGAGGCGAATATTGAAATCACCGATTTAGCTAAAAGGCTAATGGATTACGGCTACCACGCTCCCACCGTGTCTTTCCCCGTGGCCGGAACTATTATGATTGAGCCCACCGAAAGTGAGAGCAAGTTTGAATTGGATCGCTTCTGTGAGGCCATGTTGGCCATACGCGAAGAGATTGCCCAAATTGAATCAGGCCACACGGATCAAGAGAACAATCCGCTCAAAAATGCCCCGCATACCCTTGGTATGCTTACGCACGATGAGTGGTCACTGCCCTACAATCGCGCGAAAGCGGCATTTCCACTACCCTACCTGGCAGAAAATAAATTTTGGCCCAGTGTGCGCAGAGTAGACGATGCTTATGGCGACCGAAATTTGGTTTGTACCTGTGAACCTATAGAATCTTATATGGAAATGGCCGAAGAAGCCTGAACAATAAAGGAGCCTTGAGCTTTATTAATTTTCAGGAAACTGGGTCAAAAGCAAAAGATTGTTACTTTTGTTAATCTAGTGTTAATTATTGAAATTATTTAAAAATTATGAAGAAAAGAGCTATCCTATTTCTAAGTTTGGCCTCAGCTGTAGCCTTAAACGCGCAAAATGAGCGCACGGTGGAGCCCATTCTAGAGGCGCCTAGTTCGCCTGCTAAGAAAATACAGCACAGCCCTAAGGCTGAATCACAAGTAACTTTTTGGTCAGAAGATTTTGCCAATGGCATTCCCTCAACCTGGTCGCAAAATGGCACACCTGGTGCAGCCCTTTGGGAATACCGTGGACCCAATACTGCTCCTGTAAACAATTCAGAAGGTAGCGTTGGGCAATTTTCTGGTAAGAATAATACCCCCCCTACCAATGATCCTTTAGCGAGTTCTACCACGTCTAACGGTTTTGTGATTTTTGACTCTGACTTCTTAGACAATGCAGGTTTGCCTAACAACTTTGGCAACGGTTTAGCGCCTGCTCCTCACGTGGGGCGTTTAGAGACGGAGTCTATTGACTTATCCGCTCAACCAAATGTAGAGCTCAAATTTGAATCCTACGCTCGCAGGTTCTTTGCCAACTTTTTTGTGGCGTTTTCAATTGACGGAGGGCTAACTTTTACGGATACCTTGGAATTTTTCCCTTCGGTTGATGTCCCAACCAACGCCAGTACTGATAACGGAACGGTGGCGCGTGCAAATGTTTCTAACATTATTGGTGGACAATCAAACGTGGTAATGCAATTCATTTTTGACGGTACCCCGGGTAACGTCAATGGTAACGGTTATTATTTCTGGATGATTGATGACATTGAATTGAGAACTCCTCCCACCAATGAGTTGTTTTTCACCTCTTTTAATGGTGCACCTCCGGTAGATTTTCTATACGATTCGCCTAACACCCTGGGGTATGCTAAGTATGGTATCATGCACAACAATCAAATTGTGCCGATATCTTTTGACGCCAATGTGTACAATTATGGCAGCGCTACTCAGTCTAACGTAGAACTAGAAGTAGAAATCTGGGATGCAGCTACTTTAACTCAGGTAACTACTTTAACCTCTCCAGGTTGTGCTTCGCTGAATCCACTAGATACTTGTGATTTCAGCACCCTAACTACTCCCCAATGGACTCCTCCTGCTACGCCTGCAGAATACATTATTGTCTACAAGGCCATCAGTGACTCCATTAGCAGCGCCAACACTACCACTACTGATACCACTAATCTGATTATTTCAGATTCGCAATATTCATTAGATCGAGGCAATGCTGACAACACGGTGGGAACTAACTCAGCAAATCCTGAAATCACTGCCATGGGGGTCACTTTCAACTTAGACAATGAAGACCCTGATTCTTCTGGTGCCGGGTTGGTGTTTTTAGAAGGTATGCGTATTGCTTTTAGCACAGATACAGACACAACTGCCGATATTGAGATTGCAATTTTTGACACCACCGGTTTTGCTTTTAACGCAGGTTTCCCTGCCTCGGCTAGCCCAATCTTTTCTAGAGTGTACACATTAGACGCAACCGCCCAAGGAGCTTTCTTTGATTTTCCATTCTTTGAGGAAGATTCATTGTACGACCCGGCTACACAAACCTGGAGAGACAGCATTAATCCTTTAGCGGTGCCTGTAGGTGATTACTTTGTAGTGGCTACTTTCTTTGCCAATGCCGCAGATGGTGTGGTTCGCGTATTCAATGACCAATCTTTTGACCAACCTGGAGAGTCTTCTGTAATGCAGTTGGCCGATGGGAACTGGTTCAGTGGTTTTACAAGTCAAGCATACGAAGCTCCGTTCATGCGCTTACAAATTGCTGATGCGCCTGCTTATGACATCAGCATTAAAGAAGATGACTTGAATAACTTTAGCGTATACCCTAACCCTACCAGCGGCATGGGTAACATCCAGTTTGAAATGGGTGGTACTTATACCATTAAGGTAGTAGACATGGTGGGTAACGTAATTACCAACCAAGTAGAGTCAGTAAACGCAAACCAAAAAGTGAGTGTAGATCTGAACGAAGTACCTGCCGGTATCTACTTAGTAACAGTAGAAGGTGAAGGTATCTNTAAAACTGTGAAGCTTAACGTGCAGTAAGAAAAGTCCACAGTCTTTAAATAGCAAAGCCGCGCTCTCAGGAGCGCGGCTTTTTTTTTGCCTTTCCCTTTTTTCTTGGGCCATTTAAAAATAATAATCAGGCTCTGGTTAAGATCTAATTCTTTTCAAAAGAGTGTAGGCTTCTCCCTATCAGGTAACTAAAAGCTAATTTTTGTATTTTGGTAGAGAAAACAAATACAACTGACATGAAAAAAATTGTACTCTTGAGCCTGGCTTCAGGCCTAAGCCTTTCTGTATCTGCTCAAGGCTTGCCGCAAGCAGCCCCCTCAGAAGACTACCAAGAAATACCGCCCACGCGGGCCTATGAAGTTTTTGATCTTACAGAATCCTCCCAAAATGTCATTTGGTCTGAAGATTTTGCCAATGGCATACCTATGTCATGGAGTCAAAATGGCTCCCCTGCCTTGGCCCTATGGGAATATAGAGGACCCAACACTGTTCCGCCTGATTCAGTTGGCTCTAGAGGATGCTGGGCCGGACCCCTTCAATCAGGCAACACCGGAGACCCCATTGCCTCCCCTACCCGTACCAACGGCTTTGTAATTTTTGATTCTGATTTTCTCCACTCAAACGGAGACCGAGCTACCAACGGCCAAGGCCCTGTACCAGCCCCCCACGTAGGTCGTTTACAAACCGGAGTCATTGACCTCAGCAATGAGCCAGGCGCAGAACTCACTTTCTACTCCTATGCTCGTAGATTTCAGGCCGCCTGGTACGTAGCCATAAGTGTTGACGGTGGGCTTACTTTTACAGATACCGTGGAGGTTTTTCCCGCTTCTGATTTACCCGTGAACTCTTCTACAGACCAGGATGCTTTTTTTAGAGCTAATATCTCAGGCATAGTGGCCAATCAGAGTCAAGTGGTTTTGGAGTTTATTTTTGACGGCACCGTTAGCAATTCCAATGGCTCAGGCCGTTATTACTGGATGATTGATGATATTCAACTAACCACCCCGCCTGAAAACCTGTTACTGTTTACCCGCGGCACCGCTCCTGGCACTTCAGGAGAAGCACCAGCCCAAGACATCATTTTTGACAGTGACCCGCTGTATCCCAAGTATTTACATCTGGCTGAAAAACAACCTGCTACCATTACTTTTGACGCCAATATGTACAACTACGGCACCGCTACCCAAACCAACGTAGGGCTGGAAGTGGAAATTAGAGACTCTAACAATGCCGTGGTAACAACCCTACCAAGTCCTACCGTTGCCAGTTTACCGGCTTTAGATACCGCTTACTACACCACCCTTACTACCCCCGCCTGGACGCCTCCTTTTGCCGGAGACTTCAAAGTAATTTACAAAGCAATCTCAGACAGTCTTACCGCGGGGAACACCCCCACAGCAGACACCTTTGATTTACGGGTAGGCGACAAATATTCTTTAGACGATGGAGTGGCCGATAATTATTTTGGCACTAACACCGGTACCAATGGCATGGCGGCCATAGGGGTGATGTACGCTCTGGAAGATGAAGATACCGCTGGCGATGCTGGCTTTGTGCATTTACAAGGTATAGAAATGGAAATGAGCTGCCTAACCGACTCAACGGCAGACATCGAAATTGCTATTTTTGATACAGCCGGCTTTGCTTTTAACGCAGGTTTCCCGGCCAATGCAGTACCGCTCTACTCCAAAGTATTCACCTTAGACGGGAGCGTACCCTGCGAGCTTACCAACTATTCTTTTGAAGATGCCATGGGGCGTCCGCTCACCTTACCCACCGGAACGTATTACGTGGTAACTACCTTTTTTCCCAACGCTACCGATGGCGTAGTACGCTTGGCCAACAGTGCTAATTGGGGGCAACCTTCACTAGCCTCTGTTTTCCAAAACAATAACGGAGACTGGTTTAGCTTCTTTTCCAACAGCACTACCTTCTTAGCCCCGCATTACCGTTTAATTTTAGCCGAACCCAGTGATATTTCATTGAGTGAGGATGAGCTAGGCGAATTTTCGGTGTATCCCAACCCTACCACCGGTAATGGCTTTATTGAGTTTGCTTCGCCCGGTAATTACCAGGTGCAGGTGTTAAGTATGGTTGGAGACCTGGTTCATGAGGCTTCGCTTGCGGTAAACGGCAATGAGCGCATGGAACTTAGTCTTGGTCATTTGCCGAGTGGCGTATATCTTATCAATATTAGCTCCGATGGCACCGCTACCAAAACAGTGAAATTGACGGTCCAGAAATAGAAGCCAAGAAAAATCAGTAATACTAAAAGAGCCAGGCTGTGAAGCTTGGCTTTTTTTATTTAGGTGTTTCTACGAATTCGCTTGAAAAGCTCCGAGCTGTAGACAAAGTCGGTAATATCGTCATTGGTGGTGGTTAAAATATCGTCTCCGGTGCCCTGCCAGGCTTTCAGGCCATCTTTAATGAGAATAATGCTGTCGCCAATTTCAATCACCGAATTCATATCGTGGGTGTTAATCACCGTTGTAATGTTAAACTCTTGGGTAATTTCCTGTAAAAGGTTGTCAATAACAATGGCGGTTTTTGGGTCTAAGCCCGAATTGGGCTCATCGCAAAACAAATATTTTGGATTCATGCTAATGGCCCGGGCAATGGCCACACGCTTTTGCATTCCCCCGCTTAGCTCTGCCGGGAACTGGTGCCCTACATTATTAAGATTTACGCGTTTTAGGCAAAAATTAGCGCGGTCTCTTTTCTCCTCTTCACTCATGTCTGAAAACATGTTCAGCGCAAAAGATACGTTCTCTTCAATGGTTAATGAATCAAAAAGGGCGTTGCCTTGAAAAACCATCCCCATTTCCGTGCGCAGTGCGGTGCGTTCATCTTCATCCATTTTCCCTAGCTGCCGGTCGTCATACACAATTTCACCAGAGTCTATGTTGTGGAGTCCTACCAANGCTTTTAAAAAAACCGTTTTGCCCGCACCAGAACTGCCAATAATCAAGCTGGTTTCACCGGGCTTAAAATTGGCCGAAATGCCTTTGATTACCTCAGTACTTCCAAAGCTCTTTTTTATGTTGTTTACCTCTATCATTTATACCAGCAATAATTGGGTTAAAAGATAATTAGCCACAATTATGGCCACTGAGCTACTCACCACGGCTTTGGTTGAATTAATCCCTACTTCTATGGCTCCGCCTTTCACAAAAAAACCGTAGTAAGCTGAAACGCTCACAATTAAAAAGGCAAACACCACCGTTTTCATTAAGGCATATACTACATAGTAAGAATTAAACTCAATTTGTAAACCTTGAATAAAATCCTGTGGCGCCACCACCCCAAAAGAGGCTGCTACATAGCCCCCTACTATGCCTAAAAACATGCTTAAGCTGATGAGAATAGGATTGAAAAAAACAAGGGCAATAATTTTGGGTAAAATCAAATAAGAGTAGGGATTTACGCCCATCACCTCCAGGGCATCTATCTGCTCGGTTACCCGCATGCTACCCAAAGTACCGGCAATGTTGGAGCCTACCTTACCGGCTAAAATTAAGCTTACAATGGTGGGTGAAAATTCCAGAATAATGGACTCCCGGGTGGCAATAGCAATGTAGTAGTCAGGGATTAAAGGATCATTCAAATTATACGCGGTTTGAATGGTTACCACCGCCCCTACAAAAACTGAGATAATGGTCACAATACCTAAGCTGTCTACCCCCAGGTGGTCTAAGTCGCGCCAAAAGGCCTTGTTGTATTCTTTAAAGCTCTCGGGCTTACTAAAAGCACGCCCCAACATAATAAAAAACTTACCCAGGGTGCTTATCCAGCTCGTTATCATCATATCGCTAAATTAAAAGTAATTTTGCCCTTATGTTTTTAAAGCGTTACAATTCTGCCAAAAATATAATTATTGCGCTTGCCTTTTTAGGCCTGCTTTGCAGCGGATGTAAGGCATTGGAAGATTGCAATTGCCCGGGTAAGAGCAGCGTTAAAACCCTGGAATTTTGAGTGAAGCGCTGGGTCCATTAAAAAAATATGTGCCGGCTGAAGCTTTGCCGCTGCTAGAGCCCATCTTAAAAGCTTATCCCCTGCAGCTGCGCATCACCAAGCCACGCAAGAGCAAGTTTGGTGATTACCGCTTGCCGGTGCGAAAAGAGCCCCATCGCATAAGCATTAACAGCAACTTAAATCCCTATGCCTTTTTAATCACGCTCTTGCATGAATTTGCCCACCTGAAAGCGTACGCAGACTTTGGTAGAAAAATTAAGCCCCATGGACCTGAATGGCAAAATACCTTTACGCAGGTTTGCGAACCCTTTTTTGCCGCTCAAATATTTCCCGAAAAAATCGCAAAGGCCTTAGGTCAAAGTTTGGCCAAAGGGCATGCCAGCAGCGCTACTAGTGAAGCCTTATACCGGGTTCTGAAAGAATTTGACAAGCCTGTTGAAGGAATTACTTTTGTGGAAGATTTACCAAACGGGAGCTTTTTCACCCTCGGTAAAAAAACACTAATTAAAGGTCCTAAAAGCCGAAAGCGTTACCGCTGTAAAAATCCGCACAACCAGCGGGAATACATGGTGCACCCTTTGGCTGAAGTTCAACCCTTAAACTCCTTATTTTGAATACGCCTGAATTTTTCTCCAGCTCTTTTTCCATAGGCATTGTGGGAGGAGGCCAACTGGGCAAAATGATCCTGCAAGAAACCCGCAGACTGGATATTGGCACCCACGTGCTGGACCCATCGGCTGTAGCCCCCTGCCGTATTGGTTGCAATCATTTTACCCATGGTTCGTTAACCGATTATGAGACCGTAATGAGCTTTGGTGAAAAGCCCGATGTGCTGACCATTGAGATTGAAAATGTGAATACTGCGGCCCTGGCCGAGTTGGAAAAAGCCGGCAAGAAAGTCTTTCCCCAACCCCAAGTAATTGAACTGATAAAAAGTAAGATTGCCCAAAAAACCTTTTACCAAAAAGAAGGAATTCCTACTGCAGCTTTCAAGAGCTACTCATCAAAAGCGGAATTAGAGGCGGATTTTAAGCAAGGTGCGTTTAAACTTCCCTGCGTGTGGAAAGTAGATACGGGCGGCTTTGACGGACGAGGAGTCAGTGTCTTAAAAGAAGTTAACCAAATTCAGGACCTGCCTGATGCTCCCTGCCTGGTTGAAGATTTAATTCCTTTTGAAAAAGAGCTGGCGGTGGTGGTAGCCCGCTCGGCCACCGGAGAAGTAAAGGCCTTTCCAACCGTAGAAATGGACTTTCACCCTACTGCTAATTTGGTGGAATACGTATTCAGCCCCAGCTTACTGCCCCAAAAAATTCAAGACCAAACCCGGCAGCTAGCCGAAGGCTTAGCAAAAAAGTTAGGCCTGGTGGGTATTTTGGCGGTAGAAATGTTTTATACCCAGCAGGGTGATTTGCTGGTAAATGAAGTAGCTCCGCGGGTACACAACAGTGGCCACCTGAGCATTGAAGGCAATACCACTTCTCAATTTGAGCAGCATATTCGCGCTATTTTAGGTTTGCCTTTGGGCGATACCGAAACTATAAAACCGGCCGTTATGATTAACCTGGTGGGTGACCCCGATTTTGAAGGGCCGGTAAAATACCAGGGCATTGAAGAAATAATGGCCATGCCAGGGGTTTATGTGCATCTGTACGGTAAGGCCGAAACGCGGCCTTTTCGCAAAATGGGCCACGTTACGGTAACAGCCCAGAGTTTAGAAGAAGCCCGTGAAAAAGCAAAAAAGGTTAAAGAAAAAATAAAAGTTATAAGCGTATGAGTGCAGCGGTAAGTGTAATTATGGGAAGCAAGAGTGACCTTCCCGTAATGAATGAGGCCCTTAAAATTTTACAGGAACTTAAAATTGAGCACGAGGTAAAGATTGTTTCAGCGCATCGTACACCCGATGTGATGTATGACTTTGCGCAGAATGCCCACTCCCGAGGCATTAAAGTGATTATTGCCGGTGCGGGTGGAGCGGCTCACCTGCCAGGCATGGTAGCTTCCCTTTCGCCCTTGCCGGTAATTGGAGTGCCGGTAAAAAGCAGCAATTCTATTGATGGCTGGGACTCTGTATTGTCTATTCTTCAAATGCCAGGTGGTGTGCCGGTAGCAACGGTAGCCTTAAATGGCGCTAAAAATGCTGGTATTTTGGCCGCTCAGATTCTAGGCAGTCANCAGCCTGNGGTACTGGACCGGATTCTGGACTACAAAAAGCAGTTACACCAAAAAGTGGTTGCATCGGCTGAAAGCCTATCGAATTCTAAAGGTTCTTTAGGATACTAAGCAGTTGCTCTTTTTTACGGTTGGCCACCGGAATTTGCGAGCCGTCTTCTAAAATCAAGTAGCCTCCATCCGTTTGTACGTAGCGCTTCACAAAATTCATATTCACCAAGTGGCTTTTGTGAATGCGATTGAAAGAGTAGCCGTGCAACATGCCATCAAACTCCTTTAAGGTTTTAGAGGCCAACAGCGGCTTTTGGTTGTGCAGGTGAAAGGTGGTGTAATTACTGCTGCTCTCTAAACGAATAATCTCTGAGATCTTAATTACGTGCATTCCGTCACTGGTAGGAACCACCACTTTTTTGGGGGAGTCAGCCGCTTTGCGAATATTCTCTACCAGCACGTTAAAGCTGGTGGCCTTGCTGGGTAAGCCTTGCTCCTCTTCGGCTTTGCGCACGGCTTTTACCAACTCCTCAGGATCTATGGGTTTTAAGAGGTAGTCTAAGGCACTAAACTTAATGGCTTGGATGGCAAACTCATCATGGGCGGTTATGAATACTACAGCCGGAATTTCTGATCCACTTTCGTTGAGCGATTGGAGCAGGTCAAATCCACTTTCTCCGGCCAGTTCAATATCTAAAAAAAGCAAACCTGGTTTGTGCGATTGGAGTGCTTCTTGTGCACTAGCTACGGAGTTAGCTTCTGCCACTACTTCCACTTCGGGGCAAAACAGCTCTAACTTTCCTTTTAAAGTGTCTCGTGAGTTTTGCTCGTCATCTACTAAAAGTGCCTGTATCATGTTTGGAGGTTATATGTTTTGCGCAGGTAATTGTATTACCACCCGGGTGCCCAAGGCAGTGCCATCATCTGCGTATTTATCAATAATTTTTAAATCAATCTTTTCACCAATAGAACTCTGCAAAAGCTTAAGTCTATCTTTATTTATTTGGGTAGCCATGCTGCGGTGCCCGGCCTTTTGCGGATTAGACTTGGCTTGCTTGCGACCAATGCCATTATCCTCTACCACCACGCATAAAAAGGGGCCTTGCAGGGTAAAACTCAAATGCAAATGCCCACCTTCACCCTTCGGCTTTAAGCCATGTAAAATGGCATTTTCTACGTGAGGCTGCACCAACATGGGCGGTAAACCCACGTCAAAATCCAGTTCTTCATCTACCTCAATCTGGTAATCAAAGGTATTCCCAAATCGAAGTTTTTCCAGCTCAAGGTAATTTTTTAGAATGGATACTTCCGTCTCTACAGGGTGAATATGCTCCATTGATGATTCAAGGGTGAGTCTCATTAATTTTGCGAAATTATTGAGATACCGCACGGCCTGTTTTTGATCCTTTTTAAAGATGAAGCTGCTAATGGAGTCCAAAGCGTTGAAAATAAAGTGAGGATTCATCTGCAAACGCAAGGCTTTGCGCTCCATTTCACGCAAATCGTTTTCAAACTTTAAACGTTGCTTCAGGCGGTTAACCCTATCGCGCACCAGCGCTACCGCTATACCCAGGAGCACCAGCCCTAAAGCACTTAGAAACCACCAGGTGGCATAGAAAGGTTGCTTAATTACAAAGCCGTATTGCGTGCTATCGGCCGGCCAGTTGGTACCTGGTCTTCGCGCTTGTACCTCCAATGTGTAACGCCCGGGGCTTAAGTTGGCAAATAACACCTCTCTGCGGCTACCGGCATAAGTCCATAAATCGCTTTGGCCTTTAAGGCGATAGCGGTACAAGATTTCTTGCGGCCGCTGTAAGCAGGGGCTACCGTAATTAAAATTAAGGTAGTTGCTATGGTAAGGCAGTCTTGGGTTTAGGGGCAACTGGGTAAAAGCCTGGGTGTTGTTGGCCAGGTTTGCCAGTTCATTGGCCTCACCCTTAAGCAGCTGCAGGCCTGAAATTTGCACCCTTAAAGAATGCTCTGTTTTAAGAAATGCGCAGGGGTTTAAGATTTGAAAACCCTGCGCTAAGCCATTGTATAACTGGTTTTCAGCTTGGTGTACTGAGTTTGGCACCACGGCCTGACCTATAAAATTTAATTCATTTTTTTGCTGCTGCCGGGCGGCCACCACCTCTTGCAACAAGAGCCAGCCTTTGTTAGTGCCTATCCATAAATGAGGCTGTTCTTGCGGGCTGCAAGCAGCTGTTTGCTGCANATTGGTGACTTCGGCAAAGCGTAAATCTGCAAAGGTGTAATGTTGCTGACCCTGGGCACTTAACTGGTAAAGGCCGTTATTTTGCGTACCCAACCAAAGCGTTTCTACGTCTTGGGCCCAAAAGGTACTGTAGCGCAGGCTNTCTAATTTTAAATCCCCCATTTGCTTAAGGTGCNGCCAGCCTTTATCGGATTTCACAAAAAATCCCTGGGTGTAGGTTGCGCACCANAGGCTGCCGTCAGCCGCTTCCTGCATCTTAAATANCGTGGCCACGGGTAAGCCTTCTTCTTCACTAATGGCCTCAATGGTATTTTGGGCCTTAAGCTTAAAAATGCCTGCTCCGGTGCCTAAATACAAGTGGCCTTGATGCGTGGCCAATGAAAACACAAACTCATCTTGCAAGGCTGGTACTGCCTGAAGTGCCCCATTTTTATAGTACCACAGGCCGCGTTCGGTGCCAATGTACAGGCGGTTTTGCCACTGCGCCAAAGCCAGCACCAAGCCAGCCTGGGGCAAGCTCTTTTGCCGTTGGCCCGATTGGTAAAAATGCAGTCCGTTAGCACTGCCCACCGCGGTTAAACCTTCAAATTCTTGCAAGGCCAGCACTTGACCCACTGGTTCCCCAAGCTGCCGTAAGTACTGACTCTCTAAAATTTGCAACCCCTGGTTGGTGAGCACCACCATGCTTCCGTCATGATGCAAATGCACCCCTTTTATTTGCAGGCTCTCGTCCCTTGCCCCCAGGTGAAAGGTTCTTGAAGTCCCCTCTGGACGCAACCACTCAAGGCTTTGCCCTTGCCAAAGAAAAATGTGACCCTTTTGCAAGGCCAGGTTTCTGCGGTTTACAGGCGCCAGAAACTCTTGATTTGGATAGCTGTACAGGCTGTCATTTTGCTGATACACCAACTGCGAGCCGGCCCAAATTTTTTGCCAATTTACCGCTTGCCTTGACTCCCAGCCATTGCCCTGCTTCTGGTATAAGACACCATCGGCTAAAGCCCAAAAACTTTTTGCGTGGCGGACCAAAAAACTGGTGTTTTGGGGTAAGGATCCCGGAATTGCCACCAAAGAATCCTTTTGCAGCTGATACATCGCCCCTATAGCGCTCTGTACCCAAAGTGAACGGTCTTCCGTTAGCAGTTGCGTAATTCTGGTCTCAGGCGGCAAGGTGTAAAACCGGAACGTGCGGCCGTTGTAGCGCCCCAGTCGGTTTCGGTTGGCAAACCACAAAATACTATCGCCCTGAGCAGCCATAAAATTTATCACCGGCATTTCATCATTGAGATAACTGGTGAAATCATACCCGTTATAGCGCACCAGGCCAGCCCCTTCGGTGGCCAACCACAAATACCCGCCTACCTCACTTTGCAGGGCATTAATGCCCAAAGAAGGTAATCCTTCTTCCAGGCCCACCTTACGAAAAGGGTACTGGCCTGGCTGGGACCAAGCCAATAAGCTGACCAAAAAAAGGGCTAGAAACCCGCTGGTTCTCAACAAAAAAGACCGTTTATTCAAGAGAGTAGCACTCAGTTTTGGAATTATTTATCGAAATTAGTTGCAATGCAAAGATTGCTAATTTTAATTCTGCTGTCTCCACTGTCTTTGTTTTCGCAAAACAGCTACGGCCATTTAGCCGGTGGTCGCTCTGCCGGTTTGGCCCATGCTACCGTGGCTTTGCCAAATGGCTTTAGCACACACCACAATCAGGCAGGTCTGGCCCTGCTGCGCCAAAAACAAGTTAGTGCCAGCTATCAACAGCGCTATTTAGTAAACGATTTGCAGCTGGGCCATTTAGGGTTTAGCACGCCCGTTGCCAATGGGCATTTAGGGTTGGCCATTACCCAGTTTGGCTTTGAGCACTTTAGCGAAACAAAAATTGGGCTGGCCTATGCGCAAAAGTTAGGCAAGTTTATCAGCGCAGGCGTACAAGTGAATTACGAACAAAATTTTGTAGCCGAAGCCCAGACTTTTCAAACGCTCACTTTTGAAACCGGACTGCTGGCGCAGGTGAATGAACACCTAAACCTGGGCTTTCACGTGTACAACCCAACGGGCAGTTGGCTTAATGAAAATGCGGAATTACGCTTGCCCACCGTAGCGCGCCTGGGGGCCGCTTATACCTTTTCAGAGGAAGCCCTGTGGGTGGCCGAGGTGTTCATGGAAAATCAACTAAGTACCCGCTATAGCACGGGCTTTGAGTACCGTTTGCTAAACTTTATGGCCCTGCGGGCGGGTTTGGCTATAGCCGATGACTATGAGGGTACTTTCGGTTTATCGGCCTACCTGGAAGACTTTAGCCTGAATGTTGCTTACCAATACGGCTTTATTTTAGGCCCCAACCTAAGCTACGGACTGCAATGGGCTTTCTGAGGGCGCTGCTTACAATCTTAATCTTGGGCATAGGACTCATCCTGCGGGCGCAAGTACCTACGGAGGAGCTGGAAAATGAATTGGAGAGTTTGGCAGAAGGCAATGAAGAAAACGAAACCGACCTCATTCAGTTGGCTGAAAACCTCCAGATTTTGCAGCAAAACCCCATAGAGGTGAATTTTGCCAGCAGTGAAGATTTGGAACAAATCCCCTACCTCAACATTTTTCAAATTGCCAACTTGCTGCGCTACCGAGAAGAAACCGGCATGCTGTACGGAGCCTTTGAGCTTACCGTGATTAAAGGCTGGGACCAAGCCACTATTGCCCAGGTACTGCCCTACCTAAGTTTTGCCACCCAAAAAGTAGTCCCGGAAATTAAACTCAAAAATGTAGCCCGCTACAGCCAGCATAACCTGCTGGCTAGATCTATTTTAGACTTACAGCCACGCCAGGGTTTTAAGGATGGATCTTACAAGGGGCCGCGAGGTAACCATTACCTGCGTTATCGCGGCCAGTACCAAGACCTCATTTCTATAGGCTTTACAGCCCAGCAAGATCCGGGTGAGCCTTGGGGCGGGCCCTACCAAAAATTAGGGGTAGACTTTTTATCGGGTCACCTGGCTCTGAGTAATTACGGAGCTTTAAAAAATTTAGTGGTGGGCGACTACCAGGTGGAGTTTGGCCAGGGTTTGGCGCTTTGGAGTAGCCTGGCCTTTGGTAAGGGAGCCGAAACGGTGGGCATAAAGCGCTTTGCGCGAGGGGTGCGCCCCTTTACCGGAGCCGAGGAGAACCGCTTTATGCGCGGAGTAGCCAGCACCTGGCAAATTCAAGATTGGGAGGTCAGTGCTTTTTACAGCCGCCATGCCATAGATGCCAATGTTGATGAGCTGGACACCAGTCTGCAAGCATTAAACGTAAGCTCTCTGCGCACCACGGGCTTGCATCGTACCGCAGGTGAGCTGTCGGGTAAAGACCAAAACACCCTGCAAACCATGGGTGGAAACGTAAACTTCAACTACCAACAACTAAAAGTTGGGGCCACCCTGGTGAACTATCAATTGGAACTTTCGCTGCAGGCTTCTGATCGTGTCTACCAAAAATTTCGCTTTAGCGGAAAGGAGGTGACCAATTCCAGTCTCCATTTTAACTACCTCTTTTTAGACCTGAATATTTTTGGCGAAATAGCTTTTGATGCCCAGGGGCACAGTGCGCAAATTCTGGGCCTGCAAAGCCAACCAGCAGAAGCCTTTCACGCCAGCCTACTGGTGCGCAACCTGGCAAAAGAGTATCGTTTTATTTACAATGCCCCTTTTGCAGAAACGGGCGCCAATGGCGAGCGCGGTGCCTACCTGGGCTTGCAATGGCAACTCCATAAAGACTGGCAATGGCGCGCTTATCTGGATGTGTATGAATTCACCTGGCCACGCTTTAGAGCAGATGCCCCTTCGCGGGGAAACGATCTGCTGAGTCAATTCAATTGGCAGGGTAGCCGTTGGCTAAGCGCCTACCTGCGTTTTAGGCAAGAAACCCGGCAAATGAACAGCCAGCAAGAAACCAGAATTCAAGGATTGGAATGGGAACAACGCTCCAGTCTGCGCTTGCACGCGGTCTACACCCTAGCCAGCCAATGGCGGCTAAGCAGCCGTTATGAGCATAGCTGGTATCACTTAGGCTCACAGGCCGAAACAGGTAGTGTGCTGTTTCAAGACCTCAGGTATCAATTCAACCGCTGGCCCCTGCAGCTCACGGCCCGCTATGCTCTCATTAACACCGCCAGCTTCAATACCCGCATTTACGCCTATGAAAACGACCTAACTTATGCCTTTAGCATTCCGCCCTACTACGGTGAGTCAACCCGCTTTTACCTTCTAGCCGATTGGGACCTCACCAAGGACCTAACCTTTCAAGCCAAATACGCCATTACCCGCTTTTTTGATCGGGCCGAAATTAGCAGCGGAAACCAGGCCATTAACGGTCCGGTAAACAGTGAACTTAGGATGCAGCTACGCTGGCGCTTTTAAGTAACTTTGTACCCTAAAGATTTTACCGTGAAACCTTTTGCCATCTACTGTTCACAAGGCGCCAACAGCCTGCAAGCCATTTACAGTCTTTCTTTGAATCGGCAGAAAGCAGCACCCAGCCTAATTTTATACGATGGTGATCAAAGGGAGGTTATTTCCAAACTAAAAAAACTTTTTGGGCCCATTGTAGAGGTTTTTGATCCCAGCGCTTTTGAAGACGCTATGCAAAAGAAGCCGCACACCATGGTAAGCCTTTTTTTAAAGGAGCGCCTTAAAGCCCACGGCATAGAGCATCTTATTTGTATTGGTGAAAAAATCCTGAAAAAGTCGCTTATTGAAGCCATGCCAGCGGGCATCATTAATATTCACCCCGCCCTTTTACCCTCCTTTAAAGGACTTAAAGCCATTGACCAAGCCCTGGCTACTGGGGTAAGTTTTTTGGGCATTACCGCGCATTACGTAGATGAGGGTATAGACACCGGAGAAATAGTGGCCCAGGTAGCCATGTTTCGTGAAGACTTTGAAACCTATACCGATGTAACCGAGCTGAACGGCCCTTTGCTCAAGTTGGTGCTGCGTGATTGGGCACAAATACCGCTTACGCGCGATGAGATCGTGCATGAATTGCAACATCGGCAAAACCCTTACTTTCTTCCGCAGAAATGCCGACTTTAAGGGAAGCTAAATTTCTTATCAGACTTGGGTAAGGGGTACCGCTAGCCGCTGATATTTTTTCAAAATCCCATTTACAATTGGCGTAATTTTAAGCCAAATTTTTGGATCGCTCAAAAGCGTTGCTTATCAATTCATTTTAATCCGAACATGCGCAATACCTACTTCGACCTTATCGATCAGAGTTATTACTTCCCGCAGGAAGGTTTTGATCAAAGAGATGGTTACCTCACCTTTCACGGCATCTCCCTTAAACACCTGATTGACAAATACGATACGCCTTTCCGCTTTATTTACCTCCCCAAAATTGGCGATCAAATAAAAAAGGCGCGTAACCTCTTTAACCGGGCCATAAAAAAACACCATTATGAGGGAGCCTATCGCTTTTGCTATTGCACCAAATGCAACCACTTTAGCCATGTGGTAAGCGAAGCGGTGAAGCATAAAGTGCACCTGGAAACGAGTTCGGCCTTTGATATTGATTTGATCTTAAACCTGTATCGTGAGGGGAAAATCACCAAACAGCAGTACGTGGTAAACAATGGTTATAAAACCGATGAATACCTGCGGAAAATTGTGGCCTTGCGTGAAATGGGCTTTAGCAATATTTTGGTAGTGTTGGATAGCAAAACCGAGTTAAAACGCCTCTCCGAACTATCGGGCGAAAGCCGCTTACAGATTGGTTTGCGCATGGCCATAAACGAAGAGCCGCAATCCTCTTATTACACCTCTCGATTGGGCATCCGTCACAATGAGATGGAGGCCTTTTTTGATGAAAACATCAAAGACAACCCCAACGTAGAACTAAAAATGCTGCACTTTTTTGTAGACAGCGGTATTAAAGACAGCTTGTACTACTGGGGAGAATTTCAACGCGCCATGGGACTGTACGTGCGCCTCAGCAAGCAATGCCCTAGCTTAGACTCGTTTAATTTAGGCGGTGGCTTCCCTATTAGAAACAACCTGGGCTTTGAGTACGATTACGATTACATCATTAATGAAATTGTAAAAACCATTGCCGAAACCTGCAATGCCGAAAAAGTACCCCACCCCAATATTTTTACCGAATTTGGTAAATACACGGTGGGTGAAGCCGGGGCGGTTATTTTTAAAGTGCTGGAGCAAAAACTGCAAAATGATACCGAGCTGTGGTACATCATTAATAATAGCTTAATGAACACCATTCCTGATGCCTGGAGTATCAACGAGAAGTTTATTCTCTTGCCCATTAACAAATGGGATAAGCCCTACCGCAGGGTAAATATTGGCGGCATTAGCTGCGACCACTCCGATTATTACAATTCTGAGGACTTAAACCAGGAGGTGCTTTTGCCCACTTTTGATGACGATGATGAGGAACCGCTTTACCTGGGATTTTTCCACACCGGGGCTTACCAAGATGCCATTAGCGGCTACGGTGGCATTAAACACTGTTTAATTCCCTCGCCCAAGCACGTGATTATAGACCGTGATGAAAAAGGCGATATTGTAGATTATGTCTACCGTAATGAGCAGTCGCCTGATGAGATGTTTAGGTTGTTGGGTTATACGAAGTAGGGTTTTTGGTTTATAGGTTTATAGGAAAAGTAAATCTTAACAAATAAAAACAGAGGCCACAAAAACGTAGCAAAAGTCCCTCTTGGGGGGATTTAGGGGGCTAAGTGATAAGATCAAGCTAGAAAAAATACATGAAAAACTTCGCAGGCGTAGAAGATGAATTTGCTCAAAAAGACCAGGCAGCCGTTTGGTTGCAGAGCATTCCTTATGACGGTACCAGCACCTGGGGCAAAGGCGCTGATGATGG
>PR_CR_10_Liq_1_inCRDRAFT_1000535_pt1 | contig 23628 bp, 22 predicted proteins | sample PRCRCaboRojoPR_3_FD_10241 | JGI IMG/M metagenome (IMG submission 10241)
GGTGGGCGCGGCGGCCGGCCTGCGCGGGCTGCCGGTCACGCTGACGGCAGCGATGTATCTGCAGGCCTTCACCGGCAACTTGGTGCAGGCGGCCCAGCGGCTCGCCCCTGTCGGTCAGACGGAGGGGCAGTCGGTGCTGGCGGCGTTGACGCCGCTTTGCCAGGCGATCGCGGCCGAGGCGGCGGAGGCGCCGCTCGAGGCGCTGGCCAGCGCGGCCTTCCTGTCGGACGTCGCGGCGATGCGACACGAAACCATGGAAACGAGGATTTTTGTCTCATGACACGCATGAACGGACCCCTCCGCATCGGGATCGGCGGCCCCGTGGGCGCGGGCAAGACCACGCTGACGGCGCGCCTGGCCGAGGCGCTGCATCCCGTCCGGTCCATCGGGGTGGTGACGAACGACATCTACACCCAGGAGGACGCGGAGGCGCTGATGCGCATGCAGATCCTGCCGCGCGATCGCGTCATCGGCGTCGAGACCGGGGGCTGCCCCCACACCGCGATCCGCGAGGATGCCTCCATCAATCTCGCCGCCGTCGCCGAGATGGAGGCGCGCCACCCCGCGGTCGAGATCGTGCTGATCGAGTCGGGCGGCGACAACCTGTCTGCAACCTTCAGCCCGGAACTGGCCGACATCACGCTCTACGTCATCGACGTCGCCGCCGGCGAGGAGATCCCGCGCAAGGGCGGGCCGGCGATCACCCGCTCGGACCTGCTGATCATCAACAAGACCGACCTCGCGCCCCATGTCGGTGCGTCGCTCGAGGTGATGCAGAGCGACGCGATACGGGTGCGCGGCGGGCGCCCCTTCGTCATGGCCGCGCTGCGCCATGGTGCGGGCGTGGCCGAGATCCTGGCGCATATCGATCGGTTGGGCGGCCTGGGCGGGCTGGGGCCGGAAACGGCCCGCTCGGCCTAGGCCGCGGCCAGCTCGGCACGGCAGCGGGTCAGGATCGCCGCCAGGTCACGGAAGAGGTTCGCCCGCGCCGAGGTCCTGCGCCAGGCGAGCACGACATGCCGCGGGCAGGCGTCGGGCAGCGGCGCCAGCGCGAGCCGGCTGCCTTCGGTCGCCCCGGCGTCGATGGCCAGGTCGGGCAGCAGCGTGATCCCGAGCCCCTCGGAGACCATGGCGATCAGGGTCGACAGGCTGGTGGCCGAGAAGCTTTCGTCCTGCTGGATGCCGGCATCCGGATAGGCCGAGAGCGCGTGGCGCTGCAGGCAATGGCCCTTTTCGAGCAGCATCAGCGGCTTGCCGGCAAGATCCGCGCCGCTCACGCGTCCCTGCGCCAGCGCCGGATGTTTCGGCGGTGCGGCAAGATGATAGCCGTCGTCGAAGAGAAACGCGGTCTCGAGATTGCCGATGTCGAAGGGCTGCGCCACCACGATGGCGTCCAGCCGCCCGGCATGCAGCCCATCGAGCAGCGACTCGGTCATCTCCTCGCGGAGGTAGAGCCGGAGGTCGGGAAAGGCGCCGCGGATTTCCGGCAGGGCGCGGGGCAGCAGGAACGGGCCGATGGTGGGGATCGAGCCCAGCGTCAGATCGCCTGCATGGGGGGCGGACTGTTCGCCCGCCAGCGTCTCGATCTCGCGGGCGGCGATCAGCAGCCGACGGGCCCGGTCCGCGATCTCCTGGCCGATCGGCGTCATGATGACGCTGCGCCGGGTCCGTTCGGCCAGTTGCACGCCGAGCGTTTCCTCCAGCTCGCGCAACCCCGCGCTGAGCGTGGGTTGCGTGACGTGGCAGGCCTCGGCCGCGCGCGAGAAGTGGAGCTGGTCGGAGAGGGCCACGAGGAAGGCCAGCTGGCGAAGATTGATGCCCGGCATCATTGATAGAGCATGCCAATTACAGATAGAGATTTAATTCATTTCAAATATATCAAGCCGCACCTTATGTCGAGGTCATCGAGACACCGACACGAGGAAGCGACCCATGACCGACCCCACCCAAGCCCCCGCCATGCCGCGCCTGAACGAACCGGCCCCGGCCTTCGACGCGCCCACCACCGACGGGCGCAAGACGCTGGACGACTACAGGGGCAAGTGGCTGATCCTGTTCTCGCACCCGGCGGATTTCACCCCGGTCTGCACGACCGAGTTCATCGCCTTCGCCAGGCGCCAGGACGATTTCGCCGCGCTGGGCGCCGAGCTGCTGGGCCTGTCCATCGACAGCCATTACAGCCACATCGCCTGGATGCTGAACATCAAGGAGAAGTTCGGCGTCGAGATCGGGTTCCCGATCATCGCGGACCTGAACATGAAGGTCGCCCAGGCCTATGGCATGATCCAGCCCGGTGCCTCTGACACGGCGGCGGTGCGCGCCACCTTCATCATCGACCCCGAGGGCGTCCTGCGGGCCATGGTCTACTACCCGATGAACGCCGGCCGCTCGGTGGACGAGATCCATCGCCTGCTGGTCGCGCTGCAGACCGCGGACGAGAACAAATGCGCCATGCCGGAAAACTGGAAACCGGGCGACCCGGTCATCGTTCCCCCTCCGGCCACCGCCGATGCGGCAGCGGGTCGCGCGGCCGAAGGCTACGACACGGTCGACTGGTACTTCTCGACCCGCCAGCTTTGAGCGGGACGCGATCCGGACACAGCGAGACACCGGCGCGCGGGACAGCGCGCCGGTCCATTCACGAAGGAGGCAAGCCATGAGCAAGAGCCCAATCGTCAAGAGCTTCTGGGACGCGCCGACGGGCAGTTGGCAATACGTCTTTCACGACCCCGCGACCATGAAGGGCGCGATCGTGGACCCGGTGCTGAACTACGATCCGCAGGCCGCGGCCACCATGACCCACAGCGCCGAGGAAATCCTCGCCTATGTGGAGGAGGCCGGGATCGAGATCGTCTGGATTCTCGACACGCACCCGCATGCCGACCATTTCTCGGCCGCGCCCTGGCTGAAGGAGCGTCTTGGCGCGCCGACGGCCATCGGCGAACACGTCGTGAAGGTGCAGGCGCTATGGAAAGGCATCTACAACCTGCCCGACGACTTCCCGACCGATGGCAGCCAGTGGGACCGGCTCTTTGCCGATGGCGAGACGTTCACGGTGGGCGAGATCCCCGTGCGCGTCATGTTCTCGCCCGGGCACACGCTTGCCTCGATCACCTATGTGGCAGGCGATGCGGCCTTCGTCCACGACACCTTCATGATGCCCGACAGCGGCACCAGCCGCGCCGATTTCCCGGGTGGCAGTTCCGCGGATCTCTACGCGAGTATCCAGGCGATCCTGGCGCTGCCCGACGATACCCGGCTCTTCGTCGGCCATGACTATGCCCCCGAAGGCCGGGAAGCGGCGTGCATGGCGACGGTCGCCGAGCACAAGGCGACGAACATCCATCTCAAGGATGCGCCGTCCGAGGCCGCGTATCGCGCGGTGCGCGACGCCCGCGATGCAACCCTGCCCCTGCCCAGGCTGATGCTGGCGGCGCTGCAGATCAATATCCGCGGTGGGCGCAAGCCGGCGCCCGAGGATGACGGGCGGCGCTACCTGAAGATCCCGCTGGATTATTTCGAGCCCCGCTGACCCCGGCCGCCCCCTGCCCAAAACCTACCCTAAATAGGGTATTATCCCTATTTCGGGGGGTATCGCGGCAAATTGGTATGGGGGTGTGCCGTGCCGCTTGACCGCGAGGGGGGCGCCTCTACTGTCGGCNCATTAAAGGAACGCCACCACTCCGGACGCCGGCGGCCCTCGGGCTTGCCGGCGTCCTTCCTTTCAGCGGCCGAGAATCCGGTAATGTGCCTCGACCGGCGTGCAGGCCGCGCCGTTGATCGGCAGGATGTCCTGCGGGCAGGCCGACATCGCCACCACGCAGTCCATATGGGCGCGCAGCACCACGTAGTCGCCGGGTTTCGACAGCGGCTCGCCCCAGCTGGTGGCCCCGGCCGCGTCGACGGGGATGTTCATCCACAGATTCAGCGGGCTCGGGCATTCGGGCGGCGTCAGGCCCAGCTGCCGCATCCCCGCAAAGAGGTTGTCGGTGCAGTTGTCGTGATACTCGGTGCAGCCGAGAAGGCCGTAGCGGTAGTCGTCGCAGGCGGCGATCAGCGTATCGTGGCGCCCCGGCGAACTGTCTTCCTCCAGCGTCAGGATCGGCCGCCGGCGGTTGGTGACCAGCGCATCGCCCGGCGCCGGCCAGAGCTTGCCCAGCGTGGCGCGCATGTGCTCGTTCGACATGAACTCGGTCAGGTCCTCGGCGCTGAAGGCCCAGGTGTCCACGACCTGCATGCCATGGGTGTTGATGATCTTGATCGCCTCGCCGGCACCGAGCCGCGTGGCCCGGCCGCGCCGTGCCGGGACGGTAAAGGTTTCGCTTTCGCCTGTCATGTCGTGCCCCCTTGTCCTGTAACCGCCCGCGGGCGGGGTCCGGGGCAGGATCGACCGTGGGGTGTGGCGCGTCAAGACGACTCCAGCCGGATGATCCGTTCCCCCGCGGCACGGGCGTCCGCGGCGTCGTGGGTGACCAGGAGCACCGGCAGCCCGTGCGCGCGGGCCCGGTCGAAGACCAGCCGCCGCACCCGGTCGCGACGGTCCGGGTCGAGCCGTGAAAAGGGTTCGTCGAGCAACAGCGCGTCGGGTTCCGACAGCAGGACGCGCATCAGCGCCACGCGCGCCTTCTGCCCGCCGGACAGCGTCGCCGGATCGCGGTCCGCGAACCCCTCGAGCCCGACCTCGGCCAGCGCCTCCTCGACCCGGGCGCGCCGCGCGGCGCGCCCGCGCACGCCGCGGTTCAGGCCGAAGGCCAGGTTGCTGCCCACCGACATGTGCGGAAACAGAAGCTCGTCCTGGAACAACAGCCCGACGCGCCTGGCCTCGGGCGGCAGGCCGGTCAGCTCGCGGCCGTTGACCCGCACCCCGCCGGCGACGGTGAAGGCCGGGTCGACCGTGCCGGTCACCACCGAGAGCAGCGTCGACTTTCCCGACCCGGACGGCCCCATCACCGTCAGCACCTCGCCGGGGCGCACGGTGGCGTCCACGGCGACGAGTTCCGTTCCGCCGATCGCGATCCGGAGCCGGTCCAGCACAAGGCCGGTTTCGTCGCGCCGCGCGTCAGCCATGGGCCAGCGCCGCCTTGTTGCGCCAGACCAGCCGCGGGACCGCCAGCGCCACTGCGAAGGGCAGCAGCGCGGCCGCCGTCTGGGCCAGCCCGTAGATCCCGATCGCCCGGCGGTCGCCCCCGGCGGCCAGGGCCACGGCCTCGGTCGTCAGGGTCTGCACGCGCCCGCCCCCGATCAGCAAGGTGGGCAGGTATTGCCCGACCGACACGGCGATCCCGACCGCGGCCGCCGTCAGGACGGGGGCCAGCAGCATCGGCAGCCGCAGGGTCCAGAGCACGCGGTCCGGCCCGGCCCCCAGGGCATGGGCAACGGTGGCGTAGCGCGTGTCCCAGGCCCGGAAGGGATCGCCGAGCGAGAGAAAGACATAGGGCAGCACGAAGACCACGTGGCCGAGAATGACCGCCATGGTGCCGGAGGTCACCCCGAAGGACAGCATCAGGATCTGAAGCCCCGGCAAGAACGCGACCTGCGGGATCAGCAGCGGCAGGTACAAAAGCCAGAGTCCCCGCGACGAGAGCCGCAGCCCGAAGCGGTGCTCGGCCTCGAGGCAGCCGATGGTCAGGACAAGGGCAATGGCGGTCGCGGCGGCGGCGATGATCGCGGTCTCGGTCGCCGGCGCGCCCAGCCCGGGGCCGTGGCGCATCCAGTTGCGCAGGGTGAAACCGTCGGGCAGGGCGTCGGGAAAGGCCCAGAACCCCGCCACCGACCAGGCGGCCAGCCCGGCAAGGCCCAGGATCACCGCGGCGGCCGAAACGCCGCCGGCGGCAAGGGCGGCGGCCCGGAGCAGGCCTTCGCCGCCGCCGCGCCCGCCCTTCCGGATCCAGTGTCGCCCCCACATGGCCACGAGCGCCTCCGCCCCGCGCCAGGCGGCGAGCGCCGCGGCCACCAGGCCGAGCTGGACGACCGCGCCGGCCGCGGCCCGGAGCCGCATGGCAAGATCGGGGTCGCCCATCCAGCGCACGATCTGCACCGAGAGGGTCGGCGGGGTGTTGGGGCCGAGGATCACCGCGACGTCCACCACCGACATGGAATAGGCCAGAACCACGTAAACCGGCAGCCGGATCTGGGCATAGACGCGCGGGAAAACCGTCTTGAGCCAGGCGGTGTGGCGGGCATAGCCCAGCCCCCGGGCCACCGCCATGCTGCGCCGGGCCTCCACCTGGCCGAGGGCCGCGATCGTCATCAGCATGAGAAACGGCACCTCCTTGGCCACCAGCCCCGCGATCAGGGCAAGGCCGTTCGGATCCTGCACGATCAGGATGTCGGGCGGCCGCTCCCATCCCGTCGCCCAGGGCGAGACGAGCCGCGCGATCCAGCCCGAGGGGGCGATGAGAAAGGCGATTCCGAACGCCGCGGCCGCATGCGGCACCGACAGCAGCGGCGAGAGCAGCCGTTCCATGGCGCGAAAGGCCCGGGTGCCCTGCCAGCAGGCGGCGACCATGACCACGACGGCCAGCGACGCCGCCGTCGCCGCGAGGCCCGTGACGAGGCTGAGACGCATGGCGGCGCCGAAGCCCGGCCAGGACGCGAGATCGCCAAAGGGCGCCAGCGTCGGCTCCACCCGGCCGATCGCGGGCATCACGCCCAGGGCCGGCGCGAGCGTGCCGAAAAGCCCCGCCGCCACCGGCCCGAGCATCACCAGCAGCGTCAGCGCGGGCAGCCGGGGCACGGCGCCCCGGGGGCGGCGGAAGGCCGTCACGCGGGGATCACTCCGCGACGCCGAAGCGCGCGGTCCAGTCCGCTTCCAGGCGCTCCATCCAGGACGGGTGCGGCTCTGGCAGGGCCGGGCCGAGTTCCGCGGGCGAGAGCGTCGCGATGCCCAGTGCGATCTCGTCGAAGCGCGCCCGCGCGGCTGCGTCGAGCTTGTCCATCGCCAGCACCGTGCCCACGCCCAGGTAATCGGGGTCCTGTGCCCGCGCCTGCGCCTCGGGCGAGAGCAGGAAATTCGCGACGACCATGGCGCCTGCCTTGGCGTTCGCGTTGTAGGGGATCGCCACGAAGCTGGCATTGCCGATGGTCCCGCCCTCCAGCACGAAGGTTCGCACCGTGTCGGGCAGTTCGTAGTTGGCGATGGCGGCGGAGGCCTCGCCGGGGCTGAAGGAGATTGCGAGGTCGATCTCGCCATCGGCCATCAGCTGGATCTGGCGCGGCCCGCTTTGCGGATAGGCGCGGCCCTGGCGCCAGAGATTGGGCGTCAGCTCCTCCATGAAGGCCCAGAGCGGCGCCGTGACGGCATCGTAATCGGCCGCGTCCACGGGGGCCTGCAGCGGCGCGGGGTCGTCGACCAGGTCGTAGAGCGCCTGTTTCAGGAAGGTCGCGCCGAGGAAGTCGGGCGGTTGCGGAAAGGTGAAGCGCCCCGGGGTCGCCTTGGCCCAGGCCAGCAGCGCCGCCATGTCCGGCAGCGGCTCGGGCAGGCGGGCGGTGTCGTGCATGAAGACCACCTGTGCCATCGACCAGGGCGACTCGTAGCCGTCGGTCGGCACGGTGAAGTCGGTGGTGACGGTCTTGCCGTCGACGTCCACGAGAGTCCAGTTCGGCAGGGACTCGGCAAAGGGGCCGAACAGCAGGTCGTTGCGCTTCATCGCGGCGAAATTCTCGCCGTTGATCCAGATGAGGTCGATCGCGCCGCCACTGTCCTGCCCGGCGGTCTTTTCGGCCAGCACGCGGCTGACCGCGTCCGCGGTGTCGGAGAGCTTCACATGCTCCAGCGTCACGCCGTGCTCTTCGGCGACGCGCTGCCCGACCCAGGCGATGAAGTCGTTGGTGATCGTCGACCCGCCCCAGGCGTTCCAGTAGACGGTTTCGCCCTCGGCTTCGGCCAGGACGGCCTGCCAGTCGCCGGGATCGGGGTCTGCCCGGACCGGAAGGGTCAGCAACGCGAGGATCGCGGCGGCGGCAAGGTTTTTCATGCGGGTCTCCCTGTCGGTTTGTCGTTCATTCTGGGGTATCGCCCGGACCGCCCGGAAAGACGCGCCGGGCGAGCATGAGGCGCGAGATCGCGGTCACGAAGCAGAGCAGGCCGAAGGCCCAGGCGAGCGGTGCGAACCACCCGGGCAGAAGGCAGAGCAGCACGAAGAAGCCTATGGTCTCGGTGCCTTCCAGCAAGCCACCGGTGAAATAGAGCGACTTGAGCCCGCGTGCGTCGGTTTTCATCTGCCGGCGCTCGGCGAGGATGGCGAAGCCGAGAAACGTGGTGCCGTTGAAATAGAAGCTGAGCAGCAGGAAGGCGCCGGCGGCCGCGTTGGCATCCGGATCGGACCAGACGAAGGCCAGCGGCACCGCGCCGTAGAACAGGAAATCCGCCGCGATATCGAGATAGCCGCCGAAATCGGTGCGGCGCGTGGCCCGCGCCACGGCCCCGTCGAGCCCGTCGGCCAGGCGGCTGGCCAGCAACGGCACGAGCGCCAGAAGGCTCCAGCCCAGGGCGATGAGACCCGCGGCGAGAATGCCCAGAACCAGCCCCGCCAGCGTGATGGCGTCGGCGCTCACCCCACGCCGCGCCAGCGCGGCGCCCTGCCGGTTGAGCACCGGATCGATGAGTTTTCGCGCGGCGGCGTCGAGCATCCAGCCAAATCTCCGTTGCGGCGTCCATCTGGCGCATGGGGCGCCCATTTTTCAATCGCCATGACGGCTTTGTGAAGCCGCCGTGTCGCAGGCCCCGGGGGATTGCCGGGGCATCGTGCCGGAATACCTTGATTTCATCCGATGCAGTCATGGTAGGGTGCGTCGGCGAACGGCCAAGCTGCGGGAGACGGAGGGGGAATTGCAGCAGAGACTCGACCTGTATATGACCGCTGGACCATGTTCATTCACATCCGGTCGTGACCTGCCGTGCCGCTCTATCTGATCGCCGCTCTTCCGTTCCTCGGCGCGTTGCTGCCGGGGCTCATGATCCGTGCCGGGCGCAACAGCTGCGCCTGGGCAACGGGGTCCGCCACGCTGCTTGCGCTCATCGGTCTGCTGACCCATGCGCCCGCCGTCTTCCGGGGGGAGGTCATCCAGTCGCGGATCGAATGGCTGCCGATGCTCGGGCTCAACGCCAATTTCTTCCTCGACGGGCTGGGGCTGCTCTTTGCCGGGTTGATCCTGGGGATCGGCCTGCTGATCATCCTCTACGCGCGGTTCTATCTCAGCCGCGAGGATCCGATGGGCCAGTTCTACACCTACCTGCTGCTCTTTCAGGGCGCGATGGTGGGGATCGTGCTGTCGGACAACATCCTGCTGCTGCTGATCTTCTGGGAGCTGACGAGCCTGTCCTCCTTCCTGCTGATCGGCTACTGGAAGCACCTGCCGGAAGGCCGGCAGGGCGCGCGCATGGCGCTGGCGGTGACCGGCATGGGCGGGCTGGCGATGATCGCGGGCATGCTGATCCTGGGCAATATCGCGGGCAGCTATGACCTGACCGTGATCCTGGAAAACCGCGAGGCGATCCAGGGGTCCGACCTTTACCTGCCCGCGCTGGTGCTGATCCTGCTCGGGGCCTTCACCAAGTCGGCGCAGTTCCCGTTCCATTTCTGGCTGCCGCACGCGATGGCCGCGCCGACCCCGGTTTCGGCCTATCTGCATTCGGCCACCATGGTGAAGGCCGGGCTGTTCCTGATGGCCCGCCTCTGGCCGGTGCTGTCGGGCACGGAGGCCTGGTTCTACCTCGTTGCGACGACCGGCCTGGTCACCATGGTGATCGGCGCGGTGATCGCGCTCTTCAAGGACGATCTCAAGGGGCTCCTGGCCTTCTCGACCGTCAGCCATCTCGGGCTGATCACCATGCTGCTCGGATTCGGGACCGAGGCCGCGGCGGCGGTGGCGGTGTTCCACATCATCAACCACGCCAGCTTCAAGGCGGCGCTCTTCATGACGGCGGGCATCGTCGATCACGAGGCGCATACCCGCGACATCAAGCGGCTGGGCGGGTTGCGTCACCTGATGCCCATCACCTTCGCGATCGCCGCGGTCACGGCGCTCAGCATGGCCGGCATCCCGCCGCTCAACGGCTTCATCTCGAAGGAGATGATGCTGAAAGAGACCACCTACGCCGTCTGGGCCGGGAACGCCTGGCTGATGCCGGCGCTGGCGACGTTGGGCGCCCTCTTCTCCGTGGCCTATTCCTTCCGCTACATCTGGCATGTCTTCATGGGACCGGCGCGCGGCGACTACCCGGCCAATCCGCATGATCCGGGCTTCGGCATGTGGGCGGGGCCGGCGCTGCTGGCGGGCCTCGTGATCGGCATCGGTCTCGCCCCCTTCGTGGTCGAGCCGTTCGTGAACCTCGTCGCGACCGCCGTGACCGGCCAGGATCCGGATGTGCACCTCAAGCTCTGGCACGGCATCAACGCGGCGCTCTACATGTCCGTCGCGGCGATCGTCGGCGGGGCGGTCCTGCTGGCGTCGCATCGCGGGCTCGAGTCCGTCTGGAAACGGGCCGGTCCCCCCGCGGCCAAGGCGATCTTCGATGCCATCATAGACGCGCTGGTGCGCCTGAGCCGGGCGATCACCGAGACGCTGCATGACGGGGCGCTGACCCGCTATGCCGCGATCTTCACCGTCGCCGTGGCGGCCGCGGGTCTGCATGCCTATGCAGGCGGCGTCGCCGGGGCGCCGACCCGCGACATGACGCCCATCACCGGGCTGCCCTTCATCGGCTGGGTACTGCTGGTGGTGGCGACGGGCTGCGTGGTGGCGTTCCACCATCACCGCCTGCTGACGCTGGTGCTGATGGCGATCATCGGGCTCGTGGTCGCGGTCGGGTTCAACTATCTCTCGGCGCCGGACCTGGCGCTGACGCAGCTCTCGGTCGAGGTGGTCTCGATCATCCTTCTGCTGCTCGCGCTCAATTTCCTGCCCGAGTTCACCCCGCGCGAGAGCACCGCCGGGCGCAAGCTGCGCGACGGGGTCATCGCGGCTGTGGCCGGCCTTGCCGTGACCGGGCTGGCCTACGGGATGATGGTGCGCGACTTCGCCTTCCCGTCGATCTCGGACTTCCATCTCGCGAATTCCTACAAGGGCGGCGGCGGCACGAATGTCGTCAACGTCATCCTGGTGGACTTCAGGGGCTTCGACACCTTCGGCGAGATCATCGTGCTGGGGATCGCGGCCATCGTGATCTACGCGGTGACCGAGTCGCTGCTGCGCGGCCCGGTTCGCCAAAAGCTGCTCGAGCGCCAGCCGAACCACGCGCTGGCCGGCGATGCGCATCCGCTGATGATGGTGATCGCCACGCGCGTCATGATGCCGATCGCGCTGATGGTCGGGGTCTATATCTTCCTGCGCGGCCACAACGAGCCGGGCGGCGGGTTCATCGCGGGGCTCGTCGTCGCCATCGCGCTGGTGATGCAGTACATGGCCAGCGGGTTCGACTGGGCGGCGGAACGCCAGCGTGTGCCCTATCACGCGACCATCGCGGCCGGGGTTCTGGCGGCCGCCTTTACCGGGATCGGCGCCTGGTTCAACGGGCTGCCCTTCCTGACCAGCGATTTCGGCTATGTCCGCATCCCGCCGATGAACGAGTTCGAGCTCGCCACGGCCATGGCCTTCGATCTGGGGGTGTTCCTGGCCGTCGTGGGGGCCGTCATGCTGACGCTCGAGAGCCTGTCGCGGATCTCGCGCCGGGCAGGCTACGAGGTCAGCGAGTACCCGATGGACATAAACCCCGCCCGCGAGGACGGGACGCCGCAAGGGGAGGGCCGCTGAGATGGAACTGCTCGTTGCATCCGCCATCGGGCTGCTGACGGCGGCGGGGGTCTACCTCGTGCTGCGCCAGCGCACCTTCCCGGTCATCATCGGGGTGTCGTTGCTGACCTATGCCGTGAACGTCTTCCTGTTCACGACCGGACGCCTGGCGATCAACCTGCCGCCGGTGCTGCAGGACAAGTCCGGGGCCGGGACCTATACCGACCCGCTGCCGCAGGCGCTGGTGCTGACCGCGATCGTGATCTCGTTCGGGATGACCGCGGTCGTCGTGATGATCGCGCTCAGCGCCTACCTGTCGTCCGACAGTGACCGGATCGACACCGATGCCCGGGGCGAGGAGGACGGCGCATGAGCCACTGGATCATCGCCCCCGTCATCCTGCCGGCCCTGCTGGCCGCGGTGACCATGCTGGCCTTCCGCCACCATATCCTGCTGCAGCGGGTCTTCTCGACGGCCGGGACGGTTCTGCTGCTGGCGATCGCGCTCGGCCTGGCTGTGTCCGCCGCCGGCGGCACCGTCACGGTCTATGATCTCGGCAACTGGCCGGCGCCCTTCGGGATCGTCCTGGTGCTCGACCGGCTCTCGGCGCTGATGGTGCTGCTGACCGCGGCGCTGGCGCTGGGCGTGCAGCTTTACGCGATCGGGTCCGGATGGGACGAGCGCGGCAAGCATTTCCACGCGCTCTTCCAGTTCCAGCTTATGGGCGTCTGCGGCGCCTTCCTGACCGGGGACGCGTTCAACCTGTTCGTCTTCTTCGAGGTGCTGCTGATCGCCTCCTACGGGCTGATGATCCATGGGGGCGGGCCACGCCGGCTGCGGGCGGGCACGCAATACGTGGTCTACAACCTGCTCGGCTCGACGCTGTTCCTCTTCGCGCTCGGCACGATCTACGCCGTGACCGGCACGCTCAACATGGCCGATCTCGCGGTGAAGGTTGGCGAGCTGCCCGCCGACGACACGGCGCTGATCCGGGTCGGCGCGGTGCTGCTGCTACTGGTCTTCGCGGTGAAGGCGGCGTTGCTGCCGCTGCATTTCTGGCTGCCCGAAAGCTACGCCAACGCGCCCGCACCGGTGGCGGCGCTCTTTGCGATCATGACCAAGGTGGGCGCCTACGCGATCCTGCGGATGTACACGCTGGTCTTCGGCCCCGAGGCCGGGATCGTGGCGGGATCCTTCGATGCCTGGCTGATGCCGGCCGCGCTGCTGACGGTCGCGGTGGGGATGATCGGCATTCTCGGTGCGCGTGACCTCGGGCGGCTGACGGCCTATGCCGCGATCGGGTCCATGGGCACCCTGCTGGTCGCGGTGGCGCTCTTCGCGCCGGGGGCGACGACGGCGGCGCTCTACTACATGATCCATTCCACCTTTGCGACGGCGGCGCTCTTCCTCGTCGCCGACATGGTGATGGAGCGCCGCGGCGCGGACGGCGTCGAGATCCGCGCCGCGCAGCCGATCCCGCAGAACGGCCTGATCGCGTCGATCTTCTTCATATCGGCCATTGCCATGGCCGGTATGCCGCCGCTGTCGGGGTTCATCGGCAAGCTGCTGGTGCTGGATGCCGCGCGTGACGTGCCGGGGGCGACGACGATCTGGGCGGTCATCCTCGTGACGTCGCTGATCGCCATCGTTGGGCTTGCGCGGGCGGGCAGCACCGTCTTCTGGAAAGGCTACGGCATCGTGACGGATGAGACGGACACGGCACCNGCGGCCCCGACCCGCGGCGGCGGGCTTGCCTTCGTCGCGGCCTTCGGCCTGCTGGCGCCGCTCGTCGGCATGACGCTTGCCGCCGGGCCGGTCACCGCCTATCTGGACGCGACCGCGGCCCAGCTCTACGCGCCGGACGCCTATCTCGACGCGGTGCTGAGCGGGACCCCCGTCAAGGCAGAGGAGGCGCAGTGATGTTCAGCCGGATCCTGCCGCACCCCTACCTGACCCTGTTGCTCGTCGTCGTCTGGATACTGTTACAGAACACGGTATCGCTCGGCAGCTTCGTCTTCGCGCTTATCCTGGGGCTGATCATTCCCATCGTGACCAAGCCGTACTGGCCCGACCGTCCCCGGCTGAAGAACTGGCCGATGATCGTGGAATATGCCCTCGTCGTTCTCTGGGACATCGTGATGGCCAACATCCAGGTGGCCTGGCTGATCCTCTTCAAGCGCAACGCGAACATGCGGCCGAACTGGGTCACGGTCCCGCTGGAACTGCGTACCCCCGAGGCGATCACGGTCCTGGCGGGCACCATCACCATGACCCCCGGCACGGTGTCGAGCGACCTGTCCTCGGAGGGCCACAGCCTGCTGGTCCATTGCCTGCACGCCCCCGACCCGGACGCGGTGCGCGACGAGATCAAGACCCGCTACGAACGCCGGCTGAAGGAGATTTTCGAATGATCGACGCCGCGCTTACATTCGCGTTCGGCTGTTTCGGGCTGGCGATCCTTCTCAATCTCTGGCGCGTGGTCTACGCGCCGGGGGTGGGCGATCGCGTGCTGGCGCTGGACACCATGGTCATCAACGCGATCGCGCTGCTGATCCTCTACGGGGTCAAGGCCGGAACCGAGGTCTATTTCGAGGCCTCGATGATCTTCGCGATGCTCGGGTTTGTCTCCACCGTGGCCTATGCGCGCTTCATGCTGCGCGGCAACATCATCGAATGAGGCGGAGATGCTGAGCCAGATCGCAGAAATCGCCGTCGCCTTCTTCCTCGTCTTCGGGGGCATTTTCGGGCTGGTGGGATCCTACGGGCTGATCAAGCTGGGGGATCCGATGTCACGGTTGCACGCGCCCACCAAGGCGACGACCCTGGGCGTCGGCGGCGTGCTGATCGCCTCCATGATCCATGCCTGGCTCCTGGAAGGCGACGGGTCGTTCCATGAACTGCTGATCACGATCTTCCTGTTCCTGACCGCCCCGATCGTCGCGCATTTCATCGCCAAGGCGCATATTCACCGGCATGTCGCGCCGGAGGAGCTGCCCGAGGCGGGCGCCGACCGGGGCTGGGCCGTCCATGACGTGGATTCGGCCGGCGGGCAGGTCGACAAGGACACCGGCGGCCCCCGGGCCTGATCACTCGGGCTGGCAGATCTCGCGGCGCCGGATCGCCAGCACCGTGCGCAGGACGAGCATGGCCATGATCGCCGCCAGGATCGCCAGCAGCGCCGTCCCGATCGCCAGGTGCGCCGCCGAGCCGGTCGCGGCGGCGAAGGCGAAACTGGCGATGGTCAGCGCCGCCATCGGGAAGGACAGCGCCCACCATGACAGCGCGAAGGGCAGCCGCGGCAGCTTGCGCGCCTGCGTCGCGACGATGGCGAAGAAGACGTATCCCGTGTTGAGCAGGATGCGCGCGAAGGCGTCGATCTGATCCTCGAGCCGCAGATAGGCGAGGAAGGCCACCGCCGGCGGCGCGATAAGGATCACCAGCGTCGGCTGCAGCTTGCCCGGCAGCGGATCGTGAAAGATCAGCCGGTTCATCACCAGCGTCAGCAGCACCAGCCAGAAGACCAGCCCGAGCGAGAAGAAGAGCCAGGACAGCTCGACATGGCCGAGGGGCGCGCCGGCCACCGGCACGATCACGTTGCCGACGGCGGGGATGAACCAGGCCGGGCTGAGATGCTGCGGCTGGAAGGGGCGATGCCCGATCCAGTTGGCGATCACGCTGAGCGTCAAGGCCCCCTGCAGCGCCGTGCCCACCAGCCAGAGCGGCCGCGCGACACCGGGCCAGGCCCCCAGCGTGGCCACCGACAGGAGCAGCAGCGAGATCGAGATCGTCGGGAAGAAGGCGATGCGCACCGGGTGGTTCCATTCCGCCTGGACCTCGTGCGGATATCGCACCGCCTTGAGCGCGTAGCCCGCCGCCACGGCAAGCAGGAGCGCGACCGACACCGCCAGCGCCAGCCGCGAGGCGCCGGCCGCCAGCCCGTAGGCCTGCTCGGCCGCGTGCAGCGCCAGGGTCAGCCCCAGCATTCCCATCACCGTGGCGAAAAAGGTGATCGGGTAGTTGGGCAGGCGCAGCGCCGCCCCCTCGGCGTCGGCCGCTTCGCGGGATGTCATCGGGTCACTCACCGGTGTTCTTGTTCAGGAACATCTCCTGGACGACGTAGACGAGGATGGTCAGCCCGACGGCACCGGCGGCCGCGATCGCGAGCATCACGATGACGTCGATGGGGCCGCCCATGTCGCGCAGGCCCGATTTCGTCATGAAAAAGACGAAGGCCACCGCCGCGACGGCCCCGATGGGCGCCGAAAGCTCGGCGCGCAGGAAGGGGCGGCTTTCGAGCCCGCGGTCGCGGATGACGACGTAGATGAAGGCGAGCCCGACGAGCAGGGCCACGACGGCCATGACCCAGAAGAGCCAGGGGCCGAAGATTTCCTCGAAGACGGCGATCAGGGTGCCGAAAGTCAGGTCTTTCATGGGTCTTGCTCCTCCTCAGGCGCGGCCGCGCAGCATGGCGTTATAGGTCGCCTTCAGCGCGATCTCTTTCATCAGCCAGGATATCCAAAGCTCTTCCAGGGGCGCGATGATGCCCGGGAAGGACGGCACGAGATCGTTGTTGTAGTCGAACTCGATCAGCATCGCCCGCCCCACGCGCGTGATCAGCGGGCAGGACGTGTAGCCGTTATAGGTCTCGGTGGCGTCGCGCCCCGCGATGTCGGAGACGAGCTGGTCGACCGCCACGGGCACCTGCCATTTCACGCTGGCCGCGGTCTTGCCCTTGGGCACCCCGGCCACGTCGCCCACCGCGAAGATTTCCGGGAAACGGGTGTGGCGCATGGTGTGGGGGTCGACCTCGACCCATCCCTGGTCGGTCCACCGGTCGGCCCAGGGCAGGGGCGAGTTGCGGATCACGTCCGGCGCCCGCATCGGGGGAATCACGTTGGTGAAGTCATAGGGCAGTTCGGCCTCGCCCTCGGGGGTCTCGAAGGTGACCGTCTTCCTGCCCGGGTCGATGGCCTTCATCACGTGGTTGTAGACCGTCTCGAAGCCGCGGTCGTCATAGAGCATCCGGACCTTCTCGTTGACGATGGGCACGCCGAAGAGGCTGCCGGAATGCGCGGCATAGGTGATGTTCGTCTTGCCGCGGGTGCCTTTCTTGCGGGCATAGTCATCCGTCAGGAAGGTGTATTTGAGCGGCGCGCCGGCGCATTTCATCTCGGTCGCGGGGCGAAAGAACAGTCCTTCGCCGCCTTCCTCGGTGAAGCGGTCCATCGCCTGCCAGGTCTTCGCGGCGTAGTCCGGGCCGGCATAGACCGCGCCCACGCCGTCCTTGCCCACGAGGTCGAGCGAGAAACCCTCGATCGCGTCCCAGTCGAGCTTCAGCCCGGTGGCGACCATCAGGTAGTCATAGGCGATCGTGGTGCCGCCGGTCGTGGTGACGGTCCGGGCCTCGGGGTCGATTTCCGCGGCGGCTTCCTCGATCCACTCGGCCGCGCTCGGCAGCCATTCCGCCGTGGTCGAGACCGAGTAGCCGGCGGGTTTCAGCCCGGCGCCGATCAGGGTGAAGCCGGGTTGGTAGAGATGGCGCTTGCGTGCGTCGACGATGGTGATCTTCGCGCCGTCGAGCGCATCGTTCAGCTGGTTGGCAAGCGCCGACCCGGCGGCGCCGGCGCCCAGGATCACGATCCGCGCGTTCGTCGGCACCCTGGCGGCCCGGGCGCTTCCCGTGCCGGCGGCGGCCAGCGCGGCACCGCTGGCGGCAAGCCCCAGGAACTGGCGTCTGTTGGTCTGCATTGCGGGATCCTCCTCCTCGCGGTTAGCCCTTGGCCGGGCCGTTGGTGTTGTCTTCCTCCATCCGGGCGTTGTCCTGCTGCAGCTCCAGCCACATGGCGTTGACGACCGCGAACAGCGCGGCGAGCGGGAGCCCCAGGATCCAGGCGAAATACCACATGCGTGCGCTCCTTTTTCAGTAGGCGTGGTCGGAGTCGGTGACGTCGTTCTCGGTGACCTTCCCCCAGAGCACCTTGTAGACCCAGGCGGTGTAAAGAAGGATCAACGGCATGAAGATCACCGTCGAGACCAGCATCACGAAGAGCGTCAGGTGCGAAGACGAGCTGTCCCACACCGTCAGCGAGGCGTCGGGCTGGATGCTGGAGGGCAGGATGACGGGGAACATCGTCAGGCCCACCGTCGCGATGATGCCCAGGATCGAGAGCGACGAGCCCATCAGCGTCAGCACCTCCCGGTTCCGGTGCACCTGGCGGTAGGCCAGCAGCGCGCCCCCGATGCCCAGGATCGGCGCCACGGCGATCCACGGCCGCGCCCCGTAGGCCGCGAGCCAGCTGCCGCCATGGCGGATCTCGGACAGCAGCGGGTTGGACGGCCCCCCGGTCGCGGCCGGATCGGCCAGGGCATAGCCATCGACCCCCACGGCCAGCCAGAGCCCCGCCAGCACGAAGCCGGCGACGGTGACCAGCGCGGCGGTCGCGGCATAGCGCTTGGCGCGCTCGGCGACGACGCCCTCCGATTTCAGCGCCAGCCAGTTGCCGCCATGCATGACCAGCATCGCCACCGACACGACACCGGCAAGCAGGGCGAAGGGGTTCAGCAGCCCGAAGAAGCCGCCGTCGTAGACGGTCATCAGGTCGTCGTTCAGGCGGAAGGGCACGCCCTGCAGGACGTTGCCCATCGCGACGCCGAAGACCAGCGCCGGCACGAAGCCGCCGACGAAGAGCGCCCAGTCCCACGCGCTGCGCCAGGCCGCGCTGTCGCGCTTGGAGCGGTACTTGAAGCCCACGGGGCGCAGGATCAGCGCCGCGAGGATCAGGAACATGGCGATGTAGAAGCCCGAGAAGCTGACCGCGTAGAGCGGTGGCCAGGCCGCGAAGATCGCGCCGCCCCCGAGGATGAACCAGACCTGGTTGCCTTCCCAGACGGGACCGACCGTGTTGATCACGATCCGGCGTTCGACATCGGTCCTGGCGACGAAGGGCAGCAGCGTGCCCACGCCCAGGTCGAAGCCGTCGGTCAGCGCGAAGCCGATCAGGAGAACGCCCAGCAGCAGCCACCAGATGACGCGCAGGATCTCGAAGCTCAGGAATTCATGCAGGATCATGTCGATTACTCCGCAGGATGGGCAACGGACCCGTGCGCCGCCGCCGGGCGGTCGTGGCGCCGGAACCAGTCTTCGACCAGCTCGACGTCCTGGTAGGGACCCTTGCGGATGAACTTGATCATCAGCCCCATCTCGATGACGAACAGCACCGAGTAGAAGGCCACGAAACCGGCCAGCGTCAAAGCGACCTGCGTGATCGAGAGCTGGCTGACCGAGAGCGCGGTCGGCAGCACCCCGTCCACGGTCCAGGGCTGGCGGCCGTATTCGGCCACGAACCAGCCAAGCTCGGCCGCGATCCAGGGCGTGGGGATGATGAAGACGGCAAACCAGAGCGCCGGGCGCGGGAAATCCATTCCCCGGAACGAGGCGCGGTAGAAGAAATACGCCATCACCGCGATGAAGGAGAAGCCGAGCGCGACCATGATGCGGAACGCCCAGAACAGCGGGAAGACCCCCGGGATGGTGTCCTCGGCCGCCATGGCGATCTGCTCGTCGGTGGCCGCGCGCGGATCCTCGACATAGCGCTTCAGAAGCAGCGCGAACCCAAGATCGTCGCTGTGCGCCTCGAAGCGCGCGGTGGCCTCGGGCGCCGCGTCGCCCTTGGCGGCGCGGATGTCCATCAGCGCGTCATAGGCGATCTGGCCCGACCGGATGCGTTCCTCGGCCTCGGCGACGAGATCGTTGATGCCGGGCATCTCCTGCGTCAGCGAGCGCGTGCCGATCAGGCCCATCGCGTAGGGCACCTCGATGGCGTAGTGGGTCTCGCGGTTTTCCTTGTCGGGCAGGCCGACCAGGGTGAAGGGCGCGGGCGCGTCGTGGGTCTCCCACATCGCCTCGATCGAGGCGAGCTTCATCTTCTGGGTATGGGTGGCGGAGTAGCCCGACTCGTCGCCCAGCACCACCACCGACAGCGCCGCGGCCAGCCCGAAGCTGGCGGCCACCGCGATGGAGCGGCGGGCGAGTTCCACGTGGCGGTTCTTCAGCAGGTACCAGGCCGAGACGCCCAGCACGAAGACCGCCGCGGTGACGTAGCCCGCCGAGACGGTGTGCACGAACTTCGCCTGCGCCACCTCGTTGAACATGACGTCGAAGAAGCTCGTCATCTCCATGCGCATGGTGACGGGGTTGAACTCCGCCCCCACCGGGTTCTGCATCCAGCCATTGGCAATCAGGATCCAGAGCGCCGAGAAGTTCGAGCCGATCGCGACCAGCCAGGCCACGATCATGTGGGCGACCTTGCTGAGCTTGTCCCAGCCGAAGAAGAACAGCCCCACGAAGGTCGCCTCGAGGAAGAAGGCCATCAGCCCCTCGATCGCCAGCGGCGCGCCGAAGATATCGCCCACGTAGTGGCTGTAGTAGCTCCAGTTCATGCCGAACTGGAACTCCATGGTGATGCCGGTGGCCACGCCCAGCACGAAGTTGATCCCGAACAGCGTGCCCCAGAATTTCGTCATCTGCCGCCAGATGGGGCGGTTGGTCATGACGTAGACCGTCTCCATGATCGCGACGAGGATCGACAGACCCAGCGTCAGCGGCACGAAGAGGAAATGGTACATCGCCGTCATCGCGAATTGCAGGCGGGACAGCTCTACGACGTCCAGTTCCATGGATTGGCTCCTTCGCTCCTGCCCGGAGAAAAGATGACTCCGAGATGTCGGTTCGGCGTCGTTCTGGATCAAAGCGGGCGTGGCGGCTTTGACTCAGATCAAATAAGTAGCATATCCGATATATATTTACTGCGTCATGGATAGGACCCGGTCCGCCCGGTCGATTTCGACGGCGCGATGCGAGGCGGTCAGGATCGCCGCGTCGGGCAGCGCCTTGCGGAGCCCGTCCAGCACCCGGCGCGCCGTGTCCGCGTCGAGGCCCTCGGTCGGTTCGTCCAGCAGCAGAACGCGCGGGCGCCGGGCCAGCACGCGCGCCAGCGCCAGCCGCCGGCCCTCGCCGCCGGACAGGCCCGCGCCCCCCTCGCCCAGCCGGGCGTCCGGCCCGCCCATCCGGGCGACGACGTCGTCAAGCGCGACCGTCTCGAGCAGCGCGCGCACTCCGGCGTCGTCGAGGTTCGGATCGGCCAGGGTCAGGGCATCGCGCACCGTCCCGCTCAGCAGGGCGCTGCGCTGGGGCAGAAACGCGACGGTCGCGCGCAGCGCGGTTTCCGGCCAGGCCGTGAGCGGGGCGCCGCGCAGGCGGATCTCGCCCGCCGCCGGTGCGATCAGCCCTGCGGCAAGGGTCAGCGCGCTGCTTTTCCCGCCTCCGCTCGGCCCGGTCAGCGCGACCGTCTCGCCCGCACGAAGCTGGAACGAGAGATCGCGGAAGAGCGGCGCCGCGCCGCCCGGATAGCGCAGCGCGACATTCGCAAAGGCCAGTTCCGGCGCGTCGTCCCGGGGCGCCGGTGCAGCGCGGGCCGCCGCGGGCTGGCCGGTGTCGCGCAGGTCCCGGTCGATGCGCCGCGCCGCGACCAGTGTCCGCCCGAGCTCCGACAGCCCCCGGCGCAGCGGGGCGATCACCTCGGCCAGTGCCAGCGCGGCGAAGAACGCCAGCGCGGCCTGGGCGGGCGTGATCGCCCCGGTCTTGGCCAGCCGCAGACCGAGCAAGAGCGCCAGCGCCGCAGCCAGTGTGGCCGTGGCGGACAGGGCGGCGCCCGCAACCCGGTCGATGCTGTCGACGCGGTTGGCCGCGGCGCGCTGGCGGGCCTCGCGCAGCAGCGCGGCGCGGGTCTGGGCCTGAAGCTGCCCGAAGACGGCCAGTTCCACCCGTGCGCGGAAAAGATCGATCAGCGTGGTGCGAAAGGCCTGCATGTGCAATTCCGCGCGCAGCGACGGGCGCGCGGCCCGGCGCAGGGTCCAGGCAAGGGTCGCCGCGGTTCCGCAGAGGACCGCCAGGATCACGGCGGTCGACACCGCCAGGTCGACGAGCCAGGCCAGGATCGCCCAGGCAAGCGCGAGGGTCAGTGCCCCCGAGGCCATCGGGATCACCAGCCGCAGGGAAATGCCATCCAGCGCATCGACATCCGCCGTCAGACGGTTGAGCGCCAGCCCGCCGCGCAGCCGCAGCAGACGCGGATAGGGCAGCCGCATGATGCCGCCGAGCAGATGGACCCGCAGCCCGGCCAGCGCGCGGAGCGTCGCGTCATGGGTCAGCAGACGTTCCCCGTAGCGCGCCCCGGCCCGCCCGAGGGCCAGGAGCCGCACCCCGGCGCTGGGGCGGAAGAAATCGAATCCGATGCCGAGCCCCGCCAGCCCGGCCGCGCCCGCGGCGGTGATGAACCATCCCGAGAGCCCGAGCAGCCCGACACCTGCCATCAGCACCACGGCGGCCAGCGCGGCACCGCGCCAGAAGGCGCGGCTCTGGCCCTGCCAGATCACGCGGAGGAGCGCGAAGAGCGGCTTCATGCCGGATCCCCGAGGGCGATCTGCCGATCCATGCGCGCCACGAGGTCCGGGTCATGGGTGGCGACGATCAGCGTCGCGCCGCCGTCGGCCAGCCGCATCAGCCCGTCCGTCACCAGTCGCGCGGTCTCGGGGTCGAGATCGGCCGTCGGTTCGTCTGCCAGGATCACCCCGGGGGACGCGGCCGCGGCGCGGGCGATGGTCAGCCGCCGCGCCTCGCCGCCCGAGACGCCCGCGCCGGTTTCACCGAGCCGCGTGGCGCGGCCCCGCGGCAGCGCGGACACCACCGCGCGGGCCTGCGCCAGATCGAGGGCCTGCTCGACCGTCGCGGCGTTCCCGCCCGCCAGCGCGAGATTGTCTGCAAGGCTGCGGTTCAGGAAATGGGGCGTCTGGGACACCCAGCCGATCCGGGTCCGCCAGGCATCGGCGGTATCGGCCCCGAGAGGCTGNCCGGCCACCTCGATCCGGCCGGACGCGGGCGCGGCCAACCCGGCGAGCAGCGCCAGCAGCGTCGACTTGCCGGCACCGCTCGGCCCGGTCAGGGCGACCCGGCTGCCGGGCGGCAGGTCCAGGTCGGGGAAGAGCAGGCGATGCCCGACCGCAGTCTCGAAAGCCACCCCGCGCGTGGCGATCCGTGCCGGGCCTGCCAGCGGGGCCGCGGCCGCGCCCTGTCCCGCGATGTTGCGTCGCCCGGCGGCCTCGGCCGCGGCAAGCTCTGAGGCGACCGCGACGGCGGCGGACTTGTCGTGCCAAGCGGCCGCGAGATCGCGGAGCGGCTGGAAGAAATCCGGTGCCATCAGCAGCAGGAAGATGCCGGCGCCGACGCCCAGCGGCGCGCCCCATGTGCCGAAGCCGATCTCGCCCAGAAGCGCGAAGCCGACATAGACCGCGACCATCGCCACGCCAAGCGCTGCGAAAAGCTCGAGCACGGTGGACGACAGGAAGGCGATGCGCAGAACCTCCATCGTCTGCCGGCGAAGCTCGTCCGCCGCGCGGTCGAAACGCGCCAGGGTGCGCGCGCCCGCATCCAGCACGCGAATGTCCACCAGCGCCGAAAGCCGTTCCATCAACAGCCCGTTCAGGCTGCCGATCTCTTCCATCTGGCGTGCGCTCGCCTCGCGGGCGGCAAGCCCCACGAGCGCCATGAAGACCGGGATCAGCGGCCCGGCGACCAGCAGGACCGATCCCACCGCCCAGGAAAACCAGAAGCTCAGGGCCAGGATCGCCGGTGGCAGGACCGCCACCCGCATGCGCGCCGGCTGGTAACGCGTCAGGAAGGGGCGCAGCGCCTCGAGTTTCTGTGCCGCGAGCGCCGTGACCTCGGCCGAGGCGGGGCGGTTCGGATCGAGCGGCCCGCGCAGCGCCTCGTCCTCGATCAGCCGCTGCCGCTCCAGCCCGAGGACCCGGTCGGCGGCATGGGACGCACGCGCCTCGGAG
>PR_CR_10_Liq_1_inCRDRAFT_1000536_pt1 | contig 23485 bp, 26 predicted proteins | sample PRCRCaboRojoPR_3_FD_10241 | JGI IMG/M metagenome (IMG submission 10241)
CGGATTGCCTTTACTAGATGGACGAGGCGCGCCGCAGCGACTGGCACAAGATGCGCACGCCTGTACAAGAGGCCCTTTCGGACGATGCGCGGCGGGTGCTCTTGGCCGCCGAGGCCGCGACTGACCGGTTTGAAGCCTTCTTCGCGGGCTTTGCCCGAACGGGCATGCAACAGGTGGCGCTATAATGGCCCGGCCCTTGGTGCTCGGGCTGGCCCTGTGCCTGCTTTACACGGTGTTGATCACCGGGGCGGATGCCATCACCAAGCTGTTTGGCCAAGCCTATGCCGCGCCACAGTTGTTTGCCCTGTCGGGCCTTCTGGTGGCGGGGGCCTGCCTTGTTATCGGGCAGGTGGGGCATCACCGGGGGCAGGGCTTGCGTACCCGTTGTCCAAGGGCGATGGCCATACGGGCGGGGGCGACGGTTTTGGGATCGGTCGCCTTTTACTATGCCTTTGTCTTGCTGCCTTTTGCCGAAGTGTTCATTTTCGTCGCCTTGATTCCGCTGTTGGCGGCGCTGTTGTCTGGTCCTGTGCTGGGCGAGGGGGTACGCGGCCCGGTCTGGGGTGCCCTTGGCCTTGGAGCCTTTGGCGTGCTGTGGCTTTTTCCCGGCGGGCTGGGCGAGATTGGCATGGGCCATCTGGTGGCCTTTGTGGCGGTGGCACTTGGCACGGTGTCTTTGGTCACCTCGCGCTACATCAGCCAGCGGGAAAGCAACCTTCTGGCGCAGGTGTTTTACCCGAACCTCGCGCTTGGCGCGGTGATGTGCGCGGCCTTGCCCTTTGTTTTTATGCCGATGGGGCTTTTCGATGTGGCCTGGGCCGTGGCCTATGCCGTGCTGCTCTTTGCGGCGCGGTGGGTGCTGGTGGCCGCGTTGCAGGCCTTGCCCGCCTATGTGGTGACGCCTTTGATGAACATGCAGTTCGTCTGGATGGTGCTGATTGGTGCAGTGGGTTTTGGCGAAACACCGGGGCCGGGCGTGTTTCTTGGGGCGATGATTGTCATGCTCGCCGGTCTGTGGTTGGTGCGGGATCAGGCGCGCCCGATACCCGGCCGAAGCGCGGCAATGCCTGCGGAATAGGCAGATTGGTGCCCGTGCGTTGGATTTTCCGGATTTCCCCGCGATTCCCGCCCCTGATTTGCGTAGCCTCTGGCAAGGCCAAAAATGAAAGGGGATGTCATGCTGGAATTTCTGAAACGTCTGGGCGGGGTCAGTGCGCCGAACAAACCCGAATCGCAGCGCGCGCGCTTTGAACGTCTGGTATCGGAGTTGAACGAGGCGCTGGACGAGTTGACGGACAAGCCAGCGGTGACCGTGCAGCCGGACAGCGGACACATATCCTTTGACATGCCCGAGCAGTTTCCGGACGAGGCTCTGACCCTGCCCAAGCCTGACACGACCGAGGCGACGTCAGAGGACAGGAATGATTCCGAAGCGGGCACAGATGAGCGCTCTGCTGAGGCGGGCGACGAGAAAGAGGCCAAAGCCGCCTGAAGGCGGCAAGCCAGCTTACATGGAGAAGGATGTTCCGCAGCCGCAAGAGCTGCTGGCGTTGGGGTTTTCGATGGTGAAGCGCGCGCCGATCAGTTCTTCGGTGAAGTCGATCGTTGCCCCGGTCAGGAAGGGCAGGGACACGCTGTCGACCACGACTTTTTGGCCTTGGCCTTCCAGCACCACGTCGTCTTGCGCCGGTTCGTCGAGCTTGATCTCGTATTGAAACCCGGAACAGCCGCCGCCTTCGACGGCGATCCGAAGGGCTTGACCCTGATCACCGGCGCCGATTTCGGCCAGCCGGGCAAAGGCGCGGTCGGTCACTTTCGGGGGCAATTGCATGGCACGCTCCTGACTGTTCCTTATTGAATTGCTTTACAATATATGGGGCGCGTCAACTGGCGACAAGGATGGCTGTTATGCAAATGCCCTATGCCTCGGACCCCGGCCATTCGCGTGGGCGGAAGGTAGAGGAGGAAGAAAGCGCGTTCCGCTCCTGTTATCAGCGGGATCGCGACCGGATCATCCACTCAAGCGCCTTTCGGCGGCTCAAGCACAAGACGCAGGTTTTCGTCGAGCATGAAGGCGATTATTTCCGCACGCGACTGACCCATTCCATCGAAGTGGCGCAGGTGGCACGGACGATTGCCGGGGCGCTTGGCCTCAACCAGGAACTGACCGAGGCGGTGGCGCTGGCACATGATCTGGGGCACACGCCTTTCGGGCATACCGGCGAGGATGCGCTTGATGCGCTGATGCAGCCCTATGGCGGGTTCGATCACAACGCGCAGGCGGTGCGCATCGTCACCAGCCTTGAGCGGCACTATGCTGAATTCGACGGCCTGAACCTGACGTGGGACACGCTGGAAGGGATCGCCAAGCACAACGGGCCTGTCACGGGGGAATTGCCCTGGGCCTTGGCCGAGTACAACGCGCGGCACGATCTTGAGTTGCACAGCCATGCCAGTGCCGAGGCGCAGGTGGCCGCGCTGGCCGATGACATTGCCTATAACAACCACGACCTGCATGATGGGCTGCGTGCGGGGTTGTTTACCGAGGCCGATATTCGCGGCCTGCCCATAGTCGGGGCCTGTTACGCGGAGGTGGATGCTTTATATCCCGATATTGACGACTATCGCCGCCGCCACGAGGCGCTGCGCCGGGTCTTCGGCGTCATGGTCGGCGATGTGATCGACGCCTCGCGCGCCGTGCTGGCCGAGGTTGCGCCGGGCAGCGCGCAAGAGGTGCGCGATCTGGGCCGCCCGGTGATCTGTTTCTCGGATCAAGGCGGCCGGGATATTCGCGAGATCCATGCATTTCTGTTCGAGCGCATGTATCGCGCGCCCAGCGTGATCGAAATGCGCAAGCGCGTGACCCATGTGGTTGAAGATCTGTTCCCGTTTTATATGGCCAACCCGACTCATCTCCCAAGCCGTTGGCAGGGCGACGTGGTCGCAGCGCGGGACGAAACCGGCTTGGCGCGCCTGGTCAGTGACTATATCGCTGGAATGACCGACAGGTTCGCCTTGGAAAGCCATTCCCGGCTGCTGGGCGGCGCGAATGTCGGTATTGAACGTGGGGGTGTGTGACAATGGCCATTGAAACCGCGACCGACGGCGCGATGGCCCCGGTGATGGCCTTTGCCCTTGTGGGCGCGCTTGGGGTCGGCTCGCAATGGCTGGCGTGGCGCCTGCGGATGCCTGCGATTGTCTTGATGCTACTGGCCGGGCTTCTGGTGGGCCCGGTTCTGGGTGTGTTCGACCCCGAGCGTGATATCGGCCCGCTTATGGGGCCGATGATTTCGGTCGCTGTGGCGATCATCCTGTTCGAGGGTGGCCTGACCTTGAGCCTCCATTCCCTGCGTGGCGCGGCTGAGGGTGTGAAGCGTCTGGTTGTCGTCGGAGCGCCCTTGGGCTGGCTTTTGTCGACATTGGCGCTGCGCTATGTGGCGGGGCTGGATTGGGCGTCGTCCGCTGTTTTCGGGGGCATCATGATCGTCACCGGCCCGACGGTGATCGCCCCGTTGCTGCGTCAGGCGCGTCTGAACCATCGCCCGGCGCAATTGCTGCAATGGGAAGCCATCGTCAATGACCCGATCGGCGCCTTGGCGGCGGTGTTGGCTTTCGAAGTTGTTCTGGTCCTGCAAGCGGCGGAAACTATGGGCGACGCGGTCTGGGATATCGTGCGCGGGATCGTGGTGGCCAGTGTGCTGGGGGCCGCTGGCGGTTGGGTCATCTCCGAAGGTTTCCGGCGGGCCTATGTGCCGGAGTTCATGAAGGTGCCGGTGCTGTTTGCTGCGCTTTTGGGCATCTTTGCCCTGTCGGATTACGTGTTGCACGAAAGTGGGCTTTTGGCGGTGACGGTCATGGGCATCTGGATCGCCAATGCCGATCTGCCGAGTTACACCGAGCTTCGCCGGTTCAAGGAGCACGCGACGATCCTGCTGGTTTCGGGCGTGTTCATCCTTTTGGCGGCCAGTATGGATTTTGAAACGCTGGCGCTTTTGGATTGGCGCGCGGTGGGATTGGTTCTCGTGGTAATCCTCTTGGTGCGACCCGTTACGGTGTTGTTGTCCTTGGCCGGTACAGGTTTGCCGATGAAAGAGCGGCTTCTGGTGGGCTTCACGGGGCCGCGCGGTGTCGTGCTGGTGGCGGTCGCCGGATTATTCGGTGAGAGGTTGGTTGCCGAAGGTATTGAAAAGGCGGCGCTTTTAACGCCGCTCGCCTTTGCCTTGGTGGCGGCGACGGTCGTCTTGCATGGCTTTTCCCTGCGTCCGATGGCGCGTGCGCTTGGGCTGGCCGGGGCGGCGACGCCGGGGGTGATCATCGTCGGTGGGTCACGATTTGCGGCCTCGCTGGCCAAAGCTCTGGGCGAGTTGGAGGTGCCGGTGCTGGTGACCGATGCCAACCGTACACGCCTGCGGGCCGCACGCGAGGAAGGGCTGCCGGTGTTCTTTGGTGACATCCTGTCGGAAGCCGCCGAGCACGGGGTTGAGATCATGAGCTACGGCAAGGTGATCGCCGCGTCGGACAATGACGCCTATAACACGCTTGTGGCCACCGACCTTGCGCCGGAATTTGGCCGTGAGAACGTGTTTCAGTTCAAGCGTGCGAAACAGGACAGCCGCCGCCATGCCCTTCCCTCGACCTTGGGCGGGCGGGCCATTGCGGGTGGTCTGACCTACTATGAAATTGCCTCGAAGATGAACACCGGCTGGGAGGTTCGAAGGACCCGGCTTAGCGAGGACTATACGCTTGATGACTGGCGAGAGGCGAATCCGGATGCGGTGCTTGTCGCCGAGGTGCCAGAGGGCGGTGACCTGCGCATTCTGGCCGAGGACGCCACGCCGAAGGCGGTACCGGGAACCCGCCTTTTGGCGTTGTCGGAACGGCGCGAAACGCGGAATGACGAGGCAAGGCAGGATTAAGCATTCTGTGACCAATCTGGGGCTGCCGGTATGTGAAGGAAATACGCGCAAGCATGGATGCGGGAGAGTTCAGGGACAAGGTTGTCGTGATCCTGGCCGCGGGGTGCGCCGAGGGCCGCGATCTGGCGCGCATGGCGGCCTGCGCCGGGGCGCGCGTGGTTGTGGTGGACCACGATGCGGAGCAGGTGAAGGCGATCGCCAAAACCGCGCCGGACCGGATCGAGGCGTTGCATCTCGACGCCTTGCGCCCGGCGCATTGCCAGTTGCTCGGCACGACATGGGCGGCCGAACCGCTGGACCTTTTGATCCATTGTCAGGCGTTGCGTACGCCGCACCGGGCTGGGGCGGCCGTTCAGGGGATCGCGGCGCTGACCGAAGGCTTGTCAAAAGGGCTGACGCAAGGCCGGGGCCGTGTGCTTGTGCTGTTTTGGCCGGCAGCACCCGATGCCGGGCCGGGGCCTGCGGCGCTGATGCAAGCGCTTGAGGCATTGCCACCGCTCATGCAAGCCGAAAGCTGGGCCGGGGGGCTTGCGGTGACCGGGCTTCGCCTGCCGCGCACCAAAGCCACGGTCAAAAGCCTGCGCCGCGTGGTCTGTGGCCTGATGGCCGAAGATACGGCTTTTGCGCCGGGTGTGGTTTTGCCCTTGGCCCCTGATCCGATTGACGCGGGCGGTAACGGTGTTAAACCGACGCGCGACGAATGAGGGATAACACCATGAACCTTTTCACCGAAATTCATGCACTGGTTCTGGAAGCGCTGGCCGCGATGCAGGCCGATGGCGCGCTGCCCGAGGGGCTGGACCTTGGCAATGTGACGGTTGAGCCGCCGCGCGACCCCGCGCATGGCGACATGGCCACCAATGCCGCGATGGTGCTGGCCAAGCCCGCCAAATCCAAGCCCCGCGATATTGCCGAAGCACTGGCGACCCGTTTGCGCACGGATGAGCGGATCACGCAGGCCGAGGTGGCCGGGCCCGGCTTTCTGAACCTGCGGCTGGCCCCGTCGATGTGGCAGGCGGTAATGCGCTCCGCTCTGGAAACCGGCGATGATTTTGGCCGTTCTGACATGGGGCAGGGCAAGCGCGTGAACGTCGAATACGTCAGCGCCAATCCCACCGGGCCTTTGCACGTGGGCCACACGCGCGGCGCGGTCTTTGGCGATGCTTTGGCCAGCCTGCTGGATTTCGTGGGTTATGATGTGACCCGCGAATATTACATCAACGATGGCGGCGCGCAGGTCGATGTGCTCGCACGGTCGGTTTACCTGCGCTACTTGGAGGCCCATGGCCGCGAGGTGGCTTTCGAGGATGGCACCTATCCGGGCGATTACCTGATTGCCGTGGGCGAAGCGCTTATGACCGAGGTGGGCGAGGCCTATGTCGATCAGCCCGAAGCGGTCTGGCTGGCCGAGGTGCGCGCCTTCGCCACCGACGCGATGATGGGGATGATCCGCGAAGACCTTAAAGCGCTTGGTGTAGAGATGGATGTCTTCTTTTCGGAAAAATCGCTTTATGGCACGGGCCGGATCGAAGAGGCATTGAAGGCGCTGGAGGCCAAGGGCCTGATCTATGAAGGCGTGTTGGAGCCGCCCAAGGGCAAAAAGCCCGAGGACTGGGAGCCGCGCGAACAGACGCTGTTCAAGTCCACCGAGCATGGAGATGACGTGGACCGGCCCGTTAAAAAGTCCGACGGAAGCTGGACCTATTTCGCCCCCGATATCGCCTATCACTATGACAAGGTGGAACGCGGGTTCGATATGCTGATCGACGTCTTCGGCGCCGATCACGGCGGTTATGTCAAACGGATGAAGGCCGCCGTCTCGGCCCTTACGGATGGCAAGGTGCCGCTGGATATCAAGCTGACGCAGCTTGTGAAGCTCTACAAGAACGGTGAACCCTTCAAGATGTCGAAGCGGGCAGGCACCTTCGTGACCCTGCGCGATGTTGTCGATGCCGTGGGCAAGGATGTCACACGCTTCCACATGCTGACCCGCAAGAACGACGCGCCGCTGGACTTCGATTTCGATAAGGTGTTGGAGCAATCCAAGGACAACCCGGTGTTTTACGTGCAATACGCCAATGCCCGGGTGAACAGCGTTTTGCGCAAGGCGCGCGAGGCGGGGATTGACGTGGACGACGCCACGCTGGCCAAATCCGATCTGGCCAGCCTGACGCATGAGGCCGAACTGGCCGTTGCTAAGAAATTGGCCGAATGGCCGCGCATGGTGGAAATTGCAGGCCGCACGAACGAGCCGCATCGCGTGGCCTTTTACCTTTATGATCTGGCAAGCGAATTGCACGCGCTTTGGAACCGGGGCAACGATGATCCCTCCCTGCGGTTCTTGCAGGAGGGCGACGCGGCCACGTCACAGGCGAAAATCGCGCTGGCGCGGGCCACGACCGTTGTTATTTCCGCAGGTCTTGGTATTCTTGGCGTAACTCCGGCCGAGGAGATGCGGTAACAAATCGCACAGAACGCGCCGGGGCGAGGCAGATTAAGCAAACCCCGGCGGCCATGTACCGCTGTGGCAGTGAGGCGAGAAATGGCAGATATGCACGGGGCGCAGCCGGGCGCTGCGCCGGAGCAGAACAATGGATTTGCACGAATGGCCAATCTGGCGGGTGCGGCGGTATCGCTGACGCTGATCGTCGGGATTGGTATATGGGGCTACAAATTGTTGGTGCGCGACGTGAGCGGTGTGCCTGTGGTGCGCGCCGCCGAAGGTCCGATGCGCATTCAGCCCGACGATCCGGGTGGACGGCAAGCACTCAACCAAGGGCTGGCCGTCAACGAGGTGGCCGCAGAAGGCACGGCGGCTGGCCCGGTCGAGCAATTGATCCTTGCGCCCGAACCGCTGGATTTGACGCTCGAGGACACCCCGCCAACCGAAGTGGCCGCTGCGCCTGAGGATGAGGTAAGCCCCACAGCCGAGGCGGCAGAGCAGTTGAGCGCCGAGGATGAGGCCGTACAACTGGCCGCGGTCGAGGCCTTGGCGCAAGAGCTGACCGCCGGCGCCGCCCCGCTTGAAGAACTGGCCCCCGTGACCGAAGAAACCCCCGAGGCAAAACCGCAACCCGCGGTCACCGAGGGGATGGGCGTGTCCTTGCGTCCGAAATTACGCCCCGCGAACCTGTCCAATGTACAACAGGTTGCCGCAGTTGCGACCACGGCAGGCCCGCGCGACGTGGACCCTGACAATATCCCCACAGGAACCCGCCTTGCCCAGCTTGGTGCATTCGAATCCGCCGAGGTGGCTCGCAAGGAATGGACGCGCCTGTCCGGCCGGTTCGAGGATTACTTGCAGGACAAGGACCGTGTGATCCAGAAGGCGCAAAGCGGCGGGCGGACCTTTTACCGGCTGCGCGCCATGGGCTTTGACGACCTGAGCGATGCGCGGCGGTTCTGTTCGGCTCTGGTGGCGGAAAACGCCGAATGCATCCCGGTGGTGACGCGGTGAGCGGCATTGGGGCCTGTATCCTTGATGCCGAAGGCCTGCGCCTGACCCCTGACGAGAAACAATTTTTCGCCGAGGCCAACCCCTTTGGCTTTATCCTGTTTGCCCGTAATATCGACACGCCCGAGCAAGTGCGTGCGCTTTGCGATGAACTGCGGCAGGCCGTTGGGCGCGAGGCGCCCATCACCATCGACCAGGAAGGCGGGCGGGTACAGCGATTGCGCGCGCCTGCGTGGCGCGAATGGTTGCCGCCCATGGAGCATGTCGGGGCCGCAGGAGAGCGGGCCGAAGAAGCCATGTACCTGCGCTATCGCCTGATCGCACATGAACTGCGCGATTTGGGAATCGACAGCAATTGCGCCCCCTTGGTGGATGTCGCCAGTGATGCCACCCACCCCTTCCTGAAAAACCGGTGCTACGGCACCGATCCGGCGCAGGTGGCGCGCATTGGTCGCGCCGTGGCCGATGGCATGTTGGAGGGCGGGGTGCTTCCGGTACTCAAGCATATTCCCGGACATGGCCGCGCTCAGGCTGATAGCCATATGGAGTTGCCCGAGGTCGATGCCGCGCGCGAGCAGTTGGAGGCGGTGGATTTTCTGCCTTTCAAGTTGCTCAACGGCCTGCCGATGGGGATGACTGCGCATCTGGTCTATTCGCAGATTGATGACCGCCCCGCGACCCTTTCGCCGGTGATGATGCAAGTGATCCGCGAGGATATCGGCTTTGATGGTCTGGTCATGACCGACGATATCTCGATGAAGGCTCTGTCCGGGTCGCTTGAGGATATCGCCGCAGGGTCGATCGAGGCGGGCTGCGATGTGGTGTTGCTTTGCAATGCCTCTTTGGACGATCGGCGTGCCGTCGCCGCAGCCTCGGGGCAACTTTGGGGGGCGTCCGAGGCCCGCGCCGCACGCGCGATTGCCGCGCGGCAGACCCCGACGGAGGTTGACATTCCCGCCCTTGAGGCAAAGCTGGANGCGCTGATATCAAGGCGCGGTNATGGCTGAGGACGATTTCGAGACAGAAACCACGGTGACCAGTGTCTCCGACCGGATGGNGGCGGAGGCGTTGATCGTTGATGTGGATGGGTTCGAAGGCCCTTTGGACGTGCTTCTGACCCTGAGCCGCACGCAGAAAGTTGACCTGCGGAAGATCTCGGTTCTGGAGTTGGCGCAGCAATATCTCGCCTTCGTGGAGCGCGCAAAGCAACTGCGTATCGAATTGGCCGCGGATTATCTTGTGATGGCGGCATGGCTGGCGTTTCTGAAATCGCGATTGTTGCTGCCGCCCGACCCTGAAGAAGAGGGGCCCTCTGGCGAGGAACTGGCCGCGCATCTGGCGTTTCAACTTGAGCGTCTTCAAGCCATGCGCGAACACGCTGCAAAGCTCATGGCGCGTGATCAGATGGGCCGCGATTTCTTTGCGCGGGGCATTCCCGAGGATGTGCAAAGGGTCAAGACGGTGACCTATACCGCGACGCTTCTGGACCTGATGCAAGGCTATGCGCGCATCCGCACGAAGGATGAATTCCGCCCATATACAATGGACCGCGAGGCGGTTTTCACCTTGGAGCAGGCCTTGGAGCGCATGCGCCCCCTGATTGGTTTTGCCGGGACCTGGACGGATATTTCAACCTATCTGCCCGAGGATTTTACCGGCGATCCGGCGCGTTTACGCTCGGCCACGGCCTCGACCTTTGCGGCCTCTTTGGAGTTNGTGAAAGAAGGCCGCGCCGAGATCAGGCAGACAGAGACATTCGCACCCATCGAGTTGCGCCGTAAGGATTAAGAGCATGTCGGAAGATATTGAAAACGCACAAGAAGATAGCGTTGACGCGCAAGCGGCAGAAAGTCTTTTCGAAGCTCCGCCCATCGCCGAACAAGAGCGGATGTGCGAAGCGATCCTCTTTGCCTCGGCTGAGCCTGTCAGCATCAAGGAGATGGAGGCACGCATGCCGCATGGCTGTGACGCTGCCGAGGCCGTGGTGCATTTGCGCAAGCGCTATGAGGGGCGCGGGGTGCGTGTGGTCAAGGTGGGCGATGCATGGGCCATTCGCACGGCCCCTGACCTTGGCTTTCTGATGCAAAAGGAAACCGTCGAGACCCGCAAGCTATCGCGCGCGGCGATCGAAACGCTGGCGATTATCGCCTACCATCAACCCGTCACCCGTGCCGAGATCGAGGAAATCCGTGGCGTATCCGTCAGCCGCGGCACAGTGGACCAACTGCTTGAGATGGAGTGGATTCGCTTTGGTCGTCGGCGGATGACGCCGGGCCGCCCGGTGACATTCGTCGTGACGCAGGAATTTCTGGATCACTTCGGGCTGGAATCAGCCCGCGATCTGCCAGGGCTCAAGGAATTGCGCTCGGCGGGCTTGCTGGAAAACCGTCCGCCGCCCGGCACCATGCCCCAGATGGGCGAAGGCGACGAGGATGCCGAGGAAGAAACGGAAGAAGGGCAAAGCGAGCTTTTCGAGGATTGAACGCGCAACAAAATTCGGGCCTTGCCCTGAAAATTGCATGATTGCGTGTTATATGCCGACCCAGAGGCAGAGAAGGAGGGCGCAATGAACGCCAACCAGATTATCAATATGGTGATGCGGATCGTGATGCGTAAAGTCATCGGTGCCGGCATCAACAAGGGCATGGGCGCAATGAGCAAGGGCCGCAAGTCCAAGCAACAGCGAGACCCCGGCGATCAATAGATCTTGGGCGCTTTCAAGCCCGGAAGTGCTTGGACAGTTTCAGGCCTTGACCCTGATAGTTGGATTTGATCCCCGCGCCATAAAGCTGCTGCGGGGCTTGATCCATGTGTTCATAGACCAAGCGGCCGACGACCTGCCCATGTTCCAGCACGAAGGGTGCCTTCGTGGCACCGCACCTCCAATACCCCGCGTGATCCTTTGCCGCCCGCTGCGTCATGTCCGAAACCGGGGTCAAAGAACCCCGCATAATGCACCCGGAATTCGCCCACCATGGCCAGATAGGGGGCCATTTCGGCGGCATAGTCGGGGGGGATATGCACCGCCTCGCGGCTGACAAGGATATAGAAAGCACCGGGGTCAAGGATGATGCGCCCTGTTTCGGAATGCACCTCTTCCCAGTATTCCGCCGCCTCGTAGCCCGCGATGTTATCAAGGTCGATCACCCCGGTATGCGGTTTGGCTCGATAGCCCACCAGCGTTCCTTTTTCGGGCTTCAGATCGACAGAGAACCCCAAACCATCGCTGATCACCGCCTCGCCATCCACCAGCGGCGTTTCGGTGTGTAAAGCGCGCAGGGCATCGTCAGACAATTGCGCCTGACCCGCGCGGAAGCGGATTTGATTGAGGCGCATGCCGGGCCGCACCAGAACCGAGAAGGAGCGCGGGCAAATCTCGGCATATAGCGGGCCGGAATACCCTGGTGCGATACGGTCAAATTCGGTGCCGCCATCGGTGATGGCACGGGTCAACAGATCAAGCCGCCCGGTCGAAGATTTGGCATTGGCCACCGCCTGCATATCGGCGGGCAGGTCCAGATGCTCCATCAGCGGCACAACGTAGACGCAACCCTTTTCCAGAACTGCGCCTTGGGACAGGTCGATGCGGTGCATTTCGAACTCGTCCAGACGGTCGGCCACCGTCCGGCCTTGCCCGGCCAGAAACGAGGCGCGTACGCGGTAGGCCACGGTGCCAAGGCGCAAATCAAGGCTGGCGGGTTGGACTTGTTCGGGCAGGATAGCGGGTTGGGCCGAAAGGCGGCCATCGGCGATCAGGGCCGAAATCTGTTGGCTTGCCAAAACACCGGTCATTGTCGCCCTCCCTGCGCGGGCGCCCTGCATCGGATCATGCCGGGGCAGGGGCCTGTGATGTCGGGGGCGGTTTGAAATGGTCGGGCTAGCAGGATTCGAACCTGCGACCTCCCGTCCCCCAGACGGACGCGCTACCAGACTGCGCTATAGCCCGACTGACGCGTTACATACCTGTTTTCGCACCGGGAACAAGGGGGATTTTCGGGTTTTTTGACGGAAACTCAGCCCGCGGAACGCGCGCCATCGTGCAAGGCGCGCAGGCGCTCCATGAGCGGTGCAAGCTCCTTGGCCATAGAGGGATCAAACCCATCCTTGCGGGAGAGCAACTGCGACAGAAGGCCGGGATCGGCATTTATGTCGTCGGTTGGGTCCTCGGGCACCTCGACCTGTGCCGGGGCGGCGGCGGGAACATCATCTTCGGGCGTGTCAACCTGTGGCGCTTCCTCTTCGGCGGCAGGCGTCGTTTCGTCCGCGCTGTCGCTTTCGGCCTCTCGGTGGCGCAGGAAACTCGGCATGACGGGGGCTTGCGGTTCTTCCGGTGCCTCGCTCTCGGTGGGTGTCTCGTCGGCATCCGCCAGCGCATTGAGCACCGTGTCCTCGACACCCTCGGGGGCGCCACCGGCCAAGGTATCAGGGGCCTGTTCCGGCGTTGTGTCGTCCAAAGTTGCAGGCGCTGCCTCGGGCAGCGTGTCTTCACCGATGCCAGCCAGAGTATCCGGGGCTTGATCGGGTTTGGCGATTGGATCGCCGTCGTCCGAATACTCGGGCTCATCTTTCAGCTCGGCGGTCGGCTCTGCGATCTCGGACTTGGCGGATGAGGACTTGAAATTCACCACTGTCGCGCTGTCAGGGGGAGCAGGCTCGGCATCAAGGGTGATACCGCTGGATGCGCCGTCAACTTCCAAGCCTTCTTCGAGGGGTTGGGACATGGCCGAAACGTGTTTGACGCCCTGTTCACGCAGGATTTTTTGAACGCCCTTGATGGTCATGCCATCGTCGTGCAGCAGTTTCTTGATCCCACCCAGAAGCAGCATATCCGTGGGCCGATAATAGCGCCGCCCGCCGGCCCGCTTGACCGGTTTGACCTGACTGAACTTGCTTTCCCAAAACCGCAGGACATGCGCTGGCGTTTCAAGCCAATCGGCAACTTCGCTTATGGTGCGAAAGGCATCTGCGGATTTGGGCATCTATGCGATCCGTGCCTAGCTTTTGTTGCCCGCCGCCACGCGTTCCTTCATCAGGTGCGAGGGCCGGAAGGTCAGAACGCGGCGCGGCTTGATCGGAACCTCTTCGCCGGTCTTGGGGTTGCGGCCGACGCGGGCCGATTTCTCGCGCACCGAAAAGGTGCCGAAAGACGAAATCTTGACCTGTTCACCCTTGGCCAGCGCGTCGGACATATGCGCCAGCACGCTTTCCACCAATTGCGATGAGTCATTGCGCGACAGCCCGACCTCTTGGAATACGGCCTCGCTCAAATCCAGTCTTGTTAATGTTTTATTATTCATCACGACCCCTCTGTCTTTGAAAGGACTTTAGGACCGAAGGATTTTCCGAGTCAATGTCAACGGCTTGCAGGGTGTTCTTTAAGCGGCGGAAAACAGCGATTTTTTGCGAGTCACCAGCGCAAAACCACGGCACCCCACGCTAGACCGCCACCAATCGCTTCGGAAAGGACAATGTCACCCGGTTTGATCCGGCCCTCGGATACGCCCACCGAAAGGGCCAGCGGGATTGACGCCGCCGAGGTATTGCCATGGTCTTGCACGGTGACGATGACCCGATCCATCGGCACGCCCATCTTCTTGGCCGTGCCTTGGATGATGCGGATATTGGCCTGATGCGGGACGATCCAATCCACGTCGGACCCCTGCATGCCGATCTTCTCCAGCGCGGTGTCGGCGGTCGAGGTCAGTTTTTCAACCGCCTGCCGGAAAAGCGGGTTGCCTTGCATCCGAAGTTTGCCAGCCGACCCCGAGGTCGACACCCCGCCATCGACATAGAGCATCTCCCGATAGCGCCCGTCGGAATTCAAATCCGCCGAGAGAATCCCTCGATCGGCATTGGTCCCGTCTCCTTCCTGTGCGCAGAGGACCACAGCGCCCGCGCCATCGCCGAACAACACGCATGTCGACCGGTCGGTCCAATCCATAATCCGGCTGAAGGTTTCGGCGCCAATGACCAAAAGACGTTTGGCCTGACCGGCAAGGATAAGGGCGTTGGCATTGGTCAGCGCGTAAATGAACCCGGCACATACCGCTTGAACGTCAAACCCGAAACCGCGGGTCATGCCAAGGTCTCGCTGGACCATGGTGGCCACTGACGGAAAGGTCAGGTCGGGGGTTGAGGTGGCAACGAGAATACCGTCGATGTCGTCGATATTCAGCCCTGCGTTCTCAAGTGCCGCGCGTGCCGCGTGGACGGCCAGATCTGATGTCGTTTCATCATCCGCGGCAAAATGCCGACGCTCTATCCCAGAACGTGTCCGAATCCATTCATCCGATGTGTCGAGAGATTTTTCGAATTCCGAGTTTGGGACGACGCGATCAGGTAAGTAGTGCCCCACGCCCTCGACAACGGCGCGCAATGTCATTCTTTTTCACCGTTGGCTGAGTCTTCGGTGGTGGCATCTTGTTCGAGCATCGAGGCGGATGCAACCCGGGCCGCGAGTTTTTCGTTGAAGCCCGTCTGCGCCAGTTGAAACGCCAGTTTGACGGCCGAGGATACCCCCATTGCGTCGGCCGAGCCATGCGATTTCACCACCGTGCCATTCAGGCCCAGAAAGACACCGCCATTGGCGCGGCGCGGGTCGATCCGCTTTTTCAAACGCCGCAGTGAGGTCAGCGCCAAGAGCGAGGCCAGGCGCGACAGGGGCGAATAGCGGAACGCTTCTTTCAACAGATCCGAGATCAGCCCGGCGGTACCTTCGCCGGTCTTGAGCGCCACGTTGCCGGTAAATCCATCGGTCACGATCACGTCGCAAGTGGTGCCGGGCAGGTCTCGCCCCTCGACAAAGCCGACGAATTCGAAATCCGCATGCCGCGCGTTGGCCGAGATAAGGTCATGGGCCTCTTTGAGTTCAGCGCGGCCCTTGTGCTCTTCGGTGCCGACGTTCAGCAAGCCAACACGCGGGCGTTCCAGGTCGAACCCATTGCGCGCGTAGGATACTCCCATGAGCGCGTATTGCATCAAATCCTTGGCGTCGGCGCGGATATCGGCACCGCCATCCAGCATGATGTTGAAACGCTGCGGGTTTTGCGATGGCCACAAGACGCCGATCGCGGGGCGGTAAATTCCGGGAAGTTTTCGCAGGCGCATGACCGAAAGCAGCATCAGTGCGCCGGTGTTCCCACATGACACACATACAGTTGCCTCGCCGTCGCGCACCGAATCCAGCGCCGACCACATCGAGGTGTCGCGGCCGTGGCGCAAAACATGTGCCGGCTTGTCTTCCATCGCGACCACATCGGGCGCGTGGCGAACCTCACACCGGCCTGCCAAGTCGCGGCGCTTGGCGACCAATGGTTGAAGCACGTCTTTCTGACCGTGCAGGATAAAACCGATGTCAGGGTTCTTGTGGGCCGAACGGGCAACGCCGGCAACAACAGCTGCCGGCCCCTGATCGCCACCCATGGCGTCTACGGAGACAATGATGCGCCCGCGCGCTGCGGTCGACTGATCCACTGGTGCAGTCATGCGGACGCCCGCCCTTTGGCTTTATTAGGCTGCGTCGTCGTCCAGATCGACTTCGTCGGCCATCGCGACGACTTCACGGTCGGCATAGTGGCCGCAGGCCGAGCACACGTGGTGCGGGCGCTTGAGTTCGCCACAGTTGGGGCACTCGTTGGGGTTGGCCGCCGTCAGGGCGTCATGCGCACGACGATTGTTGCGGCGCGATTTCGATACTTTGTTCTGTTGGACAGCCATGTCACAACCTCAATTTCCTGTGGGCCCTGAGGCCCGGGTTTCACGGGTTAAGGCGGCTCTTAATCCGTCACGAGCCGCCGGTTCAACCCCAAATTCCGGTGAGAGCGCGAAAATACAGCGAATCCCTTATAGAGCAAGCAGTTTTTTGCCTGAGCCTGATCTGGAGTCACTCATCGCCTTCCAGCTTCTTTTTCAGATCGGCCAGACCGGCAAACGGCTTTTGATGCTCGTCTTTGATCGGGCTGGCACCGGGCGGGGTGAATTCGGCCGCCACGGGGGGCGGATTGTCCTTGCGCGGATAGTCGGGCAGGGCAAGGGCAAGGGCCTCGATCATCACCGCCTCAAGGTCAATACGTTCGGTCAGCGGCTCAATCGTTTCGTCTTCGGACATTTCGATTTCCTCGGCATTTGCAGAGGGATTCGGCATCTCGTCAAGAAAACGGCGTGTCACATCGACATCCAGACGCGTGGTCACCGGCTCCAGCGTCACGACGCAGGGCTGGGTGACGGTGGCCCCCAGTTGCCCCTCCAGCCGCCAATCGCGGCCGCGATCCGCGGCAAGCTCACCCTTGAAGGACAATTTACGAAGTCCCGACAGGTCAAGCTGCGCCGCAATCGCCTCCTGCTTGGGGCGGTCGGGGCGAATTGAAAAGCGGTGCGGCTTGCGCTGCGAAAGATCGGCCAACCGCAAAACGGTGGTTTCAGGCGTGGTTTCGGGCATGATGAACGATCTTCCTTTCTTGAACCTTGCACTCACCTTGTTGTAAGCGGGATAAAAGCCGCATGCGGTCGAGATCAAGGGGGCAGCGATGTCTGCGAGTAGAAACCGAGTCGTGAAACTTGCTGCCGTACTGGGGTTGTCTGTGCTCACGGCATGTAGCGCGACCTATCGCAATCATGGATATGTCCCTCCCGAGGAAGACCTCCAGCAACTGGTCGTCGGGGTCGATACGCGCGCCACGGTGGACGATGTTGTGGGGCCGCCGTCGGTTGGCGGCGTTCTGGGAGATGGCAACTACTACTACGTCCGCAAAAGGGTGCGCGAATACGGCATGTTCCGCCCCGAGGTCATTGAGCGTCAGGTCTTGGCCATCAGTTTCGATGATACAGACGCGATTGCCAATATTGAACGCTTCGGGCTTGAGGACGGTCGCATCGTGCCGCTGTCCCGCCGCGTGACCGATTCTTCGGTGGTCGATAATGGGTTCCTGCGCCAGATGCTTGGCAATATCGGCAACTTCAACCCGGCCAATGCATTGGGTGGATAACGTCACAGATATGTCATGGCTTGCGTGATACGGGAGGCGGGCATACGCTTTCCCATGAGCGGGAGTATTCTGATGACTGGTTTTGCCAAAGGGCGATACATCGCGCGCCATGCCGAGGGCCCTGACGATGTCGAAGCCGCTCAGGCTTTGCGGTACAAGGCGTTTCACGGCTCTACCGAGGCAGGGCGCGACCGGGATGACTTCGACGATATTTGCACGCATATCCTCGTTGAGGAAGCCTCCAGCAAGCGGCTGGTGTGCTGTTTTCGCATCCTGCCTTTGTCCGGCGGTGGTGAAATAGGCCGCAGTTATTCCGCGCAGTTTTATGAATTGTCGGCACTTGCGGCCTTCGAGGGGCCGATGGTCGAGATGGGCCGCTTCTGCGTTGACCCCGAGGTGCGCGACCCGGATGTCGTGCGGGTCGCATGGGCCGCGATGACACGCTATGTCGATGACCACGGCGTCGAGATGCTTTTCGGCTGTTCGTCCTTCAAGGGAACCGATTCCGATACATACCACGACGCCTTTGCCATGCTGGCGGCAAAACACTTGGCGCCGCGCCGCTGGTGGCCAAGGGTCAAGGCGCCTTCGGTGGTCGAATTTGCCAAGAAGTTGCGCCGGCGCAGGCCGGATGCCAAGCAGGCCATGCTGCGGATGCCGCCCTTGCTCAGGACCTATCTTCTCATGGGCGGGTGGGTCAGTGATCATGCTGTGGTCGACCGTCAGATGAACACACTTCATGTCTTCACGGGGTTGGAGATCGCCGCCATCCCTCCGGCCCGCAAAAGGCTGTTGCGCGCCGTGGCGCAATAGGCGCGGTGCACCGACGCGATACCGACAAAAAACCGACGTGATGCCGACGTGGGTTTTCGGGCCACCTTGACGCCTGCGCGGCACCGGGATAGCCCGCCTGCATGGCTCGTGCTCCGCTTATGCAACTTTCCGACATATCGCTGACCTTCGGGGGCGATCCTGTGTTCCATGACCTCTCGCTAGTGATTCAGCCGGGGGACCGGGTGGCGCTTGTGGGGCGCAATGGGTCAGGTAAATCCACCTTGATGAAGGTCATGGCGGGGTTGGTGGAGGCCGACGCCGGGGGGCGCGTGGTTCCGCCGGGCACCAGCGTTGGTTACATGGAACAAGAGCCTGATATGTCGGGGTTTTCCACGCTTGGGGAATTTGCATCAAGCGCGCTTGAGGCCGGTGAAATGTATCGTGTCGAGATGGCGGCCGAAGGGTTGAAGTTCGACCCCGACCGCCCGGTGGAGACCGCTTCGGGCGGGGAGCGGCGGCGCGCAGCCTTGGCCAAGCTCATGGCCGAAGCGCCCGACCTGATGCTGTTGGACGAGCCTACGAACCACTTGGATATCGAAGCCATCGCATGGCTTGAGGCGGAGTTGAAACAGACACGCGCCGCCTTTGTCCTGATTAGCCACGATCGCGCGTTTTTGCGTGAACTTACCCGCGCAACCCTCTGGATTGACAGGGGAAAAGTGCGAAGGCAGGAACGCGGCTTCGAAGGGTTCGAGGCCTGGCGAGACAAGGTTTGGCAGGAAGAAGACGACGCGCGTCACAAGCTGGACCGCAAGATCAAATCCGAGGCCCGCTGGGCCGTGGAAGGCATCAGCGCTCGGCGCAAGCGCAATCAGGGCCGCGTGCGTGCCCTGCAAGACCTGCGCGCCGAACGGGCGGCGCAAATCAAGCGGCAAGGCACGGCGGCCATGGCGCTCGAGTCGGGGCCGAAGTCTGGTAAGAAAGTCATAGAAGCCAAAGATATTTCAAAGGCTTATGAAGATAAGCTCATCCTTCGCGATTTCTCGATCCGCATTCAACGCGGGGATCGTGTGGCCTTTGTTGGGCCCCAATGGGGTGGGCAAAACCACGCTGCTCAAGATGTTGTTGAAAGAGGTGGAACCGGACAGCGGCACCGTCACCCATGGCACCAACCTGCTACCGGTGGTCTTTGATCAGGCCCGCGCGCAACTGGACCCGGAAATGACCCTTTGGGATAGCCTGACGGGCGACAAGGATATGCGGGTTTCAGGGCAGGCCGATCAGGTCATGGTGCGGGGCCAGCCGCGCCATGTGGTGGGGTATCTCAAGGACTTCCTATTCGATGAGCGGCAGGCAAGAGCGGCTGTTAAGTCTTTGTCTGGCGGGGAAAAAGCGCGCTTGCTACTAGCCAAGCTGATGGCGCGGGAAAGCAATGTTCTGGTGTTGGACGAACCCACGAACGATCTGGATATCGAAACCCTGGATCTGCTTCAGGAATTGCTGGACGATTACGATGGCACGGTCCTTTTGGTCAGTCACGACCGGGATTTTCTGGACCGCGTGGCCACGACGACAATTGCCATGGAGGGCAATGGGCGAGCCACGGTCTATGCCGGGGGCTGGAGCGACTATCAGGCGCAGAAGGGTGAGGATGCCCAGCCTGAATCCGCAAAAAAAGACGCAAAAACAAAACCCAAGCAGGCTGAATCAAAGTCAGCATCGCAAGCGAAGCCCAAGCTGAGTTTCACCGAGAAGCACCGGCTTGAGGAACTGCCCAAGGAGTTGGAACGGCTGGAAGCGGAGATTACCAAGCTGGAGGAATTACTGGCCGATCCGGAGCTTTTCACTCGTGAGCCAGTGAAGTTCAAGAAGGCGACCGAGGCCCTGACAACCCGGCAAGAGGCCTTGGAACAAGCCGAGGAAGAATGGCTTGAGCTGGCCGAGAAAGCGGAAAATGCTGGCTGAATCGGGCTGTCGGTATAACGTCGGTATCATGTCGGTAAAACGTCGGTGCAAAAATGGCTGAAGACAGACCCCTCAAAGACCGGATCAGGCTGCTCTACGAGGGACGCAGCAAGCGCGCATCGCGGTTTCGCTATGCGCTTCTGATCTTCGATGCGGTGACGATCATCTTCTTTCTGGCCACGGCAGCCATGCCCATCACGCGTGAGTTGCTGATGGCCGACGCGGTGATCGGCGGCTTGATCGCGCTGGACCTCATCCTGCGGTTATGGATTGCAGATAACAAGCTGCGCTTCCTACGGCGGTTCTACGTGATCGTGGATATTGCCGTTCTGGCTTCGCTTTTGGCGACGCCCTTCCTGGGGCAGGGGTTGGCGGTACTTCGGGTGCTCCGCTCGCTTCGACTTATTCATTCCTACCATCTGATGCGGGATTTGCGGCGGGACTCGCTTTTGTTCCGGCGGCATGAGGACACAATCGTTGCGGCGATAAACCTGTTGGTATTCATTTTCGCCATGACGGCGATTGTCTTGGTGGTGCGCGGGCAGGAAGAGCCGGGGATCACCAATTATGTCGATGCCCTGTATTTTACGGTTGCGACGCTGACCACGACCGGCTTTGGCGATATCACCATGACCACGCCCGCGGGACGGCTTTTGTCGGTGGGCATCATGGTGGTGGGCGTCGGCCTGTTCCTGCAATTGGTGCGGGCGATTTTCTCGCCCGCCAAGGTCAAGCACACTTGCCCGGAATGCGGGCTGACCAAGCATGATACGGATGCCATCCACTGCAAGCACTGTGGCAATGATCTGAAGATCGAGACCGAGGGCGCGACCTGAGGCGTTACTGCATGCGAAGGGCGCCGTCGAGGCGGATGACCTCGCCGTTCAGGTAATCGCATTCCACGATGAACCGCGCGAGCGAGGCATATTCCGCCGGATCGCCAAGCCGCTTGGGGAAGGTCACATCCTGCGCAAGGCTGTCTTGCACCTCTTGCGGCAGCCCTTGCATCATCGGGGTGAGGAAGATGCCCGGCGCAATCGCCATCACCCGGATGCCTTCGCGCGACAGATCCCGCGCCATGGGCAGCGAGAGGCCCACGATACCCCCCTTGGAGGCAGCATATGCGGCTTGGCCCTTTTGCCCGTCGAAGGCGGCGATGGAGGCGGTGTTGATAATCACGCCGCGCTGACCGTGTTGGTCGGGGTCGTTCTGGGCAATCTCGGCGGCGGCAAGGCGGGCCACGTTGAACGATCCAATCAGGTTGATGTCAATCGTGCGTTGGAAGGCAGACAGGTCATGCGGGCCGTTTTTGCCAAGGGTTTTTTCGCCCGTGGCGATGCCTGCGCAATTGATGGCGGTNGTGATCTTGCCCATTTGCGATTTGGCGGTGGCAACGGCGTGTTTGACCGAATCCTCGTTGGTCACATCGGTTTCCACGAAGGTTGCGCCGATCTCTTTGGCCGTCGCCTCGCCCCGGGCGGTGTCGCGGTCAAGGATGGTGACCTTTGCGCCTTGGTCGCGGAAGTGGCGGGCGGTGGCCTCGCCCAGACCGGAGGCACCCCCGGTGATGATCGCAGCGGTTTCGGTGATGCGCATGGGTGACCTCCGTTTAAGAAAATGAACAAGTGTTCAGATAACGCAAGGCGCGGGCGCTGTCAAAGGAAACGGCGCAGCCAGCGGCGGGTGAGCGACAGCCCCAGCACGGTGATCAGGATGCGCCAGATGTGGTGCAGCGTGACGAGGGCCGGGTTGGCTTGCAGGCTAAGCGCCACAAGCGCCATTTCGGTCACGCCACCGGGGGCGAAGGAAATGAGCATGGTATCAAAAGGTTCGCCCAATGTGAGGTAAAGCGCCTCGGCGCAGAGGGCGGCGAGGATCAGCATCCCGGTGACCGAGATGATCGACAAGCCCGCGCCGCGCAGGATGAGCGCGCGGCTAAGCCCGGTGAACCGCATGCCAAGGGCGGTGCCCACCACGACCTGCGCCACATTGACCAGCCATTGCGGGATATCGAGCGGGTATGCCCCAGTAAGGGACAAGAGAGCGGCCACGGCCATCGGCCCGGTAAGTTGCTTTGCGGGCAGGCGCAGGAGGCGGCCGATTGCGAGGCCTGCAAGACCGGCCATGGCAATGCCGGGAAGCGCCTGCCATGGGACGACATCGCGGGCCAATGTCATGCCGCCGGCGCTGCCCACCGGTTCACCCAGCCAGAGCGAAAGGCCAAGGGGCAGGGCGGTAACCACCACGATCACCCGCAGGAATTGTTGCAAGGTCAGGCGGGCAAGGTCGGCCCCGGCCTCTTCTCCCATGGCGATGGATTCGAACAATCCGCCGGGGGTGGCGGCATAGAAGGCCGTGGCCCGGTCATAGGCCCCGAGGCGGCGAAAGACCGTGTAGTTGAAGGCATGGGCCACCACGACGAAGAGGGTGAGCGCCGCAAGGCTGAGCATCAGGCGCGGGATTTGCGCGAAAAGCGCGGGCGTGACCTGCGCGCCGATCATCAAGCCGATCACGGCGATGAACATGAGCCTGAGCCATGGCGGGAATTGGTAGCCATCCGGCAACCGCGTGGGCAGGGCCATGGCCACGGTGCCACTGAGTAGAAGCGGCCCCATCAGGAAAGGCAGCGGCAGGCCAAGGGCCTGCGCGCCAAAGGCGGCAAGCGTGCCAAATCCGAGCAGCGCGAGGGTGGTCAGGGCGTGGGACATGGCCCCATGAAACACCCCGCGCGGGGCTTGGCAAGGCAATGTCAGACGAAGGTGACGTGCTTGTTGAAGGGCATTTCGCGCAGGCGTTTGCCGGTGGCGGCGAAGATCGCGTTGGCCAGTGCCGGGGCGGCGGGGGGGACCGGTGGTTCGCCCACGCCGCGGACACTTTCACCGTTTTCCAGTCCGCGCACGGTGATCTCGGGGCATTGGTATTGGCGCAGGAAAGGGTAGGTATCGAAGTTCTGTTGCTCGGTCCGGCCTTCGGCGAAGGTAATCTCGCCCATCATGGCGTGACCAAGCCCCCAGATCAGGCCGCCTTGGACTTGGTTTTCGAAGTTCACCGGGTCGAGGACGCGGCCCACTTCGGCGGCGACGAAAGCGCGGTCAAGGCGGATGCCGTCGTCGCTATTGGTCACCTCGATGACCTCGGCGCAGGGCACACCGAACGAGAGGCAATAGGCCACGCCGCGGCCTTGGTTCTCGCCCAGGGGCGCGCCCCAGTCCGACATCTCGCCCACGGCCTCCAGCACCTTGCGGGAGGGGGCGTGGTTGCAAAGCCGAAGGCGCTCTTCCAGTGGGTCGGCACCTGCGGCGTGGATCAGTTCATCAAGGAAACTGTCGTGGAAGAAACCGTTGGAGGAGGCCCCGACGGAGCGCCAGGAGCTTACGGGCGCCAATCCCTCG
>PR_CR_10_Liq_1_inCRDRAFT_1000538_pt1 | contig 23451 bp, 21 predicted proteins | sample PRCRCaboRojoPR_3_FD_10241 | JGI IMG/M metagenome (IMG submission 10241)
CTGACGCCCGAAGGTCCGATCTACGAGGAATTGGCGCGTTACCCGTTGGGAGGCACGACATGAAAGCGGTGTGGTTTGAACGGTTCGGACCGGCGGCCGAGGTTCTGATCCTGGGCGACATGCCCGACCCCAAACCGGGGCCGGGCGAGGTCTTGGTGCGGGTCCGCGCCAGTGGTGTGAACCCGTCCGACGTCAAACTGCGCGCCGGCGCGCGGCCGGGGGCCGAGATGCCGTTTCCCCGTGTTGTGCCGCATTCCGATGGTGCCGGTGAGATCGTGGCCGTTGGCAAGGGCGTGCCGCGCGAGATCGGCGAGCGGGTCTGGATCTGGAACGGCCAATGGCAGAGGGCGCAGGGCACCTGTGCCGAGCTGATCGCGGTGCCGTCCGAACAGGCCGTGCGCCTGCCCGATAGCACCGGGTTCGAGGAGGGCGCTTGCCTGGGGATTCCCGCCATGACCGCCTGGTATGCGCTGCACGCCGACGGTCCGATCGCCGACCAGACCGTGCTGGTCACGGGCGGGGCCGGGACGGTGGGGCGTTATGCCTGCCAGATGGCGGCCCTGTCAGGTGCGCGGGTCATCACCACCGTTTCGAGTGCCAAGAAGGCCGCACATTCAGGGACGCAGGAGTGGGTCAATTACCGCGACACGGACGTGACCGAAGCGGTGATGGACCTGACCGGCGGGCAGGGCGTGGATCGCATCGTCGATGTGGATTTCGGCGCCAATCAGGCGGCGAACCTGGCCCTGGTCAAGCCGGGCGGCACCATCGCCAGCTATGCCTCGGCCAGCGACATGGCGCCAACGCTGCAGTTCTATCCCTTCATGTTCAAGAACGTGACGCTGCGGATGCTCATCGTCTACCTGCTGGAGGCCGAAACCCGGCGCCGCGGCGAGGCGCAGCTGACGGAATGGCTGGAAAAGGGCGCCTTGTCCCACGCGGTCGTGTCCGGCGGTGGCTTGCCGGATGCCGCGCGCGCCCATGACCGCGTCGCTTCCGGTGACAAACTGGGNAGCGTGGTGTTGTCTCTCTAGGCCACTGCGGCCTCGGCTTTCATTTCCTCGATCCGTTCCATCGCCTCGGCGCGGGTATTTCGGATGTTGGGACGGAAGCCCCGGCTTTCCGCACGCAAGCGGATGTCGGTTTCGGTCTCGGACCCCGGCGCGTAGCGGACGGATCCCAGAGAGAAACGTTCGTTGAGGTCCTTGCCGCGCGCCGCGAACTGCACCCAGGCCGGGGACTGGATGCGTGTGCCGTCGTAATTGATCAGGAAATACCAGCGCCCCCCGGCGCGGCGGAGAGCCTGTTCCAACCAATCATAGATATCGTTCACATCGCGGGAATGCTCGAAGCTGACGCCCGACAGGTCGATGTTGAAGATCCGCGCCGGTTCGTCGAAGGAGAGGCGCCGCATGAACCGGGCCCGGTCGTAGTTGGGCTGATGATGGATGCGCTCGCGGCGCCGCGACGGCAGGGTCGACAGATGCGCCAAAGCGGCATCCCGGTCGGGGAAAAGGTTGGGCACCTCGCGGTCGGTTCCCTTGTTGCGCGCGATCTGCGCGCGGGTTTCCGGCGTGGTGTCATAGCGCAGGGTGCCCATGGAGTGCGCCTCTTTGAGATCGCGGCCGCGGCGGGTAAAGGCGAACCAGGCATCCTCGTCCACGCGGTAATCGGTGACATTGTCGAGAAAGAACCATAGCGGTTCGCCGGTCTCCTGAAGTCGTTCCTCGATCCGGTCGAAAAAGGCGTTCACATCCTTGGAGCTGTGGAAATACAGGCCCGACAGGTCGATTTCGACGGTCTGTCGCCCTTCGTGAACCGTGACCCTCGGGTCGATCTCATCGGGCGAAAAAACGTCGGAATAGGTACTGGTCATGGGTCATTCTCTTGCGTGCGGTCTTATAAATGCGAAGATGCAATGGGTCGGCATATAGCCCATCGCGCCCGTGATATTGAATGACACGGATCAAATCGGCAGGGAGGAACCATGACTTTTTTCGACGCACTGGAAACGCGTGATGCGGCTCAAAGGGCCGCAGATATCGCCAAGGCGCTGCCAGAACAGATCGCGCGGGCCAAGACCCTGCCCGGATATGCCGAGAGCTTGGCCGATATCGACCCCGCCGCGATCACCGACGCCAGTGCGCTGGCGCGGCTTCCGGTGCTGCGCAAATCCGAGCTTCAGGCCAAGCAGAAGACCAGTGCGTTGGGCGGCTTCGCGGGGCCGGTTTCCGGGTTCGATCACGTGTTCCAGTCGCCTGGCCCGATCTACGAGCCGGGCAACACATCACGCGATTGGTGGCGCATGGGCCGTTTCCTGCATGCTGCGGGGATCGGTTCGGATGACGTGGTGCAGAATTGCTTTTCCTACCATTTCACCCCGGCTGGCATGATGTTCGAAAACGGGGCGCGGGCCGTCGGGGCCACGGTCTTTCCCGCCGGGATCGGGCAGACCGAGTTGCAGGCCCAGGCCGCGGCCGAGATCGGCTGCACCGCCTATGCCGGGACGCCCGATTACCTCAAGACCATCATCGAGAAGATGGAGGCTGCGGCCCTGCCAGTGGGCTTCAAGAAGGCCGTGGTCTCGGGCGGTGCGCTGTTCCCGTCCTTGCGTGAATGGTATGCCGAGCGCGGGATCGCCTGCCTGCAATGCTATGGCACCGCCGACCTCGGCAATATCGCCTACGAGACGATGCCGGGCGAAGGCATGGTCGTGGACGAAGGCGTGATCGTGGAAATCGTCACCCCGGGCACCGGCGATCCGGTCGCCCCCGGCGAGGTCGGCGAGGTCGTGGTGACGACGCTCAATCCCGATTACCCGCTGATCCGCTTCGCCACGGGCGACATGAGCGCGATAATGGAGGGCGCAAGCCCCTGTGGCCGGACCAACATGCGCATCAAGGGCTGGATGGGTCGTGCCGACCAGACCACCAAGATCAAGGGCATGTTCGTGCGCCCCGAACAGGTGGCCGGGCTGGTTGCCCGCCACCCCGAGATCGCCCGTGCCCGCGTGATCGCCGACCGCGACGGCGAGGCCGACACCATGCTCGTGCAGGTCGAGGCGCAAGAGGCTGATGCCGATGCGATCGGCGCCTCGGTCCGCGAATTTCTGAAACTGCGCGGCGCGGTCGAGGTCTGCCCACCCGGTAGCCTCCCGCGCGACGGACTGGTGATCGAGGATCGCCGCAGCTACGACACCTGAGGAAAGGAATTGCCCATGCGCCGCATTCTGCTGACATCTGCCCTGATCCTTGCACCCGTGCTGGCGCAGGCCGAGGACGCGGCGCTGATCCTGGGCGTCGAACGCTACGAACGGCTGGACCGGGTGAACCGGGCTGACAACCTTCTGGAGGCGCAGGACGGGTTGCGCGCGCTGGGCTTCGAAGTGCAGGCGCGGGCCAATCCCCGCGGTGGCGTGGCCCATGACCTGGCCGCCGCTTTTGCCGAGGATGCGCAAGGGGCCGCGCGCCTTGTCGTCGCCCTGTCTGGGCATTTCGTGACCGATGGCCGGCGCAGCTGGTTGTTGACGGCCGAAGCGCAAGCGCCGTCGCTCTTCGGTATGCGCGAGGCGGCGCTGTCCGTCGAGAGCCTGTTGCAGGTCATGGCCGCGCGGCCGGGGCAATCGATCCTTTTGCTGGCCCCCGCCGATGCGCGCGACCTGGACGAGACAGGGCCGATGCTGCGCGCGGGGTTGGGCGCGTTGGACATTCCGCAGGGGGTGACCGTGCTGCGCGGCGATCCTTCCGACATTGCCGATTTCATGGAGGATGATCTTGTCCTGCCTGCCGCTGACCTTTCGGCTGCCATCGGGGATCGGTCTGATATTGTCGCCGAAGGGTTCCTGATGCCCGGTTGGACCCTGATGCCTGAGGCAGTTCAGGATGACAGCGATCCCGTCACGCCGGACGAAGAAGACCGCCTGACCGCCGAAGCCGCGGCCTGGGACAGGGCCGAGGCCGTGGATGATGCCGAAGGCTACCGCGCCTATATCCGTGAATTTCCCGATGGCCGCTTCGTTGACTTGGCCGAGGAACGGATCAGCGCGATCCTGGCCGAGCCAAATCGTGATGCTCGCCTTGCAGAAGAGGCCTTGGCGCTGGACCGGGCCGAGCGGCGCGCAATCCAGAGCGACCTCACGGTTCTGGGCTACAATACTCGCGGGATCGACGGCATCTTCGGGCCGGGGTCGCGCCAGGCGATCACCAATTGGCAGCAATCCAACGGCTATCCGCAGACGAGCTACCTGACTCAGGGTCAGATCAATCGCCTGAACGCACAGGCCGAGCGGCGCCGCGCCGAGATCGCGGCACAAGAGGAGCGTGACCGCGTCGAGGCCGAGCGGCTGGACCGGGAATACTGGGCCGAAACCGGTGCGGCCGGTGACGAGGCCGGCTATCGTGCCTATCTGAACCGCTATCCCGAGGGGTTGTTCGCGGATGTGGCACAGCAGCGGCTGGATGCGATCGAGGCGGAGCGGGCCGAAGCGGCGGAGATCGCCGACCGTGCGGCCTGGGGTGTCGCAGCCGCCGATGACACGGTGAGTGCCTACGAAGACTACCTCGCCGCCTGGCCGGATGGCGTCTTTGCCGAAGAGGCACGCAAACGGATCTCGGACATGCGGGGGCCTTCAGTCAGCGATGAACAGATTGAAAGGGCCCGCGCCCAGGAAGAGCGCCTGCAATTGAGTGGCGTGCGCGCGCAGCTTCTGGAATTGCGGCTGCGCGACCTGGGCCTGTCGCCGGGGCCGCTGGATGGGGTGATCGATGACCAGACCCGCGCCGCCCTGCGCAGCTACCAGGAAGGCCAGGGCCTGCCGCCGACCGGCTACGTGGACCAGGCGACGCTGGTGCGGATCATGGCAGGCGTCGTGCCACGCTGACCGGCGAAGAAAGACGCCGCTCGACCTGGACGGGCCGAGCGGTGCGAGATCGGCCCTGCGGCTCGGTTACTCGGGCCGCGCAGGCACGTAGCGCTCGAAGACAAGCCGTATGACGCCTTGCAGGGAATTGTCCAATTGGCGCACGGCGATCAGGTAGGTGCCCGGCTGTATCCGCGTGGTAATCATGGAATCGAGCGACCCGCCGTGATCGTCATTATGGGCGACCTGCCGTCCGAGATCGTCATACATGGTCAGAACCGGATCCCCCTGTCCCTGCGCGATGGCCTCGACCAACAAGAGCCCCCCGTCGAATACATCAACGGAATACCATGCCGCATCGCCACCGACATTCGCGTCCTCGCGTAGCCGCGTGGAAATCTCGCCCAGATTCTTGACGGGGTAAGAGCCGTCGAGCGGCGGCGCGGCCTCGCCCCGGGCGTAGAGGTTCATCATCACCTCTTCGGGATCGTAGACCTTTGCGGTGGTTGTGATCGGCAGGCCGCTGTCAGAAAGGGCCCGCAGCGCCACGCAATACTGCCCCGGCGCCAGCGGGTCGGCCATGTCGATACGGCTGTTGAGCCCGTCGAAATCGTCATTCTCGGCCAGCCAGTTGCCCTGTCCGTCGTAGAGCGCGAGCACCGGGTCAGCATCCGGGTTCTCGGCCGTCAGGGAAATCGCCGTGGGCTGGTCCAGCACCAGGCTGTAGAACGGCGTGTCGTCGACCGAACGCGTGACAGGCTGGCCCAGGGTGATCGGTGCGGCCCGTGACAGGTCGCATTCGCCGCCGGCTGGCATCGAGGTGGCGCCGAAGCCGGCGGTCAGTGCGGCATGTTCGGGCCGCCCGACCCGGACGAAGCCGGTCAGCGGGGATCCGTCGAAGCTGCGCAAAGACACGCAATAGGTGCCCGAGTCCAGAAAGGTCTCGGCCCGGCTGGCGCCGTTGCCGCCGGAATCGTCGTCCGAGATCACCAGATTGCCGGCCGCATCGCGCAGGTCGATCACCGTATCGCCAGAGCCGCGCCCCTCGGCCTCGATCCGGACCTCGCCGGGCTCCGACATGGTGAACAGCGCCACGTATTCGTTGCGCAACAGCACGAGCGCCATCTGTTCCAGGTAGTCGGCCGATCGCGAGATATCCGAGCTTGCCTCGTCCCCGCCCAGCCACTGTCCATTGGCCCCGACCCCGCCGCATAGGTTGCTGTCTTGGGCATATGCGCCGGTCGCGGCGAGGCTCAACATGCCAGCGGCAAGAAGGGGGGTCGATCTGAACATCGGGAGTTCCTTGTACATTGACGATTTCCAGCTCAGCCTAGTCNGNCAGGCTGGGCCGGCGCTAGGGGGAAATGGCCGTTTCTCGGGCGCCGTGATGCCGGCACCCATTTGGCCCTGCCGCATGTCATGCCATTTCAGGATGACCCCTGCATGACGTCGCCCGAAAAGAGAAAGGCCGCGTCCCATCCGGGGCGCGGCCTTTGTCCTGTCAATCTCGGCGTCACTCAGCCCTGGCGGGCCTTGAAACGACGCTGGGTCTTGTTGATGACATAGACCCGGCCCTTGCGGCGCACGACGCGGCAATCGCGATGACGCTGCTTGAGCGAGCGGAGGGAGTTGCGAACCTTCATGGCGCGTATCCTTCTGTCGCGGCGCGGCGATGCGCCTTGGGTTGCGTTCTGCGCCATGCGGCGCGGTGTTCCGTGGTGGGCGATACTAGGTTCGAACTAGTGACCCCTTCGATGTCAACGAAGTGCTCTACCACTGAGCTAATCGCCCTTTCCGTCTGCCATTCGCACGTCCCATAACGAAATAGGACGCGGGCGAACCGCGTCGGGTAGCGCGGTCTATATAAAGAGTCGGAACCGGGATCAAGGGCTTTTGGCATTTCCCTGAAACGGGCTAGGATAGGGGGAGGAGAGCACATGACCCACCCTGCCTACACCCTGTCGCGCCCCGGCCGTCGCACGACCAGCGTTGTTTTTGCTTCGCCCCATAGCGGGCGGGCCTATCCAGCCTCATTCATGCGTGCAACCTGCCTGAACGAGGCGCAGGTACGGTCGTCGGAAGACGCCTTTGTCGATCAGCTGTTCGCCTCGGCAGTGGACCATGGCGCACCGCTTCTGGCCGCCAATGCGCCGCGGGCGTTTCTCGACCTCAATCGCGGCTTCGATGAGCTGGACCCGGCGGTGGTCAGCGGGGTGCGGCGCGCGGCCCACAATCCGCGTATCGCCTCGGGGTTGGGGGTCATCCCCCGCGTGGTGTCGAACGGGCGACCGATCTACAGCGGCAAGATCGCCCTGACCGAGGCGCATGCCCGTATCCGCGATTACTGGCGGCCCTATCATGACCAGTTGCAGGCGTTGCTGGATGAATCGGTCAATACCTTCGGCGAGGGGATCCTGATCGACTGCCATTCCATGCCGCACGAAGCGCTGGAAGGCACCGGCCCGGCGGGCGGTGCCCGCCCGGATGTGGTTCTGGGTGACCGGTTCGGGGCCTCGGCGGCCTCGGCCGTGGTGGAACAGGTCGAAGCCGCTTTTTCCGAAGCGGGGTTCAAGGTGGCGCGCAACATGCCCTTTGCCGGGGCCTATATCTGCCAGCACTACGGCCGCCCCGTGCGCCACCGGCACGCGGTGCAGGTCGAGATCGACCGGTCCCTCTACATGGATGAAGCGACAATCAAGCCGAAACCTGATTTCGAGGCCTTCAAGGCGACGCTGGGGCGCGTGATCGGGCAGCTGGCGGATATCGGTCGGTCCTCAGACGTGCCAATGGCGGCGGAGTAACCCGTCAGTTCACGCTGAAGCGCTGATTGCGGATCGGCGGCTTGCCCTCGATCGTGAAGAAGACCGGGGTGCCCCCAAGCGGTGCATCCGCGGGCATGCCCCTCTGGACGTGGAGATGCAGATGCGGCGTCGAGCTGTTGCCCGAATTGCCGACCCGCCCGACCAGTTGCCCGGCGGCGACCGTGTCGCCGGACGCCACGCTGACCGACCCTTGCGCCATATGGGCCAGAAGGACGAACAGGTCAGTGCCCTCGCACCGAATGAGAACATGATTCCCTTCCAGCCGGCTTCGGTCCATTTGCGGCACCTGCATATCGGGCATTCCGTCATGGGCCTGGGCCACAGTTCCGGCACATGGGGAAAAAATATCCTTCCCGAAGATCGCGTAGGCGTCGGGATCCGCCGGCGCGATCCCGGGCGCATAGAGCCCGAATGCATCGGTCCCCACGATATCGACGGCGAAGCTCTGACCGCGATAGGGGTGATCGTCCTGCAGCGTCAGGTAATGGGCATTGAGCGCTTCGGACGGACCGCCGCTTACCACCAGGTAGCGGCCTGGCCCTAGCGGCTGGGACAGGTCAATGGCGATCTCGGGCGGGGTGCGTTGAGTCAGGCCGGGCCATGTCATCACCGACAGCGCCAGCAGCAGGACGGCACCGATGATGCCCTCGATCCATCGCCCTGCCCCGCCAGAGGGGCGCGGCCCCCGCCAAATGCGGAACACCGTCGCGAGCCCCAGGAGCGCCAGATAGAGATAGGGCGTCCACCAGGGCGGAAAGAGCCAGACAAGCGAGAGCATCGAGAACAGAAACAGCATCCCGAGCGCCAGTGCGCGCAGCCACAACCCGGCCCGGGACCGATGCGGCAGAAAGGCGTGCAACGCCAGCAGCGCCAGCGGAAGCACGACGCCCACCAGGATCATGAGGGTTTTTGGTGCCATCGGGTCTGTCCTTCCATCGCTGGCCCTTGCCTAGCAAGGGCCACTTCGGCGCGTCAAACCCCGGCCCGTTATCGCAAGGCCCGCCCCTTCAGGATCGCATCGGCGCCGAACCGGTCCTTGATTCGGTCCACGGCGCGCTCGGCCTCGGCGCGGCGGCCTGCGTCCGGGTCCAGCAGGTCGCCCTCGCGGTCGGCATCGGCGGCCGGGGTAAGCTCGGAAATCCCAACGCCCAGCAGGCGGAACGGCCCCTCACCGACGGCACCTTCAAACAGGCCGCGAGCGGTGCGATAGATCGTGTCGGCCAGCTGCGTCGGCTGGTGCAGGCTCTGGCGACGGGTCAGGCCCTTGTGGTTGGCGCGTTTCAGCTTGAGCGTGACCACGCGCCCGGCCTTGTCCTTGGCCTTGGCCCGGGCGCTGACCTTTTCGGCCATGCGCCAGATATGACCGTCGAGGATATCCGGATCGGCGGTGTCCTCGGCAAAGGTCGTCTCGTTGGACAGGCTCTTGACCGGGCTGTGTGCGCTGACCCGGCGCGCGTCCTGACCACGGGCCAGGTGCCACAGCCGGTCGCCCATCGCGCCGAACCTGTCCTGAAGATCGCGCAAGTCCCAGCGCAGAAGATCGTCGAAGCTTCGGATGCCGGCCCGGTCAAGGCTGTCTTGCGCCGCCGGGCCGATCCCCCAGATCAGCCGCACGGGCCTGGGCCGCAAAAAGTCCATCGTTTCGGCCTTGCCGATCACCGAGAACCCGCGCGGCTTGTCCAGGTCGCTGGCCACCTTGGCCAGGAACTTGTTGTGAGACAATCCGATGGAGCCGGTGATGCCGATTTCCTCTTTCATCCGTTTGACCAGCCGCGCCAGCATCACGGCGGGCGGGTGGCCGTGCAGGCGCGCCGTGCCGGTCAGGTCCATGAACGCCTCGTCCAGCGACAGGGGTTCGACCACCGGGGTCAGCTCATCCATCAGGGCGCGGACCTGTTTCGACACCTCGACATAGCGGTCCATGCGTCCGCGCACGACGATGGCCTCCGGGCAGAGTTGCAGCGCCTTGAACATGGGCATGGCCGATTTGACGCCCTTGATGCGCGCGACATAGCAGGCGGTCGAGACGACGCCGCGCCGGCCACCGCCGATGATGACGGGCTTGCCTTCCAGTTCGGGATTGTCGCGCTTCTCGACACTCGCATAGAAGGCGTCGCAGTCCATGTGCGCGATGGTCAGGTCGAATAGTTCCGGATGCGACAGAACCCGAGGCGACCGGCATTGGGGGCAGCGGGCGGCGGTCTCGAAATCGTGCAGGCAGTCTCGGCACAGGCTTGGCATGGCGTCAGAATACCAGCCCTCGGGGCGGCGTGTTAGCGGGAATCTCGGGGCGAGTTGGAGCGAGTCCCGAAGGCACCACTGCGCAGAATTCTTCGCGCATAGGATGTTTGCCCTAAAAAATCTTCATCGAACGGCCTATAGAGAGCCAAGCAAAATGAATCCGAGGCCGAAGAATGGATATCGAGCAAATGGTTACTGAATTCCTTGGTGGAAACATCGTCTTGGTGCTGCTGGCGATCTTCCTGATTGTCTGCGTTCTCGCCGGCGTCAAGATCGTTCCCCAATCAGAGAAATTCGTCGTCGAACGGTTCGGTCGGCTGCGCTCGGTCCTGGGGCCGGGTATCAATTTCATCGTGCCCTTCCTGGATCGGGTGGCGCACAAGATCTCGATCCTGGAACGCCAGTTGCCGACCATGAGCCAGGACGCGATCACCGCCGACAACGTGCTGGTGCAGGTGGAAACCAGCGTCTTCTATCGCATCATCGAGCCCGAAAAGACGGTCTATCGCATTCGCGACGTGGACGGCGCCATCCAGACCACCGTGGCGGGCATCGTGCGGTCCGAGATTGGCAAGATCGAACTGGACCAGGTGCAGTCGAACCGGGCCTCGCTGATCGAAGCAATCAAGACCCAGTTGGTCAGCCAGGTCGACGATTGGGGCATGGAAGTGACCCGTGCCGAGATCCTTGACGTGAACCTCGATGCGCAGACCCGGCAGGCGATGTTGCAACAGCTTAATGCCGAACGTGCGCGCCGTGCCCAGGTGACCGAGGCCGAGGGCCGCAAGCGCGCGGTCGAGCTTCAGGCCGATGCCGAGCTATATAGCGCCGAACAGGCCGCCAAGGCTCGCCGGGTGCAGGCCGACGCCGAGGCCTATGCGACCGAGGTCGTGGCCGAGGCCATTGCCGCCAATGGCCTTGAAGCGGCGCAATACCAGGTTGCCCTGAAACAGGTCGAGGCGCTCAACGGCATGGCGTCCGGGCAGGGCAACAGCACCATCGTCTTGCCCGCCGATGCGATCGAGGCCTTCGGAAATGCCTTCAAGATGCTCAAGGGGCGCGGCTGATGGAAAACTGGTTCAATGAATGGTGGGTCTGGATGGCCGCCGCCGTGGCGCTGGCCATCCTGGAGGTTGTCGCGCCCGGCTATATCTTCCTCGGCTTCGCCATAGGCGCGTTCTTCATGGGTGCCATGATCGGCCTTGGGATTGCGGGGTTCAGCCTGCCCTGGGCGTTGGTCGTGTTCGCCGTTCTGTCGCTGGTTGCGTTTCTCGCGCTGCGCCGGTTCTTCGGAATCCGCAATGGCCAGGTCAAGATCTGGGATCGCGACATCAACGACTGACCGGATATTTTCGTTTCGCTGTCACCCGGCGTTGGGGGACATGGCCTGTGGTGAGCGCAATTCATCCCTGATGGCCAGCGCCGCCGCGCGGGGGTCGGCGGCTTGCCAGACCGGGCGGCCCACGACCACGTGGTCGGCCCCGCTGGCAATCGCCTGAGCCGGGGTTGTCACCCGTTTCTGGTCACCCAACTCGGCCCCGGCCGGGCGCACGCCGGGTGTGACGATAAGTTTGCCCTCGGCCTCGGGCAAGGCGCGGATCAGCGCGGCCTCCTGCGGGCTGGCGATGACGCCGTCTGCCCCGTTCGACAGGGCGATTCCGGCGCGTTCCTGCACCAGGTCCGTTACCTCGCCCGCCTTGATGCAACTGGCGTCCAGGTCGCCACGGTCCAGCGAGGTCAGGATCGTTACGGCAAGGATTTTCATGTCCTTGCCACCCTTGCCCTCGGCGGCGGCGCGCACGACATGCGGGTCGCCATGAACGGTCAGGAAATCGAGGTCGAACTGGGCCAGCCCGCGCACCGCGGCCTCGACCGTGGCGCCGATATCGAAAAGTTTCATGTCGAGGAAAATGCGCTTGCCGTGCTCGTCCTTGAGCTCGTTCGCCAGCGCCAGCCCGCCGCCGGTCAGCATCCCCAGCCCGATCTTGTAGAAATTCACCGCGTCGCCCAGTGTCTGGGCCAGCTGCAACCCCTCGATCGCATTCGGCACGTCCATGGCGACGATCAGGCGGTCATCTGCGCTCATCCGGTGTTCCTTTCCTAGCTTGGCGGGTGACCTGACCTCTGGCCCTTCAAAGGTCAAGATGCAAGTGTCGTGGCAGGTCAGGGGGTGCGCATGAAACGGGTCTTGCTGGAAGTCTGTGTCGACACGATCGAGGGGCTGGATGCCGCCGTGGCCGGGGGTGCGGACCGGATCGAGCTGTGTTCGGCCCTCGCCTTGGGCGGGCTTACGCCGGGGCCGGGCCTGTTGCAGGCCGCGCAAGAGGTTGCGGTGCCGGTCATGGTGATGATCCGGCCCCGGCCGGGGGATTTCGTTCTAACCGAGGATGAGGTCGACATGGCCTGCGAAGAGATCGCGGAGGTGCGTGCACGGGGGTTGGCCGGTGTCGTGATCGGCGCCAACCATCCCGGCGGAGAATTGGACGCGGCGGCGCTGAGCCGCATGGTCGTGGCGGCCGATGGTCTGGACATCACCTTGCACCGCGCGGTGGACCTGGCACCGGATGCAGCCGAGGCCGTGCAGCTGGCCCGCCGGCTGGGTATCGGGCGCATACTGTCCTCTGGCGGCGCGGTGCGGGCGGTGGATGGCATGGACCGGCTGAGACAGATGGTGCGGGCGGGCGGCACGGCGGTGTCGATCATGCCGGGGGCCGGGATCACGCCAGAGAACGCGGCAACGCTCTTGAAAGGCCTCGGCATCCGCGAAATCCATGCCTCTTGCGGCCGGCCGGTCCCGCAGGATCCGAAAGCGGTCGACCTCGGATTCGCCCCGAGTCAGCTGCGGGTCACATCCGTCGAGGATGTCCGCACTTTGTCGTCGGCCTTGTCGGCGTTAGCCTGAACCGCCCTGTCATGAGCTTCCAGCAGGCGCCTTGCTTTCTCACTGAGGCCGGACGACGACCGGCATTCACTCGTCTTGCACATCACACAACCCTCACTACGGGGCCGAACTAGCAGACTTGCCCGCGCCGGGCCACCTGACCCCAGGCGCAGGTTCGGGGGAATTTTTGCAGAATGCCGCCGCTTGAAAACGCCGATCCGCTTCCCATCTTTTTTGCGAGGCCCGAGAAAGGGGCGCGCCGCGTGTCGGGCGTTCCGCCAAAGGGTGCTTGATAAAGGAGAAAGCTCATGAACTTGGAGAAGTTCACCGAGCGGTCGCGGGGGTTCATTCAGGCCGCCCAGACGATCGCCATGCGGGAAAGCCATCAGCGGATGGTGCCCGAACACCTTCTGAAAGCGTTGATGGATGATGACCAGGGGTTGGCCGCCAACCTCATCAACCGCTCTGGCGGCAACGCCAAGCGGGTGCAGGAAACCATCGACCTTGCGGTCGAGAAACTGCCGAAAGTGACCGGCGATGCCGGGCAGGTCTACCTGGACAGTGCGACCGGCAAAGTGCTGGCCGAGGCCGAGAAGATCGCCCAGAAGGCGGGCGACAGTTTCGTGCCGGTGGAACGGATGCTCATGGCGCTGGCCATGGTGAAATCCGGGGCCAAGACCGCGTTGGAAGCGGGTGCCGTGAACGCCCAGGCGCTGAACGCCGCGGTCGAGGACATCCGCAAGGGCCGCACCGCCGATACTGCCAGCGCGGAAGAGGGTTATGACGCGCTCAAGAAATACGCGCAGGACCTGACTGAACGTGCCCGCGAAGGCAAGATCGACCCGATTATCGGCCGCGACGAGGAAATTCGCCGCGCCATGCAGGTGCTCAGCCGTCGGACCAAGAACAACCCGGTCCTGATCGGCGAGCCCGGCGTGGGTAAAACCGCGATTGCCGAGGGGCTTGCCCTGCGGATCGTCAATGGCGACGTGCCGGAAAGCCTGCGCAACAAGAAATTGTTGGCGCTGGATATGGGCGCGCTGATCGCCGGGGCGAAATATCGCGGTGAATTCGAGGAGCGGCTCAAGGCGGTCCTGACCGAGGTCACCGAGGCTGCGGGCGAAATCATCCTGTTCATCGACGAAATGCACACGCTTGTGGGCGCGGGCAAGACCGATGGCGCGATGGATGCCGCGAACCTGATCAAGCCGGCTCTGGCCCGGGGCGAATTGCACTGTGTCGGTGCGACGACCTTGGACGAATACCGCAAATACGTCGAGAAGGACGCGGCGCTGGCGCGCCGGTTCCAGCCGCTCATGGTCGAGGAGCCGACGGTCGAAGACACCGTGTCGATCCTGCGGGGCATCAAGGAAAAGTACGAGATGCACCACGGCGTGCGGGTCTCGGACTCTGCGCTGGTTTCGGCGGCGACCCTGTCGGCGCGCTATATCACCGACCGGTTCCTGCCGGACAAGGCCATCGACCTTGTGGACGAGGCCGCCAGCCGGTTGCGGATGGAAGTGGATTCCAAGCCCGAAGAGCTGGACCAGCTCGACCGTCAGATCCTGCAATTGCAGATCGAGGCCGAGGCGCTGAAGAAAGAGGATGACACGGCCTCCAAGGACCGGCTGGAAAAGCTGGAAAAGGAACTGGCTGATCTCCAGGACCGCAGTGCCGAGATGACCGCCAAGTGGCAGTCCGAGCGGGACAAGCTGGAAAGCGCCCGTGACCTGAAAGAACAGTTGGACCGGGCCCGTGCCGATCTGGAAATCGCCAAGCGTGAGGGCAATCTGCAAAAGGCCGGGGAGCTGTCCTACGGCATCATCCCGCAGCTTGAGAAGCAGCTGTCCGAGGCCGAACGGGCCGAGGAAGCCGATGGCGTGATGGTGGAAGAGGCCGTGCGCCCCGAACAGATCGCCGCGGTGGTCGAGCGCTGGACGGGCATCCCGATGTCCAAGATGCTGGAAGGCGAGCGCGAGAAACTGCTCAAGATGGAAGAGGAGTTGGGTAAACGCGTCATCGGCCAACGCCAGGCCGTCACGGCGGTGTCGAATGCCGTGCGCCGGGCGCGGGCGGGCCTTCAGGACGAAAACCGTCCGTTGGGGTCGTTCCTGTTCCTCGGGCCGACCGGTGTTGGCAAGACGGAGCTGACCAAGGCGCTGGCCGAATACCTGTTCGACGATGACCAGGCCATGGTTCGGATCGACATGTCCGAATTCATGGAGAAGCATTCGGTCGCCCGTCTGATCGGCGCGCCTCCGGGTTATGTCGGCTATGACGAAGGCGGCGTGCTGACCGAGGCCGTGCGCCGACGCCCCTACCAGGTGGTGCTGTTCGACGAGGTCGAAAAGGCGCATCCCGAGGTGTTCAACGTACTGTTGCAGGTGCTCGACGATGGCATTCTGACCGATGGCCAGGGCCGCCGGGTGGACTTCAAGCAGACGTTGATCGTGCTGACGTCGAACCTTGGGTCGCAAGCGCTGAGCACGCTGAGCGAGGGCGATGATGCCGCGCGGGCCAAGCAGGACGTGATGGATGCGGTGCGGGCCCATTTCCGCCCCGAATTCCTGAACCGCCTGGACGACATGATCGTCTTCGACCGGCTCAGCCGGACCGATATGGACGGCATCGTCGATATTCAGCTGGCCCGCCTGCAGAAGCGGCTTGCCCCGCGCAAGATCTCGCTGGAACTCGACCAGGACGCCCGTAAGTGGCTGGCCGATGAAGGCTATGATCCGGTCTTCGGGGCGCGCCCGCTCAAGCGGGTGATCCAGACGGCCCTGCAAAACCCGCTGGCCGAAGCGCTGTTGGGTGGCGAGATTAAGGATGGTGATACCGTGCCGGTGAGTGCCGGGGCCGACGGGTTGATCGTCGGCGAACGGTTGGGCAGCACCGACCGCCCCAAGCCGGATGATGCCGTCGTCCACTGATTGTCGCTGACTTGGCAAAGGCCCCGCCCGAACGGCGGGGCCTTTCGCATTTCAGGCGGTCAGGACCATCCCGTCGCGCCCGATATGCAGCGGGCCGGCCCAGTGTTTTCGGACCTCGGTGATCCAATGCCTTTCGGTGAAATCCGGGTCGCCATCGGGCACCATGTGGGTCAGTGCCAATTGCCCGACACCGGCCTCGGTGGCGATACGGCCGACATCCTCGGCGCTGGTATGGCTGCGCAGAATATGAGTGCGCAGCCGCGCGTCACCATTGGTCATCCGGGCCACCAGCGCCTCGACCCCGTCGATCAGCATGGCCTCGTGAACAAGGATATCGGCCCCGGCTGCGAACTTGGCCATTTCCGGCATATAGGCCGTGTCGCCCGAGATCACGATGCTTTCGCCAGCACATTCAAAGCGCAGGGCGTAGCTCTCCTTGATCGGAGGATGGACGTTGCGCATCGCCCGGATTGTCAGCCCCTCCGCCTCGTGTACGACCCCTTCGGACAAACGGTTGATTTCGAGCAATGGCGCCAGTGGAACGCGGCCCTCATCGGCGATCCGCAGGGTCACATCGAAGGCCATCGAATCCAGGAACCCATCCCAATAGGCCCGCAGCCCTGATGGCCCGATCACGGGCACCGGACGGTTCAGCCCCGCGACCCAGGCGGTATGCAGAAGCGGGCCGAGCTCGAGGTAATGATCGGAATGCAGGTGGGTGATCAGGATCAGGTCGATCCCGGTCAGCGGCACCCCCGCATCGCACAGGCCACGTGTGGCGCCAAGCCCGGCATCCACCAGGATGGTCTTGCCGCCGATCTGGACAAGGTTCGATGTGGGCATGTGCGATCCGGGCCGGATCGCGGGGCCGCCCTTGACCCCCATCATGGTGATTTGCGCGGTCATCTCGGCCCCTGCGTCGTTGCCCCGGCAGGTTTGCCCAGACCCGCGCAAAAGAAAAGCCCCGCCGAAGCGGGGCTTTCCGTGTCATGTCCGCAGGATCACTCGGGAAGGATCACGCTGTCGATCACGTGGATCACGCCGTTCGATGCCTCGATGTCGGCGGCGGTGACGGTCGCACCATCCACGGTCACGGCGTCGCCCACACCGATGGTGACTTCGGCACCGTTCACGGTGGCGGCCATCATGCCGTCGGACAGATCACCGGACATCACTTTGCCGGGGACCACGTGGTAGGTGAGGATCGCGGTCAGCGCCTCGGTATCTTCCAGCAGGCCTTCGACGGTGCCCTCGGGCAGCGCGGCGAAGGCTTCATCGGTGGGCGCGAAGACGGTGAACGGGCCGTCGCCCTTCAGGGTTTCGACCAGCCCGGCGGCTTCGACCGCTGCGACGAGCGTCGTGAAATTGCCCGCTTCGACGGCGGTGTCGACGATGTCCATCGAATGCCCGCCGGCGAAGGCGCCGGTGGCGAGAGTGGTTGCGGCAGTGGCTGCGATAAAGGTACGGCGAAGCATAGTGTTCTCCATTCTGACTCTAGTCCAAATGCCATCATTGGCATCGTAGGGGATTACGAACGGGACCGATCTTGGATGACGGGCGTTTTCCGCCGACAGGGATTGACGAAAAGGCTGCGGCGCCTAAGCCGCGGCCTTTTCTGGTTTCAAGTCACGTATGGGTGAGTCCAAGTGAAGTGGCGTGATCGCAGGCGCCGTTATGCGAGTGGCTCGATCGGAAGCTCAACGATGAAATCGTCCGCCGTCAGTTCAGATGGCAGCACCCCTTCGAGCGTGATCGAGCCCCAGCCCTTGAGATCGATGACCGTATTCCCGTCAACCTCAGTGGTCTGATAGAGCAGGATGCGTTCGATATCCCAGATGCCCAACTCGGCACCCAGCAGGATCTTGTCGTCGCCATTGCCGAAGTCGCTGATGATGTCGTGGTTGAACGTGCCGCGAAACTCGAAGATGTCGGCGCCGGTATTACCTGTCATCCGGTCGCCGCCCAATCCGCCGTTGATCAGGTCATCACCGCCGCCGCCGCCCAACCGATCACCCTGCGCGCCGCCATAAAGCGCATCGTTGTCCGATCCGCCGAACAACACGTCGTCGCCTGCGCCGCCTTCCAGCGTGTCTTTGCCATCGTCGCCATAGAGGCGATCATCGCTCTTGCCGCCATACAGGTGATCTTGGCCGTCACCCCCGTAGGCCGTGTCGTCACCGTGGTCGCCAAAGATGAAATCATCCATGATGCCACCGTAGATCAGGTCGTTGCCGGACCCGCCGTTGAGCGTATCCTTGCCCTCTTCGCCGTAGATCAGGTCGTGACCGGTGCCGCCATAGACCTCGTCCGATTGGGCGCCGCCATAGATTTCGTCGGATTGGCTACCGCCCAGGATCACGTCTTCGCCCTTGCCGCCGCGCAGGGTATCGCCGCCCTTGCCGCCGCTGAGCACGTCATCGCCGGAATTGCCATTGACCTGATCGGCGCCGGTGCCGCCATAAACGGAGTCGTCGCCCGCGCCGCCCCAGCCGTGGTCGTTGCCCGAGCCGAGAAAGATCGTGTCGTTTCCTTCGCCGCCGTCGATCCGGTCATTGCCGAGGTTGCCGGAAATGCTGTCATCGCCTTCGCGGCCCATGAAGCTGTCGCGCCCATCAAGCAGGTCGATATGGTCCGCAAAGGACGTGCCCACCAGCAGGTCATCGCCGACGGTCGGTCCGGCCGGTGTATCGTTCAGGGAAACCTCTGTCGGCAGCAGGACAGCATCAAGAACGAAAATCGTGCCGTTATCCGCCGGGGTGATCGCGATGACCGTCGCATCGGGGGTTTGCATGTCGCTGTCGGTGACCGGGTCGCCGATGGAAAGGGCGGGCGGGGTCGCCTCCAGGTGACCGGTCAGGATGGCCTCCAGCAATGCGTCCGGATCGCCGATCGTGGACAGCTCGTTATAGATGAAATGGCAATGGCGGTGTCGTCTGACAGGTCGCCGACATAGCCGAAGGACACGGCCAGATCGAGAAAGGCATTGTCCGTCGGTGCGTAGAGCCCGACATTGGCCAGCGGATCGCTGAGTGTCTCAAGAAGCGTAGAGCCCGGATTGTTCGAGTCATTCAGCAGGACCAAGCCCGCCAGAATTGTGAAATCATCGTTTGCCGTCGCAAGATCGGTAATTGTCGGCATCATATCCCCCATACAAAAGCGGAACGGCACCTGCGTGCCGCCACATCAAAGAATTCGCTGCTCTTGCATCCCCCGGATTGCGCCTTCCCCAGCGCTGACAGTGCCATAATGACGCCACATTTCGGCCTGCCTTTTGCCACAGGCTACCGAAAGCAGTTGAAAAGGCAAATCTTTCCAAGCGCTTTTCAAGATTTGCGGGCGGGCTTTCACGTGTTCGGGACAATGCCCGCCACCCGTGGCAGAGTGTTTCCCGAAAGGAGGCGACTTATGTTTTCACCCTTGTCGATGACCGTTCTCGAGGTCCTGGCACTCGTCTTCATCCTGTTGCTTGGTCTGGGGCTGCTTGCGCTGATTGTGCTGTTCATTCTCGATCGCAGCCAGCGCGGCGATGCGATCCGGCGCAACTATCCGGTGATCGGGCGCTTCCGGGGTCTGTTCACCACGCTTGGCGAATTTTTCCGTCAGTACTTCTTCGCCATGGACCGTGAAGAACTGCCCTTCAACAGGGCGCAGCGTGACTGGGTGAAACACGCCGCCGAGCAGGAGGGCAACACGGTCGCGTTCGGGTCGACCCGGAATCTCGGAGTGGTCGGCACGCCGATCTTCGTGAATTCCGCGTTCCCGCCATTGGACAATCAGTATGCCAGCACCGAACCGATGGTCATCGGGGAGGGCGCGCGGCACCCCTATACCGCGCGGTCGATTTTCAACCTTTCCGGCATGTCCTATGGTGCCCTGTCGAAACCCGCGGTTCAGGCGCTCTCGCGCGGCTGCAAGATGGCGGGTATCTGGATGAATACCGGCGAGGGCGGTCTGTCGCCCTATCATCTCGAAGGTGGCTGCGACCTTGTCTTCCAGATGGGCACCGCGAAATTCGGTGTCCGGGATGCCGAGGGCAATCTCGACGACGACAAGCTGCGTGAGGTTGCGGCGCATGACCAGGTCCGGATGGTCGAGATCAAGCTGGCGCAGGGTGCCAAGCCAGGCAAGGGCGGTATCCTGCCCGCCGCCAAGATCAGTCCCGAAATTGCAAGGATCCGTGGCGTGGCGCAGGGGCAGGACGCAATTTCGCCCAATCGGCATCTTGGCGTGGACGATTGGGGCGACCTGCTGGATTTCGTGCACCATGTGCGGGAGGTCTCTGGCCTGCCCACGGGTATAAAGACTGTGATGGGCACCGAGGACGCCTTGGAAGGCTTGTTCGATGCCATCGCTGCGCGCGGTGCCGATGCCGCGCCCGATTTCATCACGCTGGACGGGGGCGAGGGCGGCACCGGGGCCGCGCCGATGCCGCTGATCGACCTTGTGGGTATGTCCATTCGCGAGGCCCTGCCGCGCCTCGTGGATCTGCGCGACTCGCATGGGTTGCATGACCGCATTCGCATCGTCGCCAGCGGCAAGCTGGTCAATCCCGGTGACGTGGCCTGGGCGATCTGCGCAGGAGCCGACTTCGTCGTATCGGCGCGCGGCTTCATGTTCAGTCTGGGCTGCATCCAGGCATTGAAGTGCAACAAGAACACCTGCCCCACGGGCATCACGACCCATGATCCGCACCTTCAAAAAGGTCTGGTCGTCGAGGAAAAGGACGGTCGGGTGGCTGCCTATGCCCGACAGATCATCAAAGAGGTGGAAACCATCGCCCATTCCGTCGGTGTGGCCGAGCCGCGTCTGATGCGGCGCTCCCATGTGCGGATCGTGCAGCCCGATGGCGGTTCGGTCCCCATGAGCCGGATCTATCCAGGTTACAGCGACCTGTCGTCATCGTGAGCAAAGTTGGGGTGTGAATTCCCCCGCCTTGGCTAAGTAATGACAAAGAGCAAAGGAGAGGGCGAATGGCGCACCGCTGGATTAATGACCTGACACATGACGACGTGACACCGAAGGCGCTTTGGCTGAATCGCCGGCAGTTGATTGCCGGTCTCACGGCGACGGGCGCGGCCGGGCTTGGTGGCCCGGTGGCCGCGCAGGGAAGCCTGGAGCCGAACACATGGGAAGAGATCACCACCTACAACAACTTCTATGAATTCGGCACCGGCAAGGGCGATCCGGTGCAGAACGCGCCGGCCATGGATACCAGCGGCTGGCAGGTTACGGTGGATGGGCTGGTGGACAATCCCGGCACCTATGACCTCATGGACCTGATCGGGGACATGGAGACCGAGGAACGCATTTACCGGTTTCGTTGTGTCGAGGCGTGGTCGATGGTGATCCCCTGGAACGGATTCGAGCTGGCGGACCTGCTGGCCAAGGTCGGGGTGCAGGANGGNGCCNNNTATGTNGCCTTCGAGACGGCCGTGATCCCAGAGGTCATGCCCGGCGTGCGGCGTCGCGTCTTGGACTTTCCCTATGTCGAGGGNCTGCGNCTGGACGAGGCNATGCANCCGCTGACCATCATGGCGACCGGCATCTATGGCGAACCGATCCCGAACCAGAACGGCGCGCCCATGCGTCTGGTGGTGCCGTGGAAATACGGNTTCAANTCGATCAAGAGCATCGTGCGCATTTCGCTTGTGGCCGATCAGCCGCCGACCAGCTGGAACAAGGCCAATGCGCGGGAATATGGCTTCTATAGTAATGTGAACCCGAACGTGGACCATCCTCGCTGGTCGCAAGCCACGGAACGGCGCATCGGCGGCGGCATCTTCTCGCAGCGGCAGGACACGCTGATGTTCAACGGCTATGACGAGGTCGCCGGCCTCTATGATGGCATGGACCTGACCGAGTTCTATTGATGGCCCTCATTGACCCGATCAACAGCGCCGCGCGGCGGGTTCCTGCATGGTCCTTATATATACTGTGTGCCGCCTGGGCTGGCTGGGTCTTTTACCTGGGGGCCACCGGGGGTCTCGGTGTCGAACCGATCGAGGCGCTGGAACATGAATACGGCGCCATGGCGCTCAAGCTGCTGGTCGTGGGGCTGGCGATCACGCCCCTGCGCCGGTTTGCCGGGATCAACCTCATGAAGTTCCGCCGTGCCGTTGGTGTGTCAGCCTTCTTCCTGGTGCTTGCGCATCTCCTCGTCTGGGCGGTGCTGGATGTGCAAAGCCTTGATAGGATCTGGGCGGATATCGTGAAACGGCCTTACGTGACCGTGGGAATGGCCGGATTCCTCTTGTTGCTGCCCCTGGCGCTGACTTCGAACAATCGCGCGGTCCGCAGATTGGGGCCCAAATGGCGGCAGCTGCACAAGTTGACTTACCCGGCCGCGATTCTGGCGGCGATTCACTTCATATGGCTCGCCAAGGGATTTCAGATCGAACCAGTGGTCTGGTTGGTCGTGATTTGCGGCCTGTTGGCGAGTCGCCTGCGTCTTGGACGGGCGTCAAACGCACGAGTCGCCCCTTCAAAAGGATGAATCGGGGGCGCGCCGGCAGGAATCTTGGCCGAGTCACCGGCCGACTCGAAGTTTTTTCGCGTCTTTGCCCGGTGACTCGCCTCTGATTCACGCCCGACTCGCGGGAGTATTGGGGGTAACCTTGTGGATAACCCAATATCTAGCGGTTCGGCACAACAGAACAGGGTAACAAAATTACGACAAACCCTTCGCAAGCGCAGCATTCTTCAAGCAACCCATGGAAAACAAAGAAAAAACCGGGAAATTCGAAAAAAGTGCACTTTCCCGGAAAAAACCTCTTGCGGACCCCAGCACCAAACCGTAAATACCCCCTCACCGGCGGCGCTGAGGCGCACAACGGGACGCCAGACGGGGCGGCGGCGACAAGCCAAGGCCAACGAGACGTAAGAAATACCAGAGGTAATCGAGGCGGGGCGCGCCAAGGAAGTTAGGGCGCATCCAGTCACTTTTGTCTCTACGCTCTTTGAAATCGCAAGTATCTGAAGAGATATGTGGGCGGTTTGGTTCAAATCGATGGATCAACGTCTGTATATCGCGCTCATAGGCTTCGGCCGATAATTGAGTGTCAGCTTCACTGTTTGGACGGTTTCCGGTTTCTTATGAAACCAGAAGCACAACAAACAGAAGACTGTCCCGTTTGAACAACGGGACGATGTGCAGAGGTTCGAACGTCAAGGATACGCTGGCAACAGCGTTTCAACTTGAGAGTTTGATCCTGGCTCAGAACGAACGCTGGCGGCAGGCCTAACACATGCAAGTCGAACGAAGCCTTCGGGCTTAGTGGCGGACGGGTTAGTAACGCGTGGGAATGCCCTTCACTACGGAATAGTCCCGGGAAACTGGGTTTAATACCGTATACGCCCTTCGGGGGAAAGAATTTCGGTGAGGGATCAGCCCGCGTTAGATTAGGTAGTTGGTGGGGTAATGGCCTACCAAGCCTACGATCTATAGCTGGTTTGAGAGGATGATCAGCAACACTGGGACTGAGACACGGCCCAGACTCCTACGGGAGGCAGCAGTGGGGAATCTTGGACAATGGGGGAAACCCTGATCCAGCCATGCCGCGTGAGTGACGAAGGCCCTAGGGTCGTAAAGCTCTTTCAACTGTGAAGATAATGACGGTAGCAGTAGAAGAAACCCCGGCTAACTCCGTGCCAGCAGCCGCGGTAATACGGAGGGGGTTAGCGTTGTTCGGAATTACTGGGCGTAAAGCGCGCGTAGGCGGA
>PR_CR_10_Liq_1_inCRDRAFT_1000539_pt1 | contig 23446 bp, 24 predicted proteins | sample PRCRCaboRojoPR_3_FD_10241 | JGI IMG/M metagenome (IMG submission 10241)
GGGTGGCGCTGCCCGTGCGCCGCCGCCACCCCGCCGCCACCGCCGATCTGCGTGGGTCAACCTTTGTCCGAGACCTTTTACTGGCACGACTACGAGACCTGGGGCAGCGCCCCGGCCGTCGATCGCCCCTGTCAGTTCGCCGGGCTGCGCACCGACACCGAGCTCAATGCCATCGGCGAGCCCCTGGTGATCTTCGCCCGGCCCGCCGATGATCTGCTGCCGCAGCCCGACGCCTGTCTGATCACCGGCATCACACCCCAGCGTGCGGCGCAGGAGGGCCTGCCGGAAGCGGTGTTTGCCCGCACCATCGAGCGTGAGCTGGCCGTGCCGGGTACCTGCGGCGTCGGCTACAACAGCCTGCGCTTCGACGACGAAATCACCCGCCACCTGTTCTACCGCAACCTGCTGCCGCCCTACGCCCACACGCACCGCAACGGTAACTCCCGCTGGGATCTGATCGACGTCCTGCGTCTTGCCCATGCCCTGCGCCCGGGGGGCATCCAGTGGCCGGAACGCGAGCCCGGCGTTACCTCCTTCAAGCTGGAAGATCTCACCGCCGCCAACGCCGTGGCGCATGCGGGCGCCCACGATGCGCTGGCCGACGTGCGCGCCACCATCGCCATGGCGCGCCTGCTGAAGGCCGCCCAGCCGCGGCTCTTCGACTATGCGCTGACGCTGCGCTCGCGCAAGGTGGTGGACGACCTCATCGACCGCGGCGAGCCGCTGCTGCACGTCTCCCAACGCTTTCCCGCCGCGCAGGGCTGTATCGCACCCGTGCTGATGGTGGCCGGCGCCGAGGACAACCCCAAGCAGCGTTGGTGCTTCGATCTGCGCGCCGACCCGACGCTGCTGTTGGACCTGTCCGCGGATGAGATTCGCGCCCGAGTCTTTGCCGCCAGCGACGCGCTGCCCGAGGGTGTCGAGCGCATCCCCCTGAAGGGGCTCAAGACCAACGCCGTGCCCATGCTCGCACCCATCAAGACCCTGGATGCCGAGGCCGCGGCGCGCTGGGACATCGACGTCGCCACGGTCAGCGCCCATGCGGCCGTCATTCGCCAACATGCCGATGCCATCGCCGCCAAGGTGCGCGAAGTCCATCGGCGCGAGCCGGATACGGGCCCGCGGGATGCCGAGCGCATGCTCTACGGCGGCGGCTTCTTCGCCGACGCCGACGTCCGTGAAATGGCCCGGCTGCATGACCTGAGCCCGCAGGCGCTCGCCGGCGAGCACCCCCGCTTCCAAGACCCGCGGCTGGCGACGTTGCTGTTTCGGATGCGCGCGCGCAACTGGCCCGAGACGCTCACCGAGGCCGAGCGTGAGGACTGGGATGCCTGGCGCTTCGAGCGCCTGACCGACCCCGAACAGGGCGCCTCCATCGCCATCGACGCCTTCGAGGGGCGCCTCGCCGAGCTGGCCGAGGCCCACGCCGACGACCCGGCCAAGCAACGGCTGCTGGCGGCGCTGGCGCAGTGGGGTGAGCGGGTGATGGACGCCGGCGTGTAGCGCCCGCCCGCCGCGCGCGCCCCGCGGCCGCGGCGCCGGCGGCGTCTCAGGTACCGCAGAAGGTCTGGTGCACCACTTCATGCGCCGCCGGAGGATTGCGGTATTCGGCGTGCTCGGCATGATCCTCGTACGGCCGGGAGACCACCGCCAGTAACTGCTCCAGCGGTGTCAGGTCGCCGCCCTGGGTGGCGGCGTCGATGACCGCCTGCACGCGGTGATTGCGCGGAATATAGGCCGGATTCAGCGCGCGCATGCGGGCCTGGCGCTCGGCGTCGAGCTCGTTGTGCGGGGTCAGCCTGGCCTGCCATCGGCTCGCCCAGTCGTCGAAGGCGGCGGGCTCGGCGAACAGGCTGCGGACGGGCTCGAGCGTGCCCGGGTCGTCGGGGCTGGCGTCGCTCAACAGGCGGAAGGTGTTGGTGAAGTCCGCGCCGTGTTGGGCCATGCGCCCGAGGAGGTCGGTCACCAGCTCATCGTCGGCGCCGGTGTCGGTGCCGGGGTCGTCCGTGAGGCCGATCTTGGCGCGCAGGCCGCCGTAGTAGGCGGGCTCGAAGGCCTGGCCGTAGGCGTCGAGGGCCGTGCGCGCCTTGGTCTTGGCGGCGTCCATGTCGTCGTCCAGCAGCGGCAGCAGGCAGTTGGCCAGCTGGGTGAGGTTCCACAGGCCGATGCTCGGCTGCTGGCCGTAGGCGTAGCGGCCGAAGCGGTCGATGGAGCTGTAGACCTGGTTGGGGTCGTAGGCGTCCATGAAGGCGCAGGGGCCGTAATCGATGGTCTCGCCGGACAGCGCCATGTTGTCGGTGTTCATGACGCCGTGGATGAAGCCCACCAGCAGCCAGCGGGCGATGAGCTCGCCCTGGCGGGCGGCGACGGCGGCGAGCAGCGCCGCGTAGGGCTCGGCGTCGTCGGCCAGCGTGGGATAGTGACGCTGGATCAGGTAGTCCGCGAGGGTGCGCACGGCGTCGGTGTCGCCGCGGCGGGCGAAGTATTCGAAGGTGCCGACGCGCATGTGGCTCGCTGCGACGCGCGCGAGGATGGCGCCGGGCTCCGGGCGCTCGCGGAACACGGGCTCGCCGGTGGCGACCATGCCGAGGGCGCGGGTGGTGGGGATGCCGAGGCCGTGCATGGCCTCGCCCAAGATGTACTCGCGCAGCACGGGGCCGAGCGCGGCGCGGCCGTCACCTGAGCGCGAAAAGGGCGTGCGCCCGGCGCCCTTGAGCTGGACGTCGCGGCGGTGTCCGTGGCGGTCGATGACTTCGCCCAGCAGAATGGCGCGGCCGTCGCCCAGGCTCGGCACGAAGTTGCCGAACTGGTGCCCCGCATAGGCCATGGCGATGGGGCGGGCCGTCGCCGGCAGCCGGTTGCCGGCGAGCATGGCCACGCCGTCGGCGCTCGCCAGCCAGTGGGCGTCCAGTTGCAGGTCCGCCGCCAGCGCCCGATTCAGGCGCAGCAGGGCGGGCTCGGCGACGGCTGTCGGTGCGATGTCGGCATAGAAATGCCCGGGCAGCCCGGCGTAGCTGTGCTCGAAGGCTGGCAGCGGAGAGGGAGCGGGCGCGGCGGCGGTGCTCGGTCTGGTCATGAAGGATCCTTGGCTTCTGCGGGCGGCTATTCCCGACTCATTTGCTCAGATCTAGCAAAGTGCGGACCCTGCCTGGAGGGGACAATGCCCGCATCGTGCCCGCATCGTGCCTGGGCCACGGGGCTTCGCGCCGCTGTTCAGCCCCAGCATTGGCGGGGCAAGGGCCCGCCGGCGCCGATGCCCATCATGCTGGATGGTGATCCGCGCGCACGGCATTGCGTCCGGCCGCCTTGGCCGCNTAGAGNGCGTCATCGGCCCGCTTGAGCNCGGTATCGAGGGTGTCATCGGGCACGAACTGCGCGACGCCGAAGCTCGACGTCACGCGGCCGACGTCCNGGAACTCTTCCCCTTCGATCAGCGCGCGCAGTCTCTCCGCGGCCTCCTGGGCCTGTGCGATATCGCAGTGGGGAAGCACCACGGCGAATTCATCGCCGCCTAAGCGCGCGGGCACATCAATCGCTCGCAGGTGCGCACGGATGCGCCGGGTCAGCTCCGCCAGGACGTGATCCCCCGCCTGGTGTCCGTGGGTGTCGTTGATGGATTTGAAATGATCGATGTCGAACAGCATGAGCGACAAGGGTTCGCCGTAGCGATGCAGGCGCTCNGCTTCGGTCAGGACAGCCTGCTCGAACGACCAGCGATTGTGGACGCCCGTCAGTCGGTCCGTGGTGGCGAGCGCCTTCAGTTCCAAATTGGTTGCCTTGAGCGCCTGATTGGCGANCTCCACCTCCTCTTTGGCGGCGATCAGTGCCTGCTCGGCGCGCACGCGGTCGGTGAGCAACCGCCGCTCCGTCTGTCTGCGCGCGGTGATGTCGACGAACGCGGTAATCAGCATGTCATCGATGACTGAGGCGCTGATCATCACATCGCGCGCCGCACCGCCTTTGCAGATCACCTTGAGCTCGCGCCCGTCGATTTGGCCATCCCCCGTTGTGGCCTCGGCGATCGCGGCGTCCCAGGAGGCCATGGCCTCGGCTCGGTCGGCCGCGTCGGGATAGGCAAGCCTCGCCCAATCCGCGACGGTCGGTATGTCCTCGAGGGTGTAGCCGAAAGCGCGCAGGAACTGTCGATTGACGTACAACACGCGGCGTGGGGGCGTGAGCGATGTGACGGCAACGGCCGTTGGCAGATGTTCCAACAGCGCGCGCTGCTGGTTTTGGACGGCCAGCGATGGGATCTCGGCCCGCCTGCGGGCCGAGACATCGATCATCACGCCGTGCCAGACGAGCTGTCCGGTCTCGGTACTGCGAGGATGACATTCGATTGCCACCCAAACGATCTCGCCGCGCACCAGCAGCCGGCCTTCCCAGCTGAACGCGACCCGCTCGGCCAAGGCTCGCCGATGGCTATTGAACACGCTTTGGCGATCGTCTGGATGAATACGCTCAATGGCCAAGCCCTGATCGGCCATGAACTGCGCTCGGCTCAGGCCGTACAGCTGAAGCCAGCGGTCGCTGACGAAGCTGAAGGCCATGCGACCGTCCGGCTGGATCTCGGCGATAGAGGTTGCCACCGCAAGAGCCTCGGCCGACTGGAGATCGGGTTGTATGGGGGGCTGTGGAGCCATGTGACAGGTCTGTCGATCCTGGCCGGGGAGTGGCCCGTCGCCGGCGTCCGCCCGGGCGGCGGCGGTCGCTGGCGGCAGGCGCCGGGGACGATCTGCGGCGAGGCCGCAGGCGTCGCTGCCGCTGTCGCCGCGGAGAAACGTTCCCGTGGCTGCCAAGCATTAGAGGATATTCCTGGATGCGCCTTTCCTGTGGCGCTGCCTGCCTTGCGACGCGCTCGTTCGGCGGGGTATCGCGGAGGCTCGTCGGGCCCTCGATATTCGTACACGCCTTCGGTTGGCTCCGCTGTCTTCAGCATAGCGGTAGCCACTGCGCAGTTTTGTGACGGCTGTCCGCAATGTGAGCGATAACCGCGAGCGAAGCCGCGGCAGACCGCGGTGGGTGTGCTGGTGCGCCCGGTCGATTGCGCCCGGCCGATTGTGCCCGGTCGGTTCTACCCGGTGGGGTCTGCCGCGGGAGTTACGACGCGTAGGGTGCGGATGACGGGCTGCGCCTACGGAAGACGCCGGCGGGCGCTATCGATCCTTGGCGGTCCCGGCCAACGGCGGCACGGCGCTCGAGCATGTGTTTCCCGCATTTTCTTGGCGGTTCGTGCCACCGATCGTGGTCGAGGTATCCTGCCTGGTGTGGGCAGGATGGATCAATCGGGGGTTCCTCGGGCTGCGGGGGTGGGAATCATCGTGCGATGCCGAACGGACTTCTGCCGCGCCCGCACTCGTCGAATGTCCTCGTCGGCGCCAGACCCGTCGCCTCTGGGTTTTCGGCCCTTGCAGGCCGGGTGTGAGCCGACAATTGACTGACGCCGGGCATCACCTGCGCGGCCCATCGACCAACATTGCTGANCAGANGCCCGTGCCGCCGCNGCACCTGCCGGGCTTACTGCTCGGGCTGGTCGGTGTCGGCGCCGGCTTCAGCGGCGTCGGCCTCGGGCTCCGGCGCCTTCTGCTTCGGCGGCTCGACGAGTCCCTCGGCGCGGAGAATGGCGGCCTTGTCGTCGCCGTTCACCCATTGCTTGGTCTTCATGTCCTTGACCGCATGCCGCCCGGAGCGTTTTTTGTAGATGCGGTGGGTGTCGGTCTTCTTGAGCTGTTCCATCGTTCGTCGGTCTCGCTTGGATGACTGCTGGGATGATTGCTGAGGTGACTGGGTGGGGCCGGTCCCGGCCGGGGTGAATCCTGGTTGGGCTGGGTTCTGGTTTGGCTGGGTTCTGGTTGGGCTGGGTTCTGGGTGGGCCAGATGTGCGCTGGCACGGATCAGGCAGGCGCTGCCGTGGCGGCGTCCGGTGCATGCAGGATGGTCTCCATGGCCGTCGCGCGCACGGGCTGCGTCAGCACGGCATGCAGTGGAAAGCGCGCCGCGAGCAGCGGCACGTAGCGGGCCTGGTCCGGCGCCACCAGTACGATCACCCGCGCCGCCGGTGCATGCTTTTGCAGACTCGACAGAAACACATCCAGGTTGCTGACATTGGCCCCGGCGTAGTTGTTGCCGAAGCCGTAAAAGAACTCCGCGACCACCCATGCGGGTGTCACCCGCTTCAGCGCCTGGATGGCCTTGCGCTGCGACGGCAGCCGCATCTCCGCGAGACCGAGGCGACGGTAGAGGTCCGACAGGCGCGGGTGGGTGGGCGCCTCGACGATTGAGAACAGGGTCGGCACCGGGCCAGGCTCAGCGGCGCTCGTCGTCTTCGAGGCGGTCCCAGTGCCGGTCTTCGCCTTCATCCAGGTAGGGGGGCGGCTCGTCGATGCGCTCCACGTCCACTTCGAATTTTGCCAGCAGTGCCGCGATGGCGCCGACGGCGGCGATCACCGGCGCCAGCAATGTCAGCGCGCCGCCGACGGCGATACCCGCCGTGAGCGGCACCTCGAGGAGCGCCTCGCCGCTGGGGCGCCGGATGATGAGCCGGCGCACATTGCCGTCGGCGATGAGTTGCTTGACGAAATCCACCAGCTCGTGGCCGGCGATGCTGAAACGCTCGGTGATGGTGCGCTTGCCTTTGCTCATGCTCTCGGTTGCTCGGGCTCGGGACTGGGTGGGCGCGGAAAATACATCACTATAACCGAGATTCATCGCCGCGGGCGACACCGCATCGCTCAGCTGCCCGGGCTGCGACAGAAGCGCTGCAGCCGGGGGGCATCGGGGCCGACGGCTTCGTCCGAGGGCAGGGGTGCCGCCGGATCGCGAATCCAGTGCGCGATGTCGTGGCGCACCCTGGCGCCCTGGAGATCGCGCGCCAGCATGTGCCAGCCGTGGCGGTAAAGCGCCAGCTGGAGGCCGTCGGCGTTCGCCGGCAGCCGCTCGAGCATGCGGCAAAAGGCGGCCGGCGGGATGATGCGGTCATGCTCGCCATAGAGCAGCAGCACCGGGCCATGCAACCGCTCGACGCCGGCGACCGCCCGGTCCATCAAATTGGTCACGCCCCAGAGCGCATCCACGCGCGCGCCCTTCAGCACCAGTGGGTCCGCGCCCATGTCGCGCAGCATCTCCATGTTGTCGGAAGGGTGGATCGGTACGCCCTCGCCGGTGAGCACCTTGCCCGGTGCGATGCGCACCGCGGTGTCCAGCGCCAGTCGTTGATACCAGGGCATGCTGTCGCGGCTCCAGACCGCCGGTGCGATCAGCACCAGCCCGTCGGCGTCCAGCGGCCTGTCGGCCAGGGCGGCGAGCACCACCGCGGCGCCCATGCTCTCGCCCATTACCACCAGCCTGGCCTGCGGGTGGCGCCGCCGCAGGGCGCGGATGAGCGCACGCAGGTCCGCGGTCAGCTGCCCGGCGCCGTGCCAGCGTCCGGTGAGCCGCCCGGCACCGAACCCGCGCTGGTCCACCGCATAGACGCGCACGCCGTCGGCGGACAAGCGCCGCGCCAGCGGCGCGAAGGCATGGCCATAGTCGTTGAAGCCGTGCAGCGCGAGTGCGACGGTCTCCGTTGCCGCGTCCACCGGCGGCCCCCAACGGCGCAGCGGCAGGCGAAAGCCATCCGGCATGCGCACGGATGCCGCGGTGAGCGCCGGTGTCAGCACCGGCTCCACGGTGCTCAGGGGCCGTGGACTGGCGCAGCCGAACAGACTCAAGGCGGCGGCCAGGGCCAGGGCCAGGCCCAGGGCCGCGGGCGCCTGGGCACAGCAGGGATGGCTCGGCCTTGGGCTTAGGCCGGCGCTCAGCCGGGAGCCGAGGGCGGTGCCCCAACCTCGGGCGGGGCTTCGCAGGAGCCCGATCGACCCCTCTGCGTTGGCATGCTTCATGGCGGTGGCGGTCGCCAGTCGAGAAAGTCGGCCAACGCCCGCTGGTAGTGGGGTTGGCTGTCCAGGAAGCCCTCGTTGTGGCCGCCGGTGAGGTCCACGAAGCGCTTCGGCGCATTGGCGGCGGCGAACAGGGCCCGACCCTGGTCGTAGGGCACCACGCCGTCGTCCGGGCTGTGCAGCACCAGCACCGGGGCCTGTACCTGCCCCATGCGGGTGGCCGTTGGAAAGTGGTAGCGCAGGGGCACGAGGCGGGCCAGCACTGGGTAGTGCCGTTTCGCCATGGCCCGGAGGTCCGCGAAGCTGGACTCGACGATGAGCGCGCCGGGGCGTACCCGTGCCGCCAGGGCGGCGGCGACGGCCCCGCCCAGGGAGCGGCCGAAGACCACGATGTCGGCGGGGGCGATGCCACGGTCGTGGGTCAGCCAGTGCCAGGCCGCATCCGCGTCCTGATACAGTCCGGCCTCGCTGGGCCGTCCGCCGCTTTGGCCGTAGCCGCGGTAATCGATGATGAGCACGTCGAGCCCGAGCTCGGCGAAGATCGCCACCGACGCCTCCCGGTGGGAGACATTGCCGGCGTTGCCGTGCAGGAACAGCAGCGTCTGCGGGCGTGCCCGCCGGCGCTGCGCAAACGGCGGCTGCGCGGGCACGAACCAGCCGTGCAGGCGCTCGCCGTCGGCGGTGGTGAGCCAGACATCCTCATAGTCCATGCCCCAATGCGCGGGATTGCCGATCAGCACCGGGAACGGACGGAACAGGAGCTTCGGCTGCAGCAGCCACACCAGCAATGCCAGAAGCAGCGCACCGGCGGCGATCTGGGCGGCGATGGAGAGCAGACTTGCGAGCATACGCATGGGTGAGGCGGCCCCGCCGATGACGTCGACGCCCCCGTCGCGGTCAATCGAGCAGCGCCAGCGGCCCCTCTTGCATCGCGGCGATCTGCTCGCGCAGGGACAGCACCTGATCCTGCCAGAAGCGCGGCTCGGCGAACCAGGGGAAGGCTTCGGGGAAGGCCGGATCTTCCCAGCGACGAGCGAGCCAGGCGGCGAAGTGAATCTGCCGCAGGGTGCGCAGGGCCTCCAGCAGGTGCAGCTCCCGGGGGTCGAAGTCGCGGAATTCCCGGTAGCCGGCGAGCACGGCGCCGAGCTGGCCGGCCATCTCGGCGCGCTCGCCCGCCAGCAGCATCCAGAGATCCTGGATGGCGGGGCCGGTGCGGGCGTCGTCGAGGTCCACGAAATGGCCGCCGGCGTCGGTCCAGAGGATATTGCCGCGGTGGCAATCGCCGTGCAGGCGCAGCTGGGTGACGGCCCCGGCGCGCTCGAAGCAGGCGTGCACTTCGCCCAGGGCCTGCTGCAGCACCGAGCGGTAGGCGGGCTCCAGCTCGGGCGGGACCCAGCCGGCGTCCAGCAGGTAGGCGCCGGGGGCCTCGCCGAAGCTGTGGATGGTGAGTGTGGGGCGGTGGCGGAAGGGCGCGGCGGCGCCGACGTTGTGCAGCCGCGCCAGCAGACGCCCGAGCCGGCGCAGCACCGCCGGATCGTCCAGCGCCGGGTCACGGCCGCCGCGGCGATGGGACAGTGACAAGCGCAGGTCCTGATGCCGAAAGAGCGTGCGCCCCTGGCGGGCGATTGGCGGCACCACCGGAATCTCGGCGTCCGCCAGGGCTTGGGCGAAGGCGTGCTCCTCCTGGATCTGTGCGTCGGTCCAGCGCCCGGCGCGATAGAACTTGGCGATGACGGGCGCCGCCTCGTGCAGGCCGACCTGGTAGACCCGATTCTCGTAACTGTTCAGCGCCAGCAGGCGTCCGTCGACGCTGAAACCGATGGACTCCACGGCGTCGAGCACCCGATCCGGCGTCAGATCGGCGTAGGGTCTGGGATCGGGCGCGGTGTCCGGGCGGGTCATGGCTGGACCGGGTTGGCGGTGTCGCCGGTGATCACCGCCGCTCGCGCGGTGCGCCCCATCTCGACTTCGGCGCGCCCGGCCATGGCGCGCACCACCGGCCCCAGCGTCAGGCCCTGGACCAGGATGGAGAAGACCACCACGCAATAGGTCACGGTCACCAGCAGGTCGCGGGTCTCGCCCTCCGGCAGGGACAGCGCCAGGGCCACCGAGATACCGCCGCGCAGCCCGCCCCAGGTGAGGATGGTCACCACCGCGGGCGAAAAGCTGCGAAAGCGGCGCATCATGGCAATGGGGAGGCCGGCACTGACGGCCCGCGCCAGCAGCACCAACGGGATGGTCAGCACGCCCGCCAGCACGTATTGCGCGCTCAGGGTCAGCACCAGGACCTCCAGGCCGATGAGCACGAAGAGCACGGCGTTGAGCGCCTCATCCACCAGCTCCCAGAAGTTGTCCAGGTGTTCCTGCGTCAGCTGCGACAGGGCGCCGCTGCGCCCATGGTTACCGATGAGCAGTCCGGCGACGACGACGGTGATGGGGGCGGAAATCGCCAGGTGCTCCGCCGCCGCGTAGCTGCCGGCGGCCAGCGCCAGCGTGATAAGCACTTCCACTTGATAGTTGTCGACGCGCCGCAGCATCAGGTAGGCCAGCGCGCCGGCGGCGAGGCCGAACGCCAGCCCGCCGATGGCCTCCTTGCCGAACAGCGCCAGCACGCCCGGTATCGTCAGCTGCTCCCCGCCGAAGGCGATCTCCGTCAGCACCAGGAAGGTCACCACGGCGACGCCATCGTTGAACAGCGACTCGCCGGTGATCTTGACCTCCAGGCTCTTCGGCGCCCCCGCGCGCTTGAGAATGCCAAGGACGGCGATGGGGTCGGTGGGTGCGATGAGGGCCCCGAGCAGCAGACAATAGATGTAGGGCACGTCCAGTCCCAGCAGCCAGAACAGCACGAACGCCGCCGTGCCCACCAGGAAGGTCGCAACGAGCACACCCACGGTGGCCAGCGTGGCGATGACCCATTTCTGCTCGGCGAGGTCGAACAGGTTGACGTGCAGCGCCCCGGCGAAGAGCAGAAAGCTCAGCATGCCGTGCAAGACCGCCACGTCGAAGTCGATGCCGTCCAGCATCACCCGGGCGTCGCGCTCCAGGCCGTCGCTGCCGGGGATGGGCAGCAGCAGCGCCAGCGACACCAGCAGCGCGATGAGCATCAGCCCGATGGCCGTGGGCAGTTTCAGGTAGCGATGGTTGAGCCAGCTGAACACCGCCGACAGGGTGATCAGGATCGCGACGATGTCGAAAAGGGCCATGACGGTCTCGGCTCCGGCTCGCTGGGGTACGGGGTGGCGGTGCTTGGGCGGGCGATATCATCGCATGCGGGGGCCGGCAAGGTCGCAGTCTGGGCCTGGTCAGCGCCAACGGCTTCAGTCGTGCGCCGGCGCTGCGCGCTCGTTGGCGGCGGCGGCGAGCGCCACCCGCAGGGACAGATCTTCCAGCAATTGGTCGATGTGCGCCTGCACCGCGGGCAGCGCCGCCAGTGTTGCCGCGTAGGGCGAGCGCCCGCAGTGCCAGCCCCGGCTGTCGATGCTGCCGATGACCACGCGGGCGGGGAGGGGGTAGGGGTGTGCCGCCTGGCCGCGCTGGCTGGCGAGCAACAGGCGCACGCGTGCGCGTTCCGTGACGGCTTGGGCGCGACGGTCGCGGTCGAAGCCGCAGAAGCGCACCAGATAGCGTCGGGGGCAGTCCGGGTCGGGTGTCAGCTCGAGAAAGCTCGATCCACCGAGACCAAGACGACGGGGTTTCAGCGCGACGGGCATGGCGCGGCTCCGTTGGGCGATGCGCCACAAGATTAGGCGAGGCGCGAGCTGACTACAACGATGGACCACCGCCGTGGTGCCGGATGCTAATGTAGACGATTCATCAAGAGGGCAACACTATGAACGACGTACGCATCATCCATGTCGACGACGCACTCCACGCTCAGACCGACATGCGCCCGGGCACCCGTATGGTGCAGGTCGCAGTGCCCACCGATCGTCCCGTGACCGTGCACGCGCTGGTCAACGCCAAGATGCTCCAGCAGTGCCGCATCTGGGATGCCGCCGGCCACATGCATTTCGAGTGGCAGGGCCGCGGCGATCAGCGCACCATCGGCGCCGGCTCGCGGACCTTTGAGCACACGCCGATCAACGTCGCTTGCATGGCGCTGCAGACCGACCACTGGGTGGTGAGCGACCTCAACGTCTGCGCCGAGAGCGAAGAGGGGGAGCGTCGGGTCGTCATCAACTGCGAGGACGGGGGCGACTTCCCAGGCAGTTGGGACGACCTCATCGTGCGCTTCAGCTGGACCGAAGATTGAGCGCCGCGACGGCTGTGTGACGGCGGCTCGAGTGCCGTCGCCGCGTGCGGCGCACCGCCCAACCGGACTTGACAGTCACTGCATTTCCCACTAATAGTCATAAGCACTAGAGACTTAGAATACACTGTGGGGAAGTTACTTCAATGCTGCAGTCTGACGTTCCGGCGACGTTCGTCGAGCGAGCGGTCGTCCTGGCGCTGCTCGTCCTGTTGGGTGGCTGCGGCGCTACGCCGTCGCGGACGGTGAGCATCGGCGGCGAGCTGTTGGATCTCACCGGGCTGGATGAGCAGCGTGTCAGCGTCGTCACGGCAGCGCTGTCTCAGGTGGGCACACCCTATGTCTATGGCGGCTCAGACCCGAGCGAGGGTCTGGATTGCAGCGGCCTGACCCAGTTCGCCCATGCCGCCGCGGGTGTGCGCATCCCCCGCATCTCCACCGAGCAGCGCGCGGCGGCGCGGCCGGTTCGCCGCAGCCCGGCACCCGGTGATCTCGTGTTCTTCAGGACCGGACCGTCGCAGTATCACGTTGGCCTCATGATCGATGGCCAGCGCTTCGTGCATGCCTCCACGTCCAAGCGGCGCGTACGCCTGGCGAGCCTGTCCAACGACTACTGGCGCCGGCGTTATTTGGGTGCGGGCACGTATCTGTGAGCCCCCGCATGCGCCGCAGTGCACGGCAGTACCCGGCGGCGACCTCTGCGCTGCAACCCAAGCCCAGTCGCGTTGTCATATCCCACAGACCGCCAGGGCAGATGGTGCACGGATTCGCCTTTTTCGGGCGCTTGTTGCAAAATGCGCGGCGGACTGGGGCGAGCGCCCCACAGGTCGGCAAGCGCCAGCCAGCGAATCTCTGGTCACCGCACCCCCGATCACTGCTTCCATCCACGTCAGAAGGAGACGTCAGAATGTCCGATAAGCCACTGAACAAGAGCCGTCGCGACGCCGTAAAGACCATGCTCGGCGGCCTGGCTGCCGTGCCGGTGATGAACCTGGTCGCCACCGCCGCCGCCTACGCGCAGGACCTGCCGGCCGTCGATCCAGCAACGGACCCGACCGCACAAGCGCTCAAGTACGTTGCCGACGCAACCCAGGCCGATCGCGCCGGCGCCGCCCGCCCGGGTTTGCCGGCGGCCGAGCAGGTTTGCAACAACTGTCAGTTCCATCAGGCCTATGCCGAAGACGGCTGGGTCGCCTGCACGCTGTTCCCCGGCAAAAAGGTCGCCGCCGGGGGCTGGTGCACCTCCTGGACCAAGCAGGCCTGACGCCTAACAGGCCCGACAGTTGCCGCGGCGCCCGGGCATCACGCCCGGCTCGCCGTCACGTGCCGGCCCGCTCGGGCCGGCACACCCACAACCGATACCGACGGCCGCACCATCCCACCGCGGCACCCTCCCGCCCATGCTTTCGGCGCGTGCTTCGGCGCGGCTGGCTCCATCCGGCCCGCGGCCACGGCACCAGGACGACGCCACGACCCTGATCCCGACCGTCCGCCACCGCCTCCGGGCGCTGACTCCCAAGCCCACGCCGCCCAGCGCAGGGCGTTGCGCACCGACGCACATGCGCGCGCACCCATCCGCTGACGAGCCGCCCGCCGACGGCTGCCGCCGGCATTGATGCAGCGCAGCACAAACGACGGGCGAGCCCTTTAGCCGCGGCGATGTCGGTCGTATCATCGAATACTAAATTATGTCGCCGGCGCCGCAGGCCGTCGTGTCGTCACCACCGTCGGCTCGGCGCGCTATCGGCTGGATCCATCTCCGGAGTTTCGCAACCATGGGCCAAGCTGTACCCCTGCGCCTGTCTCCCGTGCTGATTCGCGCCGCCGTCTGGAGCCTCATCGGCATGATCTATACGCCGTTGTACCTGGTGTTGCGCGAACTGCTCGCACCCGCGCTCGACGGTTTTGCCGGCGTGGCCGCCGCCGCCGCCGCCGGCGGTATCGGCGCGGTCTTCTACGGCGCCCGACAACTCGCGCTCACCGCAAGCGTCATTGGTACTGGCTGTGCGGTGGTGGCCATGGCCATCGCCGGTGCAGATGTCGGGCCCTGGCGCTTGAGTCTCGCGGCCGCCCTGCTGAGCCTCGCCGTGGGCTTTCTGGTGCAGTTTCCGCATCGCTGCACAGCCGATGTGGGCATCAAGGCGTTGGCCGGTCTCGCAACGGGCGCCTTCTCGGCGGCGCTGCTGCTGGCGGCGGAGCACTGGCTTGCGATCCGGCTGCCACCGGCTGCGGATACGGCCTTCCTCGTCTCCGTTACGGGTGTGCTCTATGTGAGCGTCCTGGTGGCGAGGCCTGTGCGTGTGCGTGGCCGCGGGCGCTTTTGTAATGTCAGCGAAGGGCTGGTGATTGCCGTGATCGCAGTGGCAGCCGCCAACGGTCTCGCCGCGTTCGCCGGCATTTTCGCCGTCGCCGACACGGGTGCACTGACCAACGCCCTGCTGCGGGTGACGGGTGTTTTGCCGGCGGCGCTGGTGGCCGCCATGTTCGCCGGAGCGGTGGCCGGTGGTCTGCTGGAGTTGTTCGAGTTCGATTGGGTGGATCGCGTTTGACATGGTATCCGCGCTTGCGCCGATGCCTGCACGGGCGCACTCTAGAACGTCGTGCGCACCGTCGCTGTCAGTCCCCATCGCCCGTGCGCTTGCCGCCCCTCTTGCCACCTCGTGTCGATGAAACGCTCCAAGAGCAGTCAGCGCTGGCTCCAGCGCCAGGCCAGCGACCCCTACGTCCGTCGCTCCAAAACCGATGGCTATCGGTCGCGCGCGGCCTACAAGCTCCTGGAAATCGATCAAAAAGATCGGCTGCTGCGTCCGGGACTCTGTGTCGTGGATCTGGGTGCCGCCCCCGGGGGCTGGTCGCAGGTCGCGGTGCAGGCCCTGAGCCACCGCGGCCGGGTACTGGCATTGGATCTGCTCGCGATGCCCCCCATCGAAGGGGTCGATATGATCACCGGCGATTTCCACGACGAAACCGTGCTGGCGCAGGCACTGGCCTGGCTCGACGATGGCGACCCGGGGGGCAGGGCAGACCTTGTGCTTTCCGACATGGCCCCAAACGTGTCCGGAACGAAGGCGGTCGATCAGCCCCGATCCATGCTGCTGGTCGAGCTGGCCATGGATTTCGCCGAGCAGACCCTGAAACCCGGCGGCAACTTGGTCGTCAAAGCCTTCCAAGGCGAGGGCTTCGACGCCACATTGGGACATCTACGCGGGCGTTTCGACAAGGTCGTCTGCCGCAAGCCGGAGGCGTCCCGCAGCCAGAGCCGAGAGACCTATTTTGTGGCAAAAGGGTTTCGGGTCGGTTAGGGTTCACCAACGAACCGATACAGCCCACAGCAACCACGCCGTCGGCGGTGCCCCGGTCCTGCATTCCAGGTTCTGCATCAGGCCCCGCGCGTCCGCGACTGAAGAGGCATAGGCCGTGAGTGACATGGCAAAAAATCTGATTCTCTGGGTGGTCATCGCCATCGTGCTGATGTCCGTATTCAACAACTTCACCGCGACGCAGTCGCAGCCTCGCACCGAGGCGTACTCCGACTTCATCGAGTCGGTGCGCCAGGGCCAGGTGAAAGAGGTCACCATCAAGGGCCAGACCATCGAGGGCATCACAGAGGGCGGTCAGCGCTTCACCACCTACAGCCCCGGTGATGACGGCCTGGTGGGCGATCTGCTCAACAACAACGTCGAGATCAAGGCCGCACCGCCGGAGAAGCCCTCCGTGCTGATGCAGATCCTGATCAACTGGTTCCCGCTGTTCATCCTGATCGGCCTGTGGATCTTCTTCATGCGGCAGATGCAGGGCGGGGCTGGCGGCCGCGGCGCCATGTCTTTTGCCAAGAGCAAGGCGCGCATGCTGAGCGAGGACCAGGTGAAGGTCACCTTCGCCGATATGGCGGGCGCCGAAGAGGCCAAAGAAGAAGTCGTCGAGGTGGTCGACTTCCTGAAAGACCCGTCCAAATTCCAGAAGCTCGGCGGCAAGATCCCAAAGGGCGTGCTCATGGTCGGCCCGCCGGGCACGGGTAAGACGCTGCTCGCCCGCGCCATCGCCGGCGAGGCCAAGGTTCCCTTCTTCACCATCTCCGGCTCGGACTTCGTCGAGATGTTCGTCGGTGTCGGTGCCTCACGCGTGCGCGACATGTTCGAGCAGGCCAAGAAGCACGCGCCCTGCATCATCTTCATCGACGAGATCGACGCCGTCGGCCGCCACCGTGGCGCCGGTCTCGGCGGCGGTCATGACGAGCGCGAGCAGACGCTCAACCAGCTGCTGGTGGAAATGGACGGCTTCGAGGGCAACGAAGGTGTCATCGTCATCGCCGCCACCAACCGTCCGGACGTCCTCGACCCGGCGCTGCTGCGTCCGGGCCGCTTCGACCGCCAGGTGGTGGTGCCGTTGCCTGACGTGCGCGGGCGCGAGCAGATCCTGAAGGTGCACATGCGCAAGGTGCCGGGCGCCGACGACGTGGTGGCCTCCGTCATCGCCCGTGGCACGCCCGGGTTCTCCGGCGCCGACCTCGCCAACCTGGTCAACGAGGCGGCACTGTTTGCGGCGCGCGCCAACAAGCGTCTGGTGGACATGGCGGACATGGAAAAAGCCAAGGACAAGATCATGATGGGCACCGAGCGGCGCTCCATGGTCATGTCCGATGACGAGAAGAAGCTCACCGCCTACCACGAGTCCGGCCACGCCATCGTCGGCCGGCTGGTGCCGGAACATGACCCCGTGCACAAAGTGAGCATCATCCCGCGTGGTCGGGCGCTCGGTGTGACCCTGTTCCTGCCGGAGGATGATCGCTTCAGCTACAGCAAGCAGCGCCTCGAGAGTCAGATCTCGTCGTTGTTCGGCGGGCGCCTGGCCGAGGAACTGATCTTTGGCGCGGACATGGTCACGACGGGTGCCTCCAACGACATTCAGCGCGCCACCGAGCTGGCGCGCAACATGGTGACCAAATGGGGCCTGTCGGATAAGCTCGGGCCCCTTGCGTACGGAGAGGACGAGCAGGAGGTGTTCCTCGGGCATTCGGTGACGCAGCACAAGAATATCTCCGACGAGACCTCGCACCTCATCGACAAGGAGATCCGCAGCGTCATCGATCGCAACTACGAGCGCGCCAAGACCCTGCTCGAAGACAATATGGAAAAGCTCCATAGCATGGCCGAGGCGCTGATCAAGTACGAAACCATCGACGCCCTGCAGATCAGCGATATCATGGAAGGCCGCGAGCCGCGCGCCCCCAAGCAGTGGAGCGATGATGCCTCTGAGCCTCCGAGCGGCAGCGCGGATGCTCCGGCGCAGGCGCAGCCGGAAAAGGGGCCGCGGCCCTCCGGTGGTACCATCGGCGGACCAGCGGGCGAGCATTGAGCGATCGCGAGACGGCCGCGCTGCAGACATCACCCACCCATCGCGGCAACGGACCCGTCCTCGTCTGTGGTGACCACCGTCTCGACCTGAGCACACCCAAGGTGATGGGTGTGCTCAACGTCACCCCCGATTCCTTTTCGGACGGGGGTGATTTTTTTGTGCCAGAGGCGGCACTGCGCCGGGCCGAACAGATGGTCGCCGAGGGCGCCGACGTGATCGATGTCGGCGGCGAATCCACTCGACCCGGGGCGGCGGCGGTGGCCGCTGCGGACGAGTGCCGTCGTGTGGCACCCATCATCGAGGCGTTGGCCGTTCGACTACCGGTGCCGATATCCGTCGACACCTCGAAGCCCGAGGTGATGCGGGCCGCGGCGGCCGCGGGGGCAACGCTCATCAATGACGTGCGCGCCCTGCGCGCACCGGGTGCGCTGGAGGCGGCCGCCGCCCTGGATCTGCCCGTCTGCCTGATGCACATGCAGGGAGAGCCTCGCACCATGCAGGCGGATCCCGCCTATGGCGACGTCGTCGCCGAGGTTCGAGCGTTTCTCGCCGAGCGCATCGCCGCCTGCCTCGGCGTCGGGATGGGGCGGGAGCGGTTGCTGATCGATCCGGGTTTTGGCTTTGGTAAGCGCTTGGCGCATAATCTTGCCCTTTTGGCGCGGCTTCCGGCATTGGCCCAACTCGGTCTGCCGATGCTCGTGGGCATTTCGCGCAAGTCCATGCTCGGGGCGCTCACCGGCCGGCCGGTAGAGGCGCGACTGCCCGCCAGCCTCGCCGCTGCCGTCATCGCGGCCCGCGGCGGCGCGCGCCTGCTGCGGGTGCACGATGTCGCGGCCACCGTGGATGCGCTCAAAGTGGTTGCGGCGGTGGCCGCAGCAGCACAACAAGATCCCGCTGCGCAAGAGGAGTCCGCGTGAAGCGTAAATACTTTGGCACCGACGGTATTCGGGGGCGGGTCGGTGAGCCCACCATCAGCCCGGATTTCGTGGTCAAGCTCGGTTGGGCCGCCGGACGGGTGCTGGGCGGCGCCGCCGCCGGTACTGTGCTCATCGGCAAGGACACGCGCATCTCGGGCTACATGTTCGAGTCGGCACTGGAGGCCGGACTGGTGGCGGCGGGGGTGGACATCCGCTTGCTGGGGCCGATGCCGACGCCGGGGGTGGCCTATCTCACCCGCACCTTCCGCGGTGTTGCGGGCATCGTCATCACCGCCTCGCACAATCCCTCCGACGACAACGGCATCAAGTTCTTCTCCGGCGCCGGTGACAAGCTGGCGGATGACATCGAGCTGGCGATCGAGGCCGAAATCGATCGTCCGCTGGTGACGGTGCCAACGGCCGAGCTGGGCAAGGTCAAACGCGTCGACGATGCCGCCGGGCGCTACATCGAGTTCTGCAAGGGCAGTTTTCCGCAGTCGCTCTCCCTGAAGGGCCTCACGATCGTCATCGACTGCGCCCATGGCGCCACCTATAACATCGCGCCCTTCGTGTTCGAAGAGCTCGGCGCTCGCGTCGTCACCATCGGCGCCGCGCCGGACGGGCTCAACATCAACCGCGACGTGGGCTCCACCAAGCCCGAGGCGCTGGCGCACCGGGTGTTGGCAGAGCAGGCGGATCTGGGTATCGCGTTCGATGGCGACGGCGACCGGCTGATGATGGTGGACGCCGCCGGTGCGGTGGTGGACGGGGACGCGCTCATCTACATCATCGCCAAGTCCCGCCTGGCGGCCGGCGCCCTCGCCGGGCCCGTCGTCGGCACACTGATGAGCAATCTTGGCCTGGAACTGGCGCTGCGCCGCCTCGATGTGGCTTTCGAGCGGACCCAGGTTGGCGATCGCTACATCATGGAGCACCTGAAGCGCACCGGCGGCACGCTCGGCGGCGAGCCGTCGGGACACATCATCTGCCGCGACCGCACCTCCACCGGCGACGGCATCATCGCCGCGCTGCAGGTGCTGGCGGCGCTGGCGGCACAGGATTGTGCACTCTCGGATGCGGCGGCCGAGATACAGCGATATCCGCAGGCACTGGTGAACGTACGCCTGCAGCGGCGCATGGACCCGACGACACTGCCGGCGGTCCAGGCCGCCATCGGGCGCGTCGAAGCCGATCTCGCCGGTCACGGACGGGTGCTACTGCGCCCCTCCGGCACCGAGCCCGTGGTGCGCGTCATGGTAGAGGGGACGGAGCCGCAGCAGGTTCAGGGGCTCGCCGAGCAGCTCGCCGAGACGGTTCGGGCCGAAATCGGTGCCTGACGCGGACCGGCGCCGGCGCCGCGTCTGTTGCGACCGGTGCGGCCCGTCCCGCGGTCAAGTCGTTCGCCGTTCGCACAATCCCGTCGCCACGGGCATGTGACTTCCCAACAGGAGCATTTCGTGTCTTCGACGACCTCCATCCATGGCATGTGGTCCTCGCGGCTCGCGTTCATTCTCGCCGCGACGGGCTCTGCGGTGGGGCTCGGAAATATCTGGCGGTTTCCTTACACCGCCGGCGAATACGGCGGCGGCGCCTTCGTGCTGATGTATCTGCTGTGCGTCGCCGCCATTGGCCTGCCGATNATGATGGCGGAAATCATGCTCGGGCGTCGTGGGCGCCAGAGCCCCATCAANACCATGCGGGCGCTGGCCCGGGACGAGGGTGTGAGTCCCATTTGGCAGCTCCTGGGCTGGATGGGTATTCTTGCGGGGTTCCTGATTCTGTCGTTCTACAGCGTCATCGCCGGATGGACGCTGGGCTACGTGTTCCGGGCCGGCAGTGGCCAGTTCGCCGGTGTCGATGCGGGCGCGGCGGAGGCCATGTTCAATGCGCTGGTGGCGGACCCGGAGCGCCTGCTCGCCTGGCACACCATCTTCATGGTGATGACCGTGCTGGTGGTGGCACGCGGTGTTGCCAGCGGTCTGGAGCGGGCCGTGCGCTGGCTGATGCCGGCGCTGTTCGTGCTGTTGGTGGTGATGGTGATATACGCTGCGCAGGCCGGTGATTTCGCCGCCGGCCTGGAGTACATGTTCTACCCCGACTTCGCCGAGCTCGGCGCGCAGCCCGGTGCGGCGCTGCTCAGCGCCATGGGCCAGGCCTTCTTTTCTTTGAGCCTCGGCATGGGGGCGATCATGATCTACGGCTCCTATCTCAACAGCCGGGCATCCATCGGCCAGAACGCCGTCATCATCGCCGCGATGGATACGTTGGTGGCGCTGCTGGCGGGCATGGCGATCTTCCCCATCGTGTTGGCCAATGGGCTCGAGCCCGGCAGCGGACCGGGGCTGATCTTCCAGACCTTGCCCATCGCGTTTGGCCAGATGCCCGGCGGTGTGCTGTTCGGGGCGGCCTTCTTCGTGCTGCTGGTGTTCGCCGCCTGGACCTCGGCCATCTCGTTGCTGGAGCCGATGGTCGCCTGGCTGGTGGAGAACCGCGGCTTCAGCCGTCCCCGCGCGGCGGCGCTGGGCGGCAGCGTCGTCTGGCTGCTGGGCATCGCCTGCCTGCTGTCGCTCAACGTCTGGTCGGAAGTCAAGATTTTCGGCAAGGGCTTCCTGGACCTCTTCGACTATGTCACCGCCAATGTGCTNCTGCCGCTCGGCGGTGTCCTCATCGCCATTTTCGCCGGCTGGATCATGCGTCGGGCATCCAGCGAGCACGAACTGCGCCTGCGCAGCGACGGCTTTGCGTTCGGGGCCTGGTGGCTGCTCGTGCGCTTCGTCGCGCCCGCCGGCGTCATCGTCGTCTTCTTGCGCGCCATTGGGTTGTTCTGACGTGCCGGTCATCAAGAAAAGCGCATTGGTGCGCCACTCGGCGGAGGAAATGTTCAAGCTCGTCGCCGATGTGGAGGGTTATCCGCAATTTCTGCCCTGGTGCCATGCGGCACAGCTGCTGTCGGCCACCGAGGACGAGATCTGCGGGCGCATCGAAGTTGCTCGCATGGGTGTGCGGCAAACCTTCGCCACCTGCAATCGCATCGAGCCGCCGGAGCGCATGTATATCGATCTCATGGACGGCCCATTCCGCAAGCTCACCGGGCTCTGGACCTTCAGGCCGCTGCGCGAGGATGCCTGCAAGGTGGAACTGGAGATGGATTTCGAGTTTTCCGGCAGGCTCATCGACAAGGCCTTCGGCGGCGTGTTCGGGACCATTGCGAACTCGTTGGTGGATGCCTTCTGCAAACGGGCAGATGAGGTGTACGGTGACTGACGAGACGATTGGCGTGGAGGTGGCCTACGCCCGCGAGGCGCAGCAGGCGCTGTTGCCGGTGCGGGGTCCACAGGGACTGACGATCGCCGAGGCCATCGAGCGTTCGGGCATCGTCCAGCGCTTTCCGGAGATCGACTTGACTGCGAACAAGGTCGGTGTGTTCGGGAAAGTGGCGAAGCTCGACACCGCATTGGCGGANGGTGACCGGGTGGAAATTTATCCACCGCTGATCGCAGACCCAAAGCAAGCGCGCAAGTCCCGGGCTGCGACGGCGGGCGCGAAGAAAGCCGACGCCAGCGCCGGCGGTGCTCAGAAGCAGAAGACGCAGGCCTGACCGGCACGCGCCGATAGCGTTGCGACCCGTCGATCAGGCCGGTGCGACGGGCCAGGTTCTGGCACCGACATGGAGGACGCGCGTCGATGCGCGATCCGACGCGCAGGTCAGACCACCTCCGGGCCTCAGTCTTCGCGCTCGAGTCCCACGGCGCCGAGGGTGCGCCGCAGGATGCCGCGGCGCTCTTCGTAATCGGGCACCTTCACGACGATCTCCGGTTGGTCCTCGCCCGGGATGCCCTGGTCCGGGTCCGGCGGCACGAAGCCCTGGATGCGCACCAAGGCGTCGTCGTCGAAAAAGAGCGTCAAGGGCTTCTTTTCCATGGGCGCGTGACCGCGCTTCATGGTGTAGGTGTAGTCCCAGCGATCGCTGTGGAATATATCGGTCAACAGCGGCGTGCCGAGGAGATAGCGGACTTGCGCCCTGGACATGCCAATGCGTAGCTCGTCGAGCATGTCCTTGGTGACGATGTTACCCTGCTGGACCGGCATTTTGTACACGAAAGGAAGCTCAGAGAGCACGGATGAATCCTTGTAAATGTCGGTCTTTTTATTGCGTGCACATCCAAATTGTGCGCCAATAGCAAGGATCACGAGGAGGATGACAGTCTTTCGCATCGGGCCGGCTGACTCCGTTGAAGCGTTCTGGGTGCTGCTCTGCGGCGACGCCGCATCCGGGGCAGACGCGGTTGCACCGCAAGGCGGCGTCGGCCACAAGCAGCGGATCGACCGGTCAAGTCTAACGCAGCAGACGCACATGCAGCACGCGCCGGTGCAGCGGGCTTCCCGGTACGCGGCTTGATGAGTATGAAGCGATGATGGAGAACCAGCAGATCAAGCAGGCGGGGCTCAAGGTGACATTGCCCCGCGTCAAGATTCTCAATGTGCTGGAGACGAGCGCGCTCCGGCATCTGAGCGCGGAAGACGTCTACAAAGAGCTGCTCGCCGCCGGCGAAGAGATCGGTCTCGCCACCATCTACCGGGTGCTGACCCAGTTCGAGGGCGCCGGACTCGTCTGCCGTCATCACTTCGAAGGCGGGCAATCGGTGTTCGAGCTGAACCGCGGCGGCCATCACGACCATCTCGTCTGCGTCAAGTGCGGCAAAGTGGTGGAGTTCGTATCCGAGATCATCGAAGAGCGCCAGCGCGCCATCGCCGCTGAGCACGACTTCGAGATCGAAGACCATTCGCTGATCATCTATGGTGTCTGCAAGCAGTGCCGGGAGTCCGCCTGAGGGTGCTGGCCCGCGCCCGCTGCCAACAGTTACGCGAAGACCGGGGACGCCGGTGCCGGTGATCCACATCGATCTGTCGCAGCAGACGCTGACATTACGCGCGGTCGCAGCGGCCCGTGTCTATCCGGTCTCTACGGGCGCCAACGGCCCGGGTGAGCGACAGGGCAGCGGTTGCACGCCGCGCGGGCGGCATCGGGTGCGTCTCAAGATCGG
>PR_CR_10_Liq_1_inCRDRAFT_1000540_pt1 | contig 23433 bp, 22 predicted proteins | sample PRCRCaboRojoPR_3_FD_10241 | JGI IMG/M metagenome (IMG submission 10241)
TTGTCCCCAGCCGTAGTTTTCAGAATTAACACCATTAGGCAGCTCAGTTCCGGTAGGGCCTAAATGATTCTCAAAGTGGGGGAGTGACGATTTTTCGAGCCATTGGTTCACGGCACCAGGCTGTTTAAAAAGATGGATCAAGTTGGAATTTATGAGATAAGATCCCTCTAATAGTTCTTCCAATTGACGATAGAAAGGAAGGAGGGCAGGCCAGAATAATTCGGCTCCGCTTACCCATTTTAGGCGTTTCAATACAATGGGATTAATCAGCCCAGCCGCAATTTCCGATGATTTGGATAGCTCTGGCGTACTTATGACTTGGTGCTCTATACCTCGCTGATTCAGCTGGAAAGATATGAATGTACCGGCTAATCCTTGGCCAATTATGTAAAAGGGGCTGCCCAATTGCATTAAATTAAAAAGCCCTCCAATTATATTTAATTGAAGGGCTTAGTTAATTATAAAATGATGTTTAGTATTCCCAAAGATCGTGTTCAAAATTACGCAGGTTGTTTTTGATGCGATCTGCTTCTAACAACTGTTGCAAAGGAGAACTTCGCTTATATTCCTCTATTTCCCGGTCGTACACGTTGTCTTCTTGGATAATACGACTTTGGAAGAAGCGCAGGTGAAAGACCTGATCATAAGTAAGCCGTTGATTATTATTCCTTGAATTAAAAGCTACATGGGTTGATAAAGCGTAACGTGCATCGGGGAACCATACCCAAAAAAGATTATACTTGTCTAAGGTCTTGGGGTTACGAACTACTGGGGAAATGCCAATAATTCTATTTTTCATTTCACCTCGTTGTTTGTCAAAATACCAATCAGACTTTACTTGCCATTCAAGCACATCCTTAGAGGTAATTTTGATGGTATCTACTAGCAAAATGATGGATGGGTCGTCCGGATCACGTATGGTATCAATCATTTGGACATATTGAAATACCTGTTCAGGTGTATAAGGAATTTCAAAGCGGTCATCTGCAAAAACTTCCACGATGGTTCCTTCATTAAGAATACCATCAACCACTACGTCATAAAGACTTTTACGGTCAGGAATAGCCTGAATGGGATAGTAAAGATGGAAATTGAATTTTTGGCGTAAGTCAATTGATTCCCAGTGACGAGTGCTCCACATCATATCAGCTTCGCGTAAATAAGCATAAGGAAATACCATATTATGGTGATAATGCTTTGGAGGATCCGGTATGATACCATCATCGTCTGGCGTAAGTACTTGTGCATGTCCTGTTTTAGGAAGCGCAAAGAGTCCTACTAATATTATACTGGCAATCAATTTTTTCATCACGTCCATCTTTTTATTCTAGTTCACGTCAACTGAAATATTACCAACTCGATCTACCCTTAAATTTTTAGGACCACGAGCCTTAATATTTCGGATAGATACAGTGGCCCCGGGTCTTAGTTTTTCAATTCTCTGGCGCACTGTTGAGGGCATTTTTGAGCCGTTTACACGTTCAGGTGGAAAGCCGGGTATGGCTACCTCAAAAGAAACAACCTGCAGGGGTAAATCAAATGGAAAATCTGCAAAAGAGGCTTCAATAGTTGCATTGGCAATAGCGCTTTTTGAAAATAGTCCCGTTGTTCTTTTGTAGATAGTTCCTTCTGCAGGAGGTAAGCCTTTGATTCTAAATTTTTTACTTCCAGCAGAGCGAGTTTTAACATTACCATCATCATCTTTTTCTTCTACTGAAACACTTATAGTCACTTCCTTACCTTTTACATTGGTAATGTTAGCCATGTAAGTGCCATTAGAACCTGAAACCCCTGGCCCACTTACTCTAATTTTGGCTGGGTCTACCCCAGGAACCCCAATTTCAAGAGGGTTCTCAACTCCTCTATAAAGTACGTTCATTTTGGTAGGGGAAATAACTACTGACTGAGGCGCTACCGTATATTTTTGCTTTGGGATGGTGTAAGTTTTCTCACCATCCACTTGCTTCAGTTTGATAACACCGCCCCACTCTTGTTCACCTACACTATTGGCAGGAAATGCTATGTGGCCAAAGCCATTTTTTATTTCAGATGGATCTAGAGGTTTGCCATTAATGATGATCTCAGGTTCGGCCGTAGCGTCATAGGCCGCTAAGAAAACCTCTGCCTCATACGAACCACCTTGCGTCACGTAGGTACTTCTAGGTATAACCTTAGCTTCAACATCGGTAAACTTTACAGAACCTGCTTCAATATTCAATTTTAATAAAGAAATAACATCAGACTCCGTGTTACGCACTTTCGCTTGCAAATCTGTTAAGAAAGGAAGGATAGCACCGAGTGGGTAATGTTCAAAATTGTGGTTCACCCAAGGCTCTGTTTTCTCTCCCGTTTTAACGGGGGAAGTATCAAAGTATTTTTTGATAGTAGCTACTAGTTGGTCATTGCCCTGAGCCATTTGCACCATGGTTTTTTCATAGGCTTCTAGCTGAGCTTTTAGTTTGTCACCATTCTTTTGGTTAATCATGTAATTAGCAGGATCTTCACGTGCGTCCAGACGTTTAGGAGCCCCGGTTTCCTCATCGTAACCACCACTGGCCTTTACGATTTCATCTTTCATTACACTGATTTCCTTAACCAGTTGATCGGATTCCGTTTTTACCTTTTGAGCTTTGTTATTCCACTCCCTGGTTTTTTCCGGAAACTCGGCCATTGCGGCAGCAAAGTCAGCATAGATATCTTGATTTTTATTCTCAACTGTTCCAACCGTTTGCTCTAAGCTCTGATTGAGTGAAGAAAGGGCATCAAGAATGTCTTTTGACACGTTTAAGGCAAGCATAGCTGTTAACACGAGATACATCATGTTAATCATCTTTTGCCTTGGTGATAGTTTACCTCCAGCCATTAATAGCTATTATTTTATTATTAGTATTGAGTAAGATTTTATTGGTTGCTTCTGCCTGGATTCATAGCCGATAACATTCCTCCGTAGACATTATTAAGTTGACTAATATTATCGGCTAGGTTGTTAACTTCGGTAGAAAGTCTGTCTGAATTCTCTAAGGAAGAATTTAATTTTTCCATTAGGGCATTTTGTGCTTCCATGTGATTGGCACTGCTCTCAAGCTGCACAGCATAAAGGGCGTTCAAAGACTCCATATTTTTGGAGGCTAAAGAAAGTTGTTCTTCGTAGTCTTTTGTGGCTACAACCGCTTCAGATGTTTCAGTCATCCGGTTAGCGGCATCCCCGAACTTGCGCAAACCATTGCCCAAACTTTCTATGAGATCACCATCAATTTTGGCATCTTCTAGCATTTTGTCAAGTTCCTGGGTGTTGGAAAGAGCATTGGATCCTCGACCGCCTCTGGAATATTCCTCATCGTCTTCCATTCCCGCCAATTCAGGATATACTAAAGTCCAATCCACCTCTTCGTGCGGTTTTTCAAAAGCTGAGAAAAAGAAAATAACCGCTTCAGTGGTTAAACCTACTACCAGCATGATATCAGCACCGGGAAGGTGAAGAATTTTAAACATCGCACCTAGAATAACAATTGCGGCACCCCATCCATAGAGCTTTGCCATGAAATTCTTGAATCTCTTGCTGTTTACATCAATTAACGCCATAGTTAAAATTTAAATTAAAGTGTGAAAATTTTTATTAGTAATCGCCTAAGTCTCGGCCCATAAAGCTCTGAACGGTTCTAAATCCAACGTAAGATTTTGAAGTGTCGGCATATTCATAGTCTCTGGAGCTTACCTGCATGTAGTAAGCAATATCTTTCCAACTGCCACCTCGCACTACTTTTCGAGTTAAGGTAGGATCGTCGTTTTCGTTAGCATTGTATTCAAAGTTGGGACTCATATCGCTTATATAGTAATAAGAGGCTGCGTCAAAAGCAGTGGAAGTCCATTCTCCAACATTTCCAGCCATGTTGTATAGAGAAAAGTCATTAGGCGAGTAGGCCGTTACTTTAACAGGATAAAAACCACCGTCAGCAACCACGTTTCCTCTTAAGGGTTTAAAATTTGCCAGGTAGCAACCACTGCTGTTAAGCGCATAAGGACCACCCCAAGGATACGTGGTAAGTTCTTGGCCTCCACGAGCCGCGTATTCCCATTCGCTTTCGGTAGGCAATCTAAATTCTTGTTCAGAATACCTTTTTTGACTCTTTAAAAATTCGTTGCGATACTTAGTTCTCCAGTTGCAAAAAGCTCTTGCTTGGTACCAATTCACGCCTACCACGGGATAATCATCGTAGGCGGGGTGCCAGAAATACTTATCATGCATAGGGTCGTTGTAACTATAAGTTAAATCTGCAATCCAGCAAAGTGTATCAGGGTATACATTAATAACCCCAGCTTCAAAGAAAGAACTGCGATCTGAAAATTCTTTATTGTCTTTGATGTAGTCACGGTACGAAAAATACTCACCATCACGATCTGAATCGTAAAAATCATACTGAACTCGATTTTGCTTTTTAGCAGCTTTTTGTTTGTTGATCCAAAAATAGGCGTAATTGAGCTGCCGTGAGTCAATGTATTTTTGACCCATGAACTGCTCTTCAGGCGGCAGGTACATGCTTTCCACAATTTCAGTGTATTCGGGAGAAGGGTAACGATTGCGGTCCCATTCAATGTAAGGTTCCCAATTGAGTCTTCGCTGCATAGAGTCAGGATAATTGAGGGAAACATACTCATCGTAAAAAGTAGGGTTCTCCTTGGTATTAGGATCAATAAACTCATAGCCTTCTACCAAACCATCTTCCGCTAATCTGAAGCGTGCAATTGAATCACGAACCCAATATACAAATTGACGGTACTCATTATTGCTGATTTCCGTTTGATCCATCCAGAACGAAGGAACTGAAACGGTTTTGGTTGGCGAGGTTAGTGAAAAGGGAACATCTTGATCAGAGTTACCCATATTGTAAGAACCTTGTGGGATGTATACCATACCATAAGGTTCTGAGGGGTACCATTCTGGACGGTCTTGCACGCCTACTAATTCACCATGGTCGTTGCTACTGCAACTAACGATAAGTGAAGCTCCCGCAATTATAGTTAATAATTTTTTCATCTCTATCCGTATTGTTTTCTGTTTCGTTTTTAGGCCCAGAAACTCAAGGGCGCTATATTACAAAAATCTGGGATTTTTATAACTACCTTTTTCACGAGGCGGAATTTCTATTTTAAAGCAATATTGAGCAAATATTTCATGACTGCCCCCGCCTTGACCTGAAAGTTCGGAGGTTGCGATGTCATAAGAGTAACCTGCTCTAAAAGCAGGTGTAAATTGATAACCCACCATGGTGCCTATTGCGTCTTGAATCCTGTAAGTAACGCCTCCCCATATTTTCTTATTGTACACACCGGTAATATTTATGTCTGCAGTAAAGGCTGAGCCAGGGGCTAATTTAATCAAGGTTGCCGGCTGCAATTCCCAGTTGGTGCCGGGTATAGCCCAATTATAGCCCCCCATTACGTAGTAGTGCCGCGCATTTCTAAAAAAAGTAGAGGCAGGGTCGCCCACCTCACTATCAATAGAGGTGCGATTTTCAATAACGCGGGTGGTAGATACACCGGCCCAAATATTTTGGCTTGTATAATAAACCCCAAAATCAGCGTCAAAAATTACCCCGTTAGCATCACTGGCCGCGAGCGCCACATCTGAAAGGCCTCCACCAGGAACGGCACTACCGATGTCAGAAGGAATCCATTCAGCATTGTTTAAAGTTCTATTCATCAGGGCCAGACCTACGCCAATTCCTAAGGTGCCCTCTTCTAATTGAATTTGGTATGCATAATTCAGTTCTAAGCTTACATTACTAAAAAAGCCGATTTGGTCGTTCACAATGGAAAAACCTAAGCCTCCGCCTAAAGCGCGTATAGGAATATTGCCATTGATGTTTTGGGTAGTGGGCGCCCCTTCAAAACCAACCCATTGGCTGCGGTGAAAACCGGTAAAACAAATAGCCCCACCTGTTCCGGCCACTGCGGGGTTGTAATACAATCGATTATTCATAAATTGTGTAAACTGCACATCTTGCTGACTAACAGCTAGTAAGGGCAGTAACAGCATAAGTAGAAAGTAAAATTTTCTCATCTAATGCGGGTTAGTATTTTGTTGACAACCTAATGTTGAAAAACCAAAGATAAAATTTTGCACGAAAATCGCTTGACATAGGCTCAATTTAAAATGCATAAGGCTGTAAATCAAATGGATTTTTTCATGGCCGACCACCAGCGCTCTGGTATTTCATTTTTTAAGGCTTCTTCATAGTCGGTGTAAGAGCATGGTATCAGTTTGTGACGTTGAAAGCTCTTGGATCCAGCAGAATCCCGCGAGGGCACCTCAATCCACCAGCGTCCCGAAAGGGGACTTTTATAAAAAATGAGCTCATGTTCCCCGTCATTTATAAGCACCGTATATTTTTCATAATCTTCTTTCACTGAAATTGGATAATCACCTTTACGGAGATTATAACCTTCCAAAAAGTACCAGATCATTTGTGCCACCAGGTGAGCAGTGCGCCCTTGATCATCAAAACCAGGGTTGCACTCGTAAACGCCAAAAGAGCTAACTTTATCGGCAATGCCGGCATAGCGGGCCAGCGCGCAAGCTTCCTCTCCGGTAAAACCGTTGGGACTGTGAAATTGATTCCCGGGTGCTTCTGCTTGGCGTAAGGCCGAAAGATCAAAACTTACAATGTCTGCATCTCTTAAAATGGGCTCACTCTCTTGAATGTTTGACCTTAGTTTCCCCAGACGATGGGCATCAAAAAACATGCGGTCCATTAAATCAATTTCTTCTTGATTTACAAAATAGGTTTGGTAGCCTAAATTGCTAAAATTGAAAAGAATGTAAGGCTTCTTTAAAATTATATGGCTTAAATAACTGCGGTGGCTGAAAGGATCATTTTGGTTGCCCAGATCAAATTGGGAGTCAATGGCGGCCAGATTTACGGTTTGCTCCAATCGGTCATAGCCCCGGTAATTGCCGTAGGTTATGTCTTGTGTGCCCCCAATGATAATGGTGACAATACCTTTTTTTAAGAGCTGGTAAACCACTTCGGCCACAGCCACCATAGTATCGTTTACCGTTTCACCTGCGTATATATTACCCAGGTCTGCTATGGGCGCCTGCCAATTGCCCCAATAGAGTTGGTACAGGTATTCACGAGCCCGGTCAGGCGTTTCTGCTGAACCTGCATTATTACTATTACGATCTTCCTTGACCCCAATCAGAGCAATTTTCACTCCCTCCAAATCGGGTAGCCCTTCCAGTTCTTTATGAATGGCCATTTTCAGTCCAAGCCGCTGGGGGTTTTGGCCTTCAAGGGCGTCTAGTAAAGATTCCCTGACGGGCGATAGAAAATCATTCAAAATCATTTCTTGGTACTCGACTTTCTTTTCTTGGGACTTTTCTTTTTGGTTTTGCCGGCTTCTTCCATAATGGCCAGGCAGTCTTCCCGGGTTAAAGTTTTTGGATCCTCTACTTCTTTGGGAATCTTGTAATTCCTGCGTCCTGATTTTATGTACGGCCCGTATCGACCATTGAGCACTTGAATTACCGGCTTTGCATCGTCAAAAGTGGCAATGAACTTTTCGGCATCGGCTTTAAGCTTGGCTTCCATTACCTCAATGGCCCGGTCTAACTCTATGGTCATAGGGTCATCGCCTTCCTCTGGTTTTATAGAAGCAAAAGTGCTTTTGTAGCGTACGTAGGGGCCAAAGCGGCCAATGTTGGCCTGAATTTCTTCCCCCTTATATTCACCTAAGGTGCGTGGGAGTTTAAAGAGTTCTAATGCCTCTTCTAAGGAGATGGTATCAATGTGCTGGCCTTTGCGCAGGCTGGCAAATTTGGGCTTTTCTTCGTCTTCAGTAGAGCCAATTTGCACCATGGGTCCATAACGGCCAATGCGGGCAATAACCGGTTTACCGGTTTTGGGGTCTTCCCCCAGGGCACGCTCACCGGTGGCTCTTTCAGATTCTTCTTCTACCTTTTTCAGATGTGGGTGAAAGTCACTGTAAAATTCATCAATCATTTTAGACCACTCTTCTTGCCCTTCCGCAATTTCATCAAACTGCTGTTCTATGCTGGCGGTAAAATTGTAGTCTAAAATGTCTTGGAAATGTTCTACCAAAAAGCCATTCACCACCGTTCCAATATCGGTGGGGGTTAATTTGTTTTTATCGGCCCCGGTAATTTCGGAGTGCTTCTTGGTGTCTAGCTTGTTATTAGTCAGCACCAGTTCTATGTACTCCCGCTTGGTGCCTTGCAACTCGCTTTTTTCAATGTAGTTGCGTTTTTGAATAGTGCTTATGGTGGGGGCATAGGTTGAGGGCCTGCCAATGCCCAACTCTTCTAATTTTTTCACCAGGCTGGCTTCTGTGAAGCGCGGTGGGTGTTTAGTGAAACGCTGGGTAGCGCTAATTTCATCGGCCGTAAGGCTATCTCCTTTTTTACTGGGCGGTAGCATACCTTTACTTTCCTCAACCTCTTCATCATCGGTGCCTTCCAGGTAAGCCTTTAAAAAGCCTTCAAATTTGATTACTTCTCCTTTGGCTACAAACTCAAGCTTTTGATTGGGTGTGGCAATTTTCAGGGTGGTCCGTTCCAATTGCGCATCGGCCATTTGGGAGGCTACGGTACGCTTCCAAATTAATTCATACAGTCGTTTCTGGGCATCGTTTCCACCTGCCTTATGGCGATTCATATAGGTGGGCCGGATAGCCTCATGCGCCTCTTGAGCGCCCTTACTTTTAGTGCTGAATTTACGGGGTTTGGAATATTCGGGTCCGTAGGCCGCGCTAATTTCGGCCTTAGCAGCCGCGGTGGCCTCATCCGATAAATTCAAAGAATCGGTACGCATGTAGGTGATTAAACCTGCTTCGTATAATTTCTGCGCCACACTCATGGTTAAGCCCACGGGGAAAGAAAGCTTACGCGAAGCTTCTTGCTGCAGGGTGGAGGTGGTAAAGGGTGGAGCGGGGCTTTTCTTAGCTGGTTTGGTTTCCACACTGTCAATAGTAAAATTGTGCGCTTGGCATTTTTCCAAAAATTCCCGCGCTTCTTTTTCCGTTTTAAAACGCTGGTTTAATTCAGCTTTAAAGCTTTTGCCCGCGCCATTGGAAAAGATGGCCACCACTCTGAAGTAGTCTTCTGGGGTGAAGTTTTTAATTTTTTCTTCGCGTTCTACAATTAAACGTACCGCCACCGATTGTACCCGTCCAGCCGATAGGCCTGCCTTCACTTTTTTCCATAAAACAGGTGAAAGCTCAAAACCAACCAGGCGGTCTAAAATTCTGCGTGCCTGCTGCGCATTCACCAAATCCTGATTAATTCTGCGCGGGTTGCTGATGGCCTTATCAATAGCTTTTTTAGTAATTTCTGAAAACACAATGCGGTTGGTAGAAGTGGGGTTCAAACCTAAAGCCTCTGCCAAATGCCAGGCTATGGCTTCTCCTTCACGGTCCTCATCTGAGGCCAGCCAAACTGTCTCCGCTTCTTTGGTGAGTTTCTTTAATTTTTTCACCACTTCTTTCTTGTCGCTGCTAATGGCATACTTAGGCTCAAAATTGTTTTGAACGTCTACGCCCATGTCTTTTTGAACCAAGTCACGAATGTGGCCATAACTGGACTCCACCTTAAAGTCTTTTCCCAAAAACTTCTCAATGGTTTTGGCTTTGGCGGGTGACTCTACAATTACCAAGTTTTTAGGCATGTATTATTTAATTAAAATGTTGCGCTAAAATAAGTGGCAAATTAAATCAATTGTTTGGTTGTGGCTATCAACTCGGGCTTATTTAGCGTTTTAACAACTGCCAAACTGGCACAACCCAATGCGTATTTGTACCTTTGCAGGCTCTTAAAAGATTTGAAATGAAAGACGTGCTTCCGCAGAAAGAACAAATGGACGAAAGCCTTCAAGGCAGCGCTCTTGTGAAAGAAGATGGAAACCATCAGCGTAAGCTATACATAGAAAGCTACGGCTGCCAAATGAATTTTTCAGACAGTGAAATTGTGGCCTCTATCTTAGCCAAAGAGGGTTACGGCACTACCCGAAATATGGAGGAGGCTGATTTGGTTTTGCTCAATACCTGCTCCATTCGAGATAAAGCAGAACAAACCGTGCGCAAGCGCTTAGGCAGTTTTAACAAGATTAAAGAGGAGCGCCCTGATTTAAAAATTGGCGTTTTGGGCTGCATGGCTGAACGTTTAAAAGACAAACTTTTAGATGAGGAAAAGCTGGTAGATATGGTGGTGGGCCCAGATGCTTACCGCGATTTACCCAATTTGGTAAAAGAGGTGGAAAGCGGCCGCAAAGCGGTGAATGTTATTCTCTCTAAAGAAGAAACCTACTCAGATGTGAGTCCCGTGCGCATTGGCACCAACGGAGTGTCGGCCTTTATTTCCATTACCCGTGGTTGTGATAATATGTGCACCTTTTGCGTGGTGCCTTTTACCCGTGGGCGAGAGCGAAGCCGCCACCCAGAAACCATTGTAGAAGAAGCCCAGGATTTGGCGGCCCGCGGCTTTAAAGAAATCACCCTTTTAGGTCAAAATGTAGACTCTTACCTCTGGTACGGGGGCGGGCTCAAAAAAGATTTTGACAAAGCCAGTGAAGCAGCCAAGGCAACGGCCGTACATTTTGCCGATTTACTGCGCAAAGTGGCGCAGGCTGTGCCGGAAATGCGCATCCGCTTTAGCACCAGCAACCCTCAGGATATGACCGATGACGTGCTCCATGCCATTGCCGAACATCCTAATATTTGCAAGTATATCCACTTACCCGTGCAATCAGGCAGCAGCCGTATTTTAAAAGAAATGAACCGCGGGCATAACCGCGAGGAGTATTTCAATTTGATTGATCGCGTACGTAAAATTATACCCGATTGCGGCATTTCGCATGATATGATTGCCGGCTTCCCCACCGAAACGGAAGAGGACCATCAAGACACACTAAGTTTAATGGAATATGTGAAATACGATTTTGGCTACATGTTCTATTACTCTGAGCGCCCCAACACTTTTGCGGCCCGTAAATTGGAAGATGATGTGCCCATGGAGGTGAAAAAGCGCAGACTGAATGAAATTATTCAGTTGCAGCAAAAACACTCACTGGAGCGCAATCAGCAGCACATTGGTAAGGTAGAAGAGGTTTTGATTGAGGGGAATTCTAAACGCAGTGATCAAGACTGGATGAGCCGCAACACCCAAAACACCGTGGTCATTTTTCCTAAAGGCGATGAAAAGCCCGGAGATTTTGTGAAAGTGAAAATTAAAGATTGTACAGCCGCAACCCTTTTGGGAGAGCGTGTAGCCTAGAAAAATATGAGAGTTCTTTTTGCAACCATCCTCCTGGTAGCCAGCTTTTCAGTAAACGCTCAAACCAAAGTAGGCAACCGATGGGTAGACAACAACCTCACCATACAGGTGAAAATAGACCGCATTAAAGCCAAAGGTGAATTTTACATCTGCATAGCGGACACTAGCCGTGGCGAGTGTATAGAAAACCTGGTGAGTGGGGTTGAGGTGAAGGTGTTTGATCAAAATGACCAGCTCCTTTGGGAAGGCATTGCCAGTGGGCGCACGGTGGGTTTAAGTTTGCCCAAGCCCATGCCCAATGCGCATTATCTTAAGATCAATACCTTTAAACCTTGGGTGGTCAATAAATCAACCGGTACGCGCATTCATCAAGATGAGCGTATTTCGGTAAAATATTACGTGCAGTGAGCAGCATTTTAGAAGTTAAACAGCGATTTGGAATTATTGGCGGCAGCCCCGGTTTAGAGCGGGCTCTGCAAAAGGCACTTCAAGTGGCCAGTACCGATATTTCTGTGCTCATCTCAGGTGAGAGTGGAGTGGGTAAAGAGGCCATCCCCCGCATTATTCACTCGCAAAGTCACCGCAAGCACAACCGCTACATTGCCGTAAACTGTGGTGCCATTCCCGAGGGAACCATTGACAGTGAATTGTTTGGTCACGAGAAAGGCGCCTTTACCGGAGCCACCGGCACCCGCAAAGGCTATTTTGAAGAAGCCGATGGAGGCACCATTTTTTTAGATGAAGTAGGCGAGTTGCCTTTGTCTACGCAGGTGCGTTTGCTCAGGGTTTTAGAAACAGGGGAGTTTATTAAAGTAGGCTCTTCCAAAATTCAAAAAACAGACGTGCGCATTTGTGCCGCCACCAATGTAAATTTAATAGAGGCTATAGACAAAGGGCGCTTTCGCGAAGATTTGTACTACCGCCTTAATACGGTAGAAATAAAACTGCCACCCCTGCGGGAGCGTAAAGATGACGTGCATCTGCTATTTCGCAAATTTGCCTCAGACTTTGCTGATAAATACCACGTATCACCGGTGCGGCTTACGCCCGATGCGGTAGCGCTCCTCAAAGACTATCGTTGGCCCGGAAACATCAGACAGCTCCGTAACCTGGCCGAGCAACTTTCAGTAGTAGAAGGGGAAAAAGATATCGACTCTGATTTGCTCATGGCCTATTTGCCAGATTCGGGCAGGAGTGGTTTGCCAGCCCTTTACAACAAAGGCAACCAAGGGAGCCAGGGCAGCAGTGACTTTGCCAATGAACGGGAGATTCTTTACAAGATTTTATTTGACATGCGTAAAGACATCACCGACCTGAAGAAACTCACCACCGAGTTGATGAACAGCGGAGAGCCCAGCGAAGAATGGAAGGAAGACAATAGTCAACTACTTAGCCGCATTTACAGTCAGGAGCCATCGGGCGAAAGCCCAGAAGCTACCCGTAATCTTAATCCGGAGCAGCGTAAATATTTACCTGTTTATAGTGAAGAGGGTACCAGCGTGCATCCACAAACCTATGAAACGGAGCATGAAACGGTAGAGCAGGAAAACCTTTCTTTACAGGAAAAAGAATTGGAGCTTATTAAAAAGGCTTTAGACCGTAACGGAGACAAGCGTAAAGATGCGGCCCGCGATTTGGGTATTTCTGAGCGAACCTTGTACCGTAAGATTAAACAATACAACCTATGAGAATAGCCGTGGTTTCTTTGGTTTTGGTGTTGCTGGGTGCAGCTTGCGTTGGTGGTGGTTACTCTTTTACCGGGGGTGACGTAGGCAACGCCAAAACGGTAAGCATTCAATTTTTTGAAAATTATGCCGATTTGGTAAAACCCCAATTGAGCCAAACTTTTACGGAGAAATTACGCGATATTTTTGTGCAGCAAACACCCCTGGAGTTGGTAGAGCGCGGGGGCGATATGCAATTTGAAGGCGCCATTGTTGATTACCGAATAGAGCCTTTAAACGTGCAGGCAGGCCGGGAGGTAAACGTAGCCCAAAACCGCCTTACCGTGGTGGTAAATGTTATTTTTACCAATCAGGTGGATATGGACAAAAGTTTTGAGCAGAAATTTACCCGCTTTGTAGATTTTGACGCTACAGCCGATATTAATGCCGTGGAGGCCGAGCTGCACGAGCAAGTAAGCCAAGAATTATCGGAAAATATTTTGAACCAGGCCATTGGAAATTGGTAAAATTTGAAAGCAGAAACCTTCCATAGCATTTTAGAAAAGCCTGAGTTGGTGGCTCAAGTGGATATTGATGAACTGCGTGAAATGGCGCACAAATATTCGTACAGCCAGGTAATTCAACTTTTGTACGCCATGCGTTTACGCTACTCCAGTGAGCACCTTTTTGACCGCCAGCTTTCCAAAACGGCCATTATTACTAATAACCGTAAAATACTTTTTGACCTTTTTGAAGAGACCACTCCGTTAGCCGGTTCGGTCGCAGCCGAAGGCAGGGCAGAGCCCGAAGAAAGAGCAGCCAGCACTTTTGATACCACTACACGTATTTTTGAGATTGATAAAAATAACGAAGGTGATCATTCATCAGAAACACCCAAAGCGGCTCCATTGGTTGAACAGCCCCAAGAGCAGGAGCATTTAGCGGAGCAAGATCAGCAAGGGGCGGCTAAAGCCGATGATGAACCGAGCCTGGAAAGTATAAAGTCAGAATCCGAACCAGAATCTACCTCAAAGGCAGAACCGGAAAAACAATCTTCCGCTACGCTTAATGAAAGGGTAGCTGAAATACTGGCCAAAAACAGAGCTTTACGTGAGGCCCGGAAAAAAACAGAGTCTACCGGTTTAGACAGCACTAAGTCTTCTGAAACCGATTCTGGTGATTTGGAAGAGAAGCCCGCTGAAAAACCAGCAGAGCGATGCGTAGAAGCCAAATCGGAATCTGAAGCTTCTACCCAAGCGGAAAAAGAGCTTACATCAGCGCCAGACCCGACCGAGGAATCTCCGCTTGAACCCAATCAAGCAAGTAGTTCCGTATCAGGAAGTATTGAGGCGATCCGCCAACGACTAGCACTCTTACAAGAAAACACCAGCAAAGCCGCGCAGGTATCTCAACCATCTGGTGAAACCGAGAAAGAAGCCTCTTCTCTAAACGAGCCCCAAGACTCGGATGAATTGGAAACAGCTGCTCTTCTGGCTGAGCAAGAAAAGGAACCCATAGGGCCTTTGGTAGACCAGAATACTGAGCAATCTACGGAGGCGTCTTCAGACCAAGCGCCATCGGCCCCCGAGCCTACAAAAGGTGAAGCGACCAGAGAAACCAATCCGGCCGATGATTTGGATGAAGAGTTATTGGAAATTGAGGCCCTGGCGGCCCAGCATGCCAAGGAGAATGTAGAGGTTTTAATTGATGGTTTATCACCTGAAGAACATAAGCCCATAGCCAAACCGAAGCAACAAGCAGAAGAACCGCACCCAGAAGAACCGAAGCTTACAGACGAGGAAGCCCACGAGTATTCCTTTAGCCGCTGGCTGCAACAACTAAATGAAAAGAACACGGGAGCAGAGCAGGAATCAGAAACCTTGCAAAGCGCTAAGGCAGAGAAAGAGCCGGAGCCCCGGGACTCAGAAACCAACCCAGACTTTGAGCGGAAAATTCAGCTACTGGATGAATTTGTAGAAAAGCTGCCCGAGCTAAAGAAGCGTAGGGCATCGGAGTCAAAAATTACCAAAGACACCCCCAAACCTAAACCAACTTTGCGGGAAGACGAAAGCTTGGTAACGGAAACACTGGCCAAGGTTTACATTAAGCAAAAGCACTATAAAAAGGCCATTAAGGCCTATGAAATTTTGAAGTTGAAATATCCCGAAAAAAGTAGTTACTTTGCCGCCCAAATTTCAGAAGTCAAAAGCTTAGCAAGCCTTTAAATATCAGTATAATGGCCTTATTATTTTCTACCTTAATTATTATTACTTGTGTTCTTCTTGTTCTAATTATTTTAGTGCAAAACCCTAAAGGAGGCGGTCTTAGCTCCTCTTTTGGCGGTAGCGGTACACAAGTTTTTGGTGGCGTAAAAAAAACCACCGACTTTTTAGATAAAGGCACTTGGGCCCTCTCTATTTTATTGGTAGTGCTGGTTCTTTTTGCCAATGTTACTTTAACACCAAAGAGCTCAAATTCAGCTGCAGAGCAAGAGGCTCGTTCTACCAATGTGCAGGCGCCTGAAACTACGGCACCTCAGCAACCTATCACCTTGCCGCAAAATCCCGGGCAAAATTCTGAGATGCCCGAGTCGGTAGAGGAATAAAGGAAAATTTCAAGCAAATTTTTAAAAAGCGGCCAAAGCCGCTTTTTTAGTAGGTGACTCCGACAAGAGTAAAAGGTTTTTTACTTAATCTTGCTTTTTTATTTAATCATTTAACAACCATGAAAAAGTTAGCTCAAACTCTGGCCTTTGCCATAGCTCTCACAGGAGTTTTTACCTCATGTGAAGAAGACAAAAAAGACAACAATGGGGGTAACAATCCCACAACGTTTAAACAAGAACTTGTGTATGATGGCACTACTTACACCTTAAAAGAGGCTTTCATCATTGACTATGGCGTAACTGATAACGCAGCCAACTTTGACATAAACTTGGTATCTGACGGTATTACCGTGCAGTTTGATAATGATGGTGCTCCTATTGGTGCAACTGGTGATGGTTTTGCAGTTTATATTGAGGCGTGGTCTGCCGATACAGTTAAATTTGCTGATGGCACTTATACCATTGATACAGTGGATTTAGGGAAAGCAGGCACAATAAGTTATGCCAGCATAGATAGAATTCAAAGTGGCCAATTTATGGATGAGTCTGAATGGGCTGAAGGCAGCAGCTGCACTATTGAGGTAAACGATAAAGAGCATACCATCACGGGTTCAGGTACCACCCGTAATGGAAAGAGCTTCTCATTTTCTTTCCGTAAAGAATTTGATTACATAGATGATGACGTATTCAAAAAGAAGTTTCGCCTCTAAGAGCGCTTAATAATATTAACTGTAAAAGCCCTCCGGAGTAATTCGGAGGGCTTTTTGCTATTACACCTTACTAGTCAAAATCTTTTAAAATTTGCTCGGTGGCTTCTTTGGTTTTTACCTTTTTATAAATCTTAGCAATCTTACCATCCTCATCTATTACAAAGGTTTCGCGGTGGATTCCGTCAAACTCACGGCCCATAAACTTTTTCTTGCCCCATACGCCATAAGCTTCAATTACTTCACGGTTCTCATCGGGTATTAGCGGGAAGGGCAACTCATACTTGTTAATGAAGTTTTGGTGTTTCTTGGCGCTATCGGCACTTACGCCAATAATTGAAAAGCCTTTTTCTTTCAGTGTTTGGTAGTTGTCTCTAAAGTTGCAGGCCTCAGCGGTGCAGCCCGGGGTATTGTCTTTGGGATAAAAGTATAGTACCACCTTTTGGCCGCGGTAATCGCTCAATTTCAATGGTTCGCCATTTTGGTCTGTGGCGTTAATTTCAGGTGCTTTTTGGCCTTCTTCTAAATGTGTCATAGTCAATATTTTTACGTTAAAACCCACCTTAGGGCTATTTGGTTTGCAAAAACCCGCTACTGTTACACAATTAGGTCAGAGGTTTACCCATTTATAGCTCTAAGCAAATAGAGGGGAGTGCAGCCTAGTTTAACCCCCCATCCTTCAGATAAAAATGGGCAGACCAAGAAAATTTACCACCCGCCAGTGGCTTTGCTGTGTGTTTTGTTGGCCTTTCGGCCGAAGCACAAAATCTATGAATCTTAACATTAGGTAGAAGTGGATGAGGAATCTTACAAGGCTGCTGTAGCGTAAATCTTAGGCCAATTGAGTATAAATGGCTAGAATGCCCAATCTAAAATTTCTCTTGAAGCTTACGAAATGCAGCATATCGACTGGGAAAAAGGGCGAAAAGAAGGCTTCAAAAAGGTAGTAATGTTTTCTAAAAGCAAACCTAAGGTGGCAAGCACAACTGCTTAACGGGTACAAAAATGACAATACATTTTGACAGAAAACTGACATTGTAATTGACAAGAAATGCCAGCCGCGCTGACAGGCTGACATTTTTTTTAGACTGGGTTTAAGTGGCACATTTTGTGCCTATGCTGCCCACAGAAATAAGCATTCAAGTTTAACTAATACCTTAAAATAATTATGGCTGATATTAACCTTCAACCATTAGCCGATCGGGTTCTTGTAGAGCCCAGCGCTGCAGAAACCAAAACAGCATCTGGAATTATTATTCCTGACACGGCTAAAGAAAAACCCCAAGAGGGCACAGTAGTGGCTGCCGGTAATGGCAAAAAAGACGAACCCTTAACGGTAAAAGTAGGAGACCGTGTATTGTACGGTAAATACGGTGGTACCGAAATTAAGCATGAGGGAAAAGATTACCTTATTATGCGTGAGAGTGACATCTACGCAATTGTAGGCTAAGCAAAGAATTGTACAACTATTTCTAAACAAAAAGCAAAATGGCTAAAGAGATAAAATTTAATCTAGAAGCACGTGACGCCCTAAAAAGAGGGGTAGATAAATTGGCAAATGCCGTAAAAGTAACCTTAGGGCCTAAGGGTAGAAACGTAATTATTGAAAAATCTTTTGGCGCCCCTACGGTAACCAAAGATGGCGTTTCCGTAGCCAAAGAAATTGAGCTGGAAGACAAAATTGAAGACCTTGGTGCTCAAATGGTAAAAGAGGTGGCCAGTAAAACCGCTGATGTAGCTGGTGACGGCACTACCACTGCTACTGTGCTTGCGCAAGCTATTTATACTCAAGGTATGAAGAACGTTGCAGCCGGTGCATCCCCAATGGATCTAAAACGTGGCATTGACAAAGCGGTAGAGCAATTAGTAGCTGCCCTTAAAGACATGAGCAATGAGGTGGGCGATAGCTACGATAAAATTGAGCAAGTAGCCACTATTTCGGCTAATAATGACAATACCATTGGTAAGCTCATTGCTGAGGCCATGGAAAAAGTTTCTAAAGAAGGCGTTATAACCGTTGAAGAGGCCAAGGGAACCGAAACTTACGTTGACGTAGTAGAGGGTATGCAGTTTGACCGCGGTTACCTTTCACCTTACTTTGTAACCGACAGTGAGAAAATGGTTGCTGATTTAGATACCCCTAACATTCTTATTTACGATAAGAAAATCAGCAACATGAAAGAATTGCTTCCTATTCTTGAGCCCGCTGCTCAGAGTGGTAAGCCCCTTTTAATTATTGCTGAAGATTTAGACGGTGAAGCCCTGGCTACTTTGGTGGTGAATAAAATCCGCGGAAGCTTAAAAGTGGCCGCTGTAAAAGCACCTGGCTTTGGCGACCGCAGAAAAGCTATGTTAGAAGACATCGCAATACTTACCGGGGGTACGGTAATTTCAGAAGAGCGTGGTTACACCCTAGAAGGGGCTACCATGGATATGCTGGGTACCGCTGAGAAAGTAGCCATAGACAAAGATAACACGACCATTGTAAACGGTTCAGGTGACCAAAAAGAGATTGAGGCGCGTGTGAACCAAATCAAGGCGCAAATTGAAAGCACTACTTCTGATTATGATAAGGAGAAACTTCAAGAACGCCTGGCCAAATTAGCTGGTGGTGTAGCCGTGTTGTACGTAGGGGCTGCCTCTGAGGTTGAAATGAAAGAGAAGAAAGACCGTGTAGACGATGCCTTGGCCGCTACCCGTGCCGCCATTGAGGAAGGCATTGTGCCTGGAGGTGGTGTAGCACTAGTGCGCGCTTCTAAGGCCTTAGAGTCTTTTTCGGGCATAAATGACGATGAAAACACCGGTGCGTCTATCATTGGCCGTGCTATTGAAGAGCCTCTACGTCAAATTGTGGTAAACGCGGGTCAAGAAGGTTCTGTAATCATCAATAAAGTAAAAGAAGGTAAAGATGATTATGGCTATAACGCCAAGACCGAAGAATTCGGCAACATGTTAGAGCAAGGCATTATTGACCCTACCAAAGTGACTCGTGTGGCACTTGAGAATGCCGCTTCAGTAGCCGGTATGCTGCTAACCACAGAAGCCACTATCACAGAAATTCCATCAGATGATAATGATGGTCCTGCCGGTGGTGGTATGCCAGGCGGAATGGGCGGTGGCATGCCCGGAATGATGTAAAACATCAATTCTCGCTATAATTCATCCCGGTGCGCCCAGGCGTACCGGGATTTTTTTTGCTATACCAAAGCCTCAGCCCTTTATAATCTGACTCTTCCATTTATATTTGTGCTTTCACCCTAAAAACACCCTTATGTTCAGAGTTTTAGCTTTTGTGATTTTAGCGCTTAGCCTTTCGGCCGATTTAAGTGCTCAGCGTTTTACAGATGCTCGCAGTTATTACCGCGAATTTGCCAGTGAGAACCGCAGAATTATGATCAAGAACATGCGCTATTTAGAAGGGGTGGTAAAAGGCGAAGATCCCAGGCGCATTGCCAAGTACCGCGAAATGGTGGTTGAACAGCTTAGAGAAAGCAAACGGGCTTTAGAAAGAGTGGGGGTCTTTGAAGATAATGACTTGCTACAGCGTGAATACCTAAAGGGTATTGACATGTACCTAGAAGCTTTTGAAAAAGCAGTAGGCGAAGCCGATGAACTTACCGAAGGTCGTTATGAAGATTTTGATAAATTAACCCAATATTATGAGGCGGTTGAGGAAGCCGAGGCGCTAATTTTTGATGCCGCCTATAAAATTAAGGAGGCTGAAGAATATTTTGCCAAGCAATACAAGGTAGACCTGCGCAGAGACGAGGAAACCATGGAACGCTGGGATAAAATTGACCGGCTTACGCTTTACATGCGCGGACTCACCTACAACTTTTTTAGAGTAGATACCCGTCTTTCTAGCTTTTTTAAAGCCACAGAAGCCCAAAAGGCAGATACCTTAGGTATTATCATAAAAGACCTCAGGCAGGCCGTCCGCAAAAGTCAAGATGAATTAGAAGATCAACCAGAGTTTGGTGGTAAAGATTACGTAAAAGAAGAGTTAGAAGCCTACCTTACAGAAATTGACGAAAATATTGACGAAACCATTCGCCCCCTGGCCGATAGGCTAACCAATAAGTTTTTACCTGAAGACGAGTACGAAGAAACCCAGGAAGAACTGGCAGACTTAAAAGAGTGGCATGAGAACGCGCGGCAGGAATTCTTTGAATCACAAGAGTACGTGGTGGCTGATTTCCTTGAGGAGTAATCTAAAGTTCTAGCGCACTTGGGTTTTACGTAGAATCTTCCGGAATAAATTAGGCCATAGTCTAAACAAGTATACCCCCAACACTTCTTTACCGCCAATAAAAACCTCTGGCTTTTTCTTTCGAATAGCCTTAAAGGCTTTTTCGGCTAAGACCTCTGGAGGCATTCCGCCCGCTTGGGCATCATCCATTTTGTTAAGGGCAGAGCCATCGCCCGTAAGGGAGTTTACGCTTATTTGCGTGCGAATAAAGCCGGGGCACAAAAGCGTGATGCTGAGTTTTTTGGGATCTATTTCGGCCCTTAGGCTTTCAAAAAAGCCATGTAAGGCGTGCTTGGCGGCCGCATAACCGCTGCGATATTGGGTGCCAAACTTACCGGTTAAGCTGCTTACTGTAGCTATCTGCGCCCCGTCTTGTTCTAACATGGCGGGTAGTAAGCGTTTAGTTAAATCTACCGTACCCAAGAAGTCTATTTGCATAATTTGTTGGTACACCTTCATGTTGGTTTCCAAGGCAAATGAGCGTTGTGAAATACCGGCATTATTGATTAGAAGCCAGGGGCAGTGGTAATCCAGGGTTGCATCTGCGCATTGGGCTATGCTTTCGGGTTGGGCCAAGTCTAAGGCCAGCAGTACCACTTCAGGTGCTCCTTTTTCTTGGCAGCTTTTTTCTACAGACCGCAGGCGCTCTGGGTTGCGGGCGGTTAAAATCAGCGGATGGCCCGCTTGTGCATAGCGTAGCGCAAGGGCTTGGCCTATACCGCTACTGGCCCCCGTAATCATAACGGGGCGTTTTTTAGTCTTATTTACTATATTCATAGTTCAACTAATCAAATTCGTAGTATAAGGGTATTCAGGGTTTTATTGATGCTTTTTTTCGCAAGTGCCACCCTACTGGGTCAAAATTACGACAGTATAGCACAAAAAGCCTTGCAGGAAGGCAATGATTCCTTGGCCGTTCTCAACATTATACGCCACAGCTTCCAGTATTTATACCGCAAACCTGGTACGGCCAAACCATGGTGTAAGTGTGCAAATTTTGAAAGCCAAGCTGATTGAATTTTGCCACACTATCAAAATGAGCATCATAAACTGGAGGTAGTGTTGAATGGTGCCAATCAAAAGGCGCAACTAGGGCCCTCCCAAACCATTAATGTATTTAGGGTGTGCCAAGAGGCCATTAACAATGCGGTAAAATATGCCCAATTTTCACTACTTACTATTCAGGCCAGCTATCAAAATGAAGAACTCCATATTGTTCTAAAAGACAAGGGGGTTGGCTTTACAGCCGATGCNCAAAGTCAGCGAGGTTATGGCCTCACCAANATGGAAGCGCGTATGCAAGAGGTGAAAGGAAGCCTACAGGTGCAAAGTGCCCTTAACAAGGGAACGGAGATAACCCTGCGCCTGCGATTAAATACGCCATTTTACGTATAGCACCAGTTGAGCGTTTAAGCTAGTTTTGGTAGGCTCCATAAAAACTGAATACTATGACCACCAACATTGCTATTGCTGAAGATAACCACCGCCTGGCCCAAACGCTCATTGAAAAGCTGGAGCTGGCTGATAATTTGCGGGTAAAATGGCATGAACCAAATGGTAAGTTGTTTTTAGAACATCTGGAGCAAGACCACAACCTGGCTGTGGTACTTATGGATATTAACATGCCGGTGATGGATGGCATTGAGGCTACCGCNGAGCTCAAGAAAAGGTACCCACAGTTAAAGGTAATTATGAGTACGGTGTTTGACGAGGAGCAGTACATTTTAAAAGCCATACTNGCGGGNGCTAGTGGCTACCTTTTAAAGGATGAAAAACCGGNTAAAATTCACCAAAGCAAAGAGGAAGTGCTAGAGGGTGGAGCACCCATGAGTTCCAGCATAGCGCACAAGGCACTGAATCTGATAAAACACGGCTCCGCAGAAGTAGCCGAAAAAAAGGTAGATTATCACCTTACCAAACGAGAAACCGAAATTCTGGAACAGTTGGCCAGTGGTTTAAGCTAACAGCAAATAGCCGAAAATTTATTCATTAGCCCCGGCATCGTGCGCAATCATATTGAAAATGTATACCAAAAACTACAGGTGTATAACAAGGTAGAAGCTGTTCAGCTAGCGCTGAAGAATAGGTTGATTTAATGATTCACATTTATCCTTCGCTAATTTGATTTCTGAAGGTATTTTTTTTAAAAATTTCCTTAGCCCCAGTACGTATTCTAATCCCCCCCCGCAAACTAACTGACTCTTGCAGAGGCTAAGTAAATCAGTTCCTTTATGGCTTAACCTAAAGGAATGCCTAAGCACTTTTCAATTTACAGTATTCTAAGTGTTGTTTTTGTTGAAGGGGCAGCCGTTATGGTAGCGGAATTGACCGCTGGAATGCTAGTGGCTCCTTTTTTTGGTACCTCTTTAATCTCATGGGCCTTAGTTTTATCCATTACCTTATTAGGCCTGGCCTCAGGTTATTTTTTAGGTGGGATTTTAGCTGCTAAAAAGAATATAGCCTTACTATTCACCACAATTTTATTTTTAGGTGGAGTGCTCTGTGCCCTTATGCCAATTTTAGGCTCGGTAGTAATGCCGCTATTCATGGATTGGAATCTGGAGTTAGGCTTGGCCGCCTCTTTGTTAATATTTCTCTTTCCCACTTTAGTTTGTTTTGGGAGCATGGGCCCATTAGCGGTGGCATTGCTTAGAGCTATTATTCTTCAAAAGCCGGACGATTTACAGGAATGGTGTATGCCCTTTCAACGATTGGGGGAATTATAGCAACTTTAGTCTTTGGCTTACTAGTAATTCCTGATCACGGAATTCTATTACCCTGCTTCATTACCGGTACAATAGTCAGTCTAATTGCGGCAATTACAGCTATACAGTTCAAAAGAATGTTTTGGGTGGCAACAATTGTTTACCTCCTATTTGGTTGCAGCTGGGTACGAGAAAAGTCTCAGGAGGAAAGTTCTT
>PR_CR_10_Liq_1_inCRDRAFT_1000541_pt1 | contig 23414 bp, 21 predicted proteins | sample PRCRCaboRojoPR_3_FD_10241 | JGI IMG/M metagenome (IMG submission 10241)
GCATACCAGGGGCTAATGTAGGCAGGGTCATTGGTTAAAAACTGATAGGTGGCCGTACGGCCATTCTCAAACTTAATGGTGCGCTCCTCTTCCTGTGAGAACCCCTGAAATCCTAGACCTACTAAAAGCCCTACTAAAAATACTCTTTTCATACTAAAGTTAAGTGTGGTTAATTTGTCGGCAATATCCTATATTAATGGATAACTTGCAAAAGAGGACTTAAAATTTAGGGTCTTAACTTTAGGGGGGCATTAATCCATAATTTACGGGTTTCTTTTAGCTTTGAGCCTTAAAGAAAAAATAGTGAAGCAGTTAATTTCAGATTTTCCCGCACACCTTCAGCAAGCCCTAACTATTGCGCAGACTACTCAACTTAAGCCTACTCAAAAAGCCATCCATAATGTGCTTATTACCGGATTAGGAGGCTCAGGCATAGGCGGTAGCATTGTGGCTGATTTAGTGGCACCCTTGTGCTCCGTGCCAGTGGTAGTAAACAAAGATTATATGATTCCGGCCTTTGTGGGTGAAACCACCTTAGTATTGGTTTGCAGCTACAGCGGAAATACCGAGGAGACCTTATCGGCCTTGAGCCATGCCCAACAAAAAGGGGCCATGGTGGCCTGCATTGCCTCGGGTGGTAAGGTGAAGGAAATAGCTGAAGAGGAGGGTTATAATTGCCTCAGTATGAAAGGCGGTAACCCACCGCGCAGCATGTTTGGTTACAGCTTCTCTTTTTTGTTGCACTATTTTAAGTTTTACGGTCTGGCCGATGTGGATGTGAAGACTGAGCTGGAAAAGTCGGTTGCTCTCATAAACCATGAATCAAGCGCGCTTCAAGCGGAAGCTAAAGATTTAGCCGACCAACTAAAGGATACTACCGCTCAAATTCTAACCGTTGATGGCAATGGAGGCATAGGCTCCCGATGGCGTCAGCAGCTGAATGAAAACGCCAAAATGCTCTGCTGGGATGCGGTGATTCCCGAAATGAATCACAATGAGCTAGTAGGCTGGGAAGGGGGCTCCCCGCAGTTTAGTGCTATTTTTCTGCGCAACACCAGCGATTATGAGCGTAATCAAAAGCGCATTGAAATCATAAAAGAAATTATTGGCCAAAAAACCCCTCATGTTTTTGAGGTATGGAGTAAAGGAGAAACACCCATCCAAAGGGCCATGTACTTAATCCACCTGGGTGATTGGGTGTCTTTTTACCTATCTGAATTGAACCAAGTAGACATTATGGACATTAAGTCTATAGATCTTCTAAAATCAGAACTATCCAAAATACCGCTATAAAAACACCTGTTCAGCTCCAGGAGTTAGGGCGTATTGCTTACCAGCCCGCCTGGGATCTCCAGCAAAAGCTTTTCCAGCAAACCATTGATCTTAAAATGGCCAATCGGAAGCTACCACAAGATGAAAGACAAAGCACCCAAAATCATCTGTTGCTATGTGAGCATCCTCCGGTGTATACTATTGGCAAAAGTGGTGACCTTAAAAATCTACTGCTTTCGCAGGATGAGCTAAAACGCTTGGGAGCGGAGTTTTTTAAAATCAATCGCGGGGGCGATATCACTTTTCATGGTCCAGGCCAATTGGTAGGTTATCCCATTTTAGACCTTGATCATTTTTTTAGTGACATACACCGCTACTTGTTTTTGTTAGAAGAAGTCTTTATTCGCGTTTTGCATGACTATAGTTTACAAGGCGATCGCTCCAAAGGAGAAACTGGCGTTTGGCTGGATGTAGGGAAGCCCTCCGCTCGCAAAATTTGCGCCCTAGGCATTCGCGCCAGTCGCTGGGTTACCATGCATGGCTGGGCTTTTAACGTGAATACCAATTTAGACTGGTTTTCTAAAATTGTACCCTGCGGCATTGCTGATAAGGATGTAACCTCCTTGCAAAAAGAGCTTGGCCACCCACTTCCCATGGCCGAAGTGCAAGAAAAAGTTCTGTACCATTTTCAGGATTTGTTTGCAGTAGAATTTACTTCTTAGTTAGTTTATTAGAAGTCCTACATTCCCCTTCCACTGGAAGGGGTGGCTGCTGCGCAGCAGCAGACGGGGTAGGTTTAGTTTCTCGAAAAATCAAACGTCACCCTTCGATGCGCCCTCACTATGGTCGGGCACTCAGGGTGACACTGCGCTTTAAGCAGGCTTCTATTCTGGCAGCAGACGGGGTAGGTTTAGCTTCTCGAAAAATCAAACGTCACCCTTCGATACGCTCTCGCTATGGTCCAGCACTCAGGATGACAATGTGATTTAGGAAGGTATGGTTGCTGATCGCAGTCACGGTTGCCTGTTCCGTACCTGCTTGCTTTAGCTGCAAAGTAATGGCTATTTTAGCCTCACTCATCTATCAGATCTATGAAAGGTTTTATTAAGTTTTTACTCAGCCTCACGGTGGTGTTGGTCATTACCATTTTGGTGGTATTTGTTACCGGCAACCAGTATTTGTTAAAAGGGGTTTGGGCCACCTACCTGCACGGTGAAACCAGTGCCACCATTACCGATAAGCAGTTTTTTGATCAGCGTACCGTAACCGCATCAGCTGGGCAGGCTTGGCCCAAAGCCCAACAGTACAACCAACAAAGCTTAAGCGATACCCTGGCTAAAACCTTGGAAGCTACCGCGAGTATTGCCTTTGTGGTAATCAAAAACGACAGCCTTTTGGTGGAGCGTTATTGGCAAGGCTTCTCAGACAGCTCTCAAACCAACAGCTTTTCCATGGCCAAATCCATAACAGCCATGCTTGCGCAGATGGCCATTCAAAAAGGAATTTTCACCGGCTGGGATCAAAAGGTGCAAGATATTTTACCCGGCTTATCGGGTGCGTACAAAGCCCAGCTTGAATTGCAACACCTGGCTAATATGACGGCCGGCTTGCAGTGGAATGAGCATTACCAAAACCCTTTTGACATAACCGCCCGTGCCTACTACGGCCCGGATATCCAAGATTTAATGCTCAATGAGGTACCGGTGGTGCAGGAGCCGGGAGCTTCTTTTGAATACCAAAGCGGGGCCACCCAGCTTTTAGGTTTATGCTTGCGCGAAGCTACCGGCAAAACTTTAAGCCAGTTAGCCAGTGAATGGCTTTGGCAACCTATGGGCGCTACGCGTAATGCCAGCTGGCATGTAGATAGCGAAGCTGGCATGGAGTTGAACTACTGTTGCTTTAACAGTGATGCTAAAAACTTTGCCCGCTTTGGCCAATTGATTTTGCGGAAAGGAAATTGGCAAGGCCGCCAGTTGTTAGACAGTAGTTTTGTAAAACGCTTGTACCAGGCGAGTCCCGTGCCGCATTACAGCTTCAGCTTTTGGCGCCAGCTCAAAGGCTTTGGCAGTCCGGTGGTGTACATGCGCGGTATTTTGGGGCAGTACGTGATGGTGTTTCCTGAGCAAAATTTGGTAGTGGTACGCTTGGGCCACCAGCGTTTACCGAAAGCCGATGACAGCCCGCATCCACAAGATTTTGAATTGTACGCGCAGGAGGCACTCAAATATTTTGGGTATTGAAATAAAGAAATTCTACTGGCACCCTTCGGCACCAGCCGTAGCGGCAGGCTCCGGAGGCGAAATAAAAGGAATATCCAGTTGTAAGCCTCGCAAAATCAAGAGGGCGGAGACTACCACCACGGTTAGGGGAATGAGGCGCGGTACCCAGCGGCCAAAGCGCAGCATAAGGCTGTTGCTAAACCAATTAAACCCCAAGAGCAGCGGCAGAGTGCCCAGGCCAAACCCAAGCATGTAGGTGGCGCCTTGCCAAAGGCTGTTAGAGGCTATGGCTGGCAAAAGTGCCGCATACACCATCCCACAAGGTAAAAGACCATTTACCGCCCCGCTTGAAAAATACCAAAGCTTGTTTTTAGCTCCGCCTTTCTGCGCCTTGGGCCTAAGCCGATGCAGAAAAGGAGTGATTAAGGCAAATAATTTCTGATCCCACTTGAGGGCTTTAAAGCCGAAATAACCAAACAGCAGTACCAGGCCTGCCACTAGCGTAAACTGGCTTTGCCAGTGGGGTAGGCCAAAGGCTTTTCCGGCTAAAGCCGCCCCCGCACCCAAAAGAGCGTAGGTGAAAAAGCGCCCCCCGTGGTAAATAAACCAGTTGTAACGGTTTTTACTTTGCAACCATTGCCCCATAACCACTGCTTGCAAAGGCCCGCACATGGCTACGCAGTGCAGGCTAGAGACTAAACCAAAGCTGAGGGCTAACCAAATCATGGAATTACCAAAGAGGGGTCAAAATAATACTGTTGGTCTTGGGTGTCTAGCTTAACCTTGGCAATCCATTTGCCAGTAGTCATTTTTTGAGCCGGTAAGTGAACGTGCGCCACCGTCCAGTTTTCTTCCTTAAGGGTAAAATCTTTGCGGGCATCGGTTTGGCAGTACAGCTCTATGTGGGCTTGGGCGGTTTGCCCGATGAGCTCTTGCGGAAATTGCAATTGTATTTTGCCATCCACCACTTTAAGGGCACTTTTTCCGCTTAAAGCGAGGGCGTTTTCTTGCCGGTCAATGGTCTCTTGGTAGGCCAGTTCCTTTTCGTAGTAATCTGCGGTTACCAGGTCATAGCGTTGCTGGGTAACTAAATACATGGTGTAAGCCATGCTCAAGACAAAGAGGCCTAACACTATGGCCAGCCCGGTTCCCCAATTCATTTTCCATTTTTTCATATCCTTCTTATTTGGGTTTCACTAAAGGTCCGGTAAAATTGGTGCTAATGGTTTCTATTAGCTGCTCTCCTTCGTACACGCCAATTTCCAATTCAGTACTGGTGCCTTCCATTTGGCTTTTTTGCAAATAAATTACTACCGCACCTTCGGCTAGGGCGCTGGCCTTAACCGCAATGCTTTCCCCACCCGCGGTGGTTAGCTTACCCCCAGCGGGATCCATTAATTCAAAGCGATAGGTTTTAGCGTCAGGGGTTTTATTGAGCAGTTTAAAGTTGTAGGCATTGCTGTAGGTGTTGGCATCTACCTTTTCATAGCGTTGGCCAGGCATACGCAAGAAAATGGCCTCTACCTGGGCACGGCTAAAGAGTAAGTAGGTGAAAATACCAGAAAGCACCGCCAACACACCAATGTAGGCCTTTACACGCGTGGTGAAAATCGTTTTCTTGCCTTCGGCAATGTTGTTTTCAGAATCATAGCGGATAAGGCCCCGGGGCTTGTTAATCTTATCCATAATATTGTCGCAGGCATCAATGCAAGCGGTGCAGTTAATGCATTCTAGCTGGGTGCCGTTGCGGATGTCGATGCCGGTGGGGCACACATCTACACACTGGCCGCAATCAATGCAATCACCTTTACCGGCTGCGTTGCGGTCTTCTTTTTTACGGAATTTCCCGCGTTTTTCACCGCGCAGGTAATCATAGGCAATTACTACGGAATTGCGATCTAATAGGGCGCCCTGCAATCGCCCGTAAGGGCAAACAATTATGCAGGCTTGTTCTCTAAACCAGGCAAATACAAAAAAGAACACTCCAGAAAAAACCAGCATACTGGTGAGACCGGAAATGTGTTGAGCTGGGTCATCGCTTACAATTTCCCACCAGGCTTGCTGGCCGATGATGTACTGCAAAAAGAAGTTGGCAATGATAAAGCTGATGCCAAAGAAAATACCGTTTTTAAGTACGCGCTTGCGGATTTTTTCGGCATTCCATTTCATCCGCTTTAAGCGTAATTGTTGGTTACGGTCGCCATCTATCCAGTATTCAATTCTACGGAAAACGTGCTCCATAAAAATGGTTTGGGGGCATACCCAACCGCAGAATAACCGGCCAAAGGCCACGGTAAATACCGCTACAAAGAGCACCCCAATAATCATGGCCAGCACAAAAATGAAGAAATCTTCGGGCCAGAAAATTTGCCCGAAGATTACAAATTTGCGTTCCAGCACATTGAGCATGAGAAAGGGCTGGCCGTTGATTCGTATAAAGGGTATGGCAAAAAATATGGCCAGTAAACCGTAGCTTACCCATTGCCTTCTTTGGGTGTAAAAGCCACTGGGCTTTTTAGGGAACAGAAAATTTCGTTCACCCTTCTCGTCAATGGTGCCTATTGAATCACGAAAAGACTCATCTTTCTCAAGGGTCTCCTGCAATAGTTTTTCCGTGTCTTGTGCCATTTTATAAGCTGGTTAGGGCTTCTTCTTCAGTGGGAGTAGCGGTAGAGTCGCCACTTTCGGTAGCGCTGCGATCGCTTGCTTCTTCCGCGGCAGGAGTTTCCATAGCTTCTTCAGTTACCAATTCACCCTGCGGCTCTTTAGGCTTAGCAGGCGTAGTGTCTTTTAAAGTCATTACGTAACTAGCTACGTCTTGCATTTGCGCTGGGCTCAACTGGTCTTTCCAGGGAATCATACCCTTGGCGGGAACCCCGTATTTGATGGTGCTAAACACATCGGCAATTTTGGCTCCGTGAATCCAGTAGTTATCGGTAAGGTTAGGACCTACGCCACCACCGCCATCTTTGGCGTGGCAAACGGCACAGTTCTTTGTAAAAATGGCTTCGCCTTCTAATATACGCGAGTCACTTTCTACCATAGCCACATTGCTTTCATCTACCAGGTTGGCAGCCGTTTCCAGGTACTCCTCTTTAGCGGCTTCGGCCTCAGCCATTTCAATTTTAAATTCCTCCTCAGGTAGAGGGGCGCTTTGGAAAACGTGGTAGCGTAACAGGTATACCACTGCAAAAACAATGGAGATGTAAAAGCCCGCCAGCCACCAGGGAGGCAGATTGTTATCCAATTCGCGAATGCCGTCATACTCATGATCAGTGGCCACTTTTTCTTCTTCCTCAACCGGGGTGGCATCGGTAAGCTTTTGCATGATGCCAGAGAGCCATTCGTCTTCTTCCTGGTCCTCGGGTTCCTCGGCCGGAAGGCGTCCTTCTTTTTTAGCCAGCATGTATTTCATGGCATCTAAGGCCTGGAAGGTGGCCATAAAGGCAATAATGAGGAAAAAGCCAGCGGTAAGTACCAGCCAGTTAACCGGGTTGGCTAGTAACTCTACCGAGTTTTCAGGGCTAAGCAGGCTGGTGGCAAGAGCACCTACCATAAGCAGTAGCACAAATGCTAGTAGTAATCTATTTACGTTCTTCATGGCTGTGGTTGTTGGTGTTATCTAGTGGCAATAGGCTCACTTCTTCTATGCTTTTTTTGTCTTTACGTATTACGTATACCAGCACGCCTACAAACAGCGTGAAGAAAATGAGGAAGGAAATGATGGGGAATATTTCTACCCCATCAATGGTTTCCATGTTATGTTTTATGTATTTAAGCATACCTGATTATTTTAAAGCCGTTTCATTGTTTTCGGGTTGCGCCTTAATATCCGTACCCAAGCGTTGCAGATAAGCAATTAACGCTACCATTTCTTCATTGGGGCTTACTTCCACATCTTCCATTTGCTCCATAAGCTCGCTGGCAATGGCATTGGCCTGCTGCTGCATGTAAAAATGAGCACTGTCTATGTAGCCCTGGGTGTAAGGCACGCCTAGTGATGCCATGGCCCGTAGTTTGGCTTTTGTAGAAGTGGTGTCTAGTGCACTGGTAGCCAACCACTCATAAGTAGGCATTATTGAGCCTGGGCTCATGCTGGTAGGTTCAATCATGTGATTGTAATGCCAGCTGTGTGGGTACTTGCCACCCACGCGGTGCAGGTCTGGACCGGTACGTTTGCTACCCCACAAGAACGGATGATCGTACACAAACTCCCCTGCTTTAGAGTATTCGCCATAACGGGCTACCTCACTCCGGAAGGGTCTTACCATTTGCGAGTGGCAGGCGTTACAACCTTCCCGGATGTACAGGTCTCTACCTTCTAGCTCTAAGGCCGTGTAAGGTTTTACGCTTTCTATAGTGGGGATATTGCTTTTCACCATTATAGTAGGTACGATTTCAATGATGCCACCAATTAAAATGGCTACGGTAGCCCAAACCATTAGTTGTACAGGCTTTCTTTCAATCCAACGGTGCCAGTGCTCTCCTTTGTGACCGGCCTCAGTGGCTTCCAGAGGCAAGGCACTGTCTTCTTCCTCAGCCTGGAAGCTGCCGCTGCGTACGGTGCGTACAATGTTCACCACCATAATTAGCATACCGGTAACGTACAAGGTACCACCAATGGCGCGCAAGGCATACAGAGGCATAAGTTGGGTAACGGTTTCTAAAAAGTTGCCGTAAACCAGGGTGCCGTCAGGGTTAAATTCTTTCCACATTAAGCTTTGGGTAAAACCGCTTACGTACATCGGTAAAGCCCAAAGTAAAATGCCTAAGGTGCCTATCCAAAAGTGGGCGTTGGCTAGCTTTTCAGAAAATAGGCTGGTGCGATAGAGTTTGGGCATCATCCAGTAGATCATCCCAAAAATCATGAACCCGTTCCAGCCTAGGGTGCCAATGTGCACGTGGGCCGGAATCCAATCGGTGTAGTGGGCAATGGCGTTCAAGTTTTTCAAAGAAAGTAGTGGGCCTTCAAGCGTGCTCATACCGTAGGCGGTAATGGCCACAACAAAGAATTTGAGTACCGCACTGTCGCGCACCTTATCCCAAGCCCCACGCAAGGTGAGTAATCCGTTAATCATACCACCCCAGCTAGGGAAAATGAGCATGATAGAGAACACCGTGCCTAAGCTTTGCGCCCAAGCGGGTAAGCTGGTGTAAAGCAAGTGGTGGGGTCCGGCCCAAATGTAGATGAAAATCAGAGCCCAGAAGTGCACAATTGAGAGACGGTATGAGTATACCGGGCGATTAGCCGCTTTAGGCACAAAGTAGTACATGAGACCTAAAACCGGGGTGGTAAGGAAGAAGGCTACCGCGTTATGGCCGTACCACCATTGCACCAAGGCGTCTTGTACCCCCGCAAAAATGGAATAGGATTTAAAGGCACCCACCGGAAGTTCCAGGTTGTTAACAATGTGCAACACCGCAACGGTAACAAAGGTGGCAATGTAGAACCAAATGGCCACGTATAAATGGCGCTCTCTCCGTTTAAGAATGGTCCAAAACATGTTCACCCCAAAAATTACCCATACCAGCGCTATGGCAATATCAATAGGCCATTCCAGTTCTGCGTATTCTTTAGATGAGGTTAGACCCAGCGGTAAGGTAATTACGGCTGAAACAATGATGAGCTGCCAGCCCCAAAAGTGAATGCGGCTGAGTAAGTCACTGGCCATACGGGTTTTCAGCAACCTTTGCAGTGAGTAGTACACGCCCGCAAAAATGGCGTTACCTACAAAGGCAAAAATGGCTCCATTGGTGTGAAGTGCTCTTAAGCGACCAAACGTAAGCCAGGAGGCTACGTTCCAATCTGGAAACACCAGTTGCGAAGCTACCAGCACTCCTACCAGAAGGCCAATTACCCCCCAAAAAATGGTGGCCACCGTAAAGTCTCTTACGGTGCGGTTATCATACTTAAACGTCTCTGCTTGCATAGTCTATAAAATTGCGTTAAGATTCGGATTTGTTGTTTGGATTTTCTTTCAACATGCGCACGCTGGGCGAATAATCATCGTCATACTGACCGCTTTTTATACTCCATATAAAGGCCCCCAAAAAGGCAATGGCTACTAAAAAGCTTACGGAAATTAAGATGTAAATGGCCGACATGTACCGCTATTTAATTTTTAACGAGGTCAAAAGTATTAGGCAGGCAAAGTCTAAAGAATGATATTTATCAGGGTTTTTAGGCTCTGTAATGTAAATTTGGAATCATTTAAAAATCAGCGGTATGGGGAATAAACCTCAAGGCGCGCCCTAATAGTATAGTATAACTTAGCCTTACGCTTTTTTTGAAGATGAGTAGAGAAGAGGGCTTTGTGAATGGAGTTAAATTAATAAATAAAAAGGATGGAAACAGCACCCAAGGCATTTACGTGGGATCAGTATTTAGTGAACGGCAAGATTAAAACCTGGACAGGAGATTTTGAGCAAATTTACTCTCCTATGGGAGTGGTAGACGCTCAAGGCAAAGTTGCCAAAACCCATTTAGGCGCGGCTCCACTGCTTGATACCGAAGTTGGAATTGAGGCTTTAGAGGCTGCCCAGAAGGCTTATCAGAATGGCCGAGGCGCCTGGCCTACCGCCAGTTCGGCTGAGCGGGTGGCGGCCATGGAAAAGTTCCTGAATCTAATGGAGGCCCAAAGAGAGCGGGTAAGCAACCTGCTCATGTGGGAAATTGCCAAGAATAAAAGCACTGCTTATAAAGAGTTTGACCGAACGGTAGATTACATCCGGGACACCGTAGAAGAATATAAAAAGATGGACCGAGAGGGCTCGCACATAGCCTCCAAAGATGGCATCATAAGTCAGGTGCGCAGAGGCCCCCTGGGAGTAGTTCTTTGCCTGGGGCCTTACAATTACCCTTTGAATGAGACCTTTTGCCTGCTCATACCCGCTTTGCTTATGGGCAACACGGTAATTTTTAAGCCGGCTAAGTACGGGGTGCTTTTGCTTACGCCTTTGGTAGAGGCCTTTAAGGAAGCTTTTCCTCCTGGAGTGGTAAACATTGTTTTCGGTCGGGGCCGAACCTTAGCGGGCCCCATAATGGCTACGGGAAAGGTTGATGTATTGGCCCTAATCGGTAATTCCAAAAGCAGCAACGCCATAGTTTCTCAACACCCTAAACCCAATCGGTTGCGCCAAATTTTAGGGCTGGAAGCCAAGAATCCCGCCATCGTCTTTGAAAACGCTAATTTAGATTTAGCCGTAAAAGAATGCATTAATGGCGCCTTAAGCTACAATGGGCAGCGTTGTACAGCCCTCAAAATCATTTTTGTGCACAAAAATGTGGCAGATGATTTTATGCAGCGCTTTACGGCCGCAGTAGATGCTTTAAAATTAGACCATCCGGCCACCAACGCACCTTTAACACCCTTGCCTGAGCGTGGCAAGGTAGAGGCTATGGAAGAGTATGTGCAAGATGCCCTGGAGCAGGGGGCTCAAATGGCCAATCAAAAAGGAGGGCGCGTGAATGACACCTCTTTTTTCCCGGCTGTGCTTTACCCCGTTACAGAAAAAATGCGCATTTATCATGAAGAGCAATTTGGTCCTGTGGTACCAGTGGTGCCTTACAGTGACTTAGAGGAAGTAATGAAGAGCATAGCCCAATCCGACTACGGTCAGCAGTGTAGTCTCTTCAGTGATGACCAGTCTACCATTGCCTATGCGGTGGATAATATGGTGAACCAGGTGTGCCGGGTAAATATCAATGCTTCTTGCCAAAGGGGGCCTGATTATTTACCTTTTACCGGACGTAAAGACAGTGCGGTGGGCACTTTAAGTGTGCATGATGCCCTGCGCTCTTTTTCCATCCGCACCCTGGTAGCGGCAAAGGCCGAACAGAAGCAATTGGTGCGCAAAGTAGTTTCTAGTGAAGAAAGTAGCTTTATCCGCACTGATTATTTGCTTTAGCGGGCAGTGGGGTAAATGCCAAGCACATTTAAGAGACAAAGTCAGCCCCTAGATTTGAGGGCACAAATAATTGATAATAAACAGTTAAGCGTGTTTGCGGGGCTTTCAATATCCTTTTAATCAGCCTTTATTTTTCAGTGCTTTTTTAGCCAAGAGCCGCCATTCTTTGGTTTCTTGCCTCCAACAAAAATACATCATGAAAAGACTGGAAAAGAAGGTAGCTATCATTACCGGTGGCGCCTCAGGTATAGGAAAAGCAGCTGCGCAAAAATTTATTCAAGAAGGAGCTCAGGTAGCCATTTGGGATGTAAAAGAAACCGAGGGTTTAGCTTGTGCCGATGAACTAGGTGAGCAGGCCCGGTTCTACCAAGTAGATACTACCAACTCTGAAGCCGTAAATGCTGCAGTAGCCCAAGTGGTGCAGGACTTTGGCGCCCTACATATTTTGGTAAATAATGCCGGCATCACACGCGATGCTACCCTTTTAAAAATGACCGATGAGCAGTTTGATCAGGTCCTAAACGTAAATCTTAAAGGGGTTTTCACGGGCACCCGGGCCGTAGCTCCTTACTTTAAAGAGCAAGGCTATGGCCGTATCATCAACACCTCATCAGTGGTAGGCCTTTACGGCAATTTTGGACAAACCAATTATGTGGCCACTAAGGCGGGGGTCATCGGCATGACCAAAACCTGGGCTAAAGAATTGGGAAAATACGGAGTAACCGTTAATGCCGTGGCTCCAGGTTTCATCGCTACAGATATGGTAAAATCCATGCCGGAAAAGGTGCTGAAAATGATGGAAGACAAAGCACCGCTAAAGCGTTTGGGCACCCCTGAAGATATTGCAAATGCCTATGCCTTTTTAGCTTCTGAAGAAGCGGCTTTTATTTCGGGCACCTGTTTAAGTGTAGACGGGGCAGTAACCATTTAATTTCTCAATTATGAATTACGCCTCCATACGCAGCACGGGCATGGCTGTACCGGCCAAAGTGGTGCCTAATAGTTGGTTTAATGAGCAATTGGGTGAAGATGTAGACACCTGGCTGCAAGAAAATGTGCACATTTACGAGAGGCGCTGGCTAACCCAAGGGCAAGGCGTAGCAGACCTTTGCGAAAAAGCGGCCTTGCAAGCTTTGGAAAGAGCCGGCTTGGCAGCCGATAGCTTAGACCTAATCATTGTAGCAACCGACACACCGGAGTACATATCGCCCAGTACGGCCAGCGTACTGCAAGATCGGCTTAAAGCCACTGGAGCCGCCAGCTTTGATGTGAATACCGCTTGCGCCGGTTTTGTAAGTGCGCTAGACACTGCTCACAAATACATGGCCGCAGACGAGCATTACCAAAAAGTTTTGGTGATTGGCGCCTATGGTATGAGTAAATACCTGAACGTAAACGATAAAAAAACGGCCACCCTTTTTGCCGATGGGGCAGGGGCTGTAATTCTTGATGCCCTGGATGCGGGTGCCTCGGGGCAAATGGCCGCCATGCAGGTGACCAAAGGCGAGTACCACTCTTGGATGGGCATTTACGCGGGCGCTACTAAAACTCCTTCTAATGCTGAAGTGGTAGCTCAAGGAGATCACAAACTTAAGTTTGTAAAACGCTTTCCTACTGAACTAAACCCCGAAATGTGGAGTAGCATAGCCCGGGAGCTGGCGGCCAGAGCCAAAATTCAAGTACGCGAGGTGAAAATGTTTTTCATGACTCAGATCAATATTAACGCCATTTGGGGCATGCTGGATATTCTGGATTTGCCTCATGACCGCGCCATTACCATTATGCATAAATATGGGTACACCGGGTCAGCGGCTATTCCCATGGCCTTAAATCTGGCGGTAGAGCAGAACAAAATTCAGAGAGGCGATTACATCATGCTCATAGGTTCGGGCGGAGGCTTGGCTTTTGCCGGAAGCTTAATTCGCTATTAATGACCGTAGCCACCCCAAATATGGTTTGGAGTACCGCAGTATTATTAGTGCTTTTTATGGGTACCCTGCTGTATTTTGTGGTAGCCGGGGCGCGTAAAACCCAAAACATGGCAGATTATGCCCTGGGCAGCGTGGCCTTTTCGCCCGTAGCCGTGGGTTTGGCTCTAGCGGCCAGCATGACCAGTGCCGCTACCTTTATTATTAATCCGGGCTTAATCGCCTATTTTGGTATGGCCGGAGTAATTGCCTACGCAGTGGTGCTACCCCTCTCGGCCATGGTTTCTTTAATTGTGCTTACCAAACGCTTTAGAACCCAAGGTAACACCACCAAAGCACTTACTATGGCGCAGTGGATGGGCACCCGCTTTAACAGCAAAGTGCTGGAACGTTTTTTTGCCTTCCTTTCCTTGCTGCTGATCACCTTTATCATTCTCATTGCCGTAGGCTTAACCCAGGTACTCTCCAAATCTTTAAATGCAGACCCGCTTTACGTGTTGGTGGGGTTGGTGATTTTCGTGTTTGGTTACATGATGTTTGGTGGTGCCAACAGCATGGTTTATACCAACACCATTCAAGCAGTGCTCATGTTAGTGGTAGCGGTTATTTTACTGGGATCGGGGTATGAGCACTTTAGCCAGGGCGTGCACGGTTTTCTTGAAAAACTAAAGGCCATAAAGCCTAGTCTTGTAAGCACCACCGTACCCGATAGTCCGCTGTTTAGAGATTATTTTGAGATTATTTTTTGCCAGGCTGTCATTGGCGTAGCCATTATTTTGCAACCGCATATCATCACCAAATCTTTGCTGCTTAAAAGAAACAGTCAGGTAAATAAGTACCTGATTACCGGGGTAGTAGTAGAGCTTTTGTTTTTTAGTGTGGTGGTAGTGGGTTTGTACGCCCGTTTGCAGTTTCCAGACCTCACCGTAAATGGTGAAATGCTTCCGCCTGATGCGGTGGTGTCTACCTACGTAGTACAAGAATTTCCCGTCTATTTAGGCTTGGTGGTGGTTTTGGGTCTCTTGGCCGCGGGCATGTCAACTTTAGAAGGGCTTATCCAATCTTTATCTACTACCATAACAGCCGATTTAATTTTGCCCCTGAGTGGCCGAAAACCAGCTACCACTTTAGCGGAGCTCAAAAAGCAGGTGGCTTTAAACCGTTGGGTGATTGTAGCCTTGGCGGGAATAACCATAGCCATGAGTTACCGCCAAATTTTGGAACCCGATTTGAGCGTAGCTATTTTGGCCCAAAATGGCGTGTATGCCTATTTTGCCGCGGCCTTTGTGCCGGTGGGCATTGGCTTATTTTTTAAGAACTTTAAGGCTCAGGCGGCTATTGCCGGATCGCTTACCGCAGTGTTGGTGCATTTTTCAATTTACTACTTTAGATTAGGGGCCTACATGCAAACCGAAGTGCGAAACCCGGCTGTGCCAGCTACCATAGCTATTTTAGCCTCAGTGGCGGTAGCGCTTATTTTGCAATCACTTTTAAAGAACAGAGCCCATGCCAACGGTTGATTGGTTTAAAAAATGGAACGTGTACAGCCCCCACAAGGTGGCCATAAGCTGCTCAAATAGCAAGACCGAGCTCAGCTACCAGCAGCTGCATTTTAAAGGCGAAGCGCTAGCGCTGGAGTTGAGTGAAAATTGGAATATTCAAAAAGGCGATCGCATTGCCGTGCTAGCGGAGTTTACGCCCGGCTATTTCACCCTTTTTGCCGCCATGCAAAAAATGGGTTTCATATTGGTGCCCCTCAACTACCGTTTGGCCGCTCCAGAAATTACCTATCAGCTAGAAGACTGCCAACCGAGTTTGTTTCTATACCAAGAGAAGTTTGCCAATCTGGCCCAAAAAGCGGCTCCTCAAGCCGTTAAGACTCAGGCACTGGAGACCATTGAAGAAGTGGAAAATGGCGGCCAGGAAATCTATCCGGGCGAAGCACCGCAGCTGGAAGACCCGGCTTTTATTTTATACACCAGTGGCAGCACCGGTTTTCCCAAAGGCGTTTTGTATACCCACAAAATGATGTTTTGGAACAGCGTAAACACCGCTTTGAGACTAAACATTACGGCCCAAGATCATACCGTAATGGTGATGCCGCCTTTTCATACTGGAGGGTGGAATGTCTTAACCACCCCTTTTTTGCATTTTGGCGCTTCGGTGTGCCTGCAGCCAAAATTTGAACCCGAAGAAACGCTGCAACTTTTGGCTGAACAGCGTGCTACGCTTTTTATGGCAGTACCCACCATGGTGGGCATGCTGGCCGATAGTACGCTTTTTATGCACATCCAATTACCTCATTTACGCTATTTTATTGTGGGCGGTGAAGCCCTGCCCATTCCGCTGATTGAGAAGTGGGCTCAAAAAAAGGTGTACATCCGGCAAGGCTATGGTTTAACAGAAGTAGGCACCAACGTAACCTCTTTGGCTGCAGCCGATGCCATACGCAAGCAGGGCTCTATTGGCTTCCCCAATTTTTACATAGATGCCAAGTTGATGAAGGAAGATGGCCAAGAGGCTCAGGCCGATGAGATAGGTGAATTATGGCTGCGCGGACCGGTGGTAACGCCCGGTTACTGGCAAAACCCCGAGGCTACCGCCAAAAGTTTTTCAGGCGATTGGTTTAAAACCGGAGACCTCTTAAAGCAAGACGAAGAGGGCTACCTTTACGTAGTAGACCGGATAAAAAACATGTTTATTTCTGGGGGAGAAAACGTATTTCCGGCTGAGGTAGAGCGCCACCTTATTACACACCCCGCGGTAAAGGAGGTGGCCGTGGTGGGTGTATCCGATGAAAAATGGGGCGAAGTGGGCAAGGCGTTTTACGCAGCGCAGGAGCCACTGGATTTAGCAGATCTTAAATCATTTGCGCAAGAAGGTTTGGCCAAATTTAAAGTGCCTAAATACTTTGAGCACCGCCTTGTGTTACCCAAAACCGATAGTGGCAAAATCAATAAAAAAGCCCTAACCTAAGCCTGCCCCACCCGCCTTAGCCATTGCACTTTTTAAGCAAATGCCGTTACTTAGGCGCATGAAAAAGCCTTTGGCTCGCTTTACGCAATTTGCTACTAACCTCTTTCCGCATGAGGTGTATTACCTGCAAAGCGTGCAAAATTTTCAAAACCCTGAAAACCATGAAATTATGACGGTGATGCTCTACAATCTAGAGCATCGGCAAAAGCCCAAAAAATACCCTAGCCGCATAGACAAGCGTAAATACTCCAATCTAAAAAAGTGGATTGAGCAAAAGCTAGCAGAAGCCAACGTAGACGAGCAATTACGTACCATTACCCAGCTGGAGACCAAAGTGCTTTTAGATGAGGTAGACGTGGCCACTGAAAAAGAAGTACAGCGTTGGTTAAGGTTAGGTACTCCGCGGCATCATTATTTCAGAAAGATTTACGAGTTGCTAAGACACTATGAGCACTTTTTACTGATTAGGCTACGCGAGAAAACCGATGAAAAAGTGAATGCCTACTTGCAAAAGTACCGCTCTCAGTACGAGCAGAGCGAAACAATTTTTCAAAAGCTGCAAGGCATCACCTCAGAAATTGTAGGACAGTACCATTCGCGCAGTAAGCAGTTAAATGCACACGAGCAGTTTTTAAGAGAAGTGCTTTACCACCCGCAGCTAGATGGCATGAATCAATATGCTGCTTTTGTGCGCCTGGCCTTCATTTACTTAAATACCGGGCAACGAAAACCGCTGGAAGAAATTTACGCTTTTATGGATGAGGCTTTTAAGCAGGGCCGGTTTTACAGCCGCAGAATTTTGGCCAATTTTTATGCCAACCGTCTTTTGATGCTTAGCCGTTTTAGCAGCTTAGATGAGGCTGAGCAGTTTGGCTACCTATCCTTACGTTTTAAAAACACAGATTACCTTTTTTACCTCACTAATTTAAGTGCCGTTTTACTGCGGCAAGGCAAAAGTGAAGAGGCCTTGCAGCTTTTGCGAGAGGCATTTCCAGAGCTGCGCCAAACCAGCAACCGGCATACCAAAATAGGGTTCATTGCTTTTTATTTAAAATGCATGACCGATTTAGGGCGTGCAGCAGACGCAGAAGACTTTGCAGAATCTTACCTCAAGGCCTATCCGAAGGAAGTGCTGGGCTCTCGATGGCACTTATTTTTTGTGGCCTATTTTAGGGCGCTTATGATTCAGGAAAAGTACGGTCGTTTGCTTTACCTTACCAAGCGTTTTAAAATTTTGCAGAGAGAAAAATCCAATAAAAACAGGCCCAGCTATTTGCCCACCATAAGTTGGTACGTGGCTTTGGCCCGTTATGTTGATGAGGCCTTAAGTGCAGAAGATTTAGAGGCTGAAATGAGCTTGGCACTATCGGGTAACACCCAATGGACCAGCCGTAAAAACCGCTTACTGGCCATTTTTGAAGAACTAAAACCCGTAGACCCAAAGGTGATTAAAAGTATACAGTCAGCCCTTTTGGCGGATATTTAAAGTCATTGAAAGTGAGGTGTATATGGTCATATTAAGTCTGTAAAATATAAAAAGTCAGGTTTTAGCATCAATTTAGAAGGGTACTAAAACCTTAACACTGTCTTAATTTGGAACTTTGTAACCATTTAAAATTAAATTACAATCTACCATGAAAAATTTAAAACTATGGAGCCTGGCCTTGGCTTCCGTTTTGGCCTTCAGCTCTTGTTCAGAAGAAGAGGAAGACAACAACAATAATGACAACAATACCCCCCAAATGGTGGGCATTCAGGGTGAGTGGCAAAGTAGCGGCACCAATGTGGCGCCCTTGTTGGCTAACCTTTTTGGTACCGATTCTATTTACGCTGAATTTAGAACAGATATGACTTACACCGTAGAGCAATATGATACTACCGGAGCAAGTCTTACGTTAACCGGAACGTATTCTCAAGAAGAGAGCGGGATAAATGATATTTGGACCATTACCGTAAATCAGTCGGCACCAGCGGCATTAACTAGTGAGGGCATGTTTAAAATAGAAGGGAATACTATGACCTACGAAGTGGTACAAACCAGCCCAGATATAGGTGCTACGCCTCCTAATCCTGCTGATGGATTTGGTAGCTCAGGTTCGGGTGGTGTAGCGTTAGGATCGCTGAATATTCAAACCTATCAAAGCGTAGAGTAAAAACCTCACCAATTCCATTTTGGATACCTCAATGCCATAGCTCATCACTACCAAGGTTTTGATCTAGGGTGTTGAGGTGTTTTGTTTTACGGCATCTCAAATTCATTTTCATGAAAAAGTCCATTTTCAGTTTACTTTTTTTTAGTGCCTGTTGGGTTTTTGCTCAAACAGATCCAAGGGGAGACTTGCGCGTTTTTGATCAAGAGCTGCCCCAAGATCACGAGCGGGAGTTTCAGTTCATTGCCTACTGGTATTCACAGGCCGTTTCCGGGAATTATTATCCCACCAATGACTTTTTAAAGGGGCAGGTTTTTGGTCGGCTTTTTGGCCAAAATACCACCACTACCAGTGATACCAGTACTTCCTATTATGTAGAGCAAAGGTTGCTGCCTTTTTTCATTTATCAGCCTAAGCTGTTTAATGGGAAGGCTATTTTAAGAGCTTCATTTGAAATTGATTTCACTTGGGGCGATGCAGCCTACGGCACCGGGGGCAATTTTGGGGGTGGCGTTTCAGCCGATCAGGTGAACCTGCAAACGCAAAATGTGGAGCTGGAATTGCGCCCTTGGCGTAACTGGTCGGTAAACTTAGGCTTACAGCGCATGTTTGATTCGCCTTACAACCCGTACCGCACCCTATTTGGAACCCTTACCAATACCGGTTACCGCCTGATGTTTTGGGGTACGGATGCCACCGGAGTTACCATTCGTTACAACGGAGATTATCAACGTTGGAAGTGGGGCGCCTGGAAGTTTTATGAAAATCAAATTCAGCAACGAGATGACGTGAGCATGTACGAAGTGATGTATGACCGAGACATCTCTAAACATTGGAGCTTCGGTGCCAGCGTGAATTACGTACGCGACCGTGCCAATGGTGAGGGCGGCCCCTCCATTCTGGGGCAGGGCCTAAATAGTACCCTTAGTAATTACAACGGGTCCTTTAGGTTTCCTTTAGGCGGTGCGCAGTATCGGGCTGATGTACTTTGGGTGGGTTCATTTTTCACCCGTAATCCAGACTACGTGAGTGACCGCTTTAGAGCCACCGGTTTTGTGAACTACAATTTGGGCTCGGTAGATACGCTTTCAGATAACGGTGAAGATTACTTCCAAAGGGCCAGCATTGGCGGTTACACAGTAAACACCAAATTGGGTTACCGCTACGGCCTTACCGCAGGAGATGTTATTGAAGCGGATTTCATCTACACTTCTGGTGATCCCAATGGGATTAATGACAATCGCTTTAGTGGGGTATTAACCGGTAACAACTGGGGTAGTCCCGTAAGTGTTTGGATTAGCCATGGCGCCTACATCCTATTCCCGCACGGAAATGTGGTCAACCGTTTTGTGTCGGCTGTAAATGACGTGTCTAATTTGGGCTACGGCCTCATGGGCGGCACCCTCAATGCCCATAAAGATATCATTCCTGATAAGTTGAATTTTAAAGTGGGTGGCGCCTGGGCCATGAGCAATGTGAGCCCTACTAATGGGGGCAATCAACTGGGCACAGAGCTCAATGCACGCATCAGCTGGTCGCCTTTTGTGTACATGAATTTTGAGCTGCATGCAGCCCACCTGTGGCTGGGTGACTTTTACGATGCTCAGGTGGTTAACGGGGGCGTAAATGACAGGCCTACCAACCCCTGGACGGTTTTTCTGGCTTACAAATGGTTAATGTTTTAAGATGTACAGCATGCAAAAAATCCTTTCAATTTTAAGTTTAGCCGCACTGGTGGCTTGCAGTCCCTACCAAAATTTAGCACCCATGCAAAGCATGCAAAAAGATTTGCAATACCCCTTTGAGGTACAACGCCAAGTACTGAGCAGTGGAGCTGAGGTTGCCTACGTAGACGAGGGTAGTGGCAGCCAAACCTTAATTTTAGTACACGGCTTGGGCAGTTACATTCCCGCCTGGAAGCGCAATATTGTGGAGCTGCGAAAACACATGCGGGTCATTGCTCTGGATTTACCCGGTTACGGTAAATCTTCTAAAGGCCCTTGGGCGGGAAGCATGGAGTTTTACGTGGCCACGGTAATGGAATTAGCCGACAGTTTAGGCCTGGAACAATTTGCCATGGGCGGGCACTCTATGGGCGGACAAATTACCTTGGTGGCCGCCTTAACCCACCCTAAAAGAGTACAAAAACTAGTGTTGGCGGCTCCGGCCGGATTTGAAGAGTTTCATGATGGTGAGAAAGCCTGGTTTCGAGACATAGCCACGCCTACGCTTACCTTGGCGGTAAAGCCCAAGCAAATTCAGGAGAATGTGGAAATCAACTTTTACGATTTTCCAGAGGAAGCGCAATTTATGATTGAAGACCGTATTGCTATGCGCAGCGCTGAAGATTTTGAAGGCTACGCCTATATTGTAGCGCAGTCTATCAAAGCCATGGTAGACCGGCCCGTGTATGAATACTTGCCGCAAATTGAACAACCGGTACTCATTTTCTTTGGGGAAGCCGATCGCTTGATACCCAACCGTTTCTTAACCAAGGGTAGAACGGAAACCATAGCTAAGCAGGGGCATGAACGTTTGCCTAATAGCACCCTGCACATGGTACCTGAGGCCGGGCATTTTGTACAGTTTGAGCAGCCTACGTTTTTTAACGAAAAAGTAAAGGAGTTTTTAAAATTGTAGCTCCCCTTCTGCTACCTAGTATTAAAGCCATCTTGCGGAAGCCGGGTGGCTTTTTTAGTTGTAGAAAGCCGCATAGGCCGGGGCTATTTTTGATTCTAGCTGCTTAAGATGCACCAGTCCGTTGGCTCGATAGAGTTCTTTTCCTTGCGCAAGCAGTAGAATACCTGGTACGCTTAGCATACGTAATTGGCCCATGAAGGCCTTGTGCTCATCGGCTTTAAGCCTAAAAAAGGGAAGCTGGTTAAAGTGTTGAGACACCAAATCTGCCACCTTGGGCTCCAGCGCCTGACACACACCACATTGGCTTTGCCAGAAGTAGAGCAAAGCCAACGGTTCTTCCTGAATAGCTTTTAAACTTTGCATGCTACAAAATTAAAAGTTGCCCTTGAATAAGGAGGCCCCTTAGCGGTTTTTGCTAAAAGCGACCCAAGGCTTTACGGCTTAAATAGCCATTTAACAGCGTAGTGAATAGCACAATGCTTACAGAACTCACCGGCATTAAAATAGCTGCTACTAAAGGGCTCAAAAAACCGGCCGCCGCAAAACTTAAGCCCACCAGGTTGTAAGCAAATGAAATGGCGAAAGCCCAAAGAATTACTTTTTTATTCATGCGCGCCAAAGCCATAAAGCCGCGTAATTTTTGAAAAGAATCAGCTTGCAGGAGGGCATCGCTGGCTGGGAAAAAGTTTACGTTTTTCTCACAGAGGCTCACACCTACTTCGCTTTGTTGCAAAGCTCCGGCATCATTGAGGCCATCGCCTAGCATGAGCACCTTTTGGCCTTGTGCTTGCAGGTTTTTCAGGTAGCCCAATTTATCATGCGGGTTTTGGTTAAAAACCAGCTTGGCTTCAGGCGGAAAAATCTTGGCAAAGCGCTGTTCTTCGGCTTGGTTATCGCCACTTAACAACGAAATGCGGTAATAGGATGTAAGATCTTCTAACATGGGTTCCAGCTCTTCACGGGCTTCCTGGTAGAAGCTAAAATAGCCCAATACCTGCCCGTTTTTTTCTACGTAAACAGCGGTGGTGGGTGCTTCATCTTCCAAGCCTAAATAACTTGCTTTACCTAGCCGGTAATATTGTTGATCTACCTCAGCGGTAACCCCTACACCTGAAGCTTCGGTAAAATTTAAAGCTTTAGACCCTTGTGCTTTGGTAATTTCCAAAAAATGAAGCAAGGCTTTGGCCAAGGGATGTTGGGCATTTTGAGCAATGCTGCCAATGGCCAGTTTATCGGCAAAAGCCAGGTGATCTCCTTGCCATTGCACCTGAATGGCATTGGGACGGGTAACTGTACCAGTTTTGTCAAACACTAGGTGTTCAATTTTAGAAAGGCGGCTTAAAACCGCACTATTTTTTAAAAAGAAACCGTGGCGACCAAACCAGCGCATGAGGCTGCCGTTGGCAAAAGGCTCGGCTAAAGCCAAGGCACAGGGGCAGGCCACAATCAGTACCGCGGTAAAAACCTGTACACCCTTGCCAGGATCTTGTACGTACCATAAACCGCCTGCCACCAAAGCAATAAGGATAATAGTGGGTGTAAAATATTGGCTCACCTTATCGGTAAAGGTTTGTTGGTTTTTGTGCTGCGTTTTGCTAAAACTTTCCTGGCTCCACAGTGAGCTGAGGTAACTGTGGTCAACAGTTTTGCTTACCTCCAATTGGGCAGCCGCCCCTTTTAAACGCGCTCCGGCATAAATCAGTTCCCCTTTTATTTTTTCTATTGGGGCGGCTTCACCGGTTAGGTAGCTGTAGTCCACTTGCGTGGATGGGTCTAGCAGCAGGGCATCAGCTGGCAAAACTTCTCCTTGGCGTACACGAATCACATCGCCCTGAGCGAGATCATCAATAGCTACCGGCTTTTCAGTACCGTTTTTTAATACCCTATTGGCTGATAAGGGTAAGAAGGAGCGTAGGTCGCGATCAAAAGTGAAATTTTGGTAGGTTTTGTGCTGATACCATTTACCCACCAAAAGGAAGAAAATAAGTCCGGCCAGGCTATCAAAATAACCCGAACCCGTGGCCGAGAGCACTTCATAAGAGCTGCGTGCCAGTAAAACGGTAATGCCTAAGGCAATGGGTAAGTCAATACTTAGAGCACCCGCCCTTAAAGATTTAAAAGCATTTTTAAAATAATCTTGCCCACTGTAAAGTACCACTGGCAGACTAAAACCCAGCATTAAATAGCGGAAGAAACTTTGCAAGGTTTGATCGTTGGCCATTTGGCTGTCAAAATACTCGGGCAGCGCCAAGAGCATGATGTTTCCAAAGAAAAAGCCCGCCACGCCTAGCTGTAAAATTAGGCGGTTTTTGGTTTTCTTT
>PR_CR_10_Liq_1_inCRDRAFT_1000542_pt1 | contig 23410 bp, 16 predicted proteins | sample PRCRCaboRojoPR_3_FD_10241 | JGI IMG/M metagenome (IMG submission 10241)
CTGGGAACTAGTGACAGTTAGGTCCTTTATAGAAGACTCTGAGTTTAAGCTAGAAGGCTACTCCAATGCCACCCAGCTTTTTTCAAAGAGTTTAGGAACCAACTGGCTGAAAGATGCAGACTCTGAGTTCTACTTTACTATTGGGGCCAAGGCAAACAATTCAGAAAGTTTCACTAGCTTCTTCGAAGGGTTCGTTTGGGAAGTAAGGCTCTACAACTCAAAGATTGACTTAGCAGATTTAGCCAGCTCTAACTGCAAAAACTGTGAAACCTGTCCCCTTGGCAACTCAAATGAATGCTTGCCAACTTGCGAAATAGACGAGTTCTGGGATGGACAGAAGTGCCAAGCATGCAATCCTGGTTGTAACTTTGGGTGTGTCAATAACTCTACTTGCACTCTCTGTGGAAACGACCTTTGTACTGAGTGCCTGTTTGAAAAGTGCACTAGTTGTGTTGAAAATTCACATATAGAAGACAACACTTGTGAATGTAACTGGGGCTACACTGAGAACCAAGGAACCTGTGAAATTGACTTATTTTATGCAAACTTAACTGCTAATGAGGACAAAGAACTCATGCTAAAATTCTCAGAAAGTCCTAAGTTAGAATTGCAGCCAACAGACTACAGAATTTATCTTAAAAATGAGACGATCAAGTTCAGTTACTCAGAAAAGCTGCTCAGTAGGGATAATTATCAATTCAACCTTGTTTTCAAGTCCTATGTTTCCAGAGGAGAAATTGCTTACTTGGAGTTTACTAATGCTTCAAGAATAGTTAGCAAGCAAAATTCCACTTTACAAAGCAAAACACTCCAAGCTGAACTCTATGAATACAACCCTTGGGCCCAAGAAACCAAACAAGCAGAAAGCGAAGGCCAAACTGCAACTCTTTTTGGAATAGGGATATCTGGGCTCTCAGCTATCTTCAGTCCAAACCCTTCAGGGCTATGGGCTACAATCAACACCATCCAGATCCTCACCTTCATTGCTTTAACATCCAACCCACTGACTCCTAGAGTCAGAGGATTCCTCAAAGGACTTAACCCTATGAAAAGCATTATTCCCAATGCGTTTAAGTACTTTTTGGACTTTGAAAGCAGACCTAACTCTCACTATTACTCTAAAGACTACGGTTATGACTCCTATTTATTTCTAGATAACATTGGTGCAGATCTAACAGTGCTAGGGTTTCTACTAGTTTTACTGCCCATCATTTGGTTGTTATCCAAAATACCTCGTTATAAGAGATTTTACGAGAAGATTCTAGGAAACTACAGGTACAAAGCTATAGTTAGATTCTGGATTATAATTTACTTAGATTTAGTTATACCTTTCTTCATTCAAGTTTACTCAACAGACTCAGATGCAACAGAAGTCACGATCAACTTAGCTCTAGCAGTTACTATTGGACTGCTACTTGTAGTAACTCCTGGTGCAATTGTTTTACTCTGCGTAAAAAACAAGCCCAGCATCCAGGCTTCAGAAGACTTGGGAGTTTACAAGCGGTACAAAACGCTTTTTTACGAGTTTGATTGCAGCCGTAATTTCGAAGCTAGCTACACCTATGCATTGTTTACATTAGTAAGGTTGCTTTTAGGGGCTAGTTTTATCTTTTTGGCAGAGTTTGCTTATGTGCAGGCTGCAGTTAACTGCATTCTTATGTTTTTGTCTCTTAGCTTCTTCTTAGGAGTTAGGCCATACAAAAGTAGGTTTGAACAAACCATCTCTATAGTTGTGGAAATAGGAGTCCTTGCCGCCTATTCTGGGGCAGCATACTTCATTAACATCAACCAAGAAGAAGACCACCAAACAGCAGAAATTGCTATGGTATACCTGGTCTACTCAATCATGGTTCTGAGAACCCTTTTCATTGCAACCAAAGCAGTCATAAAAATCAGCGGATGGATCAAAAGGAAATGCCAACGCACCCAAGTGGTTCCAGAATTGATGACACTAGAAACGAACAACGGTAGAAGTCCAACTATCCAAGACAACTCACTTTTTGTCAGGAAACCAAAATCCCCAGAAAGTTTCAAGCTTAACAACTCCAGTTAATAGGAGTTAACCACTATAACTCTAAATCCAATTCTGTTATAGCATTAATGAACTTTATGAAAGACTACGGATTGAATGAGCCCCTGGTCAGTGAGCCCGATTCTTTAAGAAACAAGTTAAAGGTGTTTAAAGCAGGAACTCTTTTTTCTGCTGTGGTAGCATTGAGTGCTGCTACACTTGGTTCAGGCGTACTGGCCTTGCCCTATGCAGTCTCCAACTGCGGAATAGCTTTAGCACTCATAATCATGCTGGTAGCCCTTGCTTCTTTTACTGTTGCTTATCACATAATCATTCAAGGACTAATCCTTACAAGGAAAAATACCTACGCAACTTTGGTAGAGGCTCTTTTCCCTAGTTCCATGCGCTTCATTTTGGAGTTGTGCATAGTGGTAGAGCTTTTCGGAGTAGTGTGTGCTTATCAGTCAATAATAGTGGAGTTCACACAGAGCATAATGCTAGAAGTATTTGGAGTACAAAAAGACTTTTTCTTACTGCTGAACTTAGTGGTTACTGGGCTGCTATGTTTGGGGTCTTTGAAGCGCCAGATGACTTCACTGTCTAGTGTTACTTCTTTAGTCATACTGTCTATACTCTACATAACTCTTTTAGTTATAGTGCAGACTCCCTCTTACGTAAGATCCAATCCTTCCTTTTGGAGCTACTTTGCTTTTTTCAAAGTAGACTTTAGAATCTTCGACACAGTTACTCTGTTGTGTTTCTCTTTTAACTCAATAACAAGGCTCCCTATGATTTTTGACGAGCTTGAAAAAAAAACTTACTCCCAAGTTTCTAGAGTCATTAAAGCCAGCCTAGGCTCTTGCACCTTGTTTTTTTTGGCCCTTGGGGGCTTTGGGTACGTTTCTTACAACTACAACATGCCTAAGTTAGTGTTGGACAGACCCAGTGAAGGAATAGATTGGCCTATGGTAGTAGGCAAGACTTTGTTTACTGTCGGGCTGACTGCTAACTCAGTGCAGACTCTCTACCCTTTGAGGGGGAACATTGAAGAAGTCATTATGGGGACTGAATTCAACTTCAGTTCTGTGAGGTTTTGGACGATAAACTTTGCAACAATATTTCTGATAGGACTTGTGGCCGTGGTTTTCAATGACGTAGTGGGGTATTTTAAGATCATAGGCGGGTTCGCTGTGATTCCTAGCGCAATACTCTACCCTATGTTTATTTGTTGGGTTTGTTCGAAGAATAGACTGTTTATTGTTTGCTTTAGTTTTATAGCAGTTGCTTTTACTGCTTTTGGGATGATTTCGGTTTTTCAAACCATTTTACATAAATAATTCTTAAGAACGTTCGAGATGTTTCAACTGGAACTTTGTGGCTTAAGAATAAAGATAGGCACTCCTAAGTGCTGAAGTCTAGAATTCTAAGATTAGCTTTAGAACCCAGATTGGATAGTTAAATGGTTGAATCAGAAAAGCTTATAAATGGAAGATTGTAACCCACTGGAGCCGCTAGCATCCGAAGGAGACTTGCTTGAGCGCGAGGAGAAGCCCTCAACGGGGCTTTTCGCAGCAGGAACAGTGCAGTCAGCTATAATATCGCTGACAGCAGCTACAATGGGGTCTGGGGTGCTAGCTCTGCCCTTAGCAATCTCAAACTCAGGTTTGGTGCTAGGTGTGGTCTTGATGTTCATAGGACTCATAGCTTTTACCATTGCTTACAACATTGTGGTCCACGGACTCATAATCAGTAGGCAAGACACCTACATAACTATGGTAGAAACCTTGTTGGGAAGCACGATGCGGGTGCTTTTGGAAATAGGCATTGTAATTGAGCTGTTTGGTGTGGCTTGTGCTTACCAAACTGTAGTGGTGACCTTCGTGACAGACTTGATGAACCAGGTGTTCGGGATTACCGGGGACTTTTTCTTGGCCTTGAACATACTGGTGACTATTCTGCTGTGCCTGGGCTCGATGTCTCACAAGATGACAGCACTGGCTTCTTTGACTTCTATGGTCATAGTTTCCATCATTTACATTTGCTTGCTTGTGATAGTGCAAACTCCTTCCTACGTGGAAGCCAACCCCGACTTTTGGGGGAACTTCCAGTTCGTTAAGGTAGACAGCAACATTGTTGACACCATTACTCTGCTTTGCTTTTCTTTCAACTCGGTAACTAGGTTGCCGATGATCTACACAGAACTACAGAACAAGTCTTACAAAAGAATGGAAAAAGTCGTAAACGTGAGTCTTTTGCTGTGCACGGCTTTCTTTATTTTGCTAGGAGGATTTGGCTATATATCGTATAACTACGATATGCCAGGACTCGTTACACAAAGACCTTGCGAAGGTCTAGACTGGCCTATGATTTTAGGCAAAACTCTGTTTACAATTGGCTTGCTAGCAAATTCCATGCAAACGATCTACCCACTGCGAGGCAACATAGAAGAAGTGATCATGAGGGATGTTACTAACTACAGCCCAGTTAGGTTCTGGAGCATCAACTACACTACTATTTTGCTAGTGGGAATAGTAGCAACACTTTTCCCAGACGCAGTGGGCTATTTCAAGATCCTAGGAGGGTTACTTATTGGGCCCATAGCTATTCTTTACCCTATGCTGATTTCTTGGGTTTGCAACAAAAGCTTGAAATTCAACCTGGCCTTTAGCACTGCAGCCATCGTGCTGAGCATTATTGGCTTCATCTCAGTCTTCAACACAATCTTTTAAATTTAAACTTAATTAGCTTATAATGGAAAAGCACTTTAAAGTTCTTGGAGTTTCCTCTCAGTGCTCTGAAAAAGAGCTTAAAAAAGCTTACAAAAGCAAAGCACTTGAACTCCACCCAGACAAAAACTCTTCTCCCGAAGCCTCTCAGAAGTTCAGTGCAGTCAAACAAGCTTACGAAGCCTTAATGAACCCTCAAGTCAGAAAAGCCCAAGCTTTGAAAGCAGAAGCTTACAAACAAAGACAACAAAGAGAATCTTCTGCTCGTGAAAGAGTCAAAAAGTTCAGAGAAGAACTCAGAAAACGAGAACAAGAAGCCCAGCAACCAAAAACTACTCCTCAAACAAAACGAGAAAGACCCCAGGACTTGCCTGAAGAAACTATTTCTCGAAACGCAGTAAAAGTAAAGTGGACTAAAGGCAACAGCTACACAAAGGACCTGCTTTTCAGGGTTTTGTGTGAATTCGGACCTATTTCTAAAGTAGTCAAAAAAGAAAAAACAGCTTTGGTAGTGTTTGAAAACAACTTTTCAGCAGACAATGCAGTCAAACATCCACCCCACGGATTAGAAATAAAGCACTGCCAGAACCACTCAAAGTTCACAGAAGACAGCATAAAGTCCAAGGTTTCTCCGCACTCAGATATACTTAGGCATAAAATGAATTTACTAAGAGCCCGCATGAACCTCTATAAAGAAAGTTGTAATAATTAAGCTTTGGAGTCGTGTCCTACGTAAAGTACGTTGTTGCACCTAATCACAACGTCCCCTAGAAGTCCTCTGTTTTCTTCGTTGATCCACTCGTGTGTGTTGGTGAGTTGCAAGTTCATGTAGTCGTCAAATGAAGTTAGGGTGCCTTTGTATTCCATTCCCCACTTAAGTTTCACACAAACCGGCTTCCCAATGCAGTCAGCTAAAAAGGGCTTGGGGTTCACTGTTTCGAACTAATTATCTCTTACAGGTAAGCTCATGGAATATGTTTATTAATTGCTTATGCATTCCTTTAATTAGGATTAAGCCGGCCCAGTTGGCTCCTCAGACGCTTAATGAAGTCGTCAGACAGGTTGAGTTTGACCCTGTGCTTAGGAGTGTGCGAGATTTCAAGTCTTTTTTTAAACTCGTCAACTTCGCGGTCGAGTTTAGGACTAGTGCTGGACCTCTGTTTGTTTTTCTTTTTCTTTTTTTTGCGTCTTTTAGTTCCTGCGTTGTTGATGAAGTTAACTAGTTCGTCCAGGTCCATGTTGTGCAAGGACTCAGCTGACTCTTCGTCGTCTGTGCTGTAGTCAAATTGTGTTTTGGGTCTTTCTTTTTTAAGAATCGGTTGTGGCAGCTGGACACTTTCGGGGTCAATGATTCTTCCGGATCTAAGGTCCTTTTCGATTTCTCTGAGCATGTCTAGTGAGTAGTGTCTGGGATGGTTTTCCCGAGTGAACTTGATGATTTCGTAGTAGTGCTTGTAGATTTTCTCGTAGAACAGAGAAAGGTTGAGGTTTCCGAACGAATAATCCTCGGACGTGAAAAGGGTGTTAGCGATTTTTCCTATTTGTGTGCTGGAGTTCTTGACTGAATGGTAAACCTCTACTAAGAAGACTACTTGGAGGATTCTTCGTTTGTCTTTTACTGCAAGTAGTTCTTTGTGCAGTTCTTCAATTAGATTTTTGGCGTTTTTGTAAAACGAAGTCTGTAGTTCGTAAAAACACCCTTTCTGGACCAGGAGTTCGATTTCGTCTTTCATACGCTTTTTGTAGTTTTTGTCAATAACTAAGTTATACTCGTTTTGCTGCTCAACAGGGTCTCGACTGGAGAGTCTTTTCTTCTTGCGTTCTAAGAAGTCGCTTTGGTACTCTTTGTAAATCTGAGAAATAGCTGTCAGAACTTGGCTTAGCAGGTTCTCTGTTTCAAAGGACTCGCCTTCCTCTTCAATTTCATATTTTGAACGAGGTAATGTGTCCTCCCGGGCTAAGTTTTGGTCTTCACAGTCTGGCTGCAGTTTTGAATCTGAGATGAAACGAAGGTTCTCTTTGAAGGCCTCCAAACTTTTTTCTTTACCCATTTATTATAAGGGCACTAATTAGGTTTCATGTTGAAATTATTTAAAAGAGTTAATTCAAGTCTATTTCGTACCCAATGAGTCCTGCGTAGGAAGAGTCGATGTTTGTGAATTCGTGCATGTCGTTCATTTCTTGCATGCGGTTTTCTGGGTCTATGAGTTTCACGTACAAGTACTTTCCGCTAAATATTTGTTTTAAAGCAACTTGGAGTGTTTCGCCTTCTCTAGAAATGAACTTGCCCCAAACTAGAGGTTTCAGAGGTTTGGGAGTCCATTTGAAAAGCCTGTATTCTTTATGAGAGTCCCTTACTAAAGGAAGAGCTTGAGGTAACTTACTGTCGTTTGTCATTAAAGCGTCAATATCTTCTGAACTCTTTAAGTTGTCGTAAACTTTTAGCTCTTCAGAGTTAGGGTCTAAGTAGTCTTCTGATATAAACATCATAAAAGTCTTCACTGGACAAGTGAAGTTCCCTTTCCGGCTGAAAACAAGTTCTTTAGCCACTGAAGTTTTAGGTGTCTGTTGTATTAGTTGGAAGTCTAAAGGTTCAATTAGGGTGTAAAGGTCTTTGGGGTCTTTTCTTAAGTCAGTGATTTTGATTTCTTGCTCAACTAGACTCTGGTAGAGTCTGTTTAGGTAGTCAGCTCTTTGCCTAATGCTTTCTTCTGAGGAACTTTCTTGGAAAAACAAAAAACTAGCGTGGGTCCAAACGTACTTAAAAAAGTCTTCTTCCATCCTGTTGAGTGGCGAACCAGGAAGACCTATGCGGTTGCGTATGATTCCTCTTAAAGCATCTGCACTCCTCACTACTTCTGCTACTTCTTGGCGGTCTCTTTTTTGTTCTTCAGTGAGTGTGTCAGGAAGAATGCTTCTAAGAACTCCTACACAGTTAAGGTTATCTTTGTTGTCTCGAGAACAGTAGCCTAGTTCGCCTTCAACAAACAAGTTTTCTACCCAGTACTCTCCTCTGTCTTCGTCTACTCCTCCAGTAGTTCCGAACCCGTGGAAGTCCAACTTCTTAGGCTGACTAGTAACCACATGCTTAATTACTTTCTGTGCTTGTTCTGCAGACTGCCTTATTCCTTTTTGAATTTTCAAGTAAGAGCTTACGTACCTACTTAAGTAGTAGTTGTCTTGTGCCAGTTGGCAGAACTCCCTGCACACCAAAGAAAACCCTAAGAACAGATCTTTTAAGTCTAAGTACTGCATGATTTCCCCCATTAAGCACAGGTCAAGTCCTTCCATCTTATTATTAACTTACTAAGTGGATCAAGACTTTTTTGTCGTCACTTCCACTTATCATCTTTCCGTGCTTAATGTCAAAATCAAGAACTGTGTCTTCGTGTCCTAAGTATTTGTTTTTGAGGTATCCGTTCCTTGCGTCAAAGCTTTCCAGCACTCCTCCTATGCCCCCCACAAACAAGTCCAGCCCACTCCAAACAAGTTTTACAACTCCTTCACCTACTGAAATTCCCCACCTCATCTGCATAGTCTCCACTTCGTAAACTTTAACTTCTCCAGTCAAGCTGCCCACTGCAATCCAGTTCATTTCCTGGCAAAACGCAAGGTCCTCCGCAGACTCTTCAAAGCATCTTATTCTGTGAAGTACCGAGTTCCTAGACCTGTTAGTAATGCATATTGTGCCTTCGCAGTCGCCTGTAAGTATTAAGTTGTTGTCACTGTGCATGTCTGCAGAAACTATTTCGCTAGAGTGAAAAGTATTTCCTTGTATAGTAGATGCAGGCGGAGCACTCGCAAAGTCAGGATTCTTGAGGTCCCAAACTTTAAGCGAAGCGTCTTTGCCTGCTGAATAAAGAAACCTTCCGTTTGGAGAGAACTTTACTAAGTTAATGGGGTGGCCGTAAATCACTCCTAGGGGGTCTTGCTTCTCAACGTGCCACACCCAAATAGAAAGGTCAGCACAGCCTACTACTAAAACGGGGCCTTTTCTGTGCCATTCCATACTCAGAACCTCGTCCTGGGGCCCCTCAAGTTTCTTAGGTAGGTTCTCAGGACACTCTAGGTTGTAAACTGAAACACTTCCGTCCATACAAGCTAGTGCCAAGAACTTCCCTTCGCTTGAGAACCTTACTATGGAAATTGAGTCTTGGTTATCAGCAAACTCATGAGCGTCTTCACCTTTTATCAAAAAAGCTTTGTCGTCGACTCCGCCTGTAGCAAAGCATTCAGGGTCTTGAGGGTGGATGCTTACACTCATCACTGAGTCTGTGTGGAAGTCCAGTTCTGAGACTGGAAACTCGCCTTCTTGCTCCTCTTCTTCTGTTTCGTCTGTGTGTTCAATGTGCTCTTCCATTTAATAAACTATGTATATTATTTATAGGTTGGTTTTTCTGCCCTTGAACATTGCGTACCTAGTGTCTCCGGACGAGACAAGGTCCCTGAACACCAAAGCTTCATAGCTCCCAGTGCCTTCTTCTCTGATGATCCACCTGTTTCCAAGCCGGATTCCGCTGTTTTTAATCTTTTCAAGAACTTCATCAACAATGCCTTCTACAGTGTCTTTGAGTTCATCGAGTTCCGACTCAAGTTGGTTGACCTTTTGGGTTAGACTCGAAACTAAGTCGGACTGGGTTTCTTTGAACTCGTCAAGGTCTTCTTTGAGTTCATCGATTGCACCTCCATCAGAACCTTCGTCAGCTTCATCGTAGATGTCTTGCAGAACCTTTGACAAATCAGAGCCTAGTTCGTCTATATCCGAACTAACTCCGCCCCTTCTGGGTCTTTGGGCGTTCACGCTTATTCCTAAAAGAATAAACAAAACCAAAACTTTCATTTTACTTGTATAACAAAAAAGCTACTAATGCCTTTGTAGGAATATTAAAATGGCTGAAGATTAACTCATAGCTTTATCTAAGAGGTCAAGAAGTTCTTGAGTGTGCACTGAAAGGTAACCTGTAGCAGCAGCAGCAGAAGGAGGACGTGAAACTACTGTCAAAGGGTCTATTCCTTCTTTCTTGAACACAGTGTTAAAGCGAGGCAACACGTTTTGCCAAGCTCCTAAGTTGAGGGGTTCTTCTTGGACCCATTGATACTCAGCTTTTCTGTACTTTTTGGTGATTTCTTCAACCTTACCGAAAGGGAATGGAGCAATCTGCTCTAGTCTGCAAATAGCAATGTCGTTTATTTCGCGCTTTCTCCTTTCTTCAACCAAGTCGTAGTAAACTTGTCCAGAACAGAAAATTACTTTTCTGACACTGTCTGGAGAAACTATTTTGGGGCTTTTTTCGTCGTAAACTAAAGTTACTTCTCCTGAACCCATGTCTTCTAGGTCTGATATGCATTCTTTGTGGCGCAAAAGTCGTTTGGGAGACATCACTATTAAAGGTTTGCGGAAGTCCCTTTTAATCTGGCGTCTGAGTGCATGGAAGTAGTTAGCAGGTGTAGAAATGTTCATAACTTGGATGTTGTTGTGGTAAACTTGACTGTTTTCCTGTATAAACTCGTAAGGAATTTTGTAGGGGTGCTCTTTTGAAAGTTGCAAAAAGCGTCCTAAACGGGCACAGGAGTGCTCAGCTCCTTGGCCGTCGTATCCGTGAGGCAGAAGCATAACTAGTCCGGACTGCTCTCCCCACTTAGCTTCTCCTGCTGTGATGTACTGGTCAATTGTAATCTGGGCTCCGTTGCAAAAGTCGCCGAACTGAGCTTCCCACATAACGAGTGCATCAGGATTTGCCAAACTGTACCCGTAGTCAAAACCCAAAGCCCCGTACTCTGACAAGTGGGAGTTGATTGCACTGAAAAGCGGTTGGTCCTCTGAAAGGTGATTAAGTGGAATGTACTTTTTGCGGTCTACTTGCTGGTCGTGGATTACCGAGTGGCGTTGTGAAAAAGTGCCGCGTTGAACGTCTTGGCCACTGATTCTTACGTGCATCTTTTCTTGAGTGAGTATACTTGCCCAAGCTAAAGACTCTGCTGTAGCCCAGTCGATTCCTGAGCCCCTTTCAACGGCAGCTACTTTGTTTTTGTAAAGCTTAGTAATTTGGGGGTGAGGGTTAAGGTCTTTGGGCAGAGTAAATACTTTTCTGCCTAAGTTTCTGAGGATTTCAGTGCTTACTCCTGTAGGTTCTGTGTCTTTTAAGAACATAGACCTGGCAGGCCGAGTTTTCAGGCCAGATTTGTTTTCAGCCATTTGCTTGGCGTTGCGGAAGTGGGTTTCATACTCGGCGTTGATGCCTTTTCGAATATTGTTGATCTCTGCCTGGGTGTACACTCCTTCTTGGACTAGTCGTTCTGAGTAGAGCTTTAAAGTGTTGGGGTGTTTGTGAATTAACTGGTACATTTTAGGGTTGGTGAAAAGGGGTTCATCAAGCTCGTTGTGGCCAAAGCGTCTGTAGCCGATTAAGTCAATAAACACAGACTTCCTGAATTCAGACCTCCAATCAGCTGCTATTCTAGAAACAAAGTCTACTTCTTCGGGGTGGTCTGCGTTCACGTGGAAAATAGGAGCCCCAATGGCCTTGGCTATTTCAGTAGGGAACAGTCCAGAACGGGCTTCTCTAGGAGTGGTGGTGAACCCGATGTTGTTGTTAATAGCTAAGTGCACACACCCTCCAGTGCTGTAGTCAAACAAGTCTTCCATCTGCATAGTTTCGTACACAACGCCTTGGCCAGCCAAAGCAGCGTCTCCGTGGATAAGAATGCACATAGCTTTGTTCCTAGAAAGTTGGCTGTTTTGGTTTGCACGGGTTTTTCCCACAGCTACAGGATCCACAGCTTCTAAGTGGGAAGGATTGGGAAGTAAGTCAATAGTTACCTTTTTGCCTTTAATTTCTCTTTCCACAGTTTGGCCTAAGTGGTACTTAACGTCGCCTTCTTCCATATACTGTTCTGAAATTCCAAAAAACAACCCAAACATCTGCTCTATCTTGTGCTGCAGTACGTTAGCCATTAGGTTAAGCCTTCCTCTGTGAGGCATTCCAATAGCAACGTAGTTAACTCCTCTGTCTACAGCTTGTTCAATAATGCTTTCAACAGCCAGCACCAAACTTTCAAGCCCGTCAAGGCCAAACCTTTTGTGGGTTGAAAACTTTTTGTGAAGGAACTCTTCTAGCATAGTTGCCTCAGCTACTCTAGAAAGGATTTCTCTTTTTTGGTCTGCAGAGTACTTAAAAGGGGTGTCTTTTTCAATCCGCTCCCTCATCCAGTTGCACTCGTCCCTAAAAGGAATGTGCATGTACTCGTAGCCAATCTTTCCACAGTAAGTCCTTTTGCAGGCTTCAAGCAAGTCACGCAGTTTCCATTTACCTTTGCTAGGGCTGTTTGAGTGAATAAACCCTGTTACAAGGTCAGAACCTAAGTCAAACTCTTTTTCCATGTCTTCTTCTGTGAAGTTGTAGTTTTCCATACGAATCAGTCCAGGAATTCGGCGTGCCACTGAATGCTGCTCAACGTTGAGTGTGAGGTTTAATGGATCCAAATCAGCAAGGATGTACCCATAAAGCTGATAAGCTCTGAGCAGCAAAAGTGCTTTTTGGGTGTCACGCGCAGGAGAAAAAGTTTCTCCGATTGCAACAGTGCCTAGGTCGGGAGGCGTGGTGAAGCTGTCCACTCCTGCTTCAAGTCCTTTGAAGTATGCCTGCCATGATGTATGCACTGATTCGGGGTCTTTTTTCCAGGCGTCATACATTTTTTCGATGTAGAAAGAGTTCGTTCCTGTAGTGAACACGTCTGAAAATAGCCTCTTGGCTTGTTTAGAAGCTGTTATAGAGTGTCTGCTCAGCATTTTATTAATTTTATGGAGCTTAATTCGTTTGGTGCTTAATTTTTAAATCCTGAAGACCTTGAAGTGTTTAAGAATTTCTGTGAAATGTTTGGGTTGACTAGAAACATGTTTTCGAAAATACTCAGTCGCAACTTTTCTGCCCAAATATACTCGTCAGCAGCTGAAGCTTTGAGTGACCTTAAAAGTGGGTGCACTGTTGCAGTTGGCGGATTCGGTAACTCTGGAGCACCTGAAAACCTTGTAGAGCAGATCTCTAAAATGCCAATTAGAGACCTGACAATCCTTGCAAACGACTGCGCAACTGAAGGCTACGGACTCAGCTTGCTTCTCAACAACCAGCAAATCAAACGCCTAGTAGCTTCTTATTTAGGCGACAACGAGTCCTTTGAAAAAGAATACCTAAAAGGAACATTTGAACTAGAAATCACTCCTCAAGGCACCCTTGCGGAAAAGATGCGAGCAGGCGGAGCAGGAATACCAGCTTTCTTCACCCGCACTGGCTACGGAACTATGATTTCGGAAGGAAATTTTCCTGTGAAGTACAGAGACAACGGGAACTCTGTAGAGACTTACTCAACAAAAAAAGAAACCAGAGAAATCAACGGGAAGCAGTACGTACTTGAGTACTCCTTGACTGCTGACTTCTCTTTAGTCAAGGCTTGGAAAGCAGACAAGCTAGGCAACCTTATTTACAGGGGCTCTGCAATGAACTTTAATCCGCTAGCAGCAATGTGTGGAGGCACCACAGTGGCTGAAGTAGAAGAAGTAGTTGAACCTGGAGAACTCAGTCCGGGGGAAATTCACACTCCTGCTTGTTATGTAGACAGAATCATAAAGCCCAGTACCTTCAAAAAGCCTATTCAAAACTTAACTTTGTCTAAAGGAAGCGGAGTGGAAATACCAGGTTCTGAAGAAACTCGCAAAAACAGAGAAAGAATCATCAGGCGGGCTGCTTGTGAACTAAAGGAAGGAATGTTTGTGAACCTAGGAATAGGAATGCCTACTTTGATTTCTAGCTTTGTGCCCAAAAGCACTAACGTGTACTTTCAGTCAGAAAACGGAATCCTAGGAATGGGGCCTTTTCCCAGAGAAGGAGAAGAAGACCCTGACTTGATCAACGCAGGCAAGCAGACAGTAACCACTGTTAAAGGTGCTTCTTTGTTTGACAGTTCTTCTAGCTTTTCAATGATCAGGGGAGGCCACATACAACTTAGTGTTCTTGGGGGACTCCAAGTTTCCAAAGAAGGAGACTTAGCCAACTGGATCATTCCTGGGAAAAAGGTTAAAGGCATGGGCGGAGCTATGGACTTAGTAGCTTCTCCAAGCAAGCACGTAGTAACTATGGAGCACACTGCTGGGGACAAAAAGAAGCTGCTCAACAAGTGCACTTTGCCTTTGACAGGATACAGAGTTGTGGACTTGCTTATTACTGAGTTAGGAGTTTTTGACTTTAAGCGGGAAGGCATCACTCTAACTGAGATATCAGATGGAGTGGACATCGAAACCATCAAAAGAAACACTGAGTGCGAGTTCAAAGTAGCTTCTGACTTAACTACTATGAAACAAGTGTAAATAAACTTTTGTTTAAAAGGTTTAATTTGCTATGCAAATGCCAAAATAAAATAAACAATAAGCAATGGCGAGAAACACACAAGTGACAATGGATGACTTCGAACTTCTAAAAGTCATCGGCAAAGGCACTTACGGTAAAGTCTTACTGGTTAAAAAAACCGACACCCAGCAGTACTTCGCAATGAAAATTCTTAAAAAAAGTTTCATTGCCCACAAGAACCAAATAGAACACACCAAAACAGAAAGAAACATCCTAGCTAAAATAAAGCACCCCTTCATAGTTAAAATGCACTACGCCTTTCATAACAAGAAGAAGTTGTATTTTGTTCTGGATTACTGCTCGGGAGGCGAACTGTTCTTCCACTTAAGCAATGCAAGGCAATTCGACGAAGGCCGTGCTAGGTTCTACGCTGCCTGTGTAGTGTTAGCCCTCGAACACCTCCACTCTGAAGGAATCGTGTACCGCGATCTTAAGCCTGAAAACATTTTGATTGACTCTCAGGGTTATGCCAAGCTCACCGATTTCGGGCTTTCCAAAGAAAACGTCACAGACAACTTCTCTGCAAAGACCTTTTGCGGAACACCTGAGTACTTAGCCCCTGAAATCCTTTTGAAAACTGGGCATGGAAAGTGCGTGGACTTTTGGAACCTGGGGTGTTTGATTTACGAGATGCTTACAGGGCTGCCGCCGTTTTACGTGCAAAACAAACAAGAAGTCTACCGGAGAATACTCAACGAGGACCCCAGGTACCCTGAGTACTTGAGTCCAGTGGCTCGGCACTTAATCCAGGGACTACTTATGAAGGACCCTAACCAAAGAATTGGAATCCAAGAAATAAAGTCCCACTTGTGGTTCTACGGAATGAACTGGACAGACCTTTACAACAAGTCCCTCCGAGCCCCCTTCCTTCCAGTTACAAACAGCCAAGATGACGTCCGCTACTTTAGTCAAGAATTCACTCGGAGTCCTCCCCGAGAAAGTTTACTTATGGTTCCTGAGGCTTCGGCCTCACCGTCTTCTTTCAGTCCTACTTACTCAGGCTTTTCTTTCCAAGGGTCGCCTAACGAAAAGGACTTACAAAACCTTGAATTTACACTTCAAGAAGACACTCAGTTTGTAATATAAACTATTAGTTAGTTTTCTTAGTTCGGTTTTTGCGGTGCAGACCCGTGAACTTGAAGAAGCAGTAAGCTGCTATCAACACTATTAAAGGGTAAGCGTAAATTGCTTTCAAAACAGTCAAAGACCTTTCAATTGTAAGCATCGTAAACATTATTCCTAGCACGTTTCCAATCTGCCACATAAACGACCAAGCAACCCACTTCACCACTGGCTTCAAAGGCAGCCAACTAAAGTCTGAAACATAGGCCATCTTGCTGACTTCAGAGTGAATTGAAAACAAGAAAAAGAAAGGGTAGTAACTGGGGTAGAACCCGTGCCACAGAGCAGACACTATGAAAGTTGTGTGTTGGGCCATAGATCTTCTCAAAGGCGAAGGTTTTACTTCCTCTCCTGAAATAGCCACCCTGTTAAAAACACACCTCCTAAGCCAAACCGCTACAGAAATGTTCCAGTTGTCTATCATGTGCTTAGCTGTGGCCCCAAACTCAGCTTCCCAGTAGTTTATAGAAACTCCTCTGAACCAACTTGGTTTACCTTCTTTAGTGTACCCTGCAAACGCCATCCCTGAAGCAACCATTCCAGCCTCTGTGAACTTCCAAGCACAAGTGTACCTGATCTTGCAAACCACCATAGCTAGGTTGAAGTAAACTGCCTTGTACAAGAAACTCTGTCTGTCAAATTCTGGGTACACCATGTACTCATAGTCAAACTGAGCACCTCCGTACACAGTAAGTCCGCTGAAAAGCAATGCAAGCCCCAGAACCTTCAAAGCTTGAGGAACTGGGTTAGGGATTTCTTTGTACTCCTCCACTTGCTCTGAGAACCGTTTGTAGTCCATGTACTCAAAACTAGGTCCCACCAAAAAGCTTGGGTAAAAGCACAAGTAGCTGTAGTACTCTAGAATTGAAGGAATTTCACGAACTATCAAGCGCTTCTGTTCCTGAGGAATTCTTTCAGGAGCAGTTTTTTCAACGGCTCCGTCTTGGTAAGAGTAAGCTAGTGAAGTAAGCTTAATAATCATCATCATTTGCAATCCAGTGGCGTCCATTGACCAGCCCATCCAGTCTACAATCATACGGTGGATGTGCATGAACGAAAGGTAAGCCATGTTAAGGACCAGAACTGGAACTGCTACCTTTTCTCGAGGAGCCATGAGCATACAGCCGTAAGTCACACTAGAAGTAATAGCAAAATGCTTGAGTTCGCTCACTCCATACATAAGCACTCCCAAACCTAAGCCACACACTAATGAGTAAAGCTCTCTAGCTTTTTTGCCTCTGACTAGACCCCACTGCACAAACCCCAAGAATATACTAGCTAAGAAGCAAAACACTAGCCTGAACTGGTCGTTAGGCACTCCTATAGCTTCTGCCGCTATTTCTAGTGGTCCTTTTTCCATTTATTGAAAAAATTTACATTATCAAGTTCTTTTCCTACGCTTGGTTTCAGAGCGGTGTACTGTGCTGTGAAGGAGCTCGTAAGCTAAGTCTAAGGAGTGCGAAATAGTTTCTGTGTTCCAGTAGTTGTAGAGTTCTTGTTTTACATGGAAAACTACGCTAAATGGTTCTCCCAAAGCAATAAAAGAACCACTTAAGCTTACGTCTAAGAAACAAGGCGCTTTGAATTCTCTTTTCGGAGCTAAACTAGAGGCTCGTTTAGCTAGTTTTATTCTGTCAGTAGCGCTTCTCTTAGAAACTCTGCTGTGCAACTCAACAACTTCTTTGATGCTTCCAACCATAAGCAAGCCTCCTCTAGTTACGTCTACTATGTCGCCTAAGTTGTACTTTTTGTACTGGCAAGCTTCAATGAACTGGTTGAGCCTTGTGTAGTTCAGACTTCTAAGCCACGCAGGAAAGCTCCTCCAACTTAGTTTCAGCAGTCTTGGGCTAGACACTTTCCAAAGCTTCTTGCGGATCTTTTCGTTCTGAGAAAAGTCAGGAAAGTTGTGCTTCAGCAAAAAAGCCACGTAGGCTACAGTTTCTGTTTTGGCTGTGGTGAGTTGAGTGTGCACATGGGACAGAAGACTCTGAACCCCCACTATGCTGCCTTCGTCGTGGTGGAACGTGAAACCTTCTCTGTTGAACTCCACAGCTTTTCCTCTTAAGATGATGTAAACCCCTGTAGCTTTTTCGCCTTCTTTGAGGAGGTACTCTCCTGGTTGCACAAGGGTTCTTTTGGAGTTTTCTATGATGTGGTCTAGGTCTTCTTTACTGATTTTGTCGAAAAAAGGCAGCTCAGGAAGTATCTTTTCTAAACTAGGAATGTTGCTGTAGAGTGTTTTGAGTTGTAGTTCGTGAATTCGCCTTTTAAGCTTCTTGTTGAGCATTTTAAACTCGTTTTCTTCTAAGAACCCGTTTTTTCTGAACTCGTTTAAAGCGTGGAGTTGCTTAGTAAGCACTACATAAGCAGCCTTTTTGGTTTGTATGTCTCTGTTAATCTGGGAAAACACTTCTGTAATGTTGTTTTTAAGGAACAAAGAACACTTTTCGTTTTGATAGTGACTTTCAGCTACTATTGTTTCAAGTACTTGTGAAGCTCTGGAGTCTATGATTTCTTTCAGCTTCTCTTCAGCGTACATGTGGCAAGTTATGTAGGTGCAGCCTATGTCGTAAGCCAGTGCTAACTGGTTGTACAAAAACAAACTAAACAGTTTCCCGAGTATAGGCATTCTTTTGACCTTTTTAAAGACTGAAATAATCAGTCCTTTGATCAGTAAAGTTTCAAGGTACTCCCAGTCCTGAACTCTGCAACCTACTTCGTCCAGAGAAATGTCTGCTGACTTCACCAAGGCCAGCACTGCCCTTGGCCCGCACTGTCCGTGCTCGTACTCCCGCCAGTAAAGTCCTTTCAAAGTAGTTAGGAACCTGTACCGCATTTCGTTTTCCATTTCTTGGGTGTTAGTGGGTGCCAAGTCTATTAAGTAGTTCTTTGAAAAGGCCCTGTTGGGTTCCAGCACGTTTATTGTGTTTTTGAAAACGCCTTGCACAAACTCGTCGAACCCCACTAAGCTTTGGACTTTTTCCCAGTCAGCAAAGTGCAGGTACTCGTTGTTTTTAAGTTCGTCAATGATGGACTCAGTATCTTCGTTTATTGAGTTGCAGACTTGCTTGATGGTGTTGTCCTGGACTTTACTGAGTTTGTTTAGTCTGAGAATCCTGATTAGCACTCCCAATGTACTTCCGTTTACTATCAAAGACAACGCACTCACTCCTGCAGTGTGGAAGAGTATTAAGTACTTAACTTCTTCACCTATTTCTGGAGCACTGTACACAACCAGAGCCAAAGCTATTCCTACAGTGCCCCTAAGTCCTGTGTGGACTAGAACTAACGCTTGCTTCCAGTTGAACCCAAACACAGACATCTTAAGTACAGGAAAAGCCAGCATGACCATAAGTCCCCGGATCAGAACTAACATTAAGTACAGTCCCAGCAACTTAACCCAGTTCACAAACACCATTTCTTCCCTTAGAACTCGCTCGCCTATAATGATGCCTCCCAAAATAAACACCATTGTTTCTACAGTGTATCCCAGAAACTCCCAAAAGCTTTTAACTATTTCTTCAGTAGGAATATCAAAGGTTGTTTTGCCCCAAGCAGACATGTACATCGACAAAGACCACAAAGCCAAAAACCCAGAAACCTGAAGACTAGTTCCCTCTGCTATGTAGTAAACTAAATAAGCTGTGCAGAAAGTAACTGTTCTTTCCATCACGCTATCATTGTAAATCCTTTTCATCCAAAAAGTCATCAAGACTCCAAAAAACACTCCGAGTATAGGCCCTCCACAGCCTAGTCTGAAAAACATAAAAACCACTTCAGAAACCTCTAAGTCTTTTCCTTTTGCTATGTCAAACATCACTAAGAATATCACCATCACCGTTCCACTGTTAAGCGAACTTTCAGACTTCACAAGGGTGTTCAGCTTCCTAGAGGTTCCGAACTCTTTGAAAATGGCTGCTATAGCTATTGAGTCTGTGGAGTTCAGTATAGCTCCCAAAATAGCAGCTTCTTCCCACTCAAAAGTGTCTGAGTAACCTAGTAAGTAGTATATAGAAACTGCTGACAAAACCGTAACAAAAACTACTCCTGGGACTGCCAAAAGCAAAATCTGCCAAAACTCCTTTTTGAAAGCGTGCCAGTCCGACTTAAACGAAGAGTCAAACACAAAAGCTGGAATGAACACAAACAGTATAATGGGCTACTTATCACTTACAGGTTCCATTTGGCTCACGATTTCAGCTACTTCGCCTACTATCCCGATGTAGGGGTGAATCCATCCCCAAATTATTCCTACAACTAACAGCATAGGAGCATACGGAATATTGTATTTTTTGTTGACTGCACGCAGAACCCCGCCTACTAGCAAGCTCAAAGGAACAAATATCACTACTGTTTCGACTCCAGACATTTATAAACTCCCTAGTTATTTGTGCTTATGCTTACGTCTATATGGGGAACTTTGGACCTTCTTGAGATTCTTCTGTTCTCTGAAGGCTCTCTGAGGGGACTTGGGATGTAAATGGGATTAGCCTGAAACTTGTGTTTCCCAGCAAGAGTCTTTCGAAACTTATTCTTTGGCGATTGCGAAATGCTGTCTCTACTAACAACGATCTTCCCATTGAGTTTTAAATTGAACTCAAAAGACCTTACAGTCTCTTTTTTAGAAGAGCCTCTTTTAGGGCTTGGAACTGACTTGAAGACTTGTGGTGTGAAGGTTTCATTCATGTGCCTGAGCGTGTAAGTGTGGAAGTGAGCTTTGTCCTTACCTCTTACACTACCTTGTAATTTCAAGAGTAGCTCTCCCATGTGACCTTTTTTAGCAGTGGTTTTTCTTTGCTTTTTAGGTTGGTTTTCAGAGTAGATTTCTAAGTAAGGAAAACATGTAGACTTAGAAGGCATTTCATTCGTTTTAGGAATTCCATGGATTTCTCTAAGAACTTTTCTAAGGTCCATTGCAGGTCTTCTCATGATTGCTTGGTAGTCTTTGTCCTCTGAGGCTTGCATTGCTTTTATAATTATATTGGCTATTAAAAGCGTTAGGCTACTTTAGTTAAGTGGTTATTTGCAGAGGTATTTATAGAGGAGTTTTGTAGGTCTTGGAAAGCTTTGCGCTTGGTATTTGTTCTGGGAAACTTGTAGTTTGCTATGTCTGGGTGGACTGGTTGCTTAACTTTTACGTCCTTCACTGCTGAGGATCCCATTTTTGAATTGCAAGTTAAGCTAACTGGTATTAACTTAGTTCTTGAGGTAGTAACCAACACCTACAAAACTACGCTAAAAGCACCCGAATCGACGCAGAGCAATAGAAAACGAAACCAGAAATTCGCGGATTGGGTCTACAAGCAGAAGACCCGCCAGTTAACATGATAAAGTTAGAGTTGGTTCTGAGGTCAAACATTAATTGGAGTTTCAACCATGCAGGTGGAAAGCAAGGAAATAATCATCTGGGCAGTCAAGCTCAATAATCAAATGCAGAAAGTGGTTTAGGAGAAGAGGCTACCTAGCAAATTATTAAAAAAGTTTATATGGGTAATTTTCAGACACCATTTTAGGTTGTTGAGAAAATTTAAAATCCTTTTTAAAAGTGTTTTTAGTTGTCCTGAGACTTCTGAGAGCCCAAACCCACATAATTGCACCTATATAATCCCTAAGACCTTAAAGACTTTCCATATTTGCGAACTCTTGGGCCCTTGGTTTGAGTTACGAAATAAATGGGAAAAACCTTCTTAGGTGTTTGCTTGCTAGCTCTGCTCAGTGTAGAGGCAGAAGTGACTCATGAACCTGTGCATGAGTTGAGGGGGAGTTACTCGCTTGAGAGTGCTTACGAAGACTCACTCTGGAGAACTATATGGTTGTTAGAGGCAAGTTTAATTTGGAAGTTTTCAAGCACTTCAATCAAGTTCAACCTTACCATAAACTCAAGTATAGTCTCAGGCAACAAGTGGTACGGAATTGGTCTCAAGGACCCTCATGTGGGAGAAGGAATGCAAGATGGTGAATACTTCGTCATAAAGAACCTTTACAACCCAAAATTCCAGCACATGAATACTTTCAGGCTTGATACAAAGGGTGGACGTCCTTCGAACAACACTATTAATTCCTTTAAGCCAATTTCACACTCCTTTTTTGAAAATGGAGACTTAAACGTAATCTGGGAAAAGCCACTGAATAAAGCCATTAAAGAACAGACTCTGGATATGATTACAGATAAAAACTACACTATACTTAGTGCTTTTGGAAATGTTACTAACGGCATTATGCAACCCCATAACGAAAATCATTTTAAGGAAACCCTTAGCCTAGACAAATGGGGCAAACTAACTCTCCGATGTGGTGTTTTGCAGTGGAGAATTTCAGAAAACAAGGTTGATTTTAGACTCCATGCTAAAGAGTATTGCAAGGAAGTACCAAGTTATGTAGGATACGAAGTACAGTGGTATGGAGTAGCTTTTAAAGAACCCTCAGAAAATATTTCGATGATTGATGCACAATACTTCTTGGTGACAGGCATGCCTTCCTATACAAGGTTTTTTGTTATGAACACTGATGGATATACTGAGAATAGATTTCCTCAAGAAAGCTATGATGCTCCTATTACTTCAAGCTCGATTAGTTATAATTACAAAGGAGCAACTATAGCAACTTGGACACTTTCTTTGAATTCTCCCTTTAGTAATGGCTTCGAATTAAAAGCTGGAAACGAATACACTGTCCTTTTTGCTTTTGGAATTCATGCATATGATTATCCTCTAAACTATCAAGGTATGACGAAGCATATAGGCACAAGCAGAGGCTATAGAAACATTACACTGTCTAATGATTTCTCTGGAAATACTATCATTCCGCCTTACAAAACGGGTAAAGAGATACTAAAGTATGATACGGTGCTAGAGTGGCATGTATCAGAAGCTGCTGTTGATTTCAGGTTGACCTTTCAAAATATTCCTTTCACTGTTGGATGGTGCGGAATAGGGTTAAAAAAACCTTTGCAAGAACCCTTGGAAAGAGTAATGATTGATGCACAGTACTTCATAGTTAATCGTACTTATGATTTTAGCATCTTTAATGTACAACCAAGCGTGCTAGCCATGAACACTTTTCACTATCCTAAGAATGCCCATCCTCAAGAAGATATTTTGAATCCAATTATGCTACATTCATCTGAGGTTTTTGAAGAAATAGGTGAATACCAATATACAGGAATTTGGACAGTCCCTTTCAACGCTTCCTTCAATAACACTGTTGAACTAAAGCCAGGAGGTCAATACACTTTACTTTTTGCTTGCGGACAACATGACATTGACGGAAAAATGATGAAGCACAATCTTACAAATTACGTAAACATCACTTTGTCTAATGACTTCTTCGGAAACGCCACTGAAACCCATGAAGGAGATGCTTCCAGTCTATATTACTTACTACTTTTATCAGTCTCCCAACTTCTTTTCTAAGATAAATAATTCGAATCATAATTGAAAAGCAAAATAATAGGTCCTGCAGCGAGGCCCATTTCTATAAGGATTATTGATTTGGGGAAACCGTGAAAAACACGATCAGATTCAAAGGAAAAAGACGTCTCAAAAAACCTAATCAGAAGACTAACAAAACTTCTATCTGGAGTTCTAGGCAGCTTGCATCAATTCTAATTGAATTGAATTGAATTTTTACTCTTCAACCGTGTATCGTTGCTATCGAGTTTCTCCTGTTGTTGTTGTGTTTGATGTAGGATTTAGTCTGTACTTCTTCTGCACATGTTACTTTCTGGACACATTTGATTCTGTTGTCTTGGAATTCGTATTTTCTGATTCTTGATTTTACGTTTCTTTTGCATTCATTTAAGTCGGTGTGTCTTCGATGTTGTATTTTTCTTTAAGCTGTGTCGTCTTTGTGACCATGGCAGTCCGAGAGAGTCTAATACTTCTAGTAGTCCCTTGTGTAGTGTGTTTTCTTCGGTTTCTAGTCTCTTCCTGAGTTTGTTTTTGTTGATCACTGCTCGTACCGTCAGCCATCTAGATCTTCCAGTGTAGTTTCGATTGCTGTGACCTTGCTAGCTCGTAGTATGTGGCATCAATTCTAATTAATAAAAAGTAAATGGGAAAAACCTTCTTAGGTGTTTGCTTGCTAGCTCTGCTCAGTGTAGAGGCAGAAGTGACTCATGAACCTGTGCATGAGTTGAGGGGGAGTTACTC
>PR_CR_10_Liq_1_inCRDRAFT_1000544_pt1 | contig 23377 bp, 14 predicted proteins | sample PRCRCaboRojoPR_3_FD_10241 | JGI IMG/M metagenome (IMG submission 10241)
CTAGCCGGGAGAGCCATCTGCAAACGGTGGCTCTTTTTTTTTATTCCGTACACACAAATCCAATTTGAAGCGTTATGATAGGTAAATGCTCAATCATGAATGCTTCTCAGCTCCTTTACTTATTCAGCCTATTCATGGTGTTGACAGGTATTGCCTGTAGTTGCCCGCCCGATGAGGAAATCGGTCAACTTAGCCTAAGTGAGGCCGGGCGGAACTTTCTGCCCTACGATGGAACAGAAACACTGCGCTTTGTGAATGCCAGCGGACAAGTCATGGCTTTTTCTGCGCCCCGGGGGGAGGAAGCCGGCCAGGACCAGCTCTGTGTCAACATCATTTGCACTGAGGCCCGATTCAACAGCCCTTCCAGTTGTGAGTACTACCTAACAGACAATCTACGTTATATTTTTGTCTCTGATGACAACGAACGCCTGCTCGACCTTGCTGTATTCACCGGGCTTTACGAATGGGAAACAGAGCACTTCTTTGATGCGCTTCAGGCGTCTTTTTCTTCCGGTACGCCTTCCATCCAGGCCGGACAGGTGATTGAGCAGCGCTTCGATGGCACGCTTGTACCAGAAGAGACGAGTATCACTAACCTGATGCAGAAACGGGAGTCGGTTGAGCTCAATGGCGCAACCTACAATGATGTATGGAGCTTTGAGCAGGACAACCTTGGCTTCTATCTGCAACCGGGCAAGGGCGTAATTGCCCTCAAAGAGAATAGCCAGGTTTGGGTTTTAGAAGAGTAATGCTTTTCTTGAGCAGACAAGCATCTAAAACCGATAATGAAGCATCCATTTTCTCACCTCTGTCTCCTGCTGCTCCCCATTTACCTGCACAGTGCACAGCTGCCTGCAGGGTTCGTCGAACAACAAATAGCCACCGGGCTTGACCCCACAACGCTTACCATTGCCCCGGACGGGCGGGTTTTTATTGCCGAAAAGTCTGGCCGTATCCGTATTGTAGAGGATGACACGCTGCTCCCGGACCCCTTTTTGAGCATTGAAGTGGACAACTACAACGAACGAGGGCTGAGCGGGCTTGTGCTCGACCCTGACTTTGAAGCCAACAACTATTTCTACGTCTTTTACACCGTGCCCGGCGGCAACTATAACCGGATCAGCCGCTTTACGGCAAACGGCAACCACACCCTGCCTAATAGCGAAACTATTCTCTTTGAACTGGCTCCCCTTTCCGGCACCATCCACAATGGTGGAGCGATGGTTTTTGGCAACGATGGCAAGCTCTACATCGCAGTAGGCGATGGCGCCAACCCACAAAGCGGGCAAGACCTCAATACCACCCTGGGGAAAATCCTCCGCATCAACCCGGATGGGAGCATACCGGAAGACAACCCATTCTACAACGAGCTCAGCGGACAACAGCGGGCTATCTATGCGTATGGCTTTCGTAATCCTTTTACGATGGCTATTGACCCTGCAACAGGTACCATTATCACCAACGATGTGGGCAGCAACAACTTTGAAGAAGTCAACGCCGTGGTCGCCGGTGGCAATTACGGATGGGCACAGCAGGAAGGGCCAGGCACCCCACCTTTCCCCGACCAATACATCGCTCCGCTCCATGCCTATGACCACGGCGTAGGGTGCGCCGTTATCGGCTCTGCTTTTTACCGCCCCCCACTACAACAGTTCCCGCCTGAGTATACCGGGCGGTACTTCTTTGCCGACTACTGCGAAGGTATCATTTGGACCATGGACCCGGCTACCGGCACCGTTTATGCACCCTTTGCCACCAACATTGAGCGTCCCATAGCCCTGCATACCGCTCCAAACGGCAGCCTGTACTACATCGAGCGGCGGGGGCTTGGCGGGGGCTCCGAAATTGATAATACCAGTACCGCTAATGGTGTACTTTGGAAAGTGTCCTACACGGGCAGCGGCGCTCCCTTCGTTGCAGTACAGCCTCAGCCCGTACTGCGGGTGGTGGGCGAAACGGCGCGTTTTTCCTGCGCTGCCTCAGGTGCCCCTACCCTCTCCTATCAGTGGCAACGCGACGATATTGATATCCCCGGAGCGACAGACTCCATCCTGACTTTGCCTGCCGTCACCCTTGCAGATGATGGCAGCGCTTACCGATGCCGTATCAGCAATGGCGAGGGCGAAGTGTGGACGAGCGCAGCACTGCTTTCGGTAACAGCCAATAACCGCCCCATCCCTGAAATCACACTGCCTGCTACCGGGTTGACCTATCGGGCTGGCGATGTACTGGTATTTGAAGGCACCGCGGTCGACCCGGAGGAAGGAGCGCTGTCTCCTGAGCAACTTACCTGGCGCATAGACTTCCACCACGATGACCATACCCACCCGGGCTTGTCTCCGCAAACAGGAGGGGGAGGCAGTTTCAATATTCCTGTTATCGGCGAGACCTCCCCTAACGTCTGGTACCGTATCCACCTGACCGCTACGGATGCGGAGGGGCTGTCTCAATCCATCTATCAGGACGTCTTACCTGAAAAGCGCAATCTGGAGTTACTGACCGACCCACCTGGCCTGCAACTCCGCCTTGACGGCCGCTCCCTGACTACACCTCAAACCGAAGAAGGCGTTGTGGGTGTCTTAAGGTCACTGCAAGCCCCAAGCAGTCAGGTGATTGATAATGTGCTGTACACTTTTGATGGGTGGGCCAATGCCGGTGCAAATCCGCTACTGTCCTTTGCCATGCCTGAGACGGATCAAACCTTCCTGGCTTACTACGCGGAAGCACCTCTGGGCACCGGGACGGGACTGACCGGTGCCTATTACAACAGCCCGGTGCCTGACTTTAGCGGCAACCCGGCATTCTGGCGAATTGATACCACCATTCAATTTGACTGGGGCGGCAGTTCCGCGGCACCGGCATTGCTTGGTACTGATTTCTACAGTATTCAGTGGACGGGCAGTATCGAAGTGCCTTTTTCTGAAACTTATACCTTTTATACCCATTCGGATGATGGAGCCAGACTTTGGGTGAATGAAGAGCTGATCATCGATCAATGGGTACCGCAGCCGCCTACGGAGGTGAGCGGGGAGATTTCCCTGCAGGCGGGACAGCGCTATGCCATCCGGCTCGAATACTTTGAAGAAGGCGGTGGCGCGGTTTGTGAACTGCGCTGGAGTAGTTTAAGAACGCCTAAGGACATCATCCCGAAATCACAGCTTTATCCCAACCTCCCTTCCTCCGATATTGAAGCCCGGGCCGCTGAGCATTATCAAATACTTCCTCAACCCGCCCGTGAATCAGCAACACTTTGGATTAAAACCCAGGAGAACCAGCGCCTTCATGCCCGCCTGTTCCAAATCAACGGACAAGAAGTTTGGCGGGGGGTATTCCAGCATTTGCCTCCTGTCAGCCAGCATAGCCTACCGGTGGGCACCCTGCCATCGGGCTTGTATATTCTGCAACTACAAGGCCTGAATGGACAACGGAGCCTGAGGCTTTTGGTGGAATAACGAACACGTTGCCGAATGGCCCGTTCCAAAGCAAAAAGTATTCATGAGAAGAACAGCAACTTCCGTTTGGAATGGCGCAAAGGCCAACTGCCCTATCTCTCAAGTCCTCACTGCAGCTATTTCAATGGAGGCAGAGCTCATCAGCTAAATCAAATTACCCGGGGTTCGCTTCGTCCGGACCTCCGGGAATTTTTGACAGCAGCCAGCTCCGCTCCGTGAGGGGTTGCATGTTTCTCACTTCCTTTCTTATCCTTTCCCTGCCCGGTATATCATAGGGGGGCAAAGCGATCAATTGCCGGACGACCCGGATGATATTACCATAATTCTCCCGGTGGTACTGGCTAAACTCCCGCCGGGCTACAAAACTGCGCAGCCGTTCCAGATGGGCTTCCAGCAGTTCATACTCGCCTTGTTCATAATAGATTTTCAACAGTAAGGTCCGGGCAATCAAGTCATTGACCAGGTCCGTAATTTCCGTGGTCAGCAACAGCTGCCGGGCCCGGTCGTAGTCCTGCTCCGCGAAGTGCAGCCTTGCCTGATTGAACTGACTTGCTGACGCCCGATAGGCATCCGGTAACCGGGGCGAATAATCCGCAATAAATGCCTGCACCGCATCCAGATAACCCAGCCGTATCCCGACGGCTACGATATTGTTGAAGGTAAACCTTGACAGCATCCCCCCATCAAACAGTACTTCCTGTGCCAGGCCATCCCGGTACAAACGCCAGCTTTCTTCGGCGTAGAAAACATTTCCTGTATTGATCTGCCGGATACAAAAGTTCAGCGCGAGCATGTACAGGTCCTTTTGCTCTTCAGCAGTGAATTGCCCCTGACAGGTCTGCTGCAATTCCCGAAAGGCCAGAAAATGCTTCTCCTGCTCCGTACTTCCCAAAAATCTAAAGCAGTGGTAGTAGAGGGCAACTGCCGGGTACTGCAAATACCCTCCTGCCTCAATTTGGCTGATTAGCGGTTCCAACAACCCATAATCGTAGGACTTTTTGAAGACGGCCTCATGCGAACGTTGGGTACAGGCATGCCGAAACTTCCGCGCCAGGTAATCCACGTCGAGCGTATCGGCAATCTCTTGCAGCTGTAAAGGCTCTGTGCGTCTGTTGTCAGCCTGATGCTCCAACTCGCTGACCTGGTACGTCAGTAAAGCCTGGTAATAGTCCGCATTGCGCAGCGGCTGCCGTTCCAACTGCTGTTTTTGCCGCCGCATGGTGCGTTGGAAGTGGCGGCCGAGGCGGCGCTGCCGGTACAGCTTGGCCAATTGGCGGGTGCGGGGCAGACCTGAAGCCCGGGCTTGTTCCATCAATAGGAAGTCTTCCAGTAAAGCATGCAGCTCGCTCATGGCATTCCGGAGCTGCTGATTGTCGTAGGGCTGACCGGGGAAAGCATGTTTGTACAGTAATTTCAGCTCTGGCCAGGGTCTTTTTGCAGCTTTCCTTTCTACAAGGTAACTTAGCATTCGGTGTAGTTCTTCCCGCTTTGTAGCGTAGCCTGAGCTCAAAAACCACCTGAATTTACGAATCTCTCCGCTGGTAAGCGCCCCCAAGAGTTCGTATAATTGATATTTTTCCATACTGAAATGTAGCTTTCATTTCTACAATATAGAAATAATTGCATTGCAGCGGGGCGTTAAACCCTGCACTTTTGTGAGGTAATTAATACCAAACTCATGAAGACCCAGTATATCTACTTTTTACTATTCAGCTTCCTCACCTTACAACTCACGGGGCAGGGCTGGCGGCAGACTTATAACTTCCCAAGCAACTCCTACCGGGTATACAGCCTTGCCCAACACCCAGATGGAGGCTACCTGGCGGCTACCTCGGCCGCTCTAACGGGTTCTTATAATGCAGCCATTCTAAAAACCACGGCAGAAGGCGATTCTGTTTGGCTCAAAACCTATCCTGAGCGATACGGCGTTTTTCTGGTCGAAAATACAAATGGCACCTTCTCCTTTGTTACCGATGAATATGTCAATGTCATCAATGCGGAGGGTGAGCTCCTCAGTACGGCTAACATTCCGGAAACAGACAATTTTGACTTTCTATTCACGGCAAACCAGGCTGTCGCTTCCGCAGGTAATGGAGATTTACTGCTTGGCGGGCATAATAATACCGGGCACGCCATGATCACCAGGCTGACCCCCGCCGGACAGGAAATATGGACGCGCACCTTCCCCCACCCCAACGAAGAGGAAGTACATGCCTTAGCGGAAGATGAAGCGGGCAATATCTACCTGGGGCTCCAAAGCACCCCACCGGGCGAGCAATTTGCCACCCGGATCGTTCTGAAAATAGATACAGATGGTAATACCCTGTGGCGCACAGAACTACCCAATGATGGCAATGCCAGTGATACCCCGGATGGTATTGTGGTAGTGAATGGCACGGAAGGCATCATTATTGTGGGTGCCGGATTGCCACAAATTTCAAGATTAAGCACCGATGGAGATCTGCTTTGGAGTGAGGACCTTTCCTCCGGTTACTCCCCAACTTCAATCGTTGAAGACCAGGAAGGCCATTTCGCCATCACTGGAGTACTGGTATCCAATGGTTTTTATGGGAACGATACATTTCTAATCAATATAGACGAAAACGGCAATCAAAACTGGGAGCGAACCTACACCTATCTCGATTTTGCAGGAGGAAACACCCTTATACCCACAGATGATTCGGGCTATGTAATCGGCGGAAGCGCCACAGCAAGGGACTTCTCCGCAGGTAGTATGCTGATGATGAAAACCGATGCCTTTGGCAACCTCTTCACCAATCAGATCAGTGGGCAGGTCTTCCTTGACCTCAACAACAACTGTCAGAAGGAAGATACCGAGCCTACTCTGCCCAATACCGGGCTTACCCTGACCAAACCGGGCTTTGAGAGCATCGCCATTACGGACACGACCGGGCGGTTCACCATGCAGGCGGACACCGGTGTCTTTAACCTGACGCCCTTCTTTAACTCTCCTTACTACGCATCAGAATGCCCTACGGACGCTCTGGCTTTTTCCGGCTTTTTTGATACCCTTTCCATTGACGTGCCAGCCACACCGGTCGTCTACTGCCCGCTGCTGCAAGTCAATCTGAGTACGCCTTTCCTGCGCCGTTGCTTTTCCAATACTTACACCGTGGATTACTGCAATATTGGCACGGCATCCGCTGGAAATGTGCACGTAGAAATCACTCTTGACCCCTTTTTAGAGCTGGAGGGAGCGTCCATCCCATTTGAAGAGCTAAGCCCGGGTCAATATAAATTTGATGTAGAAGACCTCGATATCGGGCAATGCGGCCGTTTCAATATGACCGTGCTGGTCAGTTGCGAGGCCGAGCTCGGGCAAAGCCACTGCACCGAAGCCCATATTTTTCCTGATGACCTCTGCCTGCCACCGGTGCCGGGGTACTCTGGCGCCTTCCTGGAACTGGAAGCCCTTTGCCTGGACACCACCGCCTTTTTCCGGATTCAGAATACCGGTGATGGGGATATGGCCGCACCACTGGAATATATCGTCATTGAAGACGCCGTGCTCCTTCAGCAGGAAACCTACGATCTGGCGCAGGGGCAGGAGACCCTGCTCACATTCCCCGCCAATGGCAGCACCTACTACCTCAACACACCACAGGAACCGGGCGCACCGGGCGCAGATTTCCTCAGCGCTGTGCTCGAAGGCTGCGGGACCAACGAAGATGGCACCTTCAGCACCGGTTTTGTCAATGTCTTCCCGCAGAGCGACAGCGACCCCTGGCTCGATATCGACTGCCGGGAGAACATCGGCAGCTTCGACCCCAATGACATACAGGTGTTCCCGAAGGGATATGGCCCTGAAGGGCAGGTAGAGCCGGGCACTACGCTGGAATACCTCATCCGTTTCCAGAATACAGGCACAGACACTGCATTCACAGTGGAAATCCTGAACCCTTTCCCACCGGAGCTCAACCTTAGCACATTACACCCTCTGGGTAGCAGCCACGATTATAAACTGACGGTACAGGAGGACAACCTGCTCAGCTTCCGGTTTGATAACATCCTGCTGCCCGACAGCACCACCAATCTGGAAGCCTCACAGGGTTACATCCGCTACCTGGCGGAGCACCGGGAAGGACTCCCGCTCGGCACCACCATCGAAAATGATGCCGCGATTTACTTCGACTTCAACGAGCCCATTTTCACCAACACGGCATTAACCACTATTGACAAAAACTTTATCCTGGTCAACATGGAAGAGATCTACGTACCCGGTTTGTCCCTGAATGCCTACCCCAACCCCTTTACCGATTTCCTGAACATTTCCTTTGATGGCTTGTCGGGAAATACAGTACAAATCCTGATTTACAACACGGAAGGTCGGCTCGTCCGCCAACTGGAGCAGCCGTTTGCTCCGGTCGTGACCCTTCGCCCGGGGGCGATTCCCAGCGGGCAATACGCCCTACAGGTTTGGGTAGATCAGAAACTAACCGCCGCCGGCACTATTATTAACCATTAAACGCTGAAGCTATGAAAAGGCTAACCATCGCTAGTTTTCTAATGATCCTGTTTGCAACGATCACAACTGCGCAGGACTCCCCATGGAGCGTACAAACCTCACTGGGCTACCAGCAGTTTGAAATCTTCAACGACTTCCGCACGGAGCTTATGACCTTTGAAAACGGTAACTCTGGCCGGAGCACGGGCAACGTGACCTACCCCATCCGAAGCCTGCAATTTGGGCTTGGCCTCAATTACGCCATCCATCCAAGGTGGACTGCCAGCTTACAGGTTAACTATACCGGCTGGAAAGGGGAGTACGGCACCGACCGTTCTATGACCTTCAATCTAGGTGCGGAGAATGAAGTCACGCATAGCCCGAGAAGCCCGCGTACGCTACGTCTCGCACAGTTCAACCTCATAGGCTATTACCACCTCAACGGCATCGGAGCTAAGAGTCAGTGGCAAATCGGTACCGGTGTGAGCGGGGCTTTCCGCCGGCACCGCTATGAGACCCTTGCGCGATATAATATCACCGCCACCTATGACCTGGAAGTACTGGAGAGCCGTATTGAGACCGTTGACAAATGGATAGTGGGCATTCCACTCAGCGCCCGGGTACTCATCCCGGCAACAGAAAGATTGCAGCTTGGCGCACAGCTCGACTTCACCTTTTTCGCCAGTGAAGCGTTTCACCGGAGTCTCGTGCTCGTCGCTACGCATACCTTCTAAAAAACACCTGACCATACCCCATTCACTGAAGAAGCCATCCCGGGAAATATCCCGGAATGGCTTTCTTCTTAATTTATCTCAACAAAGCAACAGGCTTAGCTCGCCAGTTCCTCGCGGATTTTGTTCAGTGCAGACCCCGCGCTTACCCAATCGATCTGCGCCTGATTGTAGGTATGTGCAACCTCAAACTCGTCCGTTGAGCCATCCTTATGGTGAAGCTTCACGGTCAGGTTTTTATCGGGTGCCATCTCATTGAAACCGAGGATGTCGATCTTGTCATCCTGGCGTACCTTTTCGTAATCATCAGGATTGACGAAAGTAAGAGCCAGCATGCCCTGCTTCTTCAGGTTGGTCTCGTGGATACGTGCGAAAGACTTCACAATCACCGCACGGACCCCCAGGTGGCGAGGCTCCATCGCGGCGTGCTCACGGGAAGAACCTTCGCCGTAGTTTTCCTCGCCGAATACCACGGTGCTGATGCCTGCGGCTTTGTACTTGCGTGCGGAGTCTGGTACGCCCAGGTACTCTGCCTCATCTTCACTGTCCACGTAGTTCGCCACCTTGTTCATTTCACCATTAAAGAAGTTGATGGCGCCAATGAAGCAGTTGTTGGAGATGTTATCCAGGTGGCCACGGTACTTCAACCACGGGCCCGCCATGGAGATGTGGTCCGTTGTACACTTGCCCTTCGCTTTGATCAGCAGGCGCATGCCTTTCAGCTGCTCCTGTGTGATCGGTTTGAATGGAGTAAGCAGTTCGAGGCGGTCTGAATTCGGGTCTACTTTTACCTCAATGCCGCTGCCATCAGCGGCAGGTGGGATAAACCCGGCATCCTCAACGGCAAAGCCCTTCGCTGGCAGTTCAACGCCAGTGGGTGGGTCCAGCTTCACGTCCTCGCCGTTTTCGTTCTTCAGCGTATCCGTGAGCGGGTTGAAGGTCAGGTCACCGGCAATGGCCATTGCGGTCACGATCTCCGGAGAGGCTACGAAGGAGCGCGTCTGCGGGTTACCGTCGTTACGCTTGGAGAAGTTCCGGTTGAAGGAGGTGATGATAGAGTTTGCCCGGTTGGGGTCATCGGTGTGGCGTGCCCACTGACCGATACACGGTCCGCAAGCGTTAGCCAGCACAACGCCGCCCATCTTTTCGAAATCTTTCAGTTGGCCATCACGGTCTACCGTAAAGCGGATTTGCTCAGAGCCCGGTGTCACCGTGAACTCCGACTTCACCTTGAGCTTCTTATCCACCGCCTGACGCGCCAGTGAGGCCGCCCGGTCGAGGTCTTCATAAGAGGAGTTGGTGCAGGAACCGATCAGCCCTACCTCCAGCTTTTGTGGGTAGTTATTTTCCTTTACGGCCTGAGCGAACTTGGAAATTGGCCAGGCCAAATCCGGTGTGTAAGGGCCATTGATATGTGGCTCCAGCTCAGACAGGTTGATCTCAATCACCTGATCGAAATATTTTTCCGGATTGGCGTAGCACTCAGCGTCACCAGTGAGGTGCTCTTTAACACCATCCGCCAGGTCGGCAACTTCGGCACGCTCGGTGGCCCGCAGGTAGCGGCCCATAGCCTCATCGTAGCCAAAGGTAGAGGTGGTCGCGCCAATTTCGGCACCCATGTTACAGATGGTACCTTTACCCGTACAGGACAGCGACTCTGCGCCATCGCCAAAGTATTCAACGATAGCACCGGTACCGCCTTTCACGGTCAGGATACCCGCCACTTTCAGGATGACGTCCTTGGCAGAAGTCCAGCCGCTCATTTTGCCCGTCAGCTTCACGCCGATGACTTTAGGCATCTTGAGTTCCCAGGGCATGCCCGCCATCACGTCTACGGCATCTGCACCGCCCACGCCGATCGCAACCATACCCAAACCACCCGCATTAGGGGTGTGAGAGTCGGTACCGATCATCATACCGCCGGGGAAAGCGTAATTCTCCAGCACAATTTGGTGGATGATACCCGCGCCCGGCTTCCAGAAACCGATGCCGTACTTATTCGACACGGAAGACAGGAAGTCGTAAACTTCCTTATTCACGTCATTCGCCTTGGCAAGGTCCTGTGCAGCGCCCTCTTCGGCCTGAATCAGGTGGTCACAGTGCACGGTGGAAGGCACGGCAGCGTTATCGCGGCCAGCCATCATAAACTGCAACAGCGCCATCTGTGCGGTCGCATCCTGCATAGCAACCCGGTCAGGCGCAAAGAAAACGTAGTCTTTGGCACGGGTATAGTTCTGGAGTGGCGACTCAGGGTGCAGGTGGGTATAGAGGATTTTTTCAGTAAGGGTGAGCGGGCGGCCGAGGGTTTTCCTGGCTTCCTCTACTCGCGCAGGCAGTGCTTCATACACTGCCTTGATCATATCGAGATCGAATGGCATAGCAGATGAATTTAATTTATTTATTGTAAAGAAGGTGCAGGCATGCGTTCATACCGTACACGGTTTTTTATTTGGTGTTTTTAGTAGCTGCCCTCAGCAGTGCCCCCTGCTAAAAACAAGCGGGCAGACCGGGGCGAAACACTTATTTTTCAAAGGATTTTGAAAGGTAGGCAAATGTACAATTTTTAACTCTTTCTGGCAATGCATCTACAATATAGATAGGATGGACCGAAATATTGTTTTGCTGGTTTGCACTTTTCTGCCTATCGTTCTACAGCCCAGAGGTTTTGGCAGGCACGGCCCCAGCAGGTAACCTTGCGCAGATTGGGGACTCGGGGCAGGCAACCTTCTACCATAGAAGCGCCAAAGTACTCGTACCCGCAGCGGTAGTTGTCCATATAGAGGATGTCGCCACCGGTATTGTCGGCAAGGCAGGCGTATTCCGCGAATGCGTTGGTGTTGCGCTCCGTAGCATCCAGAAAAGTGAGGATATTGATGGTGATTTTCCGCCTGGACAAACGGCTGGCCCACTCACAGATGTCTTCCCCATCAGCCCGGCAAACGTTAGCCCCATCACTGATGAGAAAGATCGACTTCCGGGTTTGCGCATCGTCTGAAAACAGCTCCGGGCTGGCCTGCAGGCGCTCGAGGAGCGGTGTAGTGCCATTGGGCACCAGAAAGCGCAGCCGGTAGCGCATATCATAACGGCTCAGCGCCCCTACTGCATCCCAGGCTTTGGGCTCCGTCCAGCAATCGCCGTCTATGCTGCCCAGACCGAGTTGGGTGGTCTCCGGAAGGCTATCCAGAATGAACAAGGCCGTCTGTTTCATCACCTCAAACCGGGTGGCGCCCATACAAGGCACTTTCTCCATTACCATGGACCCGGATAAATCGAGCAGAAAGAGCAGCTCTTCGTAGTCGGTAAACTCCAGCGTCCGGTTGGTATTGCCGGGGAGCTCCCCTACCGGCTTGGGACCTGCGGAGTCCTGTTGCGCATAGTAGTCTTTCATCCCCTCCATGCCGAGGGTGTCGCGCACCAGGAAGTAGTTGTAAAGGGCTGCGGCATTTTTCGTGTCGTATTTCACCGCCTGATCAAAGTAGCCCAGCGACCGGATCAGGTCGCGCCGGTGGACGTGGTAGTGCCAGCCCAGGGTATCGCTGCCGTGGTCGCTGCCCCCCTGATTGAGCATAGTAGCATAGCCCAGCGCATTGTAATAAATGGAGAGCCGTTTGGGGTCTCCCAGTTTTTCCTGCAATCCAATGCTCTTTTCCAATGGCTGCAAGGCTTGCCCCGCCCGGTCGGCATAGAGCAAAACCATGCCCTTGAGGAAAGCGCGCGTGGATTCTTTCTGCGCGAGGTCAGGGTCACCGGACCGTAGCAGGATATCGCTCTTTTGCAGTAGCCCCAGCCCTTCGTCCGCCCGGCCGACCCGGCTCAGTGCCAGGGCGAGGGAAAGATTGAAGTTGTAATTGTCCGGAATGATGCTGTGGGCTTTCTCAAAGTGTCCGACAGCCCGATCGTAGTGGGCTTCTGAGTACAGCAGCATACCCTTGTAGTGCGCACGAAAGGCGGCTTTCTGCCGGTTGCTCTCGGGTGCCAGCAAAAGCAGCATCAATGGAAAAATAACCAGACTACTGTACTTAATGATCATGTACTACTACGGTTCTGCTCAGCGAAAATCAGGCCATTTCAGCCAGCTCCATCCACCGGAGCTCCAGCGCTTCCAGTTCGTCATTGACATCACTCAGCTCCTTCGATAAATCAGTAATTTGCTCCGGGCTCAGGCTCGTGTCGTTGAACTGCTCAGTTAGCTCGGCCTTTTTTTCTTCCAGTTTCAGGATTTTCTTTTCTACTCGTTTCAGCTCTTTACGTTCTTCCTGACTTAAAGCGGTGGCTTTTGACTTAGGTTTGGGCGCACTCGACTGAGCAGCCTCCGCAGCTTTGGCCAGGCGGGCTTTTTCCCGGTCTTCTTCTTTCTTTACCTCCCGGTATCGGGTATAACTGCCGGGGAAGTCCCGGATTTGCCCATTGCCCTCAAAAACGAACAGGTGCTCTACAATCTTGTCCATAAAGTAGCGGTCGTGGGAAACGATCAGCACACAGCCGGGGAAGTCCAGCAGGAAATCCTCGAGGACATTGAGGGTCATGATGTCCAGGTCATTCGTAGGCTCATCAAGAATGAGGAAGTTGGGGTTGGCCATCAGGACGGTGAGCAGGTACAGGCGGCGGCGTTCTCCACCACTGAGCTCAGACACATAGACCTGCTGCTGCTTACGGTTGAACATGAAACGCTCCAGCAACTGTGGCGCGGTCAGTTTCTGCCCTTTTTCAAGCGGGATAAACTCGGCAATATCCTGAACCACATCAATCACCCGCTTATTTTCTTTGAGTTGGATGCCGTCCTGAGTGTAGTAGCCAAAGACGGTATTTCCACCCACCACTACCTTGCCGCTATCGGTGCGAATTTCATTCGTGAGCAGTTTCAGGAAGGTGGATTTACCGACCCCGTTCGGTCCAACGATGCCCGCACGCTCCCCTTTTCGGAACTTATAGCTGAAGCCATCGACCAGTACTTTGTCATCATAAGACTTGCTGATATTATGAGCCTCCAGCACCTTCTTGCCCAGGCGCTGCCCCTTGATGTCGATCTTCATCTCTTCATCAATACGCTGCTGTGAGACCTCATCTTTCAGGTCGTGGAAGGCATCCACCCGGGACTTAGCCTTGGTACCCCGGGCTTTGGGCATGCGGCGCACCCAGTCCAGTTCCCGTTTGAGCAGTTTCTTGCTTTTCTCCAGGGTGGCGGACTCCACCTCGTGCCGGGTCGTTTTCTTTTCCAGAAATTCACTGTAGTTGCCGGTGTAGCGGTAGAGCTTGCCCAGGTCCAGCTCCACGATAATATCACAAACCCGCTCCAGGAAGTAGCGGTCGTGGGTAACCATGAATAAGGTGATGCGTGGCTGCTGCAAATACTCTTCCAGCCACTCGATCATGTCGAGGTCGAGGTGGTTGGTCGGCTCATCGAGGATGAGGAACTCCGGCTCTTCGATGATGAGCTTGGCCAGGGCCAGGCGTTTTTTCTGCCCTCCGGAGAGGTTTTTCACCAGTTTATTCAGGTCGCTGACCTCCAGTTTGGTCAGGATTTCCTTGATGCGGGCTTCGAAGTCCCAGGCTTTCAGGGCATCCATTTTGGCAATTGCCTTGTGCATGGCTTCTGTATCGTCCGGGAAGAGCATAGCGTACTCGTAAGCGCGCACGGCCTGAATCATGGGATTTTCAGAATCCAGCACGGCCTCAAGTATCGTGTGCTCCTCGAAAAATTCCGGATCCTGGTTCAGGAAGCCAATGCGTACATCCTTGTGCAGGTAGACCTTGGCCGTCTCTCCTTCCGGGGCTTCTTCCCCGGCGATTACCCGGAGCAGCGTCGTTTTTCCCGAGCCATTCTTGGCGACCAATGCGATCTTTTGCCCTTGATTGACCTGCAGGGAAATATTGTCGAAGAGGACCTTCTCTCCGTACATTTTTGTGACGTCTTCGAGGTTGAGATAATTCACGCTTATGGATTCTGTGAACGAATATGCAAAAGTACAAAAGACTTAAGCAGTTGCCCCCTGTGCTGAAAAAAAACGAAGGCTTTCCCGCCTGTGCAGAAAAGCCTCCGTTTTTTGGGCAGCTACGCCTTATTTTTCTTCAATCATATCATGCATGATCGCCAGTGTTTCCTTGATGTAAATGTCTTTGGAGACACTTTCCAGCCACTCATCGTTACGGGCTTTTTTGGATTCGTCGGCTTCAATACCGGGCAGGTCTTCCTCCAGATTGGAGATGTTCTCCAGGACGACCTGATCCATGACACCATCGAATTCGTCTGCCTGCTGCTGCCGCTTTTCACGCATCTCCCGGTAGGCTTCCAGCCCAATCGGGTAAGTAGACTCTTCACGCTGCTGCTCTACGCGCTTGGCGTTCGCCAGGATTTTCTGGAACGTCTCATTCTCTTCGATACGCTTTTCGCTGCGGCGGCGCAGCTTGCTGATATTGTCTACCTGCAGTACATCCTGATCGTACTCCACAGGGTCGATTTCCGTCCACTCCATGGCATACTCCCGGTCGCGCTCGCCAGTCTTGATGTAGAAGAAATTATCCGGCAGGATGATGTCCGGTGTCACCCCTTTAAGCTGCGTGGAACCGCCATTGACGCGGTAGAACTTCTGAGTGGTCAGCTTGATTTCGCCCAGTGGCTTCAACTCATTGAACCCACGGATGGTGCGGTCCAGATCGATGAAGCGCTGTACAGTGCCTTTACCGAAGGTGGAAGGGCTGCCTACAATCACCGCCCGGCCGTAGTCCTGCAAGGCTGCTGCCAGAATCTCTGAGGCAGAAGCACTGTAGGAATTCACCATGACCACAAGCGGGCCATCGTACTGTACACGCGAATCGGAGTCTTTCAGCACTTCCGGGTCAGAAATACGGGACTTCACCTGTACAATGGGCCCTTTTTCAATGAACAAGCCCGTCATTTTGACCACATCCCGGAGTGAACCGCCACCATTATAGCGCAGGTCCAGAATGATGCCATCTACATTTTTAGCTTTGAGCTTCTCGATTTCTGCTGCCACATCGGTAGAGCAGAAGCGCCCGTTTTTATTCTGAAAATCGGCGTAGAACGAGGGCAGGAGAATGTAGCCAATGCGCTCTTCCCTGCCTTCCTCACCTTCCAGGATGAGCGATTTCGCAAACTGCTCTTCCAGGACGACCACATCACGAGTAATCGTAATGTCTTTTACGCTGCCGTCAATCTTTTTAACCGTTAAGGTTACCTTGGTGCCCTTGTCCCCGCGGATGAGCTGCACCACATCGTTGATAACCATGCCCGCGATATCCTTTGGCTCGTCCTCATCTTCCTGCTTAACCTTCAGGATGACGTCGTTTTCCTCCAGCTCCTTTTGCTTCCAGGCGGGGCCACCCACTACGATACGGACGACCTTGGTGTAATCATCTTCGGTACGCAGCGTCGCGCCGATACCTTCCAGCCGGCCACTAAAGCGGATGTTGAAGTTTTCTTTATCAATGGGCTGATAGTACTCAGAGTGCGGGTCGAAAATATGCGTGAAGGTATTGAGGTAAACACTCAGGCGGTCTTCCCGCTTCAGTTTGCGCATACGGCCGTACCAGTCGTCCAAAAACTCCAGGACTTCTTCCCGGGATTCCTGCTCGATTTCTTCGAAGGACTTCGGGGCTTCCTCTTCCCCTTTCTTTTCTTCCTCTTTAGTTTTGTTGACGATGCGCTCTACCGTTTCGTACTTCAGGTACTTACGCCAGTACTCCTTCAGCTCGTCGTCATCCTTAGCGAAGGGTTTTTTATCGCCATCCAGCTCGATGACTTCATTGGTGTCGTAATCAAAGGGCGTTTCCAGCAACTCCCGGTAGTAGCCCTGAGTTTTATCGAGTGCAGCCTCCAGCATTTGGACGGAGGCGTCAAAAAATTCGAACTGCCCGGCCTGCGCCTGATCATCAATACTGTTGCGATAGCCCTCAAGCTTCGCGATGTCCTCCTGAGTCAGGAAACGGCGGCCGCCATCGACCTGATCGAGGTAAAAATCAAAAATCTGACTGGAAAAATCGTCATTGATCTCCTTCGGCTGATAATGCAGCTGCCCGAAACCGCTCAATACGGCCTGCATCAGCACCGCTTCCTTTTCAGCGTTATCGGGTTGCGGGTAGTAAGCCGCGGCAAGTAGGGCGACTAACAAGACGGAGAAGAAGATCTGACCTCTGTACTTCATGATAAATTTCTTTATTGACATCCTAAGGTGTGCTTTCTGGATTTAGTGATGCTTTGCCGGCATCGCTTAGGCACAGTTTGCAATAAGCAATACTCATTGCCAGCGGGATTAGATTATTCTGCTAATTTTTCTACTGAGCACTTCAACGAATAAATATACTTCATTCAACAAGAAAAGAGAATAATCGTACCTGCACGGGTATTGCTTTAACGGTATGGTAACAAATCCAGTGCCAAATTATCGAAAAGGTAACGATAAAACCAGAAAAGAAGTTGTGCCAGCCCCAAACAGAACAGCCCCGGCAGGGTCATTCCACCGGGGCTGTTGCTATGCTATCTTAACTGAGATTACAGCAGTGGCGCGATCACCAGTGCGACCACAGACATCAGCTTCAGCAGGATGTTCAGTGATGGGCCGGAAGTATCCTTGAACGGATCACCTACGGTATCCCCAACAACGGTTGCTTTGTGTGGGTCAGAACCCTTGTAGTACATTTCGCCGTTGATATCCACCCCTTCTTCAAACATTTTCTTGGCATTATCCCATGCACCACCCGCGTTAGACTGGAAGATGGCCATGAGTACACCGGTTACGGTAACGCCTGCGAGAAGGCCACCGAGCATTTCTGCACCCAGTTGGCTGCCCAGGCCTACCAGACCAGGTGTCAGGCCAACCACGACCGGTGCCAGTACGGCCAGCAGGCCAGGGCGCACCATCTCGCGGATAGAAGCCGCAGTGGAGATTTCGACACACTTGCCATATCCGCTTTGCCGTCAGCTGCTTCGAAGGTCTTCTGATCGGCATCGCTCCAGTCTCCGAAGTCTTTGCCATCGTTTTTGCGCATTACGTCAAGCGCTGCAGTCAGCTCAGGGATAGACTTGAACTGACGGCGTACTTCCTGAATCATATCCATTGCCGCACGGCCTACTGCACCCATAGAGAGGGCAGAGAAGAGGAATGGAAGCATACCACCTACAAACAGTGCCGCCATTACATAGGGGCTGGTGATGTTGATGCTAGTGAGCCTTGCATCCGGGTGGCTGAGGTTGTACGCCGTGATAAAGGCTGCAAAGAGTGCCAGGGCAGTCAGTGCCGCAGAACCGATAGCGAAGCCTTTACCGATAGCAGCTGTGGTATTACCTACTGCATCCAGCTTGTCTGTGCGCTCGCGCACTTCTTTTGGCAGTTCTGCCATTTCAGCAATACCACCCGCGTTATCAGAAATCGGGCCGTAAGCGTCAACTGCCAGCTGAATGCCCGTATTGGAAAGCATACCTACTGCTGCAATCGCAATACCGTACAGGCCTGCGAAAGAGTAAGAGCCTACGATGGCCACAGCAAGGATCAGGATAGGAATAGCTGTGGACTGCATGCCCACACCAAGACCAGCAATAATATTGGTTGCTGAACCCGTCAGAGACTGATCCACGATGCTCTTCACCGGCTTAGTGCCGGTACCGGTGTAATATTCTGTAATCATACCGATGAGCAAGCCGCCAGCCAGTCCGAAAATCACCGCCCAGAATACACCCATAGAGGTGTAGGTAGTGCCTTCGAAAGTCCACTCTGCAGGCAGCATCCAGTTCACGATGGCGAAGGTGGCCGCCAGCATAATACCGGCAGACAGGAATTCGCCACGGTTCAGAGCTTTCTGAGGGTCGCCGCCTTCTTTTACCTTCACGAAGAAGGTACCCAGGATGGAAGTCACGATGCCCACGCTTGCGAGTACCAGTGGCAACAGTACAGCATTCAGGCCGCTAAATTCGTTCGTATTTTCAAAACCGGTCAAACCGATGAAAGCCGCCCCCAGTACCATCGTACCAATGATAGAGCCCACGTAAGACTCAAACAGGTCAGCACCCATACCGGCTACGTCACCTACGTTGTCGCCCACGTTGTCGGCGATAGTTGCCGGGTTCAGAGGGTGGTCCTCAGGGATACCAGCCTCCACTTTACCCACAAGGTCAGCGCCCACGTCAGCAGCTTTGGTATAGATACCACCGCCCACACGTGCGAAAAGCGCAATAGAGGACGCACCGAAGGAGAAGCCCGTAATCACGGTAATCACGCGGTTGACGTCCCAATCCTCTATACTAGAGTATCCAAGGAATAAGACACCGAGGCCGACCACACCAAGACCAACCACACCGAGGCCCATAACAGAGCCGCCAGCAAAGGCAATTTCGAGTGCTTTGCCCAGCCCCTGACGAGCGGCGTTGGTGGTGCGCACGTTGGCTTTAGTCGCCACGCGCATGCCAATAAACCCTGCCAGTGCAGAGCAAATCGCGCCCAGTACGAAAGACAGGGCGATAAGGGGAGAGGAATCAGCAGTGTTGCCACTGATGCCCAGGAGTATTGCTACCGCCAGTACAAAGATGGCCAGTACGCGGTATTCCGCTTTGAGAAATGCCATGGCACCATCCGCGATATTCACCGCGATACGGCCCATGCGTTCTGTTCCAACTTCCTGCTTAGACACCCAGGCAGAGCGCCAGAAGGTGTACAACAGGGCGAGTACACCAAAGACGGGTACTAAATAAGTGATCGTTTGACCCATACCATTTTTTGTTTAAAGTTATAGTTATTTCCGAGGAACCATCGGTCCCCCTTTGTTTTAGGTTCTGCTAATCGCTTATGATTTAGCGGGGCAAAGCTAACGCAAATTTGTTTTTTGTCCAACTGTTGCAGGAGGAGTTGTGAATGACCTTATATAACAAGGTGTAATTTGGGGGAAGCCCCTCAAACCTATTCGTTCGCTATTTTGTAGAATGTATCCTGAAATCATTAAACAGACACCTTCCTACTATGACACCTATTAGTATAGCACTCGACTGGACCCCCAACACCAATCACACGGGCTTCTTCGTGGCCCAGAAATTGGGCTACTATGAAAATGCCGGACTGCAGGTCCAGATCATCGACCCTTCGATAGACCAGTATGCTACGACCCCGGCCAAGAAGCTGGAACTCGGACAGGTAGACTTTGCCATCGCCCCCACAGAAAGCGCCATCAGCCTGAATACTAAATCCAGGAAGGCGGAGGCCAAAGCCGTGGCTGCCATCCTGCAGGAAGATGCGAGCGCCATCGCGGTACTGGCTTCCAGCGACATCAACCGCCCCGCTGCGTTGGATGGCAGAAGCTATGCCTCCTATGGTGCCCGGTACGAAGACAAAATCGTGCAACAAATGGTGCGCAACGACGGCGGCAGGGGCGAAATCTACCTCAGCTATCCCGACAAGCTCGGCATCTGGAATACCTTGCTTGAGAACAAAGCGGACGCCACCTGGATATTCCAAAACTGGGAAGGAGTGGAAGCCGAAACACAGGGCATTGAGCTGCGCTGCTTTGAACTTGGTGATTACGGCATTCCCTACGGCTACTCACCTGTGCTTTTGGCAATGTCTGCCCAAATCGAAAAGCGCCGTGAGCCCTACCAAGCCTTCTTACAAGCCACCAAAGCCGGCTACCTCCACGCCATGGAAAACCCCGAATCAGCGGCCCGTATACTGGGGGCTTTCGTCACTGCGCACGACCGGGAGCGCATTGACCTGGTAAAAGCTCAGAAACGCACTAACCCCTACTACGGGACGGCCCAAACGTGGGGGCACATGGATGCCGCGCGGGTCTCAAAGTTTGTAACGTGGCTGAAGGCGAATAACATCGAATCCACACTGGAAGCTATTGAACAAATCTTCACCAACGAACTCCTTTCAGGATCAGGAATTTAGTTCAACAAAATATTTTGTGCAGCTTTATGACCGAAGCCTGACAACGGTTCGAGCCTACACTTCGTATTTATAACTGACTATTGCGACAAAAACGCTGGAACAGAGACATAGCAGGGCTTTACCAAGCTGTGGCCTTTCAGAAAACCAACATTTCTTTTGTCATTTTTTCGTAAGGAGATATAAGATGCTGATAAATGTCATGACAGGAAATACGGTCGATAAATAGTTTTGTTGAACCTTGTTGCAGTTTTGTGACATTGGTGCAACGAGCGAAAATTACTTTTGTAACCGAACACTGAATTTAAGGGCTTTATGCTGGCGAAGTACAATATACTTACGGTAACACACAAACGCACTAACCTCAAGGATATAGGCGATTTTGTGATCAAAGTGGACGATCAGGAGGCACTGAAGCAGCAATTGCAGCAGCTTAAGGCGCAGTTTCATATTGATGAGCTATTCTACCTGCCCACCTGCAACCGGGTCATGTACTTCTTCACCACCAATCATCAGGTGGACGAGCGCTTCATCGCTCATTTCTTTCAGCGTATCAACCCTGACATGCCTATTGAGCTTGTGGACGAGCTTGATGATATCGTTTACCACTATCAGGGCGAAGAAGCACTCAAACACTTTTTTGATGTTTCCGCTTCCATCGACTCCCTCGTGATCGGTGAGCGCCAAATCCTCCGCCAAATCCGCGAAGCTTACGAGCTATGCCACAGCTGGGGCACCACCGGAGAATACATCCGCCTCGTTTTTCAGCAGGCCGTAGTGGCTGCCAAAGCTGTCTACAACCGCACCCGGATTGGTGATAAGCCGGTTTCCGTGGTATCGCTGGCTTTTCAGCAAATGCTCAAAGCACACGTCCACAAAGAAGACCGCGTGCTGCTCGTTGGTGCCGGGCAGACCAATCAGCTCGTGGGCAAATTCCTGAGCAAATACGAGTTTTCCGACATCACGGTTTTCAACCGCAGCCTCGACAAAGCTGAGCAGTTGGCCAAAACCCTGAACGGCCGGGCGCTGCCGCTAAGCGACCTGTCTGACTATCAGGAAGGCTTCGATTGCCTGATCGTATGCACCGGGTCTACGGAGCCGATCATTACAGCCCCGCTTTACGAAAAGCTGCTGCAGGGCGACACCGAACGCAAAGTTGTCATCGACCTTTCCATTCCCAACAACGTAGCCGAAGCTGCTGTCGAGCAGTTCAATTTTGAATACATCGAAGTGGAGGGACTGCGCAATCTCGCCAAGCAAAACCTCGCTTTCCGCGAACGCGAAGTGGAACGCGCCCACAAAGTCCTCAACGAGTACATACAGCAAATGCCTGCCCTCATCAAGCAGCGTCAGATCGAACTGGCCATGCGGCAGGTCCCCATTGAAATCAAGGCCGTCAGGGAGCGCGCCATGAACGAAGTCTTCCACAAGGAGGTCGCCACCCTTGATGATCAGACCAAAGCGCTGATGGAAAAGATGCTGGCCTATATGGAAAAGAAGTGCATTGGCATTCCGATGAAGGCGGCGCGGGAGGCGGTGCTGTAGGGCGTTGAAGTGATGGGGTTTGTGGTGTGATTATTGGCGCGACTACTCAATTGGTTTCAGCAAATAATTTGTGCTCCTCCCCCCTGCATGATCTTTAACCAAGATTCCTTTTTTCAACAAATCCTGAATATCCCTTAATGCCGTATCAGAAGAGCATTTTGCGATTTTAGCCCATTTTTTCGTCGTCAGGTTTCCAAAAAAATCATCTATAGTTCAAGTGTTCCCCCTCTATCTCCGTTGATTTAACAACTTCTAAGGTGAGTGATTCCAGGGTCGCTTCATTTTGAAGGTCAAACCCCAGGTTTTCCATCTTGCCGATTAACCGGCCTTGCGCATTTCTCACTTTGCCCAACAGGGTGATTAAGCGTTGATTATTCCAGATGAAGTTTGGCCAATTTGGTTGTTGATGGATGTAAGCACCTGTATTCACCGCTTTTTTTGCGGTAAATATATGCTTTAATCACCGCAAATGCCATAATCAAGTGGCTTTGCATACCCGATTATTGCTACACAGCTGCTGACATCTGTATGCTGACGTCCTTCGATATTCGTGTTCCTTCGTGTCATTCGTGGCTTTCCTCCTCCTCAGGATTGCCGAAGCGCACAGTGTCTGGTGAAGCTTAGCGAAGGTGGAACTGCTGATAGTTTCACTTAGATTAGATAGCTAGCGCGTAGACGCAATTCTTGGATGCTGTACTGACAAACTCCGCCGTCAGAATTCGGGAACCAACAGTGTCATTCCTACTTGCAGCGTTGCTTTTGGTTGTTTTGGCTGATGGCAGTAGTTCATAGTATGGGCAGCGGGGTTGCTAAAAGAGTGACCGATTTTGAGGTAATCCTTGTTCTCCATACTGTTTCCATACCAATCATGTAAACAATTTTTTGATATATTTCTCCCACAGTGGAACAAACAATATCAAAAAAACAAAATTACCCAATAGTATATAAGTTATCATTATCCCCCCATATGGAGCAAACGGTCCTGATAGCAGAGATCCTAACGAATCTTCCTTGATAAAGGAACCAAAACCAATAGAACACAAGTAAATAAGGCACCAAAATAAATATACTTTCAGAAGTAAAAAGCTTATATACTCATATACGTTCTCCTTTCCCTGGAGTAAGGAAGTAATCAATTTATAAAAAATATAAAAGTTCATTATTGTAGCAGGCAGTAGCCAAAAAAAATCATAAATGATGTTAAGGAAGATATTTGAAAATATTATCTCAATTATGTTATCTCCTTCTGTAGTACGAAAATAGGCCTGTGCTATGTTTTCAGGATATTCAATATAG
>PR_CR_10_Liq_1_inCRDRAFT_1000545_pt1 | contig 23365 bp, 20 predicted proteins | sample PRCRCaboRojoPR_3_FD_10241 | JGI IMG/M metagenome (IMG submission 10241)
CTGCCGCGCTCGCTTGCGCTGCACTTCAAGACAACGGCCGGCACCTGGGCGCGGGCATACTGGGGCGAAGACCTCCAGCACCCGAACTGGGGGTTCACCAGCGGCACGACCGAGTGGATGCCGATGGGTGCGCTGCCGGCGAGTGGACAGTGGGTACGGCTGGAGGTGCCGGCCTCGTTGCTGGCCCTGGAGGGCAGTGAGCTTGAGGGCATGGCCTTCAGTCTCTACGACGGCCGAGCGACTTGGGACTACACCGGCGTGGCGCGGCCGGCAGCGGAGCCGGCGCTTGCGATCAGCGGTGCCGTGACCCGGCAGAGCGACGGACAACCGTTGGGCGGTGTGACTGTCAGCGGTGCGGATTGCACGACGACGGATGCGGCCGGCCTGTACAGCTGCCAGGTGGCCGCCGGCTGGTCCGGCACCCTGGCCCCGACGCTCGCTGGGTACGACTTCACGCCGGCGCAGCTGAGCTTCACAGACGTGGCGGTGGATCAGGCAAACCAGGACTTCACGGCGCAGGCGCAGCAGGAGACCGTCTGGATCGAAGACGGCTTGCCGGCGGGTGCGTCGCCCTTCGGGCTTCAGGAAGGCTGGACGTGGCAGGGCAGTGACCCGGCGGCCTTTTCCGGCAGCACCGCGCATCAGTCAGCGATTGCCGCGGGCATCCACCACCACGGCTTCCAGGGGGCAACGGAGACCTTGCCCGTGGCTGCGGGTGATACGCTGATCACCTATGTCTACCTCGATCCGGCCAATCTGCCGCGCTCGCTTGCGCTGCACTTCAAGACAACGGCCGGCACCTGGGCGCGGGCATACTGGGGCGAAGACCTCCAGCACCCGAACTGGGGGTTCACCAGCGGCACGACCGAGTGGATGCCGATGGGTGCGCTGCCGGCGAGTGGACAGTGGGTACGGCTGGAGGTGCCGGCCTCGTTGCTGGCCCTGGAGGGCAGTGAGCTTGAGGGCATGGCCTTCAGTCTCTACGACGGCCGAGCGACTTGGGACTACACCGGCGTGGCGCGGCCGGCAGCGGAGCCGGCGCTTGCGATCAGCGGTGCCGTGACCCGGCAGAGCGACGGACAACCGTTGGGCGGTGTGACTGTCAGCGGTGCGGATTGCACGACGACGGATGCGGCCGGCCTGTACAGCTGCCAGGTGGCCGCCGGCTGGTCCGGCACCCTGGCCCCGACGCTCGCTGGGTACGACTTCACGCCGGCGCAGCTGAGCTTCACAGACGTGGCGGTGGATCAGGCAAACCAGGACTTCACGGCGCAGGCGCAGCAGGAGACCGTGTGGATCGAAGACGGTCTGCCGGCAGGGGCGTCGACCTTCGGGCTGCAGGAAGGCTGGTCATGGCAGGGGGCTGATCCTGTTGCATTCTCGGGTACGGTGGCGCATCGTTCGGCGATTGCCGCGGGCATTCACCACCACGGCTTCAAGGATACGACAGAGGCGCTGGCCGTCGAGGCGGGTGATATGCTGTTCACCTATGTCTACCTAGACCCGGCGAACCTGCCGCGCTCCCTTGCGCTGCATTTCAAGACGACAGCTGGCACCTGGGCCCGGGCGTACTGGGGCGAGGATCTGCAGCACCCGAATTGGGGCTTCACCAGCGGGACGACGGAATGGATGCCGCTGGGTGCCTTGCCGCCGAGTGGGCAGTGGGTGCGCTTGGAAGTATCGGCAGCACTGCTGGGTCTTGAGGGTACTGAGCTCGACGGCATGGCGTTCAGCCTCTACGACGGCCGCGCCACTTGGGATTACAGCGGACTGGCCCACTAGCGGCTCGACGGCGCACGCGCAGGGCAAGCACTGCCCTGCGGTGCACGATGTACCGGGGGGAAGTCTCACTGATCATTTGATGAGCAACGTGTCAGTTGATCAGCAACGTGTCGACGACTTTCCGCCCTGGACATCCCTGGGCAGCGGCAGTGAGCGAGTGCGGGTCCATTGGCCTGCCGCTGCATACGACAGGCCGGCCGATCACCGCCCAAACACGCGGCGCGCCGCCCGTCCGATCTTGGCCACCAGACGGCCGGATTTGCCCTTTTCCGCGTGCCGCTCCCGCGTGCGTTGAACTATCTGCTGGGCCAACTCCTTTCCCGCTTGCGGGTCGATGGCGCAGGCCACCCCTTCCTTTAATGGCTCGAACAGGCTGGCCCGCTCCGGAAAGAACCGGTGCCTGACCCACTCGTTGCCCTCTTCATAGTGCTGCATAAGCTGCGCGCGTTGCGCAAACGTCAGCAGATAGGTTTCTGTCGCGCTCGGCGAGGTCCGAAAGTGGCTGGCTAGCGTCGTATGCGCCTCACGTACGGCTTCTGCGAGCAGATGCGAGTCCTGAACCAACCCCTTCACCGCCCGAAGCACCGACAGCCCAAACTCGTCGATGGCCGGATTCGGATAAGTCTCCTCGTAGCCTAACGTATCCACGGCAACACCCGCCGCCTCGAAAAAGGACAACACGGACGATCGCCCCTTGTCGAACAGGACCGGCTTGACCTTGTCGTCACCAAGGACCTGCATCCAGCGTTGCAACACGTTGCGGTAATCGAAGCTGTCCGATCTCTGGAGCATCGTTGCCTCGTAGGCCTCTAACGTGTTGATTGAAACCCGGTGTCCTTTGTGCTGCTGGTTGTAGTAGGAATTGACCAGTTGGTCCTGGCGGCGCAGAAAAACCACGGCTTGAACATCGTCACTGAGGGAGCCAAGAACCTGGATACGCTCGGCATCGAGGTCATACATCCCTTCGTAGGACAGAACCGCCAGCGTGGATCTGCCTTCAGCCGCGCGAAGCTCGTCCTTCAGCTTGTCAAGCGTCACTTGGTCGCCGGCAGTAATGGCTTCGTAAAGGGGGCGATGCCATACCCAGTCTCGCCCCGCGTGTGGGTACAGCAGCACCTCGTCCTGCAAGCGCTCGGCTTCATTGAGCAGGAAAGTCTGCCGTGCCTTAGAACCTGTTTTAGGCAGGCCGATGTCCAGGATAACTCTCATTGTCCGTCTGGCTCCTCGGTGATAGACGCTTCTTTGCGGCGTGTCCAGTCGCGCCTTCGCACCAGTTGGGGGGTGAACGGTATCGGACAGGCGTTGCCGAACGACAATCGCAGACATGTCGGCATTCCGCGCGCGCGGAGTTTGGCCCCGGTCCTACAAAAGGCCTAAGCCCGTGTCAGCGAGGGTACTGGTAAAGAATGTCTCAGGCCCGCTTCCGACTGCTGGCCAGCGTCGCTTGCTGATCACTGCTCCAATCATCCGTTCATCGCGATGCCGATGTGTGTGACGGCGAGCTTGGTCGCACATCGATGCTCACAGAGCTCATGCGACTGCGCTTCTGCTCCAAACCTCGATGGCAGGGTATACTCCGCAGTCTGCGGCCTCCAGCCCCGAGAGCCTAGCACAAGAGGTCGCCCGGACGGGTGCGTCGGGTTACCGCCGTGCGTTCCCATCGGCGCACTCCGTGCGTTACACTGCACAGGCTGCGTAGTGGGGCACTGCGCGCATGCAGCGCGGGCGCTTGGGCCGACGTCTGAAGCGCCGCATGTGCAAGTGCCTGTCGCGCCGGAGCGTAAAGCCCTGCCAGCTTTTTGGGCCACGGCCTGAGGAGTATGTGGCCGTCAAGATCGCCGAGTGGCGTCGTGCCAACTTGCGGAGTTCCTGCGCGCCTGCGGCGGCAGCGTTTATGCTCACCCACACGCATCGACAAGATCACTGCCCCAAGCGCCAATTTCGCTCGCAGGCAGTTGGTTTAAAGCGAGAAACCTCTGGCAGCAACGAGAGCACGACATTGACGACCTCTGCCGACGATCGAAACCCCGTCAGGGATATTCCCCATTACCTCGGGCTGTTTCGCAGTTACCTCGGCCGACGCCTTTACCTCGTGTTCCTGCTCAGCTTCGTGGCAAGCGCGCTCGAAGCCGTTGGCATCATGATGCTGCTTCCACTCCTGCGTGTGCTCGGCAGCGACGGAGCGCCAAATCAAGATGGCATGACATCGTGGATCATGGAGGCCTTCGGGCCGCTAGGAGTGGTCGACTCAACGGCGTCGATCCTTACGTTCATCGCTGTTACCTTCGTACTCAAGGGGCTCGTTCTGCTCTTCGCGCTGGGCTACACGGACTACCTGCGCGCGCAATTGCTGCGGGAGGTCAAGACTCGCCTGTTCGATGCGTATAGCCACATGCAATACGGCTATTATACGAGTCGCGACACGGGCTACTTCACCAATATCGTCAACGCCCAGATCAGCAAGCTTCTCTCGTCATTCCTCGCGCTGACCAACATGGGCTCGCAACTCGTGATGGTAATGGTTTACGTGGGTGCGGCGTTTATCGTAGCCTGGACATTCGGCATGATGGCAGTCGGCTTCGGGATCGTCCTGTTCGTGATCTTCCGAAAGCTCAACGTCTACGTTCGCAAGATTTCCCGGGCCACGTCCAAGGAGCAAGGAATCCTTGCTAAGCTGCTGGTCCAGGCCGTACAGTCCTTCAAGTATCTTACGGCTACCGCACAGGGGCCGAAGATGTCTGTGCACATTGATCAATCCGTAAAGCGTCTGGTGGGCTTTGAGCTGCGCAATGGGCTTGCGACGAGTTTCACACGGGCTGTACGCGAGCCGGCTGCGGTGCTGTTCATTACCGCCGTCATGGGCGTCCAAGTGATCCTCCTCGAGCAGCCCCTTGCGCCCATCATTGTTGCGATCGTCTTGTTCTATCGCGGGTTCAACGCGGTTATGACCGTGCAGCAAAATTGGCAAAGCGCGCTTTCCCATATCGGTGGCGTAGAGCTCGTTCGGGATGAGTTCGTGAACCAGCAGCGCGAGCGGGAGCCTGACGGTCATGTGACACTACCGCCGTTGACACACGGCATCGAACTGCGCAACGTGCGGTTCAGCTACGCACCGGGCTTGCGTGCCGTCGTGCAGGACGTCAGCATGCACATAAAAGCCAGAACTTCGGTGGCTCTGGTCGGGGAGTCAGGCGCAGGCAAGTCCACCATTGCTGATCTGATCACGTTGATGTTGAGGCCGCAACAGGGCGAGGTCTTCGTTGACGGCGTCGCCGGGGCGGACACCGTGCGCGCCAGTTGGCGCGAGCAGATCGGTTACGTGTCTCAGGAAACCGTCATCTTTGACGACAGCATCGCGAACAACATCTGCATGTGGGCTGGAGACTTCCGAACGGACGCAGGCCTGATGCAGCGAATCCAAGAAGTAGCGGATCGGGCGCATGCGTCAGAGTTCATTGAGGAGCTTTCTGACGGGTATAGGACACTGGTTGGCGACCGCGGGGTGCGGCTTTCCGGCGGGCAGCGGCAACGTTTGTTCATCGCTCGCGAACTGTTCAGGGAGCCAAAGCTTCTGATCCTGGACGAGGCCACAAGCGCCTTGGACTCGGATTCAGAGGCGGCAATCCAGGAGAGCATCGACGCGCTTCGTGGAAAAATCACAGTCGTTATCATCGCCCATCGGCTATCCACGATTAAGAATGTCGATCATGTCTTCGTGTTCGACAAAGGGCGCTTGGTGGAGGACGGCGAGTATGAGGAGTTGCGGGATCGACAGGGCACGAAGTTCGGCCGCTTGGTGGCAATGCAATCGCTCTGATGCAGTTCTTCTGCGGGTACGTCGCTTCGCCCTTATGCCTGCGCTGCAAGCAGGGAGGCATAGCTGGCGGCGGTGCTTAAAAAGGTGTGAAGAACAGGCGCCTGTCCGGTTTGCGTTGCTGGCGCAGCGGCGGCATCGTTGCGCAGTAGGAACGCCACGATTAAATCGGCGTTTCCGTTGGGGGTACGATGCGCCGCTTTTTTTGGGGTCTCAAGCCGCCGAAGCTAAAACGAAGCGGAATACGCGTATTGTTTCTCGTGCAGACTTTGGCCATGGATGGGCAATAATGGGCGCACTCATTAGTGCATAGTCCTGAAGAGCATTGAGGTCTTCGAAGTCATGAAAGCTGTGATCCTCGCCGGCGGACTTGGCACCCGCATCTCGGAGGAAACTCACCTTAAGCCGAAGCCGATGGTGGAAATTGGCGGGAAGCCGATACTTTGGCACATCATGAAAATTTACTCCGCTCATGGCATTGACGATTTCATTATCTGCTGTGGCTACAAACAGTATGTCATCAAGGAGTACTTTGCCAATTACTTTTTGCACATGTCCAATGTGACGTTCGACCTTCGTCGGCAGAGCATGGAGGTCCATGAGCATTATGCCGAGCCATGGCGGGTAACGTTGGTGGACACCGGCGAGCAGACCATGACCGGGGGGCGCTTGAAGCGCATTGAGCCCTATCTGGATGGAGAAGACTTTTGCTGTACCTACGGCGACGGTGTGGGTGATATTGACGTTGGGCGGCTGATCGAATTTCACCGGGAGCACGGCAAGTTGGCCACTTTAACGGCAACGCAGGCCCCGGGCCGATTCGGCGCGGTGGAGTTGGACGGCTCACGCATCGCGGGCTTCAAGGAAAAGCCTCATGGTGACGGCGCCAGGATCAGCGGTGGCTTCTTCGTGCTGTCTCCACGCGTTCTGCAATACATCGAGGGCGATGACACGACGTGGGAGCGGCAGCCCATGGAACGGCTTGCGGCGGAAGGCGAGTTCATGGCCTTCGAGCACGAGGGATTCTGGCAGCCCATGGACACACTGCGGGATAGGCAGCACTTGGAGGATTTGTGGCGGTCCGGTCGGGCGCCCTGGAAAGTCTGGGAGGATTCGCATTGATACACTGTCGTGCGACCGTCGCAGCGCTTCCGACATTCGAACCGGTGTAGCGACGCCGGCTGTTTGGATCGCATCGAGCTCGACATGCTGCTAGCTCCGGCCGGTTGCAGGATACAAGACGGCCGCTGCTGTGGTCGGAGTTGCTTGTGCAGCGCATCCTGAGTGCAGCCACGGAGCCCCGCGCGGAGGCGGGGAAGGCCCGCCAGTCGCTCGAGCCGATAGGTAATATGCCGAGTTTTTTATGAATGAGATAAACCACTGCGAAGTCTGCGGCAACCACGAGCTGACGCCTGTGTTGGATCTCGGCGAGCACCCGATGTGCGATGATCTGGTGCCGGTGGGAGACACACGCGTTTGTCGCAGCTATCCGATTCAAATCCTCTACTGCTCACGGTGCCGCACCGCCCATCAGCGGTTCCAAGTGCCGAAGGCTGAGCTGTTCCCCACCACCTATCATTATCGATCCCGTTTCACCGCTGATGTGCTCAATGGCATGCGGGCGCTGGTTTCCCGTTGCGAGGAACGGTATGGGTCTCTCTCTGGAAAGGACGTACTCGACATCGGTTGCAATGACGGCAGCTTACTGGGCTTCTTTGCGGAGCGTGGCGCGCGCTGCATCGGCGTGGAGCCTACCGATGCGTGCGTTGAGGCTACGGCGCGGGGCTTCGCCACTTATCAAGCTTTTCTGACGCCCGAGGTTGCAGATCAAGTGGTGGCTCATCACGGGCGGCCGAGTATCATCACGTTCACGAATGTCTTTGCGCACATCGAGGACCTGCCCAGCGTGATCGAGTCGCTTCGGCGGCTGATGGGGCCGCAGACCGTCCTCGTGATCGAGAATCATTACCTCGGGGCTGTACTTGAGCGGCACCAGTTCGACACCTTTTACCACGAACATCCCCGCACCTATAGCTGGACATCGTTCAAATACATCGCCTCTTCGCTGGGAGCGGTGGTGGACGAGGTGGAGTTTCCTTCGCGTTACGGCGGAAATATCCGGGTTTTCCTGACGAAGACACCCAGTTCCGAGAGGGTGGGCGCCGCGAGGGAGGAGAGTATCAAGCAGGCGGAGGCGGGGTTTGCTGACGCGTTTGAGTTGATGCAGCGTCGGGTCGAGGTTTGGCGGGAGCGCAAGGGGGCGGAGGTTCAGTCGCTTGTCCGGGAGCATGGGCCGCTGCGGGCGAAGGCGTTTCCGGGGCGGGCAGCAATCCTGGTGAAGCTGTTGGGCCTGGATACGACGACCATTGCCGCGGTCCATGAAAAGCCAGGGTCCATGAAGATAGGGCACTATCTCCCTGGGACACGAATCCCTATCGTCTCGGACGATGTGCTGTTCGAGCAGGGTGACCTGTGCCGGCCTCTGTTGAATCTGGCATGGCACATTTCGCCTGAGATACGGCGGTATCTGGCAGATAAGGGCTACACCGGCCCCATAGTTGACATCCTTGACGCTGAGACGTCGTGAGCGTCCGATGGTCCTTAGCCATGTTGCGTGACGGCAGGGTTGCGACTCCGGGGCGGCGTCAGGAGGCTGCTTGGCCCGAGCGCGTCGTGGTCTTGGGCGGAGGGCGTTGGGCGCGGGTCCTAACGGGTGTGATCTGCGACCTGGTTCCGCCAGGCTCGCGCGTGGACGTTTGCTCGCCCGGTGGCTGGCGCTCAGTGATGGCATGGGCGCAGGGGCATGGCCTTGCCGATAGGATTCATGTGTCTCCGACACGCGTCGTCGCGCGTGAGCCGGGCAGGACAGTGGCGATCGTTGCCTGTGCGGCGCGGGATCACCCTAAGGCGGCGACCCTGGCGCTTGAGTACAGCGCAGGCGTGCTTGTGGAGAAGCCATTCGCCCTGACAGAGGCAGCGGCGATTCGCGTTGCGCATGAGGCCTCGTCACGCGCCGTGCTCGTCGGCCCGGCCCAGGTTCTCCGCTTCACCCGCTATCTGGACAGCTTTCAGCGACGCGTCAACGCGGCAGGAGCCGTGACGCGCGCGGCACTCGCGTGGTGGGATGAAGCGGGAGAAATGAGATACGGCGAGACCAAGTCCTACGACTCCAGCATCCCCGTGTTCGCGGATACGCTGCCCCATGTGATCGCCGTGCTGGAGAGCGTTTTCAGTGAGTGCCCCGAGCGCTTGGAGCTGCGCTCCGTAGACGACGGTGGAGCAAAGGTGGAGTTGGCGCTGCAGTTTGGTCGCTTCGAGTGTGTTGCCGTGGTGGCGCGCGGCCGGTCTGAGCGGCGGCGACGGTTGGATGTCTCGGCCGGTGGTCGCGCCCTCTCCATCGACTGGACCGATGAGCCTGGTGTGATCCAGGACCAAGACCGGATGGTCAGCGCCGATCCAGATTGGGCTAACGGACCGCGGCCCCTGGCGTCGATGTTGACAGCATTCTTCCAGGTATCCCTTAGCGGGACAGAGGACCCGCGATTCTCACTGGAGAGCGCTTTCTGCAGCGCACGCTTGATCGAGTCGGCGCAGCATCAGTACCGTCCTCGAATCATCCGCTGGATTGCTGCGGCGTTGGGTGCCATGTCCGGAAAAGGGGCAGCGCTTTCTCCGGCGCTGTCCTATGCGCTCAGCGAGTTTCTGCAGGGCGCGGGGCGGTTGTCACCTGATGCATTGAGCGCACAGACTGATCGACTTGTTACGGAGTCAATGGGCCTGTCTCAGATGCAACTGGTCGAGCGGCTCGAGCAGTGCTCGTTTTCCGCGAATCCCTGATCTCGCAGCGCCGATGATCATTTTGTCGAAAAGCGGAGAACCGCAATCTTGAAACCTTTGGCATTGGAACGGGGCGGGCCATTCGATGGCCGGGTTGTCATCGTCACCGGGCATACGGGGTTCAAGGGCAGCTGGCTGACAGAATGGCTGTTGATGCTGGGGGCTCAAGTGGTCGGTATTGCGTTGCCGCCGCCCTCTTCGCCCAGTTTGTTCGACCAACTTGGCTTGGCCTCGCGCATCGAGCACCATATCCTCGACATCTGTGATCGCGAGGCGTTGTCGCGACTAGTCCGGGAGACGCAGCCGGATTTCGTCTTCCACCTGGCTGCGCAACCATTGGTGCGCCGTTCCTACAGTGAGCCCGTGGAGACCTGGGCGACCAACGTCATGGGGACCACCCATGTGCTCGACGCCTTACGTGCGCTCGGTTTCGACTACCGGCGAGAGGGCCGTCATTGCACCGGGGTCTTCATCACCTCGGACAAGTGTTACGAGAATCGGGAGTGGGTCTACGGTTATCGGGAGAACGACGCACTGGGCGGGCACGACCCGTACAGCGCCAGCAAAGCGGCCGCGGAGATCGTGATTGCTGCTTACCGGCGTTCGTACTTCGAAGCGTCGGGGGAGCGCAGCTCCGTTGGGATCGCCGCGGTGCGAGCCGGCAATGTCATCGGCGGAGGGGACTGGGCGGTAGACCGCATCGTACCGGATTGTATTCGCCACTTGTCGGCTGGTGCTGAGATACCGGTAAGGAACCCATGGGCGACGCGTCCCTGGCAGCATGTCCTGGAGCCGCTGGGCGGCTATCTGCAGCTTGCGGCGGCTATCGATGAAGCCTTGGCGAGCTATAACCAGCCGCGATTGCGGCAGCTGTGCTCGGCCTTCAATTTCGGGCCGGCGTTGAACGCGAATCAAAGTGTGGGTGTGTTGGTGGAGGAAGTGTTGAAGTATTGGCCCGGAAGCTGGCTCGATGAGTCTGGAGGCCAGGCACCACATGAGGCGAGCCGCCTCAATCTGGTCTCGGATAAGGCGTTCCATGAACTGGCTTGGAGCTGGACCTGGGACTTTCACCAGGTCGTCGCGCGGACGATACGTTGGTACAAGGAAGTCGCCGCTTCCCCGTCAGAGGCGCGCCGACTGACGCAAGCGGATATTCGTGCATATTGCGCGGCTCGCGCGTGCTGAGTCGGTGATCGGTTAGCATCGATTGTTGCAGGTACGCTGCCGATGATTGCATCCGCCCACACGAACAGTGCATCCTCTGGGAGACGATTCTTGTTCTTGCACGTTCCGAAGACGGCGGGCTCGACGTTCCGTGGCATCGTGAATCGGAATTTCGGGGCAGAAGCGGCGGTCGAGAACCCGCTGATGAGCGAGCAGGTCTATTCGAGCGCGCAGATCGAGACCCTGTTCGAGCACTATCCTTACCGGTTTCTGATGGGCCATGTGTTCAGGCTTATGCCGAGCCTGCCGGCCTGCGGTGGATCGATCCAGTTGATCAGCTTTGTGCGAGACCCGATCGACAAGGCGCGCTCTGCATACCGCTACCTCGCCGGCCGCGATCTCACTCGCCCCGACCATCCGGTTAAAACCAAGAGCTTCGTCGAGATGTGCGAGATGGTGATCGCCTCCGGTGTTCGATCTTCCTTCCTCCTGGACTCCCCGCAAATCGATTGGCTGGTGGGCCATCCGGATGCGATCTTGGGCGATGTGGCGCCGAGCGTGCAGTCGGAACGCTTACTGCTGTTCCCGACCGAAGACTTCGATCTGGCATGTGTGCTGCTTGAGAAACGCTTTCCGCAAGACTTCGCGGACTGTTCTTATCCTGCGCGGGTGAATGTTTCGCGCCATGTGGCTGCCGAAGAGGATGACATCGAAATGGCTGCCGCTGAACGCCTTCCATGGATCAGAGTAGACCGAGCGCTGCACGACCTGGCGCGTAGGAACATTGCCGCCATGGCTCAGCGAGTAGTCGGGTCTCAGGCGCAGTGCGCCGCAGCTCTGAGCGACTTCCACAGCCGGTGTAAGGCCCGCTCGCAGCAAAGACGGCGTCAACGGATGGTCCTTTCCCGATTCATCCGCCGCCGGATGCGTTCCAAATAGGCCATCGGCAATGCGTCAACCCACGCTCAGTATCTGCATCCCGACGTTCAACCGTGCCCACCTGCTGCGGAAGTCCCTACAGAAAGTGACCGTCGAGGTCGCGGGGTTGGATGGTCGCGTCGAGGTGGTCATCAGCGATAATGCGAGCACCGATGACACAAGGTCACTCGTGCAGGGCTTCTTGAAAAAGGCTCCCATCCGGTACGTCTGTAATGAAAGAAACATTGGCGTCGCCGCCAACGTTTGTCGCGTTGTGGAGGCGGCGACGGGAGATTACTGCTGGATTATGGGGGACGACGACCTCCTGGCGCCCGGCGCAGTCGCCGAGGTGCTGAAACTCCTCACAGCGCATCCGGATTTGCCGGCGATCGTCACTGGATATGCCTATGTCGACGAAGCGCAGCGCTCGGACCGGGTCTGTGATGACTCCCGGGCATGGAGCAAGACCGTATTCGACGACCCAGAAGCCGCGCCTCAACTGATGCGTTGGGAAGATACGTGCACGAAATCGCACGTGCCAGGTCTACACACCTCCATCGTGGGCTGTGTGTTTGCGCGAGCGCTTTGGCGAGGGGCTGGACTGCATTCGGGCCAGCTCGCTTCGGTGGAGCCGTTGAGCACCTTGGAGAGTACGTTCCCGCACACCAGCGTCTGGGTTCGGGTGCTAGCTGGCAAGACGATCCTCTTTGCGCCCCGGGTCTTCGTCTGTTTCTTCGTTGGTAGCCAGGGATGGTTCGAGCGGTGCTGGCCGACGATCGTCTATTCGTTTGCATTGCAATTGGCGCTGGCCATGCGCGCACACGGCGCTGCGGACGGACCTGTTCGCCACTATGAAAACCTACTCTTATCACATCCAGGCTTAGGAGCCCTGGTCAATCGCCCCAACGACTACGCAAAGGCCCATTTCTCCCTGCCGTGGCTGATCGCCAATTTCGGTGATAGGGATGCGCTGATCCGAAGCCTTACGCAGGGTTTGCGCCGCACTCGGCGCCGCGCGCCACTCTATTTATTGCGAGTGATTAGGGCGGGATTGAACGCTGAACGCGACCCACCAGGAACGTTTTCGGGACGGCTGAGCGCGACTCTTGCTTTAACGAAGGACTTGGTTCGTTGCTTTCTGACTCGGTGTGAGCGCGCGTTCGAGCCTCGCTGAAGGACGTGTATGTCGGAGGTTCCGCAAGGTCATTCGGCACGACGCAGGAGCAGCCTGTCCGCTGCGCGTCGGAGCCAGGAGCTTTGGTGATAAGCGTTACTGGCTTGTATCACCGCTTGGAGCGGATCGTGCGCCCCGTAGGCGAGCATTTTCTGTTGTCTGCCAAGGACTGCAAAGGGAGCCGGTGAAGGCCACGCAGTAACGCTCGATTCCAGTGAGGCCAACCACCGTGACGCAGGTTTGGTGCTCGGCCCGTCAGGGGCCGCGTTCGCGTCGGTGAACTCAGCGCGGTGGTCCAGGTACTGCTTGATGAGCAACATCGGCAGGATCAATGTCCCTTTGCCCAGCGGTCGGGGAAGGCTGTAAGCTGCCGACGGGCGCAGTTCCTGGAGATCGTCGACCAGGATCAGCCCCTCAGATGACAATCGCGTACTCACCAGCTCGAACTCCTGCAAGCACACCTCGGGATGGGCGCCGCCGTCGAGGGACGCAAGGTCGATGGAACCGAGCTCGTCCAGGGCGGCTGGGAGCAAGGCCAGACTGTGGCCCACGCGAAACTCCACGACGTCCAGCAAGTCAGGCTCGCGACGCTCGAGGATGCGCTGCGCCGCGTCGACATGTGTCTTGTCATATTCGATACTGATGAGCCGTCCGCCGCGCCGAGCGGCTTTGATAGACTGGGCCAGCAGCAGCGTGGAAAGCCCTTCGTCTTCCTTGAACATGCATCCGACCTCCAAAAGCCGAATTGGCTCTGCGGGCTTCTTGGCTGTGATGGTTTCCAGTGCAGCTTTAAGCAATGTGGAACGGAAGTTCATGGCTCAGTGATTGATGGTCTGAAAATGCGGTATCGAACGATCAGTGGGCTTTGCTGCGGTTGCGGCACTCAACCTGATGCTCCTCGCAACTCAAGTGCCCGAATTCCGATCAGGTAAACCGTTTGGCAACTGCCCCTGTGATATCTCACAGCAGGCGATCATACAGTATCCGTCGCAGTGACGAACGCCGCTGCCCGCGGCAACAGAAAAGGTGTGTCGCGCCGTATCAGAAACTCAGTATTTTAGTCCGCAAGAGGCTGGCTGTCCGTGAAAACCAAGATCCTGAGATGTGTAGGGAGGTTGCCGGGGCTCCGCAGATCAGTTCATCTGATACGGGGTCTGTTCGGACCGAAAGCATGTGTGGTTTGTCAGGGTTCGGTACGCCAGCGTGAAGGCTACGGAAGACCATTTGTCGAGTGCTTAAACTGTGGCTTGATCTTCGCGGCTGACTATCTGGAGAAGGGTCGGTCTGCTGGTATGGGAATGGAGGGGTCTTGGTCGGGTGCAGGTGGCGGTGGCTACAGGGAGTATTTCCTGGTGAAAATGCTTGAGAAAGATCTTGGTTTTCAATCTTTCCTGCTTTTCGGTACCGGTAACACCGCCACTCTGGGCCGACTGATCTCAGAGGGCGTAGACGTGGTTGGCTGCGACATCAGTCAGGACGTCGTTGCCTACAAGAGGCAGCAGCATGGAAACTCGCGATTCCACCCCGCGGAGGAGATTCCCAGTCATTTGCGATTTGATGCAATTGTTGCAGTCGAAGTGTTCGAGCATTTCGCTGCCCCTAATGAGTCCTGGCGTGTGTTGACTCGGCATCTCAACGACGGGGGCATCATCTGTGGGACGACCAATTTCTACCCGGGTGGACCGATCGAAGATTCCAACGACCCAGGCTACATGAGTCTCAAGGGGCATGTTGCCTACTGGAGTCAGAAGAGCTTGGGATATCTTGCGCGTACAAAAGGATTTAAACTTGAGGCATTTGAGATGGTCCGTCCTGGCAGTGTCTTGCCGGATGAAAAATTCGGACAACTGTGGCCGAATAAACGCGTATTTTTTCTTTTTCCAGCGGGGTGGTACGAGGAGTATTTCTCAAGTCTGCGAGACAAGCACGCAATACTGCCTATAGACAAACCTTAGGTGCTCGTGTGGCTTTGCATGGCTGTTACGCTGGCTTGGACCAGTCTTAGTAGCCAAGGGCGGAGTGTGCATCTCCGAACCTTGCGGTGTACTCCTGTTGAAAGGTCGTGCCAAGGAACTCTGGGGCGAGCGGTTTCACGCCGCCGGTCGCGTGAGCTGGCAGCGACTGCATGGCCCATAGGCTGTGACGTGCGGCAATGTCCAGCGCCGGCAAGAGGATGTTTCCGCGGAACCCCAACGCCATAAACATTTGGAGATGGCTCATCAAGGTTGTATCGGTACTGATCTCTTCCAATTTGACATTGAAGACATTCTCAGAGTCAGCACATTCCAGCATCAACTTTATGTGGAAGCCGGATAAATTCTGCAAGTCGAACAGTGCTCTTTCGGGGTCATTGTCGAGTTCGCGCAATACTTGGCGATAGGATTTACCGCCGTAGCGGTCTTACTGGCGATCCAGCCAGGCTTCGGACGCCTTCGCATGATAGCGAGCGGCAGACAGGCAGAGGCCGCGGGGGTCTCGGATGAAATGTATGATTTTGTGGGACAGCCCAAGTTGTTCAAAGCGCGCAATGAAGCGCGGCTGCAAACTGCGAGCACATGTAAACGGTCTCTGGGCGCAGCTCGATATCGAGCGGATCGGATTTTGAGTTAAGACGGATGTAATCATACCGGAGCAGGCTGGCAATTTCCCGAAATACGGCATTGGCATATGCTGTTCCGGTCTTGTGATGCTTACCTACAACCATTGCTTGTGGCAGGAACTCACGCTGGCGTAATGCAGTTCTGTAAATGGCGCGAAGCGAGAGAAGTCTGGCAAATCTGTTTATGGCGCTGAGCATGGAGTGTAAACCTGTTCGCAAGTACTCTGAGCCGGGAAGGGTAGGTTACGGTGTCATCTGGCCACAAGAGCATGGCATGCTTTCCACGTGGCTCTGGCCAGCGAACGCTACGGTACTGTCAACGCGACAAATCAGCTGCTAAAGCTGCCGCGACGTTGTTTTTGAGTCGCTGTCTCGCAGGAAGAGACCGGAAGCGGTAGACATCCTGTAGGGCGTATGTCTAGTTGACGGGACCTGTCCGTTGATCTGTTTGCGACGTCGATCACAAGTCTTGGCGATTTTGTCATGTGCAGGCAGATACTCCGCATAGCGGACCCCACAACCTCCTCGCTACGTGGTCGGCTCTCCGAAACTTCGTCGCGCTGGTCGAAGTTCCCTGATCAAGGCCCCGTTTCCTGTGGCGGCACATCGGTCACAACTCCGTTGCCAAGCAATTGCGCACCTTCAACACGCGTGCATTTCGTGGGGGAATGCTCGTGTCTTGGCTGATCAAAGGCCGAAGCCTCGGATTGGTTTGCTACTCGTAGCCGTAGTCTTTCAGTATGTCTGAGTGAAGGTCATTGAAGAGCTGATGATGGGCATCAGAGAATGCAGCGCGGTAACCGCCAATCTGTCCGCGACGGAAGGTCAGAGCTTGCTGTGAGAATGCACTTTGAGCGATGTCCGCAGTATTGGCCGAAACGCCGAGGAAGCTCGCAAGGCCGGAAATTGCAGTGAATTGAGCGGTTTCTGTTCCGCCACCTCTGGCGCCAACCAGATCCTCGAAACGGACCTTGTGTACGGCCGGATGAAAAAACAGTGCCCGGGACTCTCGGAACATGTCTCCAACGCTCCACGCCAGCTGAGAGCTGGGGTCCGCGGAGAGTTGGTCTCCGCGAATGATGGAAGTCAGCAACTCTTCGTGGGATGAAAAGCGAGAGTTCACGATACGCTCGAATTGCAGGCGTGGCGTGTAAGCGTCCGAATCTGCGAGCGTTGCCCAGTGACTCCGGGAGACGCAAATGTCTCTTGGGTCTCTAAAGTTTAGGATCACAAGAATGCGTCCTGCCTGGATCAGTTCGTAGATATCTTTCGCCGCGTGACCGCGCGGCGAAAAGTGTGTTGTGAGACACGCCTTGTCAGGTAACGCAAAAAAATCCGCTAAGGAGTAGTCGTAGGAGGCCCAGCGTATGCCGATCCCCATTTCTTCCAGCACTTTCGTCACCAAGTGCGAACCGCTCTTGTGAAACGTGAGCAGCATAAGCTTTGGCGGGGTGGCGTCCGAGACAAGCGATCTTCTCAAAAAGGCTTCGGGTGCACGACGAGATCGGACAAGATATTTCAGGGAGCGACCTAGAAGCCCATGCGTCAGTAGTTTCGACATGTCTGCGGCTGCTTTGGAGGGATGGTTGTCGGTGGGTAGTCAAGGTCGAATGGTTATCCGGGCATCAGTTCCCGTCGCAAGCACTCAAGTCGGGCGCGGCCAAACTCCTGGTCCGGCTCAATATAGTTGCCTTCGGCCCATTCGTTCCAGGATTTTAGAAAGACGATGCGTTGTTGTATGGTGCGATCCTGTACCTTTTTGAGTGCCTCGCGTACATGTTTTTGAAACACGTCGGGCCTGGCATCGGCGTAAATAGTGGCGTCATCTGCGTACCGGGGAGTTGTGTCCCAGTTTGGCACGATGGTGGGATACTCGTTGTCGCGATAACGCCGCGCGAGCACTTGTCGTATGGCTGCGTGATAACGATAGATGCGAGGACCCTTGCTCCATCTTTTCTGGAGCCCTTCGTGTACGGGTGGGAGAAACTTGAGCCGCTTCAACAGGCGCTGTCGGCGTTGACGCTCCGCCCGTTCGATGTGTCGGTGTCTGGATATGTGTATACCATCCAGGCCCAAGGATGCCGCGGTGTATCCTTCTGCAAGACCTCCTATAACGAATAGTCCGTTCAAGCCGGCGTCCCAAGCGCGCTGCCGCCAATCGGTGAGTAGCTGCTTGCAGTTCGGGATCTGGGCCGGGAGATAGATATAGAAAAGCGGCTTGCCGTCGACCCTGATGTAACGCGGGTCTTGGAATGCCTTGACGAGCAGTTCGAAGTGCGCATCGAAATCGGCTTGTCCGGGATATTCCTGCTTTAGTAGGCAGCGTTTTCCTGCGCCGAAGATCGTTCCCTTCCAGTCGTGGTTGGCCCAACCCAGGCAGAATGGGAAGTCCGGCTCGCCGGAGTTCAGCACGGCATCGAACGGGGCTTCGAGCAGGCGCCGGCCGTTGCCGACCCAGTAGTGCCAGTAGCAGAAGCCCTCGATGCCGTGGGCGCGGGCGAGGTCGGCTTGGGCTTGTCGCACGGCGGGGTCCCGCAAGTCGTAGTAGCCCAGCTCGGTGGGTACCTTGGGCTGTACATGCCCGGGGAATTGGGGGGTCGCACGGCGCACGGCGGTCCACTCGGTAAAGCCCTCGCCCCACCATTCGTCGTTCTCGGGGATGGGGTGAAATTGGGGCAGGTAGAACGCGATGACGCGTGCCTTTGGTGTTGACATGCTGTCAGTCCAGTAACGGCGGACCAAAGTAAACGAGATGAGTGATCGGCGGCGTCGCGCTAAGGCTTCAGGCCGAAGGGCGTGTCGGAGAATCGGAATGTGGCATACCTGCCCAGCAGATCACGGTTAGCCTGCAGCGCGGTGAAGGCAAATTCCGGATAGGTCGCGGTGAAGCGCTCGCGGGAGACGAGGCGGTCCTCGGCGAAGAACGGCTTGACGAAGGGCATTGCTGTGCCTACCTTGTCGCCTGCCGTTGCAATTTCTTCTCGGGCCTTGGCTTCCTTTCGGACACGCGTTCTCTTGGGAATCCATCGCGAGATGGGTTTTGCCAGCCGGATGAATGCCGGCTCGGTGATCAGGGTGTTAATCACGGTTCGGATGTCATCCGCCGCGCTGGGCTCCTTGGCTGCAGGCCCGTCGTAGTGCTCGAGTCCGCCGGCGTTGGCGATGGACTGGAAGAACGAGAGGAACTGCATCCAGGTCATTTCTTCGTCACCGGCGACGTTGATGGGGCCAGCGCAGAAGCGGCCCTGGATTGCGTCCTTGAGCAGGTGGCATAGATCCCCAGAGAACAGCGGTTGCATGCGGCCGTCGAGGCTGCGGTACAGCACGTCGCCGGACAGAAATGCCGAGAGGATGCCGTCCGTCCAGGGTCGGCAGAAAGGGCCGTAGACGATGGTCGGGCGCGGCAGCATGATGCGCTCTGCGACCGCAGGCTGCTTCAGCAGGTGGGCGTCGAGCAACGCTTTCGAACTCGCATAGGTATCGTCTTGGGGCGGCTTCGGTGCGTGGGACTCGGCGAAGTAGGTGTTGCCTGCGAAAGGCTCGTAGACCGACATCGTGGAGATATGGATCAGGCGTAGATTTGCCTGCCGCGCGAGAGCGCCGAGCAGGGCGTCCCCCAGGATACTGATCTGCTGCTTCTGGCTGAGCCCGTCGCGGGGTTGAAACGGATGGGCGAAGTTGACCAGCCAGTCGAAGTCCGCGCCGAATGCGCCTTTTTGCATCTGGCGGTAGCTGACCAGCCGGATGGGGATGTCGTGCCGGGAGAGATTCGTCAGGTTGCTGGCAGACGTGGCGATAACGGTGATGTCCGCATCCGGCTCGCCCAGCATGAGCCGGGTGAAGTCGTAGCCGAGAAACCCGGATGCACCGAGGATCCCAATGCGCATCAGAAGCCTCCTTCGATCGGTTGCGCCAACCGGTACGCGGCATCGATGACGCGTGCCGTCTTGGTTGCCTCGTCAGGGCCGACACCGTGGTTGTCCCCTGTGAGGACGAACCGGCGATACCAGAGGTCGAACAATTCCGCGAAGCTCGGGTCCTTGCCGCTGTCGATGTCCGCGGGAAGGAGGTTGTAGCTGATACCATCGTGGCGCAGGACCTTGGCGAGGCTGCCGCGGACACCGATCGTCACGGTGGCATCCTCGTATGTCAGCTCGACTTCGCTCGACAGTTGGCGGTTTCTGCTCAACAGGAGGGTAACCGGTACATCCTCCGCGGTGGTCAGCTGCAGCTCGCAATTCGCCTCCACCGCCGGAGCGAAGCCGTCCATGTAGGCTTGCTGACACTCCAGGTCGTCGAGCAACTGCAGTAAGACATCGATGGTGTGCGGCCCAGTGTCCATGAGGACACCTCCGCCGTTGAGTGCCCGGGAGAAGGAGCCCAGGGAAGTCGCCGCCCAGGAGAAGACCCCGCCCTCTGTGGCGGCAACGGAGAGCAGCCGCCCAAAGGCTTGGGCCTGGGTCAACTCCGCGATCAAGCGATAGCCGCCGAGAGCCCGGCGGATCATGGGAACGAATACCATTGCTCGGCTTGATCGTGCAATGTCGGCGATCTCAGCACATTCAGCAGCAGTCAGTGCCAGTGGCTTCTCGATGATGCAGGCGTCACAGCGCTCTGCGAACTCCTTGAAGTAAGCGGCGTGAAACTTCGGTGGCGTTGCGACGATGACGAGCTGAAACGCTTCGTTTGGAATCGCGGCATGAACGGTCACGACCGGATCCCCTCGGAACTCGGCGGCAAGCACCTCCGCCCGCGCTTCATCGGGTTCGTAGATCTTAATGAGTTTCGATCCCAGCAGTCGCCGGACACGAGGCAGGTGGTGTTGTACGCCGATTGCGCCACCACCGATGATCAATGTCGATTCGATGCTCAACTCTTTGGCCTTCGGTTAGGTTCTTCGGTGGGCTGGCTTGAAGATCCATTCCAACAGGATGGACGCCTTGATCGACATGGGCTCTGGTGCCGTCAGTGCGAGCCACGCTTTGTGGGTCAGTGAGCGGGCGGACGCCATAGCGCCGGTAAGGGGGCAGATGATGCACCTATCTGGCGATATCTCGGGCCGCCCATGCTGCCTGGCGCATTGGTTGTAATAGTCATAGTGTTGCCGTAGATGCCGCCTCAGGTAGGTCTTGTCTTGGAGTTTCCTGGAGTCGTTGCCGCCATGGACGCGATACTCGCCCAGCGGGCTGCGCAAAGACTGGATACGTCCGAAAAACAGAGCATGACGAGTTAAGCGTACGTCGGGCCAGATTGTATCGAACCCGTCTTCGGGCAAGGGAAGCAGGGTCTCGAGGAGGCTTCGGCGGAACGAGAGGCCACTGGTTTGTGTGAACAGTCCGGAGAGGTTGTGCGTACGCTCGATATAACGGGCTGGGTCGACGCGCTTCAGCTTAGGGCGTTGGACGCCGGTAGCGGTACCGTCTGCGTCAATTTCGCGGAACGGATGCTGTACGAGCACCGTGTCGGCGTCGGCAGCAAAGGCCCGGCAAACGGCTTCTATCTTTCCTGGCAGAAACGCATCATCGCTGTCCAGCAGGCATATCACGTCGCCCGTCGACTCTGCGAAAGCCTGGTTGATCGCGTTTGCTTGATTGAAGCCCGGCAGTTTTCCGTAGTTTTCTCGCGCAATGACCGTGAGCCGGTCCTGCCAGCGTCTGAGGACTTGCAGGGAGTCATCCGGCGAGCCGTCATCGTACAGGATCACTTCATCAGGTAGGCGCGATTGCCGAAACACAGACCTGAGGCAGTGGTCGAGGTACCTGCCGTAGTTATAGTTGTTGATGAGGACGGAGACGCGCATCGGACTAAGCAAACAACTCGCTGTACGCTGTGCGTTTGAAAATCTCCAAATGGCCGCCGTGGGTGGCGTTGTGGATGATGCGGCCGGCGGCTTCAAAATGCTTCCTGGCCTTGCTGTAGGCCTTCTCCATGCGGTCCAGTCTCGGGTCGTGCCAGCGCTTGCCGGCACCGAAGTAGTCTGCGTTGAAGTGGTTGGGATCGTCGCCGGTGGACACGATATCGTTGCCTTCCACGATAGCTGATGTAGGGATCTGGTAGCTGTGGTCGAAGCCGATCAGGTAGACCTCATCAAAGCCCAAGTAGAAGGCGAGTTGCATGCACAAATAGGTGACGGTGCCTCCAACCCAGACTTTGCGCAGTGCATTCTCGGAGAAGTGCGGAAAGTCGGGATAATCTCGGAAATCGAAGATCACGTTCAGCCAGAGCGTCTGCTGGTCCGGCTCAAGACAGTATCTGAAATAGTTGCCAAAAAACTTCTGGCTGCCCTTGAATGCATTGATTTCAGCCGCGCGGTCCTCAGCGACAAAGGTGTCTTCGACCACGAAAAAAGTGGGGTAAAAACCCATCCGGTCATAGTTGGTATAGATGGCGTTGACGCCGAAGGTATACTCGTTCTTGAGCAGTGTGAGGTCTTGTTGGTTGAGGCTCGGGCCGCCGCCGATGATGAAGCAGCGCTCTCCGCTGTAGCGATTATGGAGCGCATTGAGCCGGCGCTCGTTGTCGGTGAGTGGGAAGTTGCGTGATGCGCTCGCATAGCGCAGTTTCCATGCTATCCGCGTCAGCGTGGATGGCTGTGGGCACGTCGCAGGCACCGTGTATGCGTCATACAAGATGTTTGGTGGGAGAAGGCGTCTCATGGTTGGCGGCTTCCGGGACTGCTGGTGTTGGGGTAGCTCTGCCTGATGCGCGATGACCACGACGCGTCCGGGCCTGGTCGTTGGACTTCCGCTGCGCGCTCCGCAGCACCCCGGTCTGCTCGGTGTCCCTGGCAGTCTCCTGTTTGCGGCGGTTGCTATCGTCGGAATCGGCGGGCGATCCTGGTGGCGGTTTCAGCACCTCCGGGGTGGCAGGCCCGGGTCATGCCGGGTCATGCAGGCGGGCGGCGATTCCCCCGTCCAGACCGATGACGGTGCCGGTTAGGAAGGGCAGCTCGCGGGACGCGAGGCTCACCGCGAGGCGGGCCACCTCCCTGGGCTCGCCGATTCGGCCTGCTGGGTGAAAGTCCTGCAACTGCCGATAGCCGTCGGAGTTTTGCTCGAAACCCGCCATGAGCATGTCGGTTGCGATGGCGGCGGGCTCGATCACGTTCACGCGGACTCGTCCGCCCAAGTCGACAGCGAGTGCTTGTGTCAGGCCACGCAAGGCGGCCTTGCTGGTCGCATAGGAGACGAAGCCGGGTTTCGTGGCGCTGGCGTGTATGCTGCCGATGTTGACGACGGACCCATGCGCTCGCTCCAAGAGGGGGAGAAGCATCCGGACGAGGACGAGGGGTGCGAAGACGTTGACGCGAAACGTGGTTTCGAAGTCCTCGTCCAGAATGTCGGCAGTCGGTGCAAGGCGCTGGACCGCGGCATTGTTTACGCATGCGGCGAGCGGGCGCTGCTCCAGCGCAGCAGTCAACGCCTCGATGAAGCGCGCTTGGTTCGCTGGCTGGCTGGGCAGCTCGGCGAGGTTGCAAGGGATGTAGGCGTCACCGAGTTTCGGCGCCGGGGCAAGGTCCGTCGCGACTACAAAGTAGCCTGCCGCAGAGAATTGGTCGCATAGGGCTTGGCCGATGCCGCCCGCTGCGCCAGTGATGAGGACAGCCTCGTGCATGGCTCAGGTGGAGCGCAGGAAGCTCATTAGCTCGTCGATGGCGATTTTGGACGTCGCCGCAACGGCATCGCTGGTATTGGAGCCGTTGTGAGAGCCGAAGATGCAGCGCTCGAAGCCGCGCAGCGGGGAGTCCGCCGGCAGCGGCTCCTGCTCCATCACGTCCAGCGCGGCGCTGTCCACATGGCCGGAGCGCAGGGCGTCGATGAGGGCCGGCTCGGCGATCAGGGGGCCGCGGGCGACATTGACGACGCGCACGCCGGGCTTGGCTTGGGCCAGTGTTGACTCGTTGAGCATGTGGCGGCTGCTGGGTGTGAGCGAGCAGGTGAAGACCAGAAAGTCGCAGGTTTCTATCTGCTCGGGCCAGGCTTGCACGGGGGCGAGGGTGTCGTCGCGGGAGACGAAGGCGGGGTCCCAGGCGATGACGTCCATGCCCAGGGCCTGAAGGCGGGGGATGGTATGGCGG